>Ga0335072_10001719_pt1 | contig 34954 bp, 40 predicted proteins | sample Lox_Sample_21_FD_206725 | JGI IMG/M metagenome (GOLD analysis project Ga0335072, IMG submission 206725) | Soil microbial communities from Loxahatchee National Wildlife Refuge, Florida, United States - Lox_Sample_2.1 | ecosystem: Environmental > Terrestrial > Soil > Wetlands | place: USA... | reverse complement strand
ACATTTCATGTTACACTCTGTCCGCGCACTTGACTTAGCCTCGTGAGTTGGAGGAATTCGGTCAAGAATTTACGGCGACTGTGGCGGCCTCTGGCAACGGCAACAAAGGTAGCTAAATCCACAGGCGTCTACTGGGATAAAGGGTCGATCTCAAGAGCGCAAAATGATTCGCAAGAGATGACGTGGGCTGTTCTAGAGCGATGGCGGCTCGAAAAGGACTCTCCACACCCGATCACACAAACGGCGAAACCACAATCTCGAATACAAAAGAGCATACAACTCAGTATTCAAGCCTTTCGAGGTGGGCAACACCAATTAGCAGACGAACAGCGAGAAACGTCAGAAAAATTAAGACGATGGAGAAGATCTTGATGCTTTTCAAAGACACCATGTCGACTGCCTTGTGGAGCAAGAGATTCAAGAACAGCCAGGCTTCGAGTGGATTCTACTTGGAGCTTGTTAGTGTTCAACGACAGAGCGACGACAGCAGAGTGATCAGCTATCAGCTATCAGGGATCGGATCGGCCTTGGGACTATCTCGATGTTTCGATTTGCGGAATGGCACAAGAGTCTGCCAATCTTTTGAACTACCACCAATTCGAACAGCTTATTCTGGATAGACATCTTAGAATAAGCCGCAATCCCAATTTACCGCAGGTAGGCAGCGGACTTAGCCCTACAGACTCGCATTCGTTCGATGAAAAACTGTCAGGTATGAGCCTTCGTAGATGGACCTTGCTAAGGAGAACCAGTTACAGGCTGAGCTTGTCACGGTAGAATCACCAGAGATTGGACCGGTCAACCAAAGATGCAAGATCTTTGCGCTTCAGGGCTAAACGAGCGTTGACTGTTGGGGTACAGGGTGGTCGCAAGTCGAATTTGGTATACAAATTTCGACATCCTGTGCAAACTTTCAGGCAGTGGAAGTTCGCAGCGGGCTGCAACTATCAAGGGAGACGTCTCAACACCTCGGAAGGTTTCCTTTGCAACTGACCAGTGTGATGCTTTTGATGTTTCAGAGACCTCGAGAATACTATGGAGTACCCCACATCAGCTGGCCCTCCTAGCTTCATGAATCTGGACTTTGCCTCATCTCTAGAGGCCAAGCTCGGGATGGCCAGTGCTACTCTCAATCCGCCCTTTCCGAACGTCAGCGAACGTCATGCACCAACAATACACGACAAGGTCGGGTCGGAAAATAGTTGCAAGCAAGGCCATGATGCCAAATCACCCGTACATCATGCCTTGTGCACAAACGCAACTCTCCAATCCCCTTACTCATTACTCCCATCACCTAAGCTACAACCCCAACCCATTCCAACTTCAAGATCAGACATGCCGTTCAACACCCCATCGGCACCCCTCCCCACCACCTCCTCAATGACGTGATTCAACTCCCGGTTCGCCGCACCAATGGCTTCACGTGCTGCGTTGATCTGTGATAAGATCTGTTGTTGGGCCTGGGGGCTCGGGTAACTCTGTGCTTGGATGTAGCCGTGGCCGTAGACGTGTGGGTGTGGCTGCAATTGTGACTGCGAGAGACTCATGGCCGGGCTTTGCGTTACACCATGGTGAGGAAGGGGGTTATAGATGCGTCGAATCATCATGAGGTGAGTGCACGTCTCTGAGTCTTGTTCCGCGGAGGAGGGCCCGAGAGAGCCTGAGGTTGTTGGAGAGGGCAGGGTGGATGGTGAGGGGCCTGTAGAGGGCAGGGGACCCTTTTGTGGGGGCTGGCCTGGGGTTAAGCCGAATTGTGCTTGATATCGCTGCCACTGTTGCTGCACAGCAAGTTCGAGACAGTGTTGTAGGGACATTATGTGGGCGCGGAGAGTATCGAGGGCGTGGAAGACACGGGAGAATTCGAGGGGCGGCGCTTGTGGTGCTCGCGCTGGACAGGAGGAGGACATGATAGCAATCACTTTTGGGGGAGATGCTTGAGGTTGGATGGATCAGAGAGCTGCAGCGTTAGCAGCAGATCCAGTAGATGTGGGCGTGTCAAGTGCTGGAATGGAGAAGCGACGTGCTTGAGATAAGTAGATGTCAACTAGGGTCTCAGGAGCATTCTAGCACCGCTGGATAATGTGCCTCCCTGCTGACCTGTGCTCGTTTGTAGGTAAGGCGCATGTAACATTTGCAGTGTCACAGTCGTTCACCGCAATTTACTTTTTCACAGCTTCAAAAAACTCTGACTCCGGGCCCAGAGACCCGGTGACATAATGCACCATTCTGCAGACAATATAGATGACGAACGGTCCTAAACCGACGTAGAGTCCATGCATCGAGCAGGCGAGGGCTATGATGGCCGGTGTTTAGGATGACCTTCACTGCCCATGGTCGTTGCTGACAGTCCGTAGGGATTTCATGTTGGTAGTATCACATTTGGAGCGAATTTGCTATCCTGATAGGCATGGAGCCTGGCGATCCTCTTGACTCTGCCCTCGACTATAATGGGAAGCCGTCCACAGCGAGATGCTCTCTTGAGCTCATAACCTGATGAGAGTCGATAAAACTTAGGGGATGGCTTCGAAGTCTGCTACCCCCACCGCCATCCCCACCGATCGATGCGCCAGGTGTCGAGCCGTACTACCTGTTATCCGTTATTTTACCGCCATGGCCCCAAGGATCTGCTTGTGCGTAAGCATAAACGGGCAGTTTTGATGCCGAATTCCACCGGTAAGAGCCGCGTGAAAGCCTTTGTTCATGTATCGCGATGCTGCGGATCCGCGTCGTGACTTCGCCGTTCATCAAACCATTGAAGGATCTGTGAGTCAGGGGCATGTCAACCGTCACTGCGATCTGTTCTGTGCCCGAGCATAAAGGCCCGGACATGACTCCTGATCATTGCTCCCTTTCCTCCTCGTCGTTGTTTGTTGTCAGCTCCGGGTTCGACACTTACTTTTCCAACTACCTGAGCCGTAGTAACCTGACATCTCTAGGGTCAAGAGAAATTATGCAAGCATACTTCATCCGCAACTCCTCCCACCCTTCGGGACTCCTCCAGTACTGTACCCGCTCGCCCAGAGCTCCTCCACCATTACCCCTCAGGCCTACCGCGCCACCAAGGTTCCCAAACGTCGCCAAAACCTCTCTAGCTACCATGCAGCCACTCATTTTCGTGGTCCGGTTCGACTGCAGCCAGAATTGCCGCAGCTTCGGCGTGTGCATCCACTACCAGTTCTGTTGCGGCGTGAAGAATTGTCCTGATGGGCTAGTGTGCGAGATGTCTCGGGGATACACCGGTGATGGTAAGCATCTGGACGAATCAGTGAGTTCGATTGCATTTTTGAAATGACAGGTTCTGGGGTAGGATATTTGGGCCCGGAGAAAATGTCCTATGCACCAGGACCCCTCGGAGAAAGGATGGTTACGGAGCCGGATAGAAGATTTTCTGGCGACGGATCAGGAGAAGCGAAAGTGTGGGGAGATACTGATGAGGTCGACGCTGGGGCTATGGGATGGATTGGAGAGTACAGGGGCTCGGGTTGAGGAAAGTGAAGGTAATTGGACGCAGAGGCAGTGAATTGATACGAAAGAGGGACTATTGGAATGGGCGGGAAGGTTCTCGAGCTTAGGTGAGGGACGTAACATCTAGTTGCTTTGGAGTTTGTCCTCATAGGTGTAGGTAGAGTAGCCGCAATTGATAGACCTATGGCTGGACTCTGCTGGTTCGCGTCACATTTGGAAGGTTACGGGTTCTAAGCAAGTATGGAAAGTACTGCTAATGCAACAGTCATGACGGGATATCTCGTACGAGCGGACTTTCTTTCTGGAGTAGCATTGGCATAAGGAAATAGCTCCTCCAAACGTAAATGATATGGTTGCACCGCGACTGTCTAAGCATAAAGCTCATGATCTGAGCGTCGGAAAAAAGGAAGGAAGAGATGAAGTAGGGGCCAGGGCCCCAAGAGAGGTGTCCAAACCAATTGTGGAGGCAACATGTCTCTTTGCTCTCTGAAGTACAACGAAGAAAAGGAAGAGGAGAGACCAAGTTGCTAACGGAACTTGCCGCAGCAGAGAGTTTGCCTTTTGGAGCAGTGGGTACCTTGTCTGAAGAGATTCCTCATTTGGGCTCTTAGAGTACTAGTTAGATAAAGGTATTGAAGCACTTAGATAGGTCCGAGATTAAAGGGAGTAAAGTAACAAAACTAGCTCGGTTTGAGCAGGGTATTGCCGGCAACTCCACCTTAATGGTTGTTTGGTCTTATAAGCCTCTGAGAAGGGGGTGTCTGTCCACCTGGAAACAAATGAGTGGCTCTCTCGCACAAGAACTTCCATGGCGTATTTTTGTAATGCAACTTCGTCGACTTATTCAGCCCTTTCTGCCGGGCTGTGCTGAAAGCAAGAAAATGCCTAGTTTCAAGGGAGACCCTGCCGAATGCCGTCATCGATGCTTGGCATCAAATTGCTTCGCTCTTTAAGGTTTAACGCGTTCCTAGCACCCCATTTTGAAGCCACCTACGCAATTATGTTTCACAGCGATCAAAGCGGAGGGCAAGTGCCGGAACAAGGGTTGCAGACAGCATGACGACATCATGCGTGAGGTGCAGGCGAAAATGACGTCGTACAGAACGAGGGTAAATTTCGTGAGGCAGCAAGCGCAAGGCGGTCAGCCAGTCGAGGACAGACCCAAGGGACACTATAAAACTAGGTGAGCATCTTCGACCACTGTGGAGGTGTGTACGACGGTGACTTCCCGGCGCTGGTTTGTTGCACTACCGATCAGGCATCGAAAAGGATAGCGGATGGTAAGGAATCTTGGATAGGGGGAAAGTCCAAGGCAGAGTCCCGTTTGGCGAGTTCGGCATAGGAAACGTAGCACTCAAAACGGCAAACAAAGGTGAGACTTGAGGTATGATGTTCTTTGATATTGCTTTCTTTCTTTCTTGCTCATCCTAAATGAACATAGCTATTTGACTGTAGTGACTGACTAAAACACCCACGGTTCTTTGCTCATGTTGTGGGAAAACCGTAGCGAATGGAAACATTTGGGTATCATGCGAAAAGCACAGGAAAACCGACGAAAATGGTTATCGCCGGAAGCTGCAAGTCGATGTCATAACGACCCCGCTCTGAGAACGCCAGTGCTACCGCCGGGTGGCGGGTCGCGAAATGTACAGCCCATCGCAGTCATAACAACAATCATTGGGTATCAACTGTATCGTAGCGAATGTGTCGAAGAGAAGACCCAGGCGTTCCTCTTTCTATTTTGCTATTTGTACACTGACACGGACCAAATGCGCGTCGAGAGTAACATCGTTTACTTTTGAGGGTAGTTGTACAGACGTGGCCGGAAATAATTGAGCGCACGACTAGCATGCCGCTGGGATCACACGACGCAGTCGCGTGATGTTGAAGGGGTGCTACCTCACTCCTCGTCGTCAGAGTGGACCGAGACAGCCTCGCCCTTGTGAACCTTCCTGTGCCGTCGTAGATTGGAGACCACAGAAAAGTGGCGGCCACAGCCATCAATGTTGCAGGCGAACGGTTTCTCGCCAGTGTGGCTGTACATGTGCGTTTGTAGGGAGCTTGGCCGAGTAAATCGCTTGTCGCAGACCTTGCACTTGTGCTTCTTTTGCGTGTTTGACGACAACTTGGACGAGAACTGGCCCATCATGGACGAGGCCGCTGGGGGCCCAAGGTTGGCTCCAAGCAATTGTGACGGTCTCGGTAACGTACGCGAAGCTGCCATGGAGTCGTAGCCAGCATCTGAAGCTGCTGAGCTGTAATCTGTGGCGGAATCGACCGACGCGACAGAGCTGCCACCGTAATACTGATACTCTGGGCGTCCCGATGCTGAAATGGACGAGGTGGAGGATGTTGATGGGAAGCCATACGAGTCGGTGGAACCTCGTTGAGCACGAACATCGTAGATGTTTCGTGGGGTGAGATCTTGAAGATTCGAGTGGCTCAGAGCCAGCATGCCCCGAGATGCGTCGAGCTCTCCGAAGCTGGCATGTGCTGCGCGCGAATTATTATTCCTGAGTGAAGTATTAGCAGGAAACACCAGCATTTGAGTTGGAGCAACATACTGGTCTGATCCTTTTCGCTGTTGTTGCTGCTGCTGGTGATGAAGAGATTGAGCGTAACCAATCTGCGGGTATGTTGAGGCGGTGGCGGTATACGACGTGGACGTAGACGGTGTAGTGTATGAATTGTCGTACGCTGCTCGGGAAATATCTTGAATGCCGCTTAGTAAATCCGATCCACCATACCCAAGATTTGAGTAACTGCTACCTGAAGACATTGGCGCAGAGACGGCCATCTGAGGATACGACATCGACATAGCCGATGGGCGTGTGATGTCCGATTTTGGTAGTGGAGGATAGGCGGAGGTTGAGTGTGTTTCGTGCGATGTCCACGGATTGGAGAAGTGTGGCGACGGTTGCATGTGAGAAGAGTACATGTTGTCGTGACCCATCCCCCCGTAGTAGCGGCTGTCGACCATAGTCATTGGGGGCGGACTTGATGTTGGAGCAGCTGTAGCATGCGAAGTGTGACGGTGAGATGGCCCTTGAGAGTCGTGTTTCGTGATGCTAATCTCTTGTTTGACAAAAGCAAATAACGTGGCTTGACAGTGATGATCAAGCCTGAAACCTGGGGATCGGCGAAGTTATGTAAGATTTGTGTGGAGCGTTGCTAGGCTTGTTTTCGCTGTGTTCGCCTTGCACTGAAATCTGGCCGTGTTAACCCCCGGTGATCCCTTCTAAGACGGAGATAGTCTGGTGTGAACAGGCCCCCTTCTCAGAATAAAGCCGTCAGATAATCGTTGACTGCGCGCGACGACGTGAAACGAGCAGAGTCTGAAAAGGCGGTAAATCGGCAATGGGGGAGGAGGAGATATAGGCTTGAATGTTTTAATGCTGTAGACAATTAAAATTCCTCTTTTGAGTCGTAATCCTTCAACCAGCTGAGATACTGTGGTGTATTCTTCGGCAGTGTGACAAAAAAGAGGATCAGCGATCAGTGGGGATTGAGGAGATAGATAAGTCGTTGCAGAAACTCTAGTTGAGAGGTGCTTGGAGTTTGGAGAGAGCTCTGCGACCCTTGTGGACCCTGGCATCCTTTTTTGGGCCCTAGCGGACGCAGGGCTTTTCTCGAGCCCGAGATGGGGTAGTGTTGGCAGGGCTTTAGCGGCGCAGGACGGGGGAGAGGAGTGGGTGGAGAAAGAAGGGCGGTAGTGCCTTGACAGCAGAGGTGAGATTGGCGGAAAATGGCCGACGATCATTCCCGACCTGCAGAGTGGGACATGCTGAGTTTTCGTTGGCTCGATCGTCTTCGTTTCAGGGTCTTCTTTAGGCCTGGCAAAACACCACACCACCCGCCCCCAAAGGTCCAGCGATGTCGAGTCAACTCAAGTTAAATTTGTGGCTTGCAGAGACTACGCAAATGGTGAGTCTAAAAGCGCCACCATCGCTTGTCCTGGCTTAGCCAGATGACCAGGATTCCGCTTTGGTTCCCCGAAAGCCCTGATTCCTTTAGTTCTGTGCTCACCGCGATTTGCCCTGCGCGCCCCCCTCCAAGCCAGCAAATGGAATGGCTGGACATCCGAGCCCTGCCAATCTGCTTGCTTCGCTGGCCAGGTCCCTGATTATCTTTCGTTGGGCGCGCGGCATTTTACTTTTGTACATGGATGGAAGTTGCCAACATCCTGAATCAACTCAAATCAGGGCCTTACATGCGAACCAAGACAGACATAACAGTGTGTTACTAGCAAAGTAGATCTATGCATGAGAGAGGGCCCCTGCGCCTTGTTTTTCAGGAATGCTCTCGACAAAGTTCCGGATCTACAAACACGATTTCTTCGCACGGGCACTGCACAACCCTGGCTGTGTGCGACAACTGAGAAGTGTTTCGCGCTATCGATTCCTATCGACCACGATAAATGACTTTGCCAAAACCATTGACACAAAACGTCGATGCATCTAGAGATGAAATTAGGAAAAGCGCTTATTGTTGCTGCTGGAAAAGGTGTTTCTGCTGGTGCTGATCGTGGAAGACCCTTAAGCAACATTATCCTTTTCGACGTATAGCAGCAAAATTTATCCAAGACAATGAGTAGGTTACATCAATATCGGGTCCTAGATAGGATAGATCGACGTATTGTGGCTACGTACCTGGATGTGTGCCCGGTAAGACATGTACCTTGAAATAGATCAATGCATACACAACAATATGCCGCCTTCCACGAGGTACACAAGGTATACTCCTGGATGGACTTGGAGGGAGTGACTTTGACAGCCGTGGCTGTGCAAATGATTTACCCGGTTTTACTTGCGCTACGGCATATGCTTTGATGGGTATTGTCTGGGGATTGCTTTGTCACTGCCATCGGTAACTGCGGCCGACGGTGAGCAGGGTGAGTGAAATGTGGCAGCGGCGTCAGTTGTACGAGTCGTCCGCCGTAGAGCTTCATGGAACGAAAGATTTGCACGACCGATTAGTCCAGAGCAAGAGACATGCATTGGGGCGTCTTTTTGGCAGCAAAACCTGGCGAATTGTCTGGAATTACTTGATGATTCGGGCTCCTCACACAGCTAGATTGACGGCGGCGTGATAAGCAATGCATCACTTCAAAGGGGTACCAGTTATTGGCACCCGGCTGTGGCGCCCCAATGACTAGTTTGAGGGCTCATTGTGTTGATGTGATAAGTACTGTACTTGAAATTGACGAGTGCCAAACATTGGGCAGGCGGGAAAGGACTAAAAGGAAGGGGGGCCCGGGAGTGGCGCCCGGAGATCTGAGGCTGGCATTAGTTCGGGCTTGCTCCACTTTGGACTTGTGCTCCGCTTCTACTCTTTCCACTAGACAAGGGCCCCTGGGATGGCGACGTCATACCAGCCTCTCAACCAGCGCGTAAATGACCCCTTCGGCACTTGCGTCACTGTCATTCTAAGGACGAATGCCCGAGTCGCTGGCCCCTCTGTAGACGTTTCTGTCCCAAAAACGCGGGGCGGTACCCACATTGCGCTAGCTAGCTCTACTTCGATATTCTGGGTCACGGCAGGTACCGCTTAGTATTGCCTGGCGATAGTGTCATACAAATGGAGGCTATCCAAAAGGAGGTGAATCTTGAAGAGCATAGCCATTTCATTTACGACTTGGTCGCTTGGCCCTCTTTGAAAGGACTTGGCGTGACGAATGTAACGTCCAAAACACACTAGGAATTTGTGGCATTTTGTGACGTTTTTATGCTTTGCAGACATGGGAGATTGCCGACTTTAACCTTCCCCATCCACCTCTAGGGGATGCAAGCCAACCGTCGATCGTTCCATTTTTAGCTTAGGGGCGTTTTCCTAAGACGCCACAAGCGCACCATTTGGTGCTTCTGGTGCGAGTCCCACCTTTATGTCAGACCAGCCACAAAGCACTACTACCCGGAAGGGTAAGAGCGGTCCTGGCAACTAATCTTAATTGTCTGTGCGGAGAGAGGTTAGGGGTAAGTTACAGTACAACGGTCGATTAGGGACTACCGTTGGGCAGAATTATTGATCAAACCGTTCCAACGAAGATTGTCGTGACCTAACAATTCTTGAGAGAAGTAGTCCACACAATCATAACAGGTGAGGCGGCACCACACGAGTCTGGCGCGGCGTGATTGTCACGAAGCGATAGTCCCAAATGCAAGGCTGGTACAACCCGAACGATCCGCTGCTCGACAGCCATATCGCAGATCAAAGCGTGGATCACCGATTTCCTCACACTTTGGTCTAGACAATGACCTTCAAGCGCGCAGCGAAAAAAGTGAAGCTGCCTGCCGCCCAACTTAGGCGCAAACAAGATGTCCTAGTCTTCATGGATCCTACCTGCGTCGAGCTGGATGAGCATATTAAGGCGCAGAATATTGCTTGCAAACACGCTGCCCAAGCCGACATGTGGATAGGAACAGGAGGATATTGATTGGTGAAGTTGCCCCAGTCCGGTCGGGGCGAGAAAGGCCATAGCTTGGCTCAGATTGTCCAGTAGTGCGCTCGTCGCAAGCTAATTGCCCAGCACCGAACTCCGACACAAGTGTCGATGGACGACCTTTCTACAAGAAAGGAGACCGACCGCGATACCAGTAGTCGACTTTGCCTTCCCCAATATCGAAGATCGTTTGTAGATAGACACTTGCTCTTTGGGAATCTTGACAATCATGACGATCGACCCAACACCAAGAGATTCACTTTGCCCGTTAGTCGGTCCATCATTAGTGAGGCGAATAGGAGAATAGCTACCAAGTAGTGGAAACAATGCACAGATTGAGGTTGAGATTGGATATCGATATTGGGCATGGTTGGCTGCAGGGAAGTGTGCCCGGTTACTGTTATCCTGTGTGCTTTTTGGTGGCAGTAATCATGTTCCTTTGTTGTACCATGCCCTAAGCTCCAATAGTACGCCCCTTCAGGCTGAAGCGTCATATGTCACCGACCAAGGTTGCTATTGGCGTGTTAGCAAAATTGTGGGACATTACTTGAAAAGTACAGTCCGTTCTCACATCTGGATCTGACGCCTGTTGCTGCTTTGAAGTCTCACGCTTTCTAATTCATATTGGCTGGATGGAAGGACGGAGCTAAGAAGAACTATCGGCCCTAGCGAGAAATGAGATTGCAAGAATCCAACCTTCAATGATTTACATCAGTATGTCCAAAGGGGTTACATACCATTGGTCTGTCATTTCAGAGAAACATTCGGACAGAATCGTGACACTGTCGGTAAGACCCAACGATGGATTCTACTACCAAATCGCGCGTTTGAGCGTCTAGTAGCTTTAATTGGTCGAGACGTTTGAGGGCTCGGGACATAAGCTGCTGTTGTTGACGTAAGTCGCGCATCTAGCAACGGCGAGGACAGACCTTAGCACTTCACTCGGTAGAGCCTACTCGACGGGATAGCTCGCTCGTAGCATAACTGTGGAGGGCAATTGCTATGATCTTCGTGGCCATTGTTCCATTGATGGCAATAATGACCTGATTTATGCCAACCAGTGAAGCTCTTTCTGGTTCAAATCGGTAAATGATTTGTCGTTCCTGCAAACTCTTGTACGTTCCTGACGGATCTTGTGTGAATATCAAGGGACACTATCAAACCACCGAAAGGCGCAGCGATAGACCCGCCCACAGCGAGCAGGATAAATTGACCACTCATTGTGGTCAAGTCTAGGATCGAATTAATTGTGTCAAGATTCTGAAAGGGGGATCTGACATACCAATCACAGACGATGCAAGCATAGCACAACGGACACTGGCGCGAGCGGCACTGACGACGACCGCGGGTCTGAAAGCTCCCGTTCTTCGAACGACCACACCGCCGATCAGGAAGCCGAGCCCGAGGCCGACGTATAGCAAGCTAAGCCCCGAGCCAGCGCCGCCTTTCGTTCCATAGAGAGTGACTTGGAGCTCGAATGAGATGGACGTATATGTTCCGTGTCTATCAGCATGCTCACTATAGCAGTTGCTGACTTTCTCACAGCCAACAGCACATTGTCCTTTGGTTACGCCACTTTGCATTGTTGATTGGTGGGCTCTGCAACAAATTGATCATTCGTGCTCTCCCCTACTCGTCTCGGGTGTTTGTTTGTCTTTCGGCGTATCTCAAGGCAGCCTTCGCCACTTAAGGCACCTCTGAGTGAGCATTTCGGAGGACTAAAACCTCGCCAGCAAGCATGTCAAGACACATAACCATTTCACTCAACCCGCCCTACTGCTCCAGTATCTTCTGCGTCGCGTTAGTAGGTACCAAAAGACCTCGCATCCTCAAGCCTCAATGAGCGGATCCGCAACCTACACAGCCAGTGGTGAGTGGCAGAATGTGATATCACTTCCTATGTCTGGGAGGACAACCCTGCATTCTCTTTAGTGGAGGACGATGTAAGGAGTGTTATGCCGAGCATGATCGCCAGCTAAAATTTGACAGCCGCGATATGGAGACAATGGAACGTTTCAGCTAGTGGAGCATTTCCCTGGATTATTCTGGTTGCTGAGGATGGCGTTAATTTGTCAGAGGATGAACTGAAGAAATGGATCCGCAAGGCTGCGGCTACCTGGTCGGCCCGTGATGATGCGTTCATCCAAGCTTCTTCGAGAGTCATCATTTGCTCAAGGTCCCCTCAAACTCTAACAAGGCCTTCAGGGCTTTGAAAGAGGGCGTGAGTATTGTCAACATTAACGACTAGAAGTTCCTATATGTTCCCGAAATATGTACAGTATCTCTGACTGTGAGTGTGATTGAAATCTGGAGCTTCCAAGAACTCTTCCACCATCCGGCGCATACATATAGATACCGCGCGGGACCGCAGAGCCTACAGGCTTTATGAAGACACCCAGCAAGCCTTTTTTCGGCTATAAGCCGGGATGGGAGTGTAGATATGCCAACGTTTACTGAGATGCGGCCTGCGACGCAGATTGCGGTGCTTTGAGGACTGTACTTTGAGCCCCTAGTCCCGCTCACCCACTGTCAGGACTTCGCTTCGGAGTGAAAGACGTGTTGACATCAAGGGACTCAAGAAGAGCGCGGGTTCGAAAGTTTACCACCAGTTTTATCCCAAGCAGGATGAGACTGCTCCAGTAATTGCACATCTAGTCAAGTTAGGAGCTTTCATTGTTGGCAAGACTAGGAACACCCAATTCGCGAACGGAGAGGATCCTCAAGACTGGATTGACTACTCATGTCCACGGAATCCCAGAGGCATGTTACCATAAAACCTCTCACTTGGGCTGCTTCGGTTCTAATTGGCCAGGTGACGGGTATCAGAACCCGGATACCAGCAGCAGTGCAAGGCCTCATCGCCTTGAGAATCTCGACCGGCGTTTCCGGGACTCTAGGCATTTTCAACATCAGCGAGTAAGTTGCCTTATTACGACCCATGTTTCTTTGCCTTGTGACATCCGCTTGTATTAGCGAAGAGATACCTTGACTCCGTCGGAGTCTTCACACGCGATATCGGAGGCCTGAAAAGTATCAATGAGGCATGGTCTTCTCTAGCCCTGGAGCACCCGCGGCACATCAATCGGCTAGATGCGTTACTGATGGAGGCCTCGGCCCAGCTTCTACAAACATGGGAAAGTGCTCACAAACCTGGCCGCATTCTGTATCCCTTCAATTCCTTCCCTCATGACGATCCGCAAACTCTGGCGGAGGTCGATAAGTTCCTTGAGAAACCTGAACCCTTCACCGGCGTCCAGCCTAAGGTCATCGACCTAGAACAAAGTTAGCAGGAGGGAATGGCGAGTTATGGGGCCGGAACTCTGGCGGAATATTTCGGAATGTGAGTACCGACATTAATATGGGTCTGGCATGATCCTTTCTAAGACAGGGCTAGATGACAGCTCATCTGCACTTGAGCGGGTTCAGACAGTCCACGAGCGAATTCGTAATGGATTATCATGACAAGGCTTGGGAAAATGCCGCTCGACGGCGTCAATGCTGCCAAGCTGCGAGTGAACGCAAAAAGGAGCTCCATGCTCCTTCGTATCCTGGTTCAACATCTAGAGAGCTATCAAAGACAGGACCCCGGATGACCAACGGATCATGGTTGAGAAGTAGAAGGCTTTTCCTACGTGGCTGACGTCGACAGTGGCCTCATTGAAGGGCAAAGAAGGTTTGACTACGCTGATGGTCTGACCGTTCAGTCCTCGGATGCCACAATATAGGGACAATTATCCTGAGTAACGGCCTCACCCAAAGAAAGGGACGCCTCGCTGCTAATAAATGACAGGTCAAATCTTAGTGTCAACCGTCGCTTTGATGCTGATTATACCGCTCCTCTGGCTGGTCTTCCACAACTCATCACCCCAAGTATGCGAGAATGGCGCCAGAACGCCTTGCATGTTAACAACTTTGCTAGTTGGCCAGGACAAGTACCATTCAAGAATCAGCCAGTGAGAGGAACAGCTCCCGATAGCTGTCGCAATTGCTACTCCTCGTGGTTAGTTATCAGAGCCGGACACCGCCGAAATGCGCTGACTCGAGCCCATGGGAACGGATTTGCTTTTGTTGGACTTTATGAAGGAATTCTTGGAGCAATCCAACCTGCCCTAGCCTTCGCTGCATAGGCTTGGGCGTTTCTGGTGAGATTATGCACAATGAGAAGTACGTCTTGCTCTGCAATGCCAGAGCGCTTGAGCGTTCTAGCAGCTAACCCTGCATAGGAGAGCATTTGCTTGAAGACGTTGTGATTTCGGTGAGTAGGACGGAATGGATATCATTCGCATGATTTTGGGTCCAAGGGATAGAACTGAAATCTTGAAATATGGGTTAGGGCGCTTCAGAAGGTAGTGAGCATCAAAGACAGGAAACCGCATAGACACTGAAGACGTTTCATAAGATCTTGAATGGCCTAAGTTCTCGCTACGAGCAGTTCAAAGGTCTACTCGGCTCTTCAAATGCTTGAAAAATGGCAATTCAGGTATTACCAAAAACCAAGATGTCGTTGGGCCCAACATGCCTGTCGCAAACTGCTCTCGGCGGACAAGTGCACCCATGGGAGACCTGCTCGACCTTTGACATCAATGGATCCGCTTCAATCTTTCCGTATTCATGTGGAGTTGATCGTCGACCCAGTCGGACTGAGTCACCGTTAGCTGTAGACATCTCCTGCCAAAGGCGCAATAACGTACCTTTTCACCGATTCTCTCGAGGTGCTTGATTTGCGCTTCGACTTCGGCGCCCGTCGCTGTTCATAATTAGTACTAAGCAGCCAATAAAGATGGCGTATCAATTACCTCTGGCTAAGAGGTTCAGACGCCCCGCTGCTCCACTCAGTGCCTCCAGGTTGGCATCTATCTCATCCTCTAGCTGGTCGTCCTCTTCATCCGCTTCGAACTGATACTTTGCACGTTCCGCAAGATTTGTCTTCGCATTAGTCGCAGTAGACCGTTGCTCAATTCCTTTGAAGTTCTGATTCAGTCGGGCCGTGCTCTGGTACGCAGCTTCTCGTGTTGCTTCCTGAACAATTAACAATTAGCCATTAGTAGCAGACTAAAAGGAAGATAGAAAAAAAGCGAAAAACGAACTCTCTGTTCCCGTTCTTTCCTGTGCCTCTCGTAAATCTCTTCGTCCCTCCTTGCGCGCCTTTCCTTTCCAGTAAATGGATTAGACACGTTGGGAGCAAACATGCTGCGATTTAACCGCTTCAACTCTTTGTACTTGTCTTCGGCTGCAAGGTTGTGATTCGCTGCCAGATCGAGGTTCTTTTCTGTGTTGTGGATGCGTTCCCCTTGGTCCCCAAGTCGGGCTAGGGTGGAGCGACCTGATTCTTCTGCTGCGGCGGCCATCTGCAGGGCATTCCGTGTCGAAGCAACATCTTGTTGTTTTATGAATCTGATTTCTTGTTTGGTTGCTGTGATATCTTCTTCCTCTTCTTCCTCGGCCGTCAGTTGGCGGTCACCGTAGGCGCCATAGCTCCCCCCTTCGCCGCCATCTTGCCCGGCGTTGTATTCATATGATGGAGCACTGGCCTGCTGTCTCTGTTCTGCACGTTCTTTTGCATCTCCAAAAAGCGCCTGCCGACCAGCATCTGTTTCCATTGTCTCGTTGCTATTGGTCCGTCCGAGCCCGCCACTGTGATCCGTTAGCCCTACAGTCAATGGTCTTGATTCAGATTTGAGGATGAAGGTCAATACCGAAACAGGAAGAGCTCTGCCAAAGGGGCCATGAGAAAAAAGGGTCTCGGGAAATCAGCGTCGTTGATGAGAGGGAGACTTACTAGCCACCGGGGCCGTATCTCGGCGTCCCGCTCGTTTGTGAGATGCTTGCGTATGGGTTTCCCCCGCTCGAAGGAACACCGCCTGGAGGCCCGTATCGGTTGTCACGTCCGTAACTACCAGGTGGCGCCCCGCCGCCATATCCATTGGTTCCTGCGTAGCCAGCCTGTGGCGCTGCGTACTTGTTGAAGCTTCCTCCTACATCAGCGGGCTCGCCGAGGCCTCCATAGCCGCCTGCTGCTGGCGCTCCTGGGCCTTGTCCCTCCATGGTTGGCCGTGGGATGATACCTGGAAACTGCTGTCAGCGTGATTGCTTGGCCGGCCGACCTGGCCTTCGCTTGAAGGACAGCTTGCCCGCATTCATCTTGGCCTGAGTGTACGGATCCGGAGGAATCGTGGGTTGCGCGTAGGGGTTGTGAGAGGGCGGAGCGGGCGATTTGGATTTGGATCTTGAGCCGAATAATGCAAGTCTGGAAGAATCCTCGTCCCCATCGCCTTTCGATTTCAAGCTGAATTTGCCCATACTTGATGATATGCGAAATAGCGGAATTGTTAAAGAGCCCCAAAAGTTGAACGAGAGGGTGGGAGTTGGTAGGATTGGAGTCTGTTTATAGACGTGAGCTGAATGTACCTGGATGGCTTAGACTTGCCGCGCGCGGCTGTGCCCCCTAAGTCCACAAGTCCCTTGGCAGAGATGTAGGCTACCATATTCGATAAACTTGATTCAACGTCAGAACGACTGGTACTCACGGAGCGTGAGAGAAAAACCTCCCCGTGAGGCCAGGGCTGGTTCTGCGATAACTAGATGACCCAGCCTTTGCAAGGCATGGTGAGCCGCGATGGCTCCTCGTCCCGAATTAGAGGCTGAACATCTTCGCGAAAAAGCCCGGAAGGAGCTCCTGGGTCTCCTTGAAGGCGTGAGTAAGGCACATCACGACTAACAATCTGGATATCATTGCCTAAAGTATGCTCTAGGTACGAGGGAAGAAGAACCTAGTCATCAGCAAGTCTCTGACGGGGCCTATTGGCCTTTTTGTGAGATTCTCCGCACTACAGGAGTACGGGGTTGATAAAGTCTTCGTACTTGAGAATGGCAATACCGATTCTTCGCAACGCAATATCGTCTACCTGATTCAAGGCGAAAAGGCCGCACATGTGCAAGCCACAGCTGGTGTGTATATCTTCATTTTATTTACGCGGAGACAAACATATTTTGCCATTCCTCTTCTACTTGCTCGGACTTTGAAAGAGACGTCGCGCGCACTTTCCTTCTCAATTCTTTGCGATTAGCCTACTTCTCTACGAGCATATCTTGATGGCATTCTCTGCTTAACGTGTATGCTGACGTGGATTTAAATAGAACAAATCAAGAAACTCCAGAGGAATGGCACCGTCGAACATGAAATTTCAATCATATGGATACCCCGACGTATATTGGTATCAAACAAAATCTTGGAAGACGAAGGCGTCCTTGGCGATGTCAGCATATCCGAACTTCCTCTATATTTCCTTGCACTGGAGAATGACGTTCTCTCGCTTGAGTGGGAGGACTCCTTCTCAGATCTTTACCTGGTTTGTTAACAACTCTCCATGACTGGCAACACACCTAACTTTCAGCAGCGAAAAGATCCCACACCAGTTCTACTTGCAACAAAGGCTCTAATGCTGCTTCAGCAGCGTCATGGCTTATTCCCCCGCATACTCGGCAAAGGTGATCATGCTCGAAAATTGGCAAATCTCCTCCTTCGAGGGAGGAAAGAGTACGACGCTGAAGAGAGCTCTGCCATGCAAGACATCATGCCTAGCACGACGGTAGACAGCCTCGTCGTTATCGATCGAGATGTTGACTTCGCAACAGCCCTCCTTACTCAACTGACCTACGAAGGTCTGATTGATGAGCTGGTGGGTATCCAACATAACCAGGCAGAAGTGGACTCTTCAATTGCGGCCGGGACTTCACAGGCCTCTGCTCCACAGCAAGGCGCATCATCTTCGGCTTCGCTTGCACCCACGGCGAAGCAATCCCTCAAACGCAAGATCCAACTTGACTCAACCGACGTCTTATTTTCGCAACTCCGCAATACTAACTTCGCCGTGGTCGGCACCCACCTCAACAGGGTTGCCCGACGTCTGGAATCTGACTACGAAGATGGCAAATCCGCCCGCACCACTTCTGAACTTAAGGACTTTGTCAACAAGCTTCCAGGCTATCAGCAAGAGCACCAATCGCTCCGAGTCCACACTAACCTCGCCGAGGACATGATGAAGCACACCCGGAGCGACATCTTCACTCGTGTTCTTGAAGTGCAGCAAAACCTCATCGCTGGGAGTGACCCATCTTACCAGCACGAAACAATCGAAGAGCTCATCTCGCGGGACGTGCCGCTCGCTACTATCCTTCGCCTTCTATGCCTTGAGTCTACTGTCGCTGGTGGCCTGCGACCTCGAGACCTCGACTCGTTCAAGCGCCAGGTCCTCCACGCCTACGGCTTCCAGCATCTACTCACGCTCGATGCCCTCGAAAAGATGGAGCTTCTACAACCACGCTCTTCAGCAGCTGCGCTCCTACTGCCAGCCGCTGGCGCCGCCGGAGCCACAGGCTCGAAGACAAATTATACCTACCTACGCAAGGAGCTTCGTCTCATCTTCGACGACGTTAACGAAGCCGACCCGAACGATATCGCGTATGTCTTTTCGGGCTATGCGCCTCTTTCCATCCGCATCCTGCAATGCATACTACAGAAATCATACCTTCAGTCCTTACACCGTACGCCTCTACCGCTCACGCCATCGAGCACAGGCTGGCAGGGCTTTGAAGATCTCCTTAAAAGTGCCAAAGGCCCAACATTCAACATTGTACAGAAAGCTGGGGACGAGAAGGCTGCGAGAGTGCGGACACAGCTCGCAGGCACAAGCGGGTGGAAGACAATATTTGTGTTCTTCTTGGGTGGAGTGACGTTTGCGGAGATTGCGGCGTTGAGGTTTTTGGGGAAGCAGATGGAGGCGGGTGGCGAGAGAAGAAGGTTGATCGTACTGACGACTTCGATCGTGAGTGGGAGAAGCATTATGGATGGGGTGATGGAGAGGAAGAATTTCGCTACGGTCGAGCCTGCACTGAAGTAGGATTATCGCAGATTGATACCAAATTCTAGGACGGTCACCTGGTGCGGAAGGGCCTAAGGCGTGCACCCAGGACACGGGATGCTAAATGCTTCTCCCCTATCAGGACCTTGCTAGAATGGGGGGAGTGATCCTAAGACGAGGCAATGCAGACATCAAAAGCAATAGGGGAAACGTTGCCGTCTGTGCTATCTTCAGCTACAGCTCATCTCGAATCTGAGTTGATGTCTCTACTTCCATCATCCTCTTTTTCGTATTTGGCGCATACCCAGCAGTATCATCCGGCTCAACTACGCCTGGTACAACGCCCTCTTGACTCTGCTGAGCCATCTCACCTATTTCATCTACCATACTATCTCCCTTAGGTTCCTTGGGTGGCTCTAGAGGTCGATCCCAGCCTCCACCCTTCCCACCCACCATCATAGATCGTGCTGGCCGACCAGGTGGATTAGTCGGCACGCCGTTGGAGTTCAGGCCTGGTGACATCGGCTGCATGGACGGACTCCCAACTGCTTTCTGCCCTCCAATGATGCCAGCTCCAGCCAACATAGAGGTGAAGAACAACCAACCCAACCTTAACGGCTGCCATACCAGCCACCAAGCAGGCCCGTAGATAATCCTTCTAAAGACCAACCACACAATTGTCGCGCATAGAATGTAGAACGCCGTCTCCAGGTACCAGGTATCGCTCTTCTGGCTCCGCAACAATTGTCCCACAAGCCCTCTGCTATTCTTCAACATATCTCCCAGCCCAGCATAGCTCTCGCCCAGTGAATTAAGAGCTGCCGTCGACTCATCCAAAGTCTGCTGCGCGTACTGAGACTGCTCTAGGTTTCCCTGCAAAAGGTCGTGCGTCCTGCGTAGAGCAGCTGTGACATCACTCGACGCATTCAGAGCAAGCTCGTCCTGCGTAAGTTTCTCTTGGCCTTTTCGCCGAGCTGGTGGTATATTTTCTGCATCCGTGGAACGGTTTGCGAACAACGTCTCTCGCTCCTTCCGTTTGGCTAGATCCGCATTTCGTTTCGCCTGCAGCTGGGCCCGCCTAAACGCCGCGCGCGCTCTGCATGATATGTTAACATCGATTCACCCAGTAAATCCGCATTTCGTACGTTTTCAAATCCTCTCCGAGTCGAGCAATGGTGGCTGCATTCCTCTCCCTCTCCTGCTCTCGCTCGCTGTCTCTTCTTCTCATCACAGATCCGCCTCCGACCCATTTTCCTCCCACAGGACCATTCTCTACCATCCCATCGTCTACTTCCTGCATAACGATCTCGAGCGCATCTTCCTGCTCTTTCAACCTCTGGTGTATCTCACTCGCAAGTTCGATGCGTGGATCTGGGTCTAGAGAAGGGAGGCCAGAGTTTGCTGGAAACTTTTGAAGGCGCTGTATGAGGTCCAGTGTTTGCTTGTAGGTATCAGATAGTGCCTGCAGACGTGATGAGAGTGATTGTGACGACATGTCGTACCCGAAAGTCATTCAGAATACCCAACTATTACGGTCTACATCTTGAAGGTGGCTTCTGCGATACTTTTAATGCAAATGGTGCAAACCGCTCGGAGCTTTTTGCCCGCAGTTTTTCCAATTGCAAGGACTTTCCGTGCCCTTCGCCCGTAATCAACTTCCCGCTTCCACCACAGAGCACGGAGCTTTGTTAAGAGATTACGGTCTCGCTCTTTGCGTCCAGCTACAGCTTCTTCCAAGAATCTACAAGACTTCTGAGCCATCCCCGGGCCAGCCACTTTCGGCAAAGCAACCTAGATTATTAGTACCTACTCGCTCCATTCTAATCCATCTCCTCAAAATCTCGTCTTCCTCCAAAATGAAAACAACTCACCTAACCTCTCTAACCGCCTCCTTCAACCCCTTCGCCCGCCACGCAAAAACCCCACGACTTTTTCTCTCCCTCCTCCCACCGTCCGCTCACGCCACTGTCAAAGTGACCGTCAAGCAGCTCCCACGCTCCAACACCGACCCCTCAACCCTTGAGATTGGCTTCAAAGACGGCAAGGTCTTGAAATACAGTTTCCATGACCCGGTCGCTGGACAGAAGGAGGAAGGGACAAAGTTGAAAGACGTAGTGGAGCAGGTGGAGCGACATTCCAGGGGCTTGAAGAGGAAGGAGGATCTGGCCGGTTGATCGAATGTTTCAAAAATTGATGGAATGTATGGGTTTCTGTTGAGGACAGACTTTATCAGGTGTCCCTCACTAAGCATCCGGTTAGAACATAGGATTCGCTACGGAATGCTTGCCCTGTAAAGATTCATCCAGCCAAAACTCCGCGCATCGCAATGGCACCTGGCACCTACGGAACGATGGCAGGCTAGGTCGGCTTCTGGATGGGACAAGCATAACGGGGACAACATAACGAAGACGAGCCTTTTTTACGAACCTGGTGGGGACGGTGCTGGAAGACCTTGAGCTGATCAGACACGCGAAAAGAGGATGGGAGACCTGCTTCTCTTCGTAGCGCAGGAGACTGCGCTCGGCCTCAAGACACATTATTTGGTGGATGGACCTTTGTACAGTGTAATGCGATTGTTCGTGCCGCATGAACTAGTTGGGTCGACAGGCCAGCTCGTATGCATTGAGCATTTGAAGACTGTCCGAGTTGGCCTGGAGCTGGGACAGGGTTTGGAAGAGGCTTGGAATGGCACTACCCGCAGGGTCTTAAACTTATGAGCAGACCTGGTGGTTTGTGGGCACAGACCACATCCAAGGCATTTGCGACATCAAATTAGATTTCTATAATCGTGACCTAGCAGGGACTGATAAGGATGACACAACGCCTTTGTGATTACTTGTCCATAGTTGCAAGCTTCAAGCACACAGCATCGGCTTAGCTATTACCGCATCCTCCACGACCCAAGTCCTGCACTTTGTTTCTACCAGGTTCAGTCATCGTTCTATACCTACGGAAGTCGACGTTCAATTGCAGTGCTTTTCTCCCTTCACAGCCTGTTTGGTGTTGCGGCGGACATTGGCCACTGGTAGCCAGCGGCGTCGCTAAATTTGTAGCCGTAGGATGCGGTGAAGTCGTCCAGGACAGCGGGACCCCTCGAGCCTGGAACGGATTAGTATTGCGAAAACATCGGCACAAACCAAGAGCAAGGTCAATGCTCACCATACGGATACTCCATCGGGATGATCTCCTTCTTCTCATCTAGATATTGAAGCAATGGCGTGAAGATCTTCCAGCTCGCGTCCAACTCATCGTCACGCACAAAGTTGGAATGGTCTCCCTTCATGGCGTCAAGAATCAACGACTCATATGCCTCGGGAATTTTGAGGTCAGAGAATCGTCTTCGATAGGTCAAGTCGAGCTCTGTCATAACCGTCTGCATGGAGAGACCGGGTAGCTTCGAGTTCATCTTGATGTAGACTGACTCATTCGGCTGCACTCGAATGACAAGTTCGTTCCGTGGAATATCTTTGAAGATGCCAGACGTCACATCCTTGAATTGAATTCGGACTTCGGTCTTCTGCTCATTCAGAGCCTTGCCGGCTTTCAGTATGAAGGGTACGCCATCCCATCTCTCGTTCTTAATGTATGCGACCATTGCACAGAATGTGGGACATCTTGAATCTTTTGGTACCGTGTTGTCTTCCTTATACGCAGGCTTCGTGCCGTCCAAAGACTTGCCATACTGGCCGATGATGACGTCCTTCGGTTCGATTGGGGGAATGCCACGTAGCACACGGACTTTCTCGTCTCGAATATCTTCTGCCGAGAAGGAGATGGGTCGCTCCATGGCGAGAAGAGTCAAGATCTGGAGCATGTGGTTTTGCATGACATCGCGAATGATGCCAAATTCGTCAAAGTAGCCCCCACGGCCTTCCGTGCCGAAGGGCTCTTTGAAGGAAATCTGCACGCTGTCGATATGGTTTCGGTTCCATGTGGCACCAAAGAATTCGTTGCCGAATCTGAGAATCAGCAAGTTTTTGACCATCTCCTTGCCAAGGTAGTGGTCGATACGGAAGACCTCCTCCTCTGTCCAGTCAGGCTCCAATGCCTTCTGCAGCTCTCGTGAGCTCTTAAGGTCTTTGCCGAAGGGTTTCTCGACCTGGGAAGAGTCAGCTGGGATCGCATGGAAGGATTGTGGGCACCTACGATGACTCGCGCAATGCCGTTCTTCGGGTAGCAGTTCCTTTTGAGATGTTGAGATACGGTTATGAACACACTAGGAGGGAGAGCCATATAGAAGACTCGGTTGCCTTCTTTACGATTGTTCTCGATCTCTAGAATGTGCTTATCGAGCTTCTGGAATGGCTCATCCTGATCGTACTGTCCGGAAAGGTATGTGCAAGTCTCGCAGAAAGCATCGAGCTGTTCTTCAACTTCCTTTGTAGGCGTCTTGATATATGACTTGACTCTCCTAAGGTACTCCGTGTGGTCCATCTTCGTTCTGGCATACCCAACGATCTTGATGTCTTTTGGGAGGAATTTGTTTCGGTACTGCAAAGCTTTAGTGCGCGTCAGTGAGGCAGGAAAAGTGACGTTACGAGGCCAAAAAGTGCCGGGAAGGTTTTCTTTTTCGCCAGATCGCCCGAAGCTCCAAGAACAACGATGACTGTGTTTTCTTTGAGCTCCTTGTTACTAGGAATAATGGTGTTAGTGATTGAGCGAGCATCAAGGTTTTATTGCAGATCATGAAGGGCAGCGGAAAGCTGCGCGGTTGATCTGTTCGTCCAACAAGGCCCGGACTTGCTTACCCAGCCGATTCGGGGTCCTGAGATTGAATCACTGTATCCGCCATCGTGAATGTAATTCTGTATCCGTCACAGAGCTCGATGGGAAGCTGTTTAGGTCGTAGGCGTGGATAGTCTGAAAAGGAAAAAAGTTGGGAACTTTGAGAGGTCCCACGGTTGAGCTCTGGGATTGGATGTGGGGCAATGCGGTACGGTACGAGATCGATTAGTGACGCGAGACTCGTTCTGCTACCCAATACTTTCCGGGCAGAAAGAGCTGTTGAAAGACGTGTGAATGCTGTCAGAGATCAATAATTACTGCGTCAGACTTTGGAGCATTGAATGCAGACGACGGCAATTTTTTCGTGATGGCTTTAATCCTCAGGAAGCGCGTGGTGCGGCGAGCTGCGGATGTTCAGACTACTGGATGCAGGGTTTGGCTCCATCTCTGGGGCCACTTGTCATGACCTCGGAATTCATGACAAAGCATTACTCCGCGACAGAGATTCTGCCCACTCATACTCATACTGCTTCCGCTAATCTATAGGCCGTGGAGCAAATCTGCCTAGGTAGGAATAAAACAATAGAATAAAGGTGATAAGTGGCGGGGTAGAGAAAGCGTCGACGAGGAGAAAGTGCCCGAGCTTAGGTTACCCCAGCAGTAAATCAAAATTCTGGGGCAAGCTCTCGCATTGAAATAAGCGCACTTTCCAACGCTGTCCGTGATTACTGACAGAGTCCGACTATTGTACACCATCAAGCAGCCCCAGTTATTGTAGTGCTTGGGTTTATCTACTTCGATGGCATCAATCTCATGATTTCATAGTTGTGTGCGCCCCTTCTGGATCGGATATAGAGCTTACGGTGCGCTCAAATCGTAGTTTGTACCAAGCTGCATGCCAACCTGGGGCTGGCGCTGCGACTCGAGGGTCGACGGGAATTCGAAAGGAGATCCACCGATGCCAAGAGTCTTGGCGCACCACCCTGAATTCGAATTCTAGGTTAGGGTTCACCAATTTTCCCGAGACAAGCAATTGAGAGCCGCGACGACACCACAATAACGGCATCACTCATCTCCCTCGTCGCCACCATCCAAACCTCCTCTGTACCAGTAGTTCGTTCCTCAGCTGGTCGCTGTATCCGCCAAGATGCCTGAATCAGGCCACAGATGTAAGCAAATCCATCCGACTCTGGCAATCTTTGGTTGTTCTGGCAAGCATTTTAGGAAGCCATGACTGACTCTTCTTGCTGTAGTATACGTCAAGTAAGCACTCTCTAGTCGCATTTGCGATCACACCATCGAAGTAGATATCACTGGCTAGCAAGGAACTGCGCGCTAAGAATTCCCGAAACCGCCAAACTGACACTGGCTCTATCACAGAGGAAAGCATCTCTCGTACCAGCGGGGAAAGCGAAACACAAACCCAAACACATCTCTCATCAAGATCGAAGGAGTCGATGATCCAAAAGCAGCAACGTAAGTGTTCCCTCTCTCTCCTGGTAGTGCGGGATAATTCGGACATTCCTATCGCCTTTCCCCAATCACCTTGAAGAGTCATTGAATCTCCATGACAGCCACTGACACTGTCTTACTTTGCAGATTCTACCTCGGCAAGAAAGTCGCATTCGTATACCGAGCCTCGAAAGAACGCCAAGGGTCGAAGATTAGAGTAATATGGGGGAAGGTGACGAGACCACACGGTAACTCGGGGATAGTACGAGCGAAATTCAGACACAATCTACCACCAAAGTCTTTTGGGGCCAGCGTGAGAGTGATGCTCTATCCTAGTTCAATCTAAGGAGGAGGAAGACAGACCGGGCGTGGAGTGAGAAGGAGCCATTGAAGATAGAGATGTCTGGGTTGTGGAGGGGAGGCAGGAATACGACCACGGAGGCAAAACTACACACCACTATTAAGACAACGAGATATTGCGGGAGAATATTGTGAGGGAGCGCACCGCTTTCCAATCTCAGGGATACCCGCGCAACTTGATGGACACTCGGAATCGATATGTGAATAACTTCGAATTCTGCCTCTGCTCAGGGCAGTCACGCCAGCTCTGTTTTTATCACACCACAATCCAATAAACACATCTTGAACTTCTCAATTCCTGAAGAGCCATCTCAAGTCGAGGATACCTACAATTGCGCGTGTACTGCGGCATATATGGGGGTCCTGTACGTATTTGGAAACTTCTTTTCGAAATCCGTCCAACTAAATCCCAGAGCTCGTTGAGTCTAGAATTCTAGGGACTGACATGAACGAGGTTCATTTCAGCCCTGCCAAGCCTGCATCGGCGGCTTGAAAGTCACTTTCGCCCGAGTCTCACATGCAACTGCTCCAGAACAGAAACCCTCATTTGTAGAATAGATTTGCGCAATGCATCTGAGTGCCTCACATACGCTCGCTGTCATACCCAAAATCTGATAGAATGCCCTCCAATTCACTAACTGAAGTCTTCTGCTACACCTAGTACCTATGATATGCCTTTGGCTGCATCATGGAGTGGCTCATCGTCCGTCCAAGGCTCCAAGCAGTCCATGCGTATAGCGCTGCTCACATGCAGTCTTATTGGACTGCAGTATGATAGGAACTTCCCAACAATCTTCCGCCTACGCTGACGTCAGTCCACAGGCTCACTTAGGGCATTGAGATGACATGTACACCCTCGACCCTCACACCTCTCATTTATGCTTCGGCGAACCTCATGCTGAAGCCTCCTTTGCTCAGACTGCACACCCTACCTCCTTCAATTGGGGTTCACAAAAAATCTCGGGCATCTTTTAGCAAGGATCGCCGGTCCCCTTTCGGGTCTTATCGCAGCCCGTAGTAGGAGCCCTAGAAGACCGCTTGACGTCGAAGTACGGAAGGAGACGACCTTTCATGATAGGAGGCTCCATCTTGGTCGGCGTGGGTGTATTGATGCTCGGCTGGACATCAGAGCTTGTGGGTTTAATATCTGAGCAAGCTACGGTATAGACATTACGGCACTCTACACATGACCCTAGAGAGGACCTCGGCGTAAAGACGCGCTTTGACATCATGCCGTGTCTTGTACAGAAACGGAAGATTACGATCGTTGTCGCGGTGTTGAGCACCTATTTGGTGGACTTTGCGGTCAATGCCGGTATAGAAGTTCTACCAGCTTGATAATCGTTGAGGACGAAACTCACCTAGTCCAAGCGTGCTGTCAAAGTCTGGTTGTAGATGCTCTGCCTATTTCACAGCAACAACTGGGATCAGTCTGGGGTAAGCTCAGCGATGAAGTCTCAATTACCAAGCCTTGCGTTGCGACTTTCTAGTTCATCGACCCGGCCCCCTTTACGTCATTAACTTACCATCAACGAAGCAATCCGCATGACCGGTGCTGGCCACCTAATCGGATACCTAATAGGAACGTTCAATGTCGGTGCCGCTGCGGGACGAATCTTTGGCAATGCAGATAACCAGCAGTTCAATGTCATTACTGTCATCGCCGCCTCTGCTCTCGAAATAGCTATCGGCGTCACTTCCAATGCAGTCACAGAACGTATCTTGTTGCCTTCCCACTCTATGTCGCCCAATACGCAAGCTGAATCAATTTCTGGTGTCCTGAAATCGCTAGTGTACCGGACTCTTAACCTCCCGTCACGCATACAAGCAATATGCTGGGTCCAGTTTTGGTCATGGATCAGATGGTTCCCATTCCTTTTCTACAGCTCAACCTGGGTTAGCGAAACCTACTATCGCTACGAACATCCTACTCCTCCTCCGATCTCCTCCAGCCCAACTGAGGGCTCCCATGATGCACTCGGTAATGTCGGCCGGCTTGGCTCCCTGGCCCTTGTGCTCTTTTCTGTCATCACATTCACCTCTTCCATCCTGCTCCCCCACGTTGTCAGATCGTCCCAGAGCTTCCTCTCCAAAGCAACCCAATCACTACTCATGCGCGCCGCCAACCTCCAACCTGACCTCGTAACTGCCTGGCTTGTCTCCAACTTCTGTTTCGCCGCAATCATGGCCTGGGCCCCGCCCGTGTGCTCCCTCGCCTTTGCAGCCACCCTCGTCGCACTCACAGGTGTATCCAGGGCAATTAACTCCTGGGCACCCTTTGCAGAAATGGACGCTGAGATTAACCGCCTAGCAAGTGGCGAGTCGACAGCTAACGGCGCTCCCACGAACGCCACGTTCCCTAGTGGTGGCGAAAGGAATGGCTGTTCGGCCGTGCAGCCATTCTGTGAAAGCTGATGTGGTATCAGTCGGATAGACGCAAGTGGTTGCTCCACAGATTTTGACCAGTGGCCCAAGCGCAATTTGTTTTTCGCCCAATGCCAACCAAGCCACAGTATGCAAAGATACGCGGTGGTGTGGAACAAGACCACGAGGCTTGGACTACACATACATCGACCGGTCGTGACACCACGGCCTCGCTCTTGAATGATCAATTAAGAGGAATCTGGGCGAGCTTCAAGGAAATATCAAAATTGCGGAAAGGCTGGTCTATCGTCATTACTGAATCGTCTAGCAAGGCGGTGCATCATTTTGCTGCTTAGATTTCTCAGGGCTCCCGGCGTGACTTTGCACATTGTTGAGGCCCTTCTACATCCTCGAGGAGAAACGAAAGGGGCACCTGCAGTGCTTCATATCTTATCTCCTGGCGGTCAGGTCAGCATTTCCACACTATTGTCGCATCTTCTTCCTAGTGCATTTCAATCACAAGCCTCTCGATGCCCTAGATGATGACCTACATAGTGATATACCAGGTCGCTTCTCCGCGACGAGTTTCCCACAAGAGTTTCAACGAACTTCCGCTTGTATGTGTTCCATTAAATCTGGAGGAAGGTCTTGGGATAACGGCTCAAGTCGAGACAAACAAGGATAATTAGCGCAACAGATCATCTTCGCGATACCTCACCAGTCGTATTGTCCTTCCTTGTGGCCGAGCAACCTGATAAGGAAGTCAGCATTCTCCGTCACACGTAGCCATTTCAGTACTTAGCAGGAATCCGAAGCTCTCTTGAACATCGCTTGACCTTCAGCTTTGCGGAATTGCCAATACCATTCTCCCGTTGGAGCCAGCAACCGCCACGTTTCCATAGCGGGCACCAGGGGGCTGGTCAATCGCACCAGGTGTTTGTGTCTGACGGGCCGCACTCGCCCCCTGCAATTTTCCGTATCTCCAAAGAAGGGTTGAAAAGCTCTTCGTTCCGGCGCGGAAATTGAAGAATACGTTCCGACCCTGGCCTAGAGGTTAGTCAATTGAGGGCGAAGGTTTCTTCAGCACAGACTTCACGTTAGGCCCCTACGCAAGTTTCTGTTCAACGCCTTTGGCCGCATCTTCACACCACTACACGGCTCTGCGTGTGGCATGTACGGGCATCACGAGCGCTCGTGGGGCTCTGGCGGCGCAAATGGAAAGGTGAAAGATATGCCAAATGCCTGGTCGTTCAGTTCGGCAAGCATGGCATCGGGAGAAGGGAAAGCCTAGAAGCGTGTTGTGTAGAAAGCTTGCTTGTTCTCTACTACTCTCTCTCTCTCTCTCTCTCTGTGTGTGTGTGTGTGTGTGTCTACGCCATCTCTAATAGAAGCAAAAAGACAATCTCTCTGCCGCGTAAGGGGCTAATAATCTAGTTGCCCCGCCACACTATTTTTTGGCGGAGGACTCAAGTTATGAGCACCCAAGTAGCATTTTCAGGATTGAGCTACTTAGGACTGACTCATGGGTCAGGTATTTCACACTTTGCATAGAATGAAAAAAGTTGCACTGAATTGGTTATTGTTTGGAGGTCTGGCAAAAGCTCGCAAGAAATTTCCTTGAACGAGATTAGACGTGTATTGCTTCGTCCCTTTCTTCTGTGCTGACCCTTGCAGGTATCAACGTCTATATAAACCACCATCACCTTTGCTAGCTGGTTCTGTATCCCTCAGCCAATAAAAGACCCGGACTCCTTTCCGAGCGGTCTATAGTGCTGGGCATCAACCAACAGCCGGATTTCGTAAAACAGCATGAAGAATTGGACTCGACAAAAGCCAACCCACCCTTTCGAGCAATAGCTCCCCCCCTAACACCGCATTGATCGTTAAATCGTTGCTGAATAAGAAAGCGCCGCGCTATGCAGTGTAATGTATAAATTTCAAGTGTAGGGAGAACGGTGGTGAGGTCTAGAGTCTCTTGTGAGAAGAGCTCCGGATTGTTCACCTCCGCCATCCCACATTCCAGATGACATGTGCGATATCCCTCGCTGTGTTGACAGTGTCCACGACTCTGCCGAAAAGCGTTTTCTCCAATGCGGCTTCGTCTCCGTCCTCGTCATATGGCATGAACATACCAGAAGGCGTTCGTCGCATGCCGGGACCTGGGTCATATCCGTCTCGGGAAATATCTTCCGACTGATACGACAGAGAGGGCTCCTGCGAAGGGCTCTTGTACATACTTGCCGAGGGCTGCCACTGGAGGTCAGGATATTCTTCATCATCATCAATCAGGAAATTTGCATTCGGTCGAGCAGGTCGAAGCGTTTCCTGAGATGGAGATGGAGACAGCATCTTCCCCATAGGCCAGAAAAGATTTGTTGCGTGTTGCTGTTGTGATTCCGGTGGCTCGGGCGTATCACTACGATACTTCAGAGTTGTTGATGGCAATGGGGCAATTGTCTTGCTCTCGGCACTGAAACTGCTTCTCGGCGTGCTCCGATTGCTGGTTCTCGCCTTTGACGGGACATGCTTCATCATCACTAGGCTATCGTCTTCGTCTTCGTCTTCATCCTCTTCATCGCTTACCACAGCCGGTAGTTGCCCTTCCTCCTCTTCATCATCGTCCTTGGATTCAACCGCGATACACTGCACCACCTCGTCATTGAAATGGATATGCCTTTTTTCTCCAGGTGATTGCAGCCCTGATGAGGTGACAGAGATGTTACGGCTAAATGCAGGCTGTGACTCTTCGCCAGTAGGAGTGATGGCGGCAGATTCGGGAGGGGTTGTTTGAGTGGAGAAATCTGGCACCGCTCTTTCGAAAGATGGACGATTTGCCGCTGGCGTTCCCTCCTGAGACTTCAAAATGGCACCAACCTGCTTCAAAAGGGAATGCTCCAAAATCGACCTTTGAAGGATAGCTTCAGAAGCAGACCTCTTCTTCAATATAGGCTTCTTGTGAAGAAACGAGGACGATGTAGACATATGGCTAGGTGGTGGAGAGGCCGCACTGCTGAAAGATGCTTTACTCTCGGTCTGTAATGGGCCATAAAGCCACGTCACGTCACAATCTTTAAGCCTAGAGAAGGATGAGCACGGCAATAAGCAGGCAAATGACAAACATGACGCACCAATTGAGACTCTCAGGAGTAACAGTCCTGAGATTATCCTTGGCTTTTGCCCACGTTCTCCACGAGGCATTCTCTAGTCGAACACTGTTACTGTAGACTTTTCGCCTGGCAACAACATAGCGCCATGAGGACCATATATCTTCAAGCTTCCATTCGTGAGCAAGGTAATCGACATGACGGGTAGGTTCGTTCTCCAGCGTTGAATCATCCCGTGGTCTGCATGTGCCTTGTGACTCTTCATCCTCCAGTACAGGCGTTGCCAATGGCTTGCCTTCGTCCTCGACAACTGGTTCCGGCTGCTGGGCCTCTTCAACCTGGCTTAGTGATCCGCACTTCTCGTACGAAGGGAAATCTAGTTCACCATCGTTGTCTGCATCCCCTCTGATATCCAGGGAGAGGCTGCTAGCAGGTGTAGATGTGTACGAAGCTCTTCTTGAAAAGGTGGCGTGTTCCAGCTGTGGTGACGATGGAGCGGATGAGGGAGCGGATGTGGAATTCAGTGTTTCGTAGCTGTATTCAGAGTGGTCAAATGACGCTTTTATCGGAGGAGGTTGAAGGTATGGGTTGGGCGTATTTAGGGTAGAAATGCAACGAGGTGACGAGCGGTGAAGCGAGTCCGAAGCGAAGTACGACGCTCCATCTCCAGGAGCCGACAAGACTTCGGTCATATTATAGCAGGCATGGGCGAGGATGTTGAGGCGATACTGGGGAAGTTTGATACTCCAGAAAATTGGAGATCAGGTCTTGCGAGAGCGGACTCGATGTGGGAAGAGCGCCAAGTTGTAAAAAGGTGGAGGTAGTGTTCTTAACGGCAGTGGTGTTCAGTCCCGCAATTCGCCATGGGAAAATACAACAAGCGGGTCTTTCTCAGCGGTACCACTAGTGGCGAACGGCGTAAGGTAAGAGGTGTGGGCAGAAGTATAGGCGACTGTCAGAACTTATTTGCCGTATTGGTCTACGAGGTCTCAACGGTAGATAATATGGCTGAAGGATCGCAGTGGGCAAACTGAGATGAGGAGGTATAGTTGAAATGTGGTAGATGAAGATAGACTGATCTGCAACGAACATAAAATCGAGCCTGCTGGGGAGCCGAGGGCAGTTGTGCGCGCGGAGACGTTCGTTGGTTTCCGCAAGCACCCAGTCGCAAGGGCGCAGTGCCCAGCGGTCACTGGTCAGTGCAAAAGGAATAATGCACACCGAGTTAAACTTTTCATGGCTCCAAAGTTTACTAAGCTAGCCCTGGACAAGCGTTAGAGACAACCCCAAGGTTCAGGGCCGCGTAGACTTGGTTCCCTCCAATTGCCTCCTCATCGGCCGATGGCCAGTAATTTTTCCACCGAGCGATTGCGGGGAACAGGAGCCCACCCATGGCACTCCATTGACTTCCCTTTGTCTACCTCCAATGCATGTTCCACGTTCAACGGACTAGCATCAGAAACGTAGAGATCGAAGATCCAGTCCGAAATTGCTCCCCTCTCCTCCGTTCTGCCTTGCCATTTTCGTTTTCACAGGCGTACGCAGGGCAAGCGGCGGATGAGTTTGGCTTAGAAACCCCCACCTACTTCCAAGTCCCCACGGGTGATTTAGGGAGAATGGCGAGCCACGCCACACACAGACAACGGCCCTGGATTGCAGGGATCAAGCCTCAAAGTGCTCTGTGCGCAGTATTTCGTCGTCATACAAATGAATTGAACATCAATAATTTGCTTCCTCGTCCGACTCACTTGTCGCGAATTCCTACAATATTGTTTGAAATTTTTCCTCGTTACAATGGTAGATGTCAGAATACCACTCAGTGCATCCTCCCCACGCTCCCCCCCCCCCGGCCCGCCTGACTCAGGATGGTGCAACAGGCAAAGACGCCAATGAGACCGGTGCATCGAAGTCTGAGCCTCTCACACGCAGGGACCTCTCGGAGCGAAACATTTATTCTTGGCTAACTCTATCACGACAAGTCCTGGCCTGGCACCCCTAGGATCAGGGCTCTTACGCGCATCCTCGCTGGGATCATTGCAGGTTGTTATCAACGTCGAAAATTCTCCACTTCTCCGGAGACCAATTAGCCGAAAGACGCCAAAAAGGGCCCGTTGACACTGCTAGCCTACAAGCGGACAGCCCGAGCCCCAAGACTTTGCGTAAGACGGAGGAAAATTTCGAGGCAACTTTACAAATGGAAATTACCGCCACTGTGCGTGCGTCAAGACGGAAAACCCCGTGCCTTTTTAGCTGTTGATGCCCTGTCGTCATGGCCAACATTTCGTTATCGCTAATATTCCGGTACAACACTGGCCGTTTCCAATACGCCTTTGTTCAAGGGATGATAAAAAAGAGTTCACAATACCTATCTTGGCTGACCGGGAAGCCGGGAAGCGGCAATGCCTTGTGTAATGGAGTCCTGATAAGGGTGCGGAAGATCGGCCACCAGCTCTCAACTGCTCAACGGATATAGAGGCGAAAAGAGTGGAACCGCACAGGGGCCCTCATCTGCAAAAATCGGTCCGTTGACACCTAAGGCCGATGCAGGCCAGTTAGCTGTTGCAATGGTTTCATCGGAACCATGTGAAATGAGATGGTGAGAATGATCGAATCACGAAAAAGCCTTGAGCCATGCGGCTAGGAATGCGGGAGGACAGCTATCCTCTTGTTCGCTAAGGTCGACTCACGCCGGGTATACCGCTGTAGGGCACCTTGTTAGTTAGCCCAGGCACTACCTTATTCGACGTCGATTGAGATATCTTCCGCTCGGCTTTCCAAAAGTCACCTATCGCCGGCTGCAGCATTAAGTAGCTGCTTCAGCATCGAAATTGCCAGTTTCACCCCTGAACCAAGAATGGCGATAAGATCAAGCATTTCAGGCTTACCTTCGAACCAAAGCTGAGTTCATAAGAATCGTATCCGGACCGATAAGGAAACCCGCTTTGGATCGCTGCTAAGGTCGTCTCTCCTCCTGGCACACTCTTGCATACTACTGCAAATATTCTCCGCACATGTGGGTTTGACGATTTGGAACAGCTTCCACGTAACACAAGAAGAGCGATTTGGTTTCTTACTGTACAAACATGCAAGCAGATTGCCCTTCATTCCCAACGCTCTTAGTTGTGAAGTTCGTTTCAAGTCGATGGAACCGCAAGTGTGGCCAGCCAAGACATGCAAAGCTTAAAGGGAGACCTGACTGATCTACAGTATTGGTTGTAAGCAGATTCGGATCGCATCTGCTAGCGCGCCTAGTCGGCCTCCTTGGTCGGTCGCACCAGCGTTGTCATTGCGAAGGACCACAACCTGGCAGAGCATCTGCGAGCGATGCAGTAGAGAAAATGTGTCGTCACCTGCTTCGAATAGTCTTCCATCAGCCAATATCGTGTCTCCATGCCATGAGAGGAGGGGCGGTAGTCTATTTGTTCCCGTGTCTCCGCACATTTGGATGGTCTCTGGGTGTACCTCTTGGCCAGACTCAGCGGGACCGCTCTGGCTGAGTGGGTACGAATCAATGTTGAACTCTGATTCCTCTATAGCCTCGTACAGTTCTCAAGTTGTCCGTTTCTCCTATCCTGCAGTCTGGCAAGAACGTCGGTTCTGCTCATTACAACGGCAACAGTTAAAGAGCAGCTCCTGAAGCCTATCTCAGAAACACGTACATCACAAGGGCTTCCGATGTCGAAAAGTACAATTGGTTGCAGGGAAACTTCGAGGGAAATCCATTCCCAATGGCCCGAAACATCCTCATGACGTTAAAGCTTTTGGAAGCAGTCCACTAGCTGCGTGTTTTTCCGATGGGAGTAGGGGAGCCGAAGTTTGGCGGCGAGGCATACCGTCGAGGAGCACTGCCATCCTCCTCTCCGCGGGTGTGGACGAGTTGCTGCTGTAGGAAGTTCCCGGGAACGGACCGGTTGTGTCGGCTTTGTGATCATCTCGAAGAACCCTCAGCCCGCCCTGTTCCTCTTTTGTGGAAGTAGTCCACCTAGACAGAACCCTGACGATACGAAGCCTCGCTCTTGGCAGTATCATGGTATTTTTGGGACGAAGCCAATGTAGCACTGTATGCATTCTCCTGATGAAGCAGTTCCTGCCAGAATGTCACCTGCAAAGTTTTTCCATATCCGCATTCCCGTGCTCGGAGTTTTGGTCGTTGCTGGGCCCATGCCATCTCGTGCATAAGATCC
>Ga0335072_10001718_pt1 | contig 34956 bp, 28 predicted proteins | sample Lox_Sample_21_FD_206725 | JGI IMG/M metagenome (GOLD analysis project Ga0335072, IMG submission 206725) | Soil microbial communities from Loxahatchee National Wildlife Refuge, Florida, United States - Lox_Sample_2.1 | ecosystem: Environmental > Terrestrial > Soil > Wetlands | place: USA... | reverse complement strand
CGTGTTTGCGGCGCCCCAGAGCGAGCCTGGATTGACGAGGTCCGGATAGAGCGCCAGCATCGCTTCGTAGAGTTCGCGGGCGGTCGTCGTTGCTGCGTTCATTCGGTCGAAATCGCGCAGATACTGCCTTGTTTCCCCGATGATGCGCGGACCGTCGTCGTTCTCCGGAACTTTGTGTCCGGCGATCACCGCTTTCGGCTCCAAAGTCTCGAGTCTGTCGAGCGTGGCGATCCATTCGCGCCGGCTCTGGCTATCGGTCTCGCCCAAATATGGGTGAATGCCGTTATAGACGGCATCACCTCCAACGATCAGGCCGATCGAGGGCACGTGGATGCAGGTCGAATGCGCCGTGTCCGTGCGCCCTGCGTTCACCGCGACAAGCCCGTGTCCTTCCAATTCCAATTCACCGTTTTCCAGCGGTTCAGCAGTCGGTAAGCGGTCGGAAATCTCGCCCGGGAAAAGCCGGCGCCAGAAATTCTCCAGCCAGGCCGGCGAGAGTTGGTTCTCCATCGCCTTGACGACTTCCGGCACGGCGAAGGCCTTTGCTCCCGGAAAACGCTCAAGCAACGATGCCAGGCCGAAGAAGTGATCGCCATGTCCATGAGTGATATAGATCGCCTTGAGGGTCTTGCCGCTTGCGACGACCCAATCCACCAGTTTTTGTGACTGCTCGATGGTAAGGAAAGTATCAACGAGGATGGCGTCTCTCTCGCCGTAAATCAGGGTGGAGGAGTTCGCAACCCACATCAGCGCTTCCTTGCCGGATGGCAAGTCGCGGCTGAGGCCGGGGCGCTTGATGGTGAGCACGTCCCACTTCAGGCCGCCGGTGGCGGTATCCGTTGGTGTCATCGATACACTCCGTCGCACGCGGGTGGGCGCTCGGACGGAGCGCCGCGGAGAACAAGGTCAGGAAAGACCGGAGGGGACGTCGAGATGCTCGCGGAACCAGGCGGTCGCGGCGGATTCGGCCTGAACGAACTGACCGAGATAGGGGGCGAAATGCCCGCCGGGCAGGAGAAGGAGCCGCTTCGGTTCCAGCGCGCGCTCATAGGCGGCGAGCGCGAGGTCGGTGACGGTCACTCTGTCGTCTCTTGCCACAATCATGAGCAAGGGTGTCGGCGATACCCGGGCAATCCATGTTCCCGGCTCGTACATTCGGGCCATGTGGGTCGAGCGGAGGGTGATCTCGTTCTCCCAAAGTCCGGCTGGGATGGATTGCAGATAGAAGTCGATCGCTTCCTGCGTGCGATAGGCCGCGGGAACAGACGGGTCTGGGCTCGCGATGACCTGTCGGCGCGGCGGCTCTCCAAGCAGCTGTGCCCTCTCGTCATTGTTGAAGACTTGCTCCAGCGCCGGCACCGCATCGGGAGCGACGCGCCGCAGGCCCTGTTCGTAGCCGCTGATCGTTGGCACTTGCGCGACCACGCAACAGAGCCTTCTATCGGTCGCGCCAAGAACGATCGCGTGTCCGCCCGCATAGCTCGTGCCCCAGAGACCGATGCGGGCGGGGTCGACCTCCGGCCGCGCCTCCAGGTAGGAGATCGCCCGTCGCCAGTCGGCGATCTGCCGCCAGGGATCGATATCGCCTCTCGGTTCGCCCCCGCTGACGCCGAAATTTCGGTGATCATGGACAAGAACAACAAAGCCGGCGGCAGCGAAGGCTTGGGCAAAAGGCGCGATGCCGTGCTCCCTGGTGCCGGCGAATCCATGCGCCATGGTAATGGCCGGACGCGGAAGCCCCCCTTCCGGCAAGAACAGCCAGGCGCCGAGCTCGACCCTGCCTTCCGCGGGAATCCGCACATCGATCCTCGAAACCATATCCAGCGCCTTCGCCAACATCCATCCGAAACCTAGCCGCATCGAGCCTGGGCGCGCGGCCCGATCTGCTCGCTTGACGGGTGCCGTTCACGCGCCATAAAACAATATGACCGGTCGTCTTCTATTGGTCAATAGGAACAAAGATGGACGCACTCCAAGCTCGACGGGGGCCGAAGCCGAAACCCGGTACACGGGATACCCTTATCCGGGCTGGCCTGCAGATGATTCACGCTGAAGGCTATTCCGCCTCCGGAATCCAGGGCATCGTCGAACGGGCGGACGTGCCCAAGGGTTCATTCTATACGTATTTCGCCAGCAAGGAGGCGTTCGGGGCGGAAGTCATCGACGCATATTCCGAGAGCGGGCAGGCAAATCTGCGAGCTTTCTTATGCAATACCGAACTGACGCCGCGAGCACGCCTGGAAGCCTATTTCGATGACAGGATTGAGGCGCTCAAGGCTTCCAACTTCACGCGCGGTTGCCTGCTCGGCAATTTCAGTGCGGAGGCGGCAGACCACAGCGTGCTCATACGCCAACACTTGGCCGTGCACTTCAAGTCTTGGAGTGTTATACTTGAAAGATGTATTTTGGATGGGCAGAAGAATGGTGAAATTGGAAGTCAATTTTCCGCCGTTTCATTGGCCGATTTTACACTCAATAGCTGGGAAGGCGCTCTCCTGCGCATGCGTGTGGAGAAAAGTGATGCCCCTCTATTCGAATTCAAGACAATCCTATTCGGCTTGGTTCTGCGATGACGCTGCGGTCCGTAGGTCTCGAACTCGGGCATTTTCCGATCGTCAAGACCAGGGCAAAACCGAAGGGCTGATGCCATGATAGATCGTCGTCGCTTCTCAACGCTTGTTGGCGCGGGCGCCCTTGCGGCTTCCTTCGGCCGCGAAGGCCGCGCCGACTCCATTCCGGCCTCCCGAAACGTGGTGCTGGTCCACGGTCTGTTTGCCGACGGATCTTGCTGGTCCGAGGTCATCGGGCGTTTGCAGGGCAGGGGGCTCAACTGCACATCCGTGCAAAACCCGTTGACCACGCTGCCCGAAGCGGTCGCTTCAGCCTGGCGCGTTCTGGATCGGCAGAGCGGCCCCACCGTTTTCGTCGGCCACTCTTTCTCGGGAATGATCGTCACCGAAGCCGGCGTACATCCGAACGTCTCAACTCTGGTCTATGTCGCGGCCCGGGCGCCGGATGCGGGCGAGGATTATACCGAGCTTGCCGAGAAATTCCCGACGCCGCCCGCGAGCGCCGGCATCGTCTTCGACGGCGATGAGGGTCGGCTCAGCGAAGCGGCTTTCCTGCGCGACTTCGCCGGCGATCTGCCGACGGCGAAGGCGAAGGTGCTCTATGCGGTACAGGAACCCTTCCACAAAGCTCTGCTCACCGGCAGGACAACACATGCGGCCTGGCGGCTGAAGCCGAGCTATTATGCCGTTTCGACGGAAGATCGCACCATCAACCCGGACCTTGAGCGCTTCATGGCCAAAAGGATGGGAGCCAAGACGATCGAGGTGAAGGCCAGTCACCTGTCGCTAATTTCGCAGCCAGATACGATAACAAGACTGATCCTCGAGGCCGCGGGACAGCCCGTCTGAGGTGGTGGGAAGCCTCGGCCGCAAGGCATGAAATTTCATTTTCGAACCGATTCGGTCGTGTATAGGCGAGAACAGTCGTGAAGCGTTTCGGATCGGCTGCCTGCGCGACGGCAAGGGTTCGGTCTCTACCGAGAGTCATGCGCTGGAATGCTATTCCTGCAAGCTCTTGAATCGCCATGGCGGCAACCGGACGGTCCGACTGCCTTGAATCTCAGGAGCTCGGGTGCCGGAACGGGGCGGGAAGGGAGGTAGACTGAGGACCCATGGCGAAGGCGGTGACCTTGTCAGCCGGAGCGGTGGCCTTTCCCTGGATTGCAAGGACCGGCAATCACGAGGCTGCACGGTAACGCTCCGCCGGATGGAATTGCATGAAATTGGGAAGCATCGCCTGTCGCGCGGCTTCGAAGACCTTCCATTGATCGGCATCGGGCAGCGACGGGATCGTCACGGTTTCGCGGCGGTCGAAGCCGATGAGCGCAGCGTCCACCAGTTCCGCGCTCTCCATGGAAGCGGGGAAACTATTCACGTCGCGTCCCGAACGCTCCCAGAATTCAGTGCGGGTGGCCGTGGGAACAACCGCCTGCACGCAAACGCCCTTGGGGCCAAGCTCGATACTCAGGCCCTGAGTCAGGAACAGGACAAAGACTTTTGTCGCGCCGTAAAGGGTCAGCCCGAATTCCGGAGCGAGCCCGACGATGGAGCCAAGGTTGATGATCGCCCCCGTGCCGGCCATTGCAAGCCGAGGCGCAATCGCATGGGCGAGCCGGGTCAGGGCCGTGACGTTCAGTGCTATCAGCCCAGTAATACCACTGTCGCTCTGGTCGAGGAAATCTCCGTGGGCGATGGAGCCTGCGTTGTTGACGAGCACGCCAATATGTTCGTCCTCCCGCAGCCGTTTCTCGACGCGCTCGAGATCCTGCCCGTCGGTCAGGTCAATCTGCACCACATCGACAGCCACGCAGGCTTCGCGGCGCAGGCGGTCGGCGATTTGGTTCATTCGCAGGAAGTCGCGCGCCACCAGCACGAGATCATGACCACGACGGGCAAAACGGCCGGCATAGACAGCGCCAATCCCCGTCGAGGCGCCGGTGATCAGGACGGCAGGCTTTCCGGTCATTGAAGCTCACTCCCGAATGATATATTTATGACAACCGTCATGTTGTTTGCACATGATGAGCATCATCTATCTTGTCAAGGGCACTCGGAAGGGGGTCATGAGAGTCAGCCGTAAACAGGTGGCGGAGAACCGGGATATCATCCTAGAGGCTGCTGGCCAGTTGTTCCGGGAGCGAGGGTTCGAGGCCGTCACCGTCGCCGAGATCATGAAAGCCGCCGGGCTCACCCACGGCGGCTTCTACGGTTACTTCAAGTCCAAGGAGGATCTCATCGCAGAAGCCCTGGCCGACGCATTGTCGCGTACCGCGGTGCCGTCAGGCGATCTGGCCACTTATGCCGCCAGTTATCTCTCTCGGACCCATCGCGACAATCAGGCCCGTGGATGTGCAACGGCCGCCTTGGCCGCGGAGACGGTCCGCCAGAAAGGTGGCGCGCGCGCCGCGTTGACCGTGGGCCTGAGACGGCAGATCGAGAACCTGGCCCGCATCACTCCCGGTGAAAATGCCGCCCAAAGACGCCGGGCGGCGATCGGTAGCTGGGCGGCGATGGTCGGGGCGATGATTCTGGCGCGAGCGAGCGACGACCCGGTGCTGTCCGACGAGGTGCTCGATCAAACGCGGGCCTGGCTAGTAGAGCGGGCCAAAGATCCTGGGCGGCACGATTCCCGAACGCGATCGACCAAGATGAGCAGACCCATCGGCAGATGATGCGGTCTCGGATGAAATAGGCGCAGACCAGGATAGGACGGGGATCCACTCCTGCTCGGAGTTGCCGCGCTACGACCCTGCCCTCGAGCGTTTGGCCCGGACTGAACAGGAGTCTGGCGCTTCGAGGGCAGGACCAGACAATGAAGCAATCGTGGTTTTGAAGAGGCGAATCATTGCAACGTTGAAGGTGCACGGGCTGAGCGCGAAGGCGGCCAATCTTTGCCGCGCGGACGGAATCAGCGAGGCGACCCACTGCAGTTGGAAGAGCGAATATGGTCGCGTGGACATATCCGCAGCGAAACGGCCGAAGGCACTGGAGACGGAGAACACAAGGCTGAAAAAGCTTTTGGCCGACGTCGTGCTCGACAAAGTCGCCCCGAAGGACCTCTTGTCAGAAAAATGGTGACGCCCGTTGCGAAACGGGAAGTGGCCGGAATGGACGACGGTACGCCTGGCGAGCCATCCAACCCAAGGGAACGCTCGGCAGGATGCCAAGCAGTGCGCCGATCTGGATTGATGGTACCGATCCGCCCCATCGCTGCCGCCGGGTGCGTGCAAGCGTTACGGTCGTAGCCTCTATACGGTTGCAAATGTTGCGACGCGGCGATACGCGTATATGCATCTTCTTAGGCAATGCGAGTTTATGAGGCTGGCGATCCATGATCCGGTCGCGGCGATGGCGCGGAGTCTGGTGAGACGACCATTCATGCGCATCCCGAGAATGAAAGGCTTCGAGACATGTCGTGGACACACGACTGCGAGCGGCAGCGCTTCTCGGCAAACATCGGAGGATGGGCCGCTGCTGGCCAGATTGATCGGCACAGCGCCCTCACCCTGTTGACGGGGACCAGAATCGAATCAGCCGTCGCACCAGCAATGGCAGTTCGGGCCATGGAAGCGGCCACATCCCAAGGTTGGGCCGGGCGAAGCATTGAGCGCTCGTATGATTACGTCGTGGTCGGTGCAGGCTCTGCCGGTTGTGTCATCGCGGCGCGTCTCTCGGAGAATGCCGCCTGCCGCGTTCTGCTGATTGAAGCAGGCGGCACCGATATCGATCGGCCAGCTTTTTGTGGAGTCGGGTCCTTTGGCGGTCAAACTTTGGAACGGATGCTGATTGGGCATACCAAACGACGCCGCAGACAAAAGCCGCAGAGCGGATCATGGATTGGCCGCGGGGCAGGATCATCGGCGGAAGCTCCAGCATCAATGCGATGATCTGGGTCTTAGGTCACCCGGCGGATTTCGATCATTGGGCCTGCGCGGGCAATGATGGATGGGGCTATGCTGATCTGAACCCGATCTTTCAAAGTATCGAGACGTGCACGCGAAAGGTGCCCGGCGGCACGCGGGGTGCGAGTGGTCCGATGTACGTGGGGCCGATGGCCGCACCGCTCCCGCTGACCGAAGGCTTCCTGGAGTCCTGCCGTGAGACAGGGGATCCTGTCGTCGATGACGTCGGCGCGCCGATCCGCGATGGCGCGGCCTACATGGACCTCAACGTCAAGGATGGTCGGCGATTCAGTGTCGTACATGGCTATCTTCTTCAGGCGCTTGATCGGCAGAACCTGACCATGCTGAGCGGTGCTCGCGTCGAGAAGCTCTTGTTTGAAGGGGGTCGTTGTTCGGGAGTCCGGCTCCGAATCGGCAGGATGATCCGTGACATCGCAGCGGAGCAAGAAACCATCCTTTCCGCCGGAGCGGTGGATTCACCTCGTTTGCTCTTGATCTCGGGCGTGGGCGATGCCGGCGAGCTCCGCCGCAACGGCATTCCAGTCGTAAGCGACCTGCCGGGTGTGGGAGAAAATCTCCAGGATCACCTCAGCATCCCGGCGTTTGTCTCCGAGGTGAAGACGCCGATCCCCTTGGGCTCCAGGGCCGAAAGTCCTCTCTTCTTCCGCGGTGTCACGGACGCCCACACCGCGGATATGCAGGTGCTGTTCACTCCCCGTGCGGTCGGGACGAACGAGATCGAGGGAAATGAAGGTTTTTCGATCCTGCTCGCGCGATCGGATCGGCGAGAGGGTTGTCTGAGTGGCACAAGCGGGAGATCACCAGAATTCCCACTGAACGGCGCGCGTTGCGCGAATTCATCGCACGCAATGTCGAATCCTATTGGCACCCAGCCGGAACTTGCGCGATGAGCGTGCATGACCGGGCGGTCGTGGATCCAGCTCTCCACGTTTACGGTGTTTCTTCCCTCCGTGTTGCGGGCGCATCGATCATGCCCGCGATCATCAGCGGCAATACAAATGCTCCCACGATCGCGCTCGCGGAATGGGCAGCACGGATGATCTCAGGGGCCCGATAATGGAAGCGGTGTGCGCCCTACCCCCCCGCTGCCCAAAAACATCGGCGCTGTGTCCGGATCATTCGATCATTCAACCCATGAAGCCTTCGTCACCCCCCAACAGTCAGGATCCGACATGAACAATGCCTCAACGGAATTTCTTGAAGCTGTCTATGCAAATCAGCAGAATCTTTGTTCAAATCTCAGGCCCCAATACGATTTTATTGTGTGTGGGGCGGGGTCTTCGGGATCGGTCGTCGCTCGGCGGCTCGCTGAGGACTCCAGTGTGAGCGTGCTCCTGCTTGAAGCGGGCGGCAGCGACGATGAGCCCAGCGACATGGAGGCCTGTCGCTGGCCGATGAATCTCGGAAGTGAGCGAGACTGGAGTTTCACGGCATTGCCAAATCCGCATCTCAATGGGCGCGCTCATCCCAATGAGCATGGGCAAGGTGCTGGGAGGCGGGTCAAGCATCAATGTCATGATTTGGGCCCGCGGGCATAAAACCGACTGGGATTATTTTGCTTCTGAGGCCGGAGATCCCGCCTGGAGTTACGATTCCATACTGGACATCTACCGCCGGATCGAAAACTGGCAAGGCATGCCCGATCCCGTACGGCGCGGACGCGATGGCCTCCTCTACATCACTCCCCCCATCGACCCGAACCCTGTCGCAGTCGCGATGCTTGATGCCGCCACAGAACTGGGCATACCGGTTTTCGACGATCAGAACGGCTCGATGATGGAGGGCCCGGGCGGCGCGGCCTACTTCAATTTGCGCATTCGCGACGGCCGCCGGCAGTCGATTTTCCGGTCCTATACATTTCCGCTGATGAATCAGCCAAACCTTACGGTGCTGCCCGGCACCCTCGTCACACGGATCATCATCGAGCAAGGAACGGCGACCGGCGTGGAGTGCCGCCTCAACGGGCGGAGCCACCGCTTTCACACATCGCAGGAAGTGATCCTATCCCTGGGCGCCGTCAACACTCCGAAGGTCTTGATGCAGTCCGGCATCGGCGATGCGGAGATGCTGGCATCCCTGGGAATCCCCTTGGTCCAGCATCTCCCGGGAGTGGGTGCCAACTTCCAGGATCACGTCATGGTCTCAAGTTGCATCTGGGAATATCCGGAGCCCATTGTTCCTCATGACAATGGCGGTGAAGTCTCTATCTTTGCAAAGAGCATGCCGGAGCTGGACAGCCCCGATATCCAATTGCTCCAGATTCAGTTCCCGGTGCCGACTCCTGAACTTGTGGCGCGCTACGCTATACCAGCCGGATCCTGGGGAATCTTTCCGGCGCTGCTGCGACCGCGCAGCGTGGGCCGTCTGCGCCTGACGGGCGCTCAACCAGAAGACCCCATCCTGATAGACTCGCAATTCCTTTCCGATCCGGCAGACCTGATTGCATTGCGGCGCTGTGTGGAACAGGTGCGAGAGGTTGGCAATGCTCGGGCGCTTCGGCGTTTCGTGAAGCGGGAGGTCATGCCGACAGCACTTTCGCCTGCGGCGATGGACAATTTTATCCGTGATGGCGTGACGACCATTTGGCATCAGAGCTGCACCGCCAAAATGGGACGGGACAACATGTCTGTCGTGGATGCCCACCTCAAGGTTTACGGCATCAACCGGCTCCGGGTCGCCGACGCTTCGGTGATGCCGCGGGTTCCATTGGCCAACACCATGGCCCCCAGCGTCATCATCGGGGAGCAGGCAGGCAGGGCAATTGCCACCGAATATCGGATTTGATCCAATAGAAGAGCCATTTTGCCCAACCCCGAATCATGACCGGAGATGAGTTATGATGATGAAAAGGCGCATTTTCTCAGCCGCCATGGTCGCGGGCGCCGCCGCCCCCCTTGCTGTCCACGCATGGCAAGGCCGCAAGCGCAGCCGCAATGAAGTCTCATGATGAGTGTGGGGGGAAAACATGGGGAATAACAGGCCGGCAAATGGAAACGATGTGCAAGTTGCTTACCGCGTCCTGAACATGGTCCGGCGGCGGCGCCGGTGAACGGCACAGCCGCCCTCGATGTCCATTGGAGTCCATGATCGAGGAACTTTGCGAGCGGCGGACTGTCATTACCCCGACTATTCCGGGCCCGCCGATAGTTTGCACTCTGGCTCGATCTGATCGAGCACGAATCCGAACGCGTTCCTCAAGCTCTTGCTGCTGTCCGAACTCACCTCGAGCTTCGTGTCCCAGATCGGCAAGGCGGCGAGCGAGGAGATGATCAGGAGCTATATGTCCCTTGCCAACTGCGAGGGCATAGCACGTCAGGGAGAACTCGACCTGACTGTCGATATCCGTGTAGAGGCCGGTCGCATCGCCTGTTGCACGGCTTCAAGGGCGCTTCATTGCTCCCTGTCGGACAGAGGGGGGATCGTCACGGTCTCTCATGGGAGCGAAGGCGACGAGGCGGCATCCATCGGTTCCTCGATTTCCGCGATCGCCCGCAAGGCATCTCCTGCGCCGGGAACAACGCGAAGATCTCGGTCACGCCGTGAGGGATGAGTTCGACAATTGCGCCGAGGTTGATCATCACGTCGAGCGGGCAAATCCTGACGCTTGATCCGATCCTGCGGATCAGGGAAGCGCCTGCAATCGCGGCACACATCGTTCAAAACCCGGAGCCACCGGCCGGGATGGGGGAACCGGGAACGTCGATGGGTCTTTGCGCTCCGTCAACAGATTGATTTTACTCGTTTTTGCGTTGGGACTTGGAGGATGATTCGACACCGCCTGTTTGTTCTATATATGTTCTACCCTCTTCGGCTTGCAGATTAGAAGCCAGATTAGAAGATTGCCAGATTGGAAGAGAGGACCAACGTGGAACGCGGCGCTGCAACCGTCTCCCTGGCGGAGCTCAAAGCCCGAATTGCCCGCCTTGGAGGATCGGGGAAAGTGGGGAGAGCGGTCCTGCCCTTCGGGATTTCCGAGCTCGATGGCCGCTTGCCGGGTGGCGGCTTCGCCTTCGGCGCCTTGCACGAGATTGTCGGTGGCGGTTTTGGCGCCATGCATGGCGCAGCGGCTGTGCTCTTCGTCGCTGGGCTGCTCGCTCGGGCCGAGGGGCCCGTTCTCTGGTGCCTCAATGCGCATGATCTGTTTGCCCCGGCGCTTTCCGGCGTCGGGCTCCATCCGGATCGCGTGATCTATGCGGAGGCCGGCGATGAGAGGACCGTCCTGTTCTGTATGGAAGAAGGGCTGCGGCATGCCGGCCTGGCTGGCGTCGTTGGTGAAGTCTCGCGCCTGTCGATGACGGCCTCGCGGCGGCTGCAGCTCGCCGCCGAGACTTCGGGCATCATCGCCTTCGTCATTCGTCGTTGGTGCGACCGCGCAGCAACCAACGGCTTCAGGCAGCTCACAGCCGCCACGACACGCTGGAGGGTCAACGCTGTGCCGTCCTCTCCCTTGCCGGTGGCAGGCATCGGCCGGCCGCGCTGGCTTGTCGCGTTGATCCGCTCCCGTGCCGGCGAATGCGGAGAATGGGAAGTGGAGGCTTGTGATGCGCAGGGTCATCTCGCTCTTCCTGCCGACCTGGCCGACCGATCGGCTCAGGCGGAGGATGGGCAACGCAGCGCCGCCGCCTGAGAATCCGCTGGTAATCGCCGCTCGGGACGGGCGGCGCCGAATCGTTGCCGCCGCCGATCGTGCCGCTCTGGCGTTCGGCGTGCGGCCGGGTCTGGCGCTCACGCAGGCCCAGGCGCGTGTGCCCGGGCTTCTCATCGAGGCGGCCAATCCCACCGCCGATGCCGAGGCATTGAGCCGCCTGGCCGCTTGGGCGCTGCGTCGCTACAGCCCGCTCGTTGCGCTCGATCCGCCGGACGGCCTTCTGATCGATATCACGGGCGTGGCGCATCTCTTTGGCGGCGAGAGGCCACTTCTCGAAGATTTGCATGAACGCCTGACGGTAGCCTCCATCGGTGGGCGCATCGGCCTTGCCGACACCGTCGGCGCAGCCCACGCGCTGGCACGCTATAGCGGCCGCACCATAACGATCGCAGCACCCGGACAGGCGGCAGACGCTGTCGCAGGTTTGCCGTTGGCTGCGCTGAGGCTTGATCCCGAATGCATGGATCAGCTTCGGCGGATCGGCTTCGAGACGATCGCCGATCTGGAGGCGATCCCCCGCGCACCCTTGGCGCTGCGCTTTGGCACGGAGCCGGGCCATCGTCTCGATCAGGCATTCGGCCGCGTCGCCGAACCGATTCGGTCGATCACCCCGCCCACCCTGATCCATGTCCGACGGGCTTTTGCCGAACCGATCAGCGCACCGGAAACGCTTGCACGTTCCATCGGGCTGCTCGTCGCTGCTTTGTGCCCGTTGTTGGAGGCGCGGGGCCACGGCGCGCGGCGCCTCGATCTGTTGTTCTATCGCATCGATGGCGACATTCAGGTGATCCGTGCCGGTATGGCAAACCCTGTGCGCGACGTACGGCATCTTACCCGTCTTCTCACCGATGGCCTGGAGACCGTGGATCCAGGATTCGGCGTCGAGGTGATGACGCTCGCCGCACCGATCGTCGAGCCAATGGCCTATCATCAGCGTTCCGCATGGAACGATAATGCTTCTTCCGGGCTTTCGGCGCTCATCGACACACTCGCCAACCGGATCGGCATCGATAAGCTCTATCGGGCCGCTCCGGTCGAAAGCGATCTTCCGGAGCGATCGGTCAAGATCATGGCGCCTCTCGATCCCCCCACGGGCGAGGATTGGCCGAAGCATTGGCCGCGACCGAGCCGCCTTCTTTCACCACCGGAGCCGGTCGAAACGCTCGCTCTGCTGCCCGATCATCCACCTGTGCATTTCACGTGGCGGGGCGTGCGCCGGCGTGTCAAGCGTGCCGATGGCCCGGAGCGAGTCTTCGGCGAATGGTGGAAGCACGACGAAGAACTCACGATCGTGCGCGACTATTTCCACATCGAGGATGAAAACGGCGAGCGCTTCTGGATCTACCGTGCCGGCGATGGCGAGAATACCGCGACCGGCTCGCAGCGATGGTTCCTCCACGGAATCTTCGGATGAATGGTGCACGTTATGCCGAGCTGCAATGCACCTCGCACTTCTCGTTCCTGCGCGGGGCGAGTTCCTGTGAGGAATTGTTCGCCCAGGCAGCGTTGCTCGGCATCGAGGCACTGGCGATTGTTGATCGCAATTCGCTTGCCGGCATGGTGCGCGCCCATGAGGCGTCGAAGACGAGCGGCGTGCGGCTGATCGTTGGCTGCCGCCTTGATCTGGCCGATGGCGTCTCGATCCTCGTCTATCCCACGGACCGGCCGGCCTATGGGCGGCTTTGCCGGCTTCTTTCGCTTGGCAAGCGGCGGGCGGGCAAGGCCCGATGCCGGCTCGATTGGTCCGATCTCATCGCCTATGGTGACGGTCTCATTGCCGTGCTCATCCCAAACGAGGCGGATGCAGAGTGCAGGCGATATCTGTATCTTCTGGCCGGCGCTTTCGGGGGTCGCGGCTATCTTGGATTGACGCTGCGCCGCCGGCCCAACGATCAGCTTCGCCTCCATGAGTTGGCGCGCCTGGCGGCTGCCGCCGGCGTTCCCACTGTCGTCACCAACGATGTTCTCTTCCACGTGCCGGAGCGGCGCATCCTGCAGGATGTGATGAGCTGCATCCGCCACAACTGCACGATCGACGATGCCGGCTCCCGGCGCGAGCGTCACGCCGACCGCCACCTGAAGTCGCCCGAAGAGATGGCACGGCTTTTTGCCAACTATCCCGAAGCGCTCGCACGCACTGTCGAGATCGCCGGGTGCTGCCGCTTCTCTCTCGACGAGCTTGCCTATCAGTATCCTGAAGAACGGAGCCTGCCCGGCCTCATGCCTCAGCAGGCATTGGGAAAGTTCACTTGGGAAGGTGCCGCAGCGTACTATCCGGGGGGTGTGCCGGAGAAGGTAAGGGCGCTCCTCGAGCGCGAGCTCGAGCTGATCGAGAAGCTCCAATACGCGCCGTACTTCCTGACAGTGAACGCGATCGTCCGATTCGCGCGTGCAAAAGGCATCTTGTGCCAGGGACGCGGGTCGGCCGCCAATTCCGCGGTCTGCTTTGTGCTCGGGATTACGGCCATCAATCCCGAACATCACGATATGCTGTTCGAGCGATTCGTCTCCGAGGAGCGCAGAGAACCCCCCGACATCGATGTGGATTTCGAGCGCGAACGGCGCGAGACCGTGATGCAATGGGTGTTTGAGACCTATGGCCGCGATCACGCCGCGCTCTGCGCCACGGTTATCCGCTATCGCGCAAAGGGCGCGTTGCGCGATGTCGGCAAGGTTCTCGGTCTTACCGAAGATCTCATCAAGGTGCTGTCCTCTCAGATTTGGGGCTGGCCGGAACAAGGGGGTGAGGCACAGCAGGCCCGGAAGCTCGATCTCAACCTCTCCGATCGCCGGCTGCGTCTGACGCTTGCTCTCGCGCGCGAGCTGATCGGGGTGCCACGGCATCTTTCTCAGCATCCCGGCGGATTCGTTCTCACGCATGACCGCCTCGATGAATTGGTGCCGATCGAACCGGCGGCCATGAAAGACCGAACGGTCATCGAGTGGGACAAGGATGATATCGACGCCCTCAAATTCATGAAGGTCGATTGCCTGGCGCTGGGCATGCTCTCCTGCATGAAGCGCAGCTTCGACCTGCTCGCCGAGCATAAAGAGATTGCGCTCAGCCTGGCTTCCATCCCGACCGAGGATGCCGATACGTACGCGATGATCCGCAAGGCCGACACGATCGGCGTGTTTCAGATCGAATCCCGCGCCCAGATGTCGATGCTGCCGCGCCTTGCTCCCCGCAACCTCTTCGATCTCGTGATTGAGGTGGCGATTGTCCGGCCCGGGCCCATCCAGGGCGACATGGTTCACCCATATCTGCGCCGGCGCGAAGGCAAGGAGAAAGTCGAATATCCAAGCCCGGAATTGGAGAAAGTGCTCGGCAGGACACTCGGGGTCCCGCTCTTCCAGGAACAGGCGATGCGCATCGCGATCGACTGCGCCGGGTTCACACCTTCGGAAGCGGATGCTTTGCGCCGTGCGATGGCGACCTTCAAGCACACCGGCACGATAGATCGCTTCAGAGACAAGCTGATCAGGGGTATGGTCGAGCGTGGATACGACGCGGATTTTGCCGCAAGGATTTTCTCTCAGCTCGAAGGCTTCGGCAGCTATGGATTCCCCGAATCGCATGCCGCCTCCTTCGCGCAGCTTGCCTATGCGAGCAGTTGGCTCAAGTGTCGTCACCCGGACGTATTTTGCTGCGCGCTGCTGAACAGCCAGCCGATGGGATTCTATGCTCCGGCACAGCTTGTGCGGGACGCGCGCAACCATGGTGTCGAGGTGCGGCCGGTCTCGGTCAACCATAGCCGATGGGACTGCACGCTGGAGCCCACGGACAGGAGATTGCTGACGGTGCGTCTGGGCATGCGGATGGTGAAAGGCCTGATGAACGCCGATGCGCAGGCGATTGTCACAGCGCGAAGTGAGCGGCCCTATAGCGGCATCGAGGAATTATGGCGACGCGCCCGCGTTCCCGCAGCGGTCCTGGAACGGCTGGCCGAGGCCGACGGCTTCCGGGATTTCGGCCTGGACCGGCGGTCGGCGCTCTGGGCCATTCGCGGGCTGCGGGATGAGGCGCTGCCCCTGTTCGCTGCGGCGGACCTGGGGCGCGCGCCGCGACCGGAGATCGTCGAACCTCCCATTCCGCTCGTTCCCATGACCGCGGAGCGCAGCGTGGTCGAGGATTATAGGATGGTAGGTTTGTCCCTTCGACAGCACCCGGTGGCCTTCCTGCGGGGCGAGCTCGGAGAGCGCGGCATCATCCCCTGCGGAGCTCTGTCAGCGGCCCGAGATGGTCAGCATGTCACCGTAGCCGGTCTGGTGCTGGTGCGTCAGCGGCCCGGAACGAAGACCGGCGTCGTCTTTGTCACCATAGAAGACGAAACCGGCATCGCCAACCTGATCGTGTGGTCGAGAGTGTTCAAGCGGCAGCAGCTGATTGTCACGGCGGCAAGCATGCTGGCGGGCAGGGGGTGCGTGCAGCGCGAAGGCGACGTGATTCACGTCGTGGCCGAGCGTCTTGAGGATCTCTCCCGGTTGCTTCGCACGGTTGGAATCCAGGGCCGGTCGTCGGAAATTCGATGCGGACGTGGCGATGAGGCTGTCCGTACCGGCGATTTTGATCCGCGCGAGGATATCCTTGTAACGACGAGAGATTTCCGATGAACTCCGTTCAAATCCATCTCTTGGCCCGCGCTGTTGATCGAGAGTGCGATCTTGCGGCATGTCATCAATCGAAGCGATCGACACCCACTGCGCAGACCGTTCCCGCTCGGCCAGGATGGTGATCTCGGCGATCATGATCGGGCGTGGCTGAGCACAGGCGGGACAGGGCATGGGAAGGAAGTGAGTCTTGAGCGATCCGGCTGACCACCGCCCAACACGCAGGCAACCATTGTAGTCGAGAACTCCTTCGCGAGGTGCCCCGATTCCGCCAGAAGCCACATTGGTCTCGCGCCTGGCCATTGCGCGCCCTCTCTCCATGGATCAAACTGGAGACTGAAGAATCGCGCTCGAACAGGCAATCCAGGAGAGGGCCATGAGGAACGTTCAAGATACGGAAATATTGCTGGGGAGGATCCTGATCGCGGTTCTGTTCCTGCCATCCGGCATCGAAAAGATCATGGGGTGGCCGGGCATCGTGCAATACATTGCCCACGACGGCGGGCCTTTCCCGCTGCTATCCGGAATCGTAGCGGTGATCTGCGAGGTGGCGGTCGCCGCCCTGGTCCTGCTGGGTGTATGGGTACGTCCGCTGGCGCTTGTTCTCGCAATCTACACGATCGGCACAGCCCTGATCGCGCATCGTTATTGGGAAGCGCAGGTTCCGGCAGCAATTCTGGCGCAGAAGATCAACTTCTACAAGAATCTGGCCATTGCAGGCGGCCTGTTGGCGCTTTCGGCTGCCGGCTCGGGCCGCTTCGCTCTGCGTCCGGACGACGAAAATGCGGAGCAGTTGTCATAGATGCAACATAGGCGCGTGAGCCGCAGGAGTGCGCAACGCAATCCGGCCGCGCAAATCGGGGCGACCCGCCGGAAGCCCTTTTTGTATGGCATGTGGCGCTCATGGCTTGGCGGGCAAAGCCAAGCATGGCCGCCTGGCCCCAGCCGATTTGAGTGGGACACCCAGGAATATCTCAAGGTTGCCGAGCTTTGCCGCCACTCGCTCGACCGAAGCGCAGAGGTAGCATGCGCTGCGGGATATCACCTCTCGATCCCACTCAGCGGACGCGCTGCTTTCCGAAAGCCGGTTGCGCTTCTCGATCGCGAGAGAAAGCATCCCGACCGCCTCAGTCACGTCGGGGACTTGGTCTCCGAATCCCCCCATACTTCCTGGGTAGCGGATTCGCCTCCCCATGAGATCCATAGGAAATCAATCACTTACGAAACGAGTGGGAAACGAATGGCGCGCGTGGGAATCGCCTTCGGCAGCACCGGGATTCATTTCGGTGTTAATCCAAACAGATTCTTTCCGCATCGTCGCCGGCGCCGATCTGGAACGGAAGAACAATGTTTTGGAGGAAGCGGATGGTTGCCCGGTTGAAACGGTCCGTGTCCGAGCAAAAGACGAGGCAGGCGAGCAATGCAGCGCATAGCGCATCAGCATCCAGGTTGATTTTTGATCATGCTCCTTCCTCCGTCCGACGATAAGAATCATCATTCCGGGCAATCGTTTCGCGGCCCTGCGGAAAGCCCCGGAAGCCCGGGTGATCCTGCCCGTGCTTAGCGGGCCTGAGCGGGTGCTGGCGCGCACCCGCGCCTTCTGCGAGCGGATGCGGGATCCGGCGCTCTCGGCGCTCCTGATTGCCGAGCTTTTGCAGATGTTTGTCGTCATCCCGCTCGGCAACACCATCAGCCCGGCACCCGCCTTGCTGCTCACTCCCATCGCCCTTGTTCTGGTCCTTGTGCTCGCTTCGCACCGGCTCGGCGCTCTCATCGTCGCGACCGTGGCCGTGGGACTCAGGGTCGTTGCCGGGATCATCGAATTCCGGCACGCGACGATTTCCACCGAAGTGACGGACTCGATCAGCGCCATCCTCGCGCTGCTCGCCGTGAGCTGGGTGGTGTTCGGGATCGTGTTTTCCCCGGGGCGCATCACGTATCATCGCGTGCGTGGCGCGGTCGTTCTCTACCTGACGATCGCGTTCCTCTTCGCCTGGATCTTCCGGCTGATCGCAGGGCTCGTGCCGCACGCCTTCTCCGGCCTTACCGTGCACCCTGGCCACATTCTCTCCCTCAATGGGTTCGACTATTATAGCCTAACCGTGCTGACGACGCTCGGGTTTGGCGACATCACGCCGATTCACGCCATTGCGCGCAGCATGACCACGCTTGAGGCCGTGATCGGCCAGCTCTACCCGCCGATTATTCTGGCGCGCATCCTCACGCTCTACGCGGAGGAAACCGGCCGGGATCGCTAAGAACATATTGTACGCGAGGCCGCGGGAGAGCAGGTGGAGGGAGGTACCGGCCTCAGTGAGTTTTCGTGGGCTGTCATCGGCCTCGTGATTGCCTCGCGACTCCGCCCCGAGTCAAAAAAGCTTTTGCGGAAAGGAAGGATCGAATGCTGAAAACCCTGGGCCGCCTGCATACGCCCGATCTTCTCTATCTCCTCGCCTCGATGGGTCATGGCGATGAGCTCGCGGTGGTCGATGCGCATTTTCCCGCACCCTCGCTTGCGCGCCGCCTGGTCCGGCTGGATGGCGCCGATCTGCCCGAAACGCTCGATGCCATTCTTGCGCTCCTCCCGCTTGACGGTTTCGTTCCTGATCCCGCGCTGCGCATGGAAGTGGTCGACAGGCCCGAGGAGATCCCCGATGTCCAGCGCGCTTGCCAGAGCGTGATCGACCGAAACGAAAACAGAAACCTGCCTCTCGCGCCGCTCGAACGGCATGCCTTCTACGCGCGCGCCCGTGAGGCCTTCGGCATTGTCATGACCGGCGAGCTCCGGCCCTATGGCTGCATTCTGGTGAAGAAAGGGATCGTCATCTAAAGCGTGATGATCTCAGGTCATCACGGCTTCTGCCTGCTATCGGCTTAGCAGATCCTCAAGGAACTGGTCCCGCCATTTCTCCAGGCTGTTGCAGCGCAAGATCTGCGTGAGCTCGGAATGGCGCTCGCGCCGCTCCGCCAAGTCCATGTCCAGGGCTTGCGTAATGGCTTCCGCAACGCCCGCGCGATCGTACGGATTGACGATCAGGGCCGCTTTCAGCTCGGCGGCCGCGCCCGCGAATTGCGAAAGGACCAGCACGCCCGGGTCTTCCGGGTTCTGTGCCGCCACATATTCCTTGGCAACGAGGTTCATCCCGTCCTTCAACGGCGTCACCAGCCCTACCTGAGCCAAGGCATAAAGCGGCATCAGGATCTGCCGTGGAAAGCTTTTGTTGAGATAGTGCAGCGGCATCCAATCCAGTTCGGAAAAACGGCCATTGATGCGACCCGCCTCGCCCTCCAGCTCACTGCGGATCTGGCGGTAGGTCTCGATATCGCTGCGCGACGGCGGCGCGATCTGCACGAAGGTCACATCGCCCCTATGGGCGGGATGCATCTCCAGGAAATGCTCGAAAGCAAGAAAGCGCTGGCGCAGGCCCTTGGAATAATCCAGGCGATCGACGCTCAGAATAAGCTTCCCCCCACCCAGGGACGCGCTGACGCGTTCCGCCTGGCCGCGATTCGCCTCGGCCTGGGCTTGCTCGCGCACCTCCTCGACATTCACGCCGATCGGATAGACCCCCGTCTGCACGATCCGTCCGAACGCTGCGAGACGGCCGCCGGACAACCGCCGGCCGCACGCCTCGCGGAGAATATAGTCCTCGAAGGCAAGACGGTTGGCCTCGGTTTGGAACCCGACCAGATCGAACTCGCAGAGCCCGCGCGCCAGCTCGGCGTGTGCCGGAACCGTCATGAACACCGCAGGCGCGGGAAAGGGCGTATGCAGGAAAAACCCCAACCGGTTGGTAACGCCCCCCGTCCGCAGCGCCTCGGCGATCGAAAGCAGGTGATAGTCGTGCACCCACACGGGATCGTCGGGTGAGAGGCTGGCCTGCAGCGCGCGCGCGAACAGCGCATTGACCCGTTTGTAGCCGGCGAATTCTTCCCACTCGAACCGCGCGAGATGGGGTTGATCATGCAGGACCGGCCAGAGCGTGCCGTTGGCAAAGCCGCGATAATATTGATCATAGTCGAGCTGCGAGAAATCGAAGGTCATCAGCTGGATGTTGCCCCGCTGGCGCTCGGGCCGCGCCACGGTCTCGCCAGCCGTCGTCTCGCCGCTCCAGCCGAACCACAGCCCGCCTTTCTCGCTCAGCGCATCGAGAACACCGGCCGCGAGACCGCCATTGGTCGGTTCTCCCTCGGTGATCGGTGCCACACGGTTCGAGACCACCGTCAGCCGGCCCCTCTTGGATTGCCGGACCGCAACGGACGACGGCAGGGGATCGGAAAGCGAAAGGAGGTCTTCCACAGCTCTCACAGCTTTTCTGTTTTCTTGGTTTACCCCGAAGGGAGGCAGACCAGCGCCTCAGGCAAGGAAAAGAAACAGTGTCCGGGCATCGACAAGGATCGCCCCGGCCCCGCTCGTGATAAATCTCCGGCACCGGACGAACCGGCCAAGCTCAGCGGCTTTCCGGTCACGATTCAAGGTCATCTTCTCTCGGCACGACTGGTGCCGGCGGATCCCCTGCCTTTGTGCCAGGACGCGCGACAACCATTCCCTTGCTACAACAGTCTAAAATTGGAGCGGGATTATGGCAATGTGATCGCTCTCGCGCCGGTCCTCTCGGATCTCCGTCATGAGGTGCAGGTCGATCCGAAAAATGCTGTGAAAATGATAGCCAGATGAAACCTCTCATGCGATGACCAAGATGCGCTGTGCGCAGGGGGCGGCAGCGGAAAAGGAGTCGGCCGGCATGCCGGAGAGCTTGTCCGGGGGCGTCCAGGGTGGCGTTCACGTCCGGACGCGTCCGCGCAACCTCCTCTATGACGTCGAAGAGCAGCCGCCGACGCGGCGCCTCCTCCTGCTCGGCCTCCAATACATGGTCCTCGACGCGATCTATCTGGTACTGGTGGCGATCATCTTGCGCCACGCCCATGCCGCCTCGTCCGCGCGCGTCAATGCCATGGGCATCGCCTGCATCGCGGCGGCGGTCGGCATCGCCCTGCAGGCCCTGCCGCGCGGTCCGGTGGGTTCCGGCTACCTGGCGCCTCCGGTCTTTTCGGCCACCTATCTCGGGCCTTCGGTGCTTGCTGCTGAGCTCGGCGGCATCCCTCTCGTCTGCGGCATGACCCTCTTCGCGGGTCTTGTGGAAGTGCTGGTCGGTCTTGCGCTCAACCGCCTGCGCATCGTCATCACGCCGGTCCTGAGCGGACTCACGGTGTTCGTGGTCGGATTGCAGCTCGGAATCGTCGGAATTGGCGAGACGCTCGACGTTGCGCATGAAAAGCTGCCTGCCTACCCCCTGCATCTCGCGGTGGCCTTCGGCACGCTCGCGATCGCAGTCACCCTCAGCATCTGGGGCCGTGGCATCGTGAAGATGCTGGGCACGATGCTCGGTCTGGCGGCGGGCATGGCGGGGGCAAGCGCAATCGGCCTCATCGAGCCTGACCGGCTGGCCGGGATCGAGCACGCGGGTTGGCTCGCGCTCCCTCATCCAATCGGCGGCCTCACATTCAGCCTGGCGCTGACGCCGCCCTTCGCCGCCGCCGGCATCGCCGCGGCCCTACGCACGGCGGGAGTCCTCACCACCTGTCAGCGGCTGAACGATGCCGGCTGGCGACGGCCGGACATGGACAATATCCGCAAGGGCGTGCTGGCGGATGGGCTGGCGACGCTGATCAGCGGCGCGCTCGGCGCGCCTGGAATGAGCACGGCGCCAAGCCTGGTCGGCATCTCCTCGGCCACCGGCGTGACCAGCCGCGCGATCGCTTTCGCCGCGTCTGCCGTCTTCTTTCTTGTCGCTTTCTCGCCCAAGATCGCGGGCCTCTTCCTTCTGGTGCCGCACGAGGTGGCGGGCGCGCTCCTCGTCTTCACGTCCTCTTTCATGATCGCAGGCGGCATGGAGATCATGCTCTCGCGCAAGAGCAACACGCGCACGGTCTACATCATCGGGATCTCGACCCTGCTTGCGCTCAGCCATGCGATCTTTCCCGCCTACTACCAAGCTTTGCCGGAGGCGATGAAAAGCTTCTCCGGAAGCTCTCTCGCTCTTGGCCTCACCGCGGCCATCGCGCTCACGCTCTTGTTCCGGATCGGTGCCGACGAGCGGACAACGATCCCCTGGCGTGCCGGGGATGCGGCCGAGGACATGCGCGCGCTCGATGCGGCGATCGCCGCGCTGCGCGCCGAGGCCGAGGGCTGGAAAGTCCCCATCGAAGTGCGCGAGGTGGCGCTCGGCCATGTCGCGAACCTGCTCCGCTATCTCGCGCGCGCCCATGCGCAAACGCTCTCGGGCACGCTCGGCGTTCGCTATGACGGGCAGGAGCTGAGCGTCGATATCGTCTATCCGGGCGCTCACATGGCGCCACTGCCCGGTCCGCATCCGCCCGCCAGCCTCGATATCCTCGATAACGAGGAGGCGGCGGCTGTGGTGGGGCTGCGGAATTTCCTCCATGGCCTGATGGCCGATCACAAGCAGCTCCGCCTCTCCCGCAACCGTGTGCGTGTCGAGCTCCGCTACAATATTTAGCTTCGTTCAAGCCTATCGCCCCGGCTTTCGCGTCCGTCCGGCCTCCGGTAGGAGGCAGGCCGGATCGAAAGCCGGAGAGCCGATGGATAGGGAACGCGCGGCGGATCGAGGTTTCTCCTGGCCGCGTCTCGTCCTTCTCTGGCTGCTCGGAATGGATCTCCGCATTACCATTCTTGCGGTGCCGCCCGTGCTCCCCCTGATTCACCGGCAGCTCCACCTCGATGAGAAGATGGTGGCGGCCCTTACCGGCCTGCCCGTGCTGCTTTTTGGGCTCGTCGCCATCCCGGGTTCGCTCCTGATCGCGCGCCTCGGCGCAAGACGGGCGGCGATCGCCGGAATCCTGTTCGTCGCCGGCGGCTCCGCCTTGCGCGGCATCGGCCCTTCGGTGCCGATGCTCTACGCGATGACGGCGGTGATGGGCGCCGGTGTTGCGGTGATGCAGCCCGCGTTGCCGACGCTCGTCGGAAGCTGGTTCGCCAGCCGCGTGCCCCTCGCCACTGCGGTCTACGCGAACGGCCTCTTGATCGGCGAGATGCTTGCCGCCAGCCTGACCATCCCCTTCGTCCTGCCGCTGCTCGGCGGAAGCTGGCCCGCGAGCTTCGTTTTCTGGAGTGTGCCGGTCCTGCTCACCGCTTTCCTGCTCCTGTTCGCCACCTCGCATGTCGGTTCGCGGGGCAGCCACATCCGGGTGCGTTGGTGGCCGGACTGGCACCATCTCCGCACCTGGCAGCTTGGCTTCATGCTGGGCGGCGTCTCCGCGCTCTATTTCGGCTGCAACGCCTTCCTGCCTTCCTATCTGCTTGCGATCGGCCGGCCCGGCCTGGTCGATGCAGGCCTCACCGCGCTCAATACCGGACAGCTTCCGGCCTCATTCCTCATCATGCTGCTCGGGCGGCGCGTCGTCGGTCATCGGTGGCCGTTCGTCGCCCTGGCTCTGATCGGTTTCGTGAGCCTGGGTGGCCTTCTTCTCCCTTCGGCCCCGGTGATGATCGCCGCCGCGGCGCTGGTCGGCTTCGCGGCCGCCGGCGGCCTGATCCTCGCCCTCGCCCTGCCGCCCCTGCTGGCCCTGCCGGATGATGTGCACCGCATGGCGGCCGGCATGCTCGCCATCGGCTATTCGCTGAGCTTCCTTCTTCCCTATCTCGGCGGCGCGGTGTGGGACGCGACCCACCTCACGATCTCGGCATTGTTCCCGGGTGTCGTCGGCTCGCTGATCGTGGCCCTGATTGCGGCGACCGTACGCCTCAGGCCGGTCTCCGGTCCCCCTGTCAGTACTGGAACTGGTAGGTGATGCCGACGCTGGTGCCGCTCGTCGAGGTGGCCCCGGTCGCATTGGCGGGGCCGGCGCCGACGGTCGCATTGAGCTGAAGCTGCTTGGTGAGATTGATCTGCACTTCCGCCTGGCTGCCGCCGCCGGAGGCGGACTGGTTGGCGCCCACATAGACACCCGGGGCGAGGTAGCGGCCGGCCTGCAGGGTCGGGCTGCCATTGGCGCTGCTGCCGACGCTGAGCTGATCGAGCCCGAGGCCGCTGCGCAGCGCGCCCAGCGGATCGCCCGTGCTTGGACCGACGCCGGTGAGTGTCGTCAGGGAATTGGCGATCTCCGCGATCTGAAAGGGGCTGAGCGACGAGGAGTTGGTGCCGAAGAGCAGCGTGGCGAGGATCTGGTCCTGCGGCAGCTCCGGGGTGCTGGAGAGCGTGACGGTCGGGCTCTCGGCCGTGCCGCCGATCGTCAATGTCGCGGTGGTGCTCGCAGTCTCGGTCGTGGCGACGAGATCGAGGGTCGGGTCCTCGGGGCTGTTGCCATTGAAGCCGATCGTCCCCGAGCTGAAGGTGAGGGTCTTGCCGGCCAGGCTGACCTGGCCGCGCACCAGGGTGAAGTTCCCTTCCGGAAGAGGCGAGGCAGCGGTGCCGCCGATATGGATATGGCCGCCGAACTCGGTGTTGATTCCCCGCCCGCGCACGAAGATCTCGCGCGCCGCGCTGATGGTGAGATTGAGCGCGATGTCCGGCCCCGGCGCGGACGGGGGCGGCGGCTTGCTTCCCGCCCGGACGACATGCAGCACGGGAATGCTTGGTGGCAGGCGGTCCGGGATGCGGATCTCGGCGCGCCGGATCCTCACCGTCCCGCTCGCCGCGAGATTTCCCTCGGCCTCGCCTCGGATCGCGAGATCGGAATCGAAGCGCATGGTCATCAGATCGGATTGCGGCAGCTCCGCATCGCGGGCAGTGATGACGAGATTGACGGGCAGATCGGGGGCGAAGACCCCGATGCTGCCCGAGAGCCCGATCGTCCCCGTCCCCGCCCGGCCTTCCAGCCGCGCGATCCTCACCGTGTCTCCGGCGGCGCTGATTTCACCGGAGAGATCCCGGATCGACACGCCGTTCGCATAATCGACGAGCGTGCCTCCGCTCAGCCGGACCGTGCCGGTGAGCACGGGTTTCGCGGTGCTGCCGGTCACCTCTGCATCGAGTGCGAGCGTGCCTTCGACGCGCCTGCCCTCCGCGGTCAGGATCGGGTCCAGGATCCCGAGATCGATGGCGCCGCGCGCGGCGAGGTTGAGCGCGCCCGCGGGCGCCAGCGGAACCGTTCCGAAGAGAGTGAGGTGCGTGCTCGCGCCGGCCGAAAGACCGGCCGTTATCCGTGCTTCTCTTCCCGCCAGATCGGCGGTGGCCTGAAGCGACGCGGGCGGAAGGCCGGCCGTGAATTCCGAAGCGAGGCCAAGCCCGCTGCCGCGGATGGAGAGATGCCCGGCAGGGGCCGCGAGTGAGCCGGAAAGTGTCGCGTCCGCATCGAGGCGACCTTTGGCCTGGAGGCCGGGCGCGAACGGCGCGAGCAGGGCAGGGGTGATGTTGTGGGCGCCGACGGTCAGGGCGAGGTCGGGCTGGATGCGGCCATTGGCGGAGAATTCGGCCCCCGCCATGCCGAGCCCCAGATTCGCGACCGAAAGCCCCGGCGCATAGGCGATCCGCGCCGGCGCGAGCAGGCGAAGCGTCGTGCCATGCCAGTGCGCGGTGAGGGCGGAAAGGTTCACTTCGCTACGGGTTGAATCGAGCGTTGCCGTTGCCGCGACGCTCGCCCCGTTGAAGGCGGGCGTGGAGGCCGAGACCTGAAGCGCCACGGCATTCATCGGCCCGGATGCGGAGAGCTGGGCCGAGGCGCCTGTGAGGCCGCCGGCGGCAATGCCCGTGAGCGTCAGGCGGGCTTCGAGTCGGCGATCCCCGAGCGGATCGAGGATATTGGCCGCAAGGACCGCGTTTCCAACCGAAGCACCGGAAGCGGCGAGATTTTCTGCCGTAAGATCAAGTGTCAGCCGGGGCGGCCCGGACGAAGCGGGCAAGGCGGCGGCCGAAAGTGAACCGGCGATCGAGCCACGAACAGGCGCATGAAGAATCTGAGAAAAATCTTCCAAGCTATTGATTGAAAAATTGATCTTGCCGGAAGGTGCGTTGCTGCCACGGATCGCGAGCCGGCCTCCAGCCCGGGCGCTCTTCCATTCCGCTTCATGGATGGCAACCGTCAGCGTGCCGGCCGAGCGTGCGGCGGAAAGCGCCAGGCGAAGCGGCGCGCCCACGATCGTTCCCGCGGCGGTGAGCTCGGCGGTAGGGGTGTCAGGCAGGCCGTGCACGGCCAGATGGGCCCGCACGGGCTCCGGGGAGAAGTTCGCGGCCCCGAGCCTGCCGGTGAGATCGGCATCGAGCGCAAGCGAGTCCATGGGTCCATCGACCTGCCCTTTCGCGTCCAGCATGCCGCTCACGCCGACAGCGAGGACGGAGAGGTCCCTGAGCGAAGCGGTCCAGCCCAGCGCGAGCTTCTGCGCGACAAGGCTTCCCTGCGCGCCGAGCGAGAGGGCGGTGCCGGAGAGCGAGAGGTGCGAGAGATGCACATCGCTGCCCGCCAGCCGGACGGCAAGCGAGAAGCGTGGCGCGGGACCGAGAAGCGCGAGCAGCGGCGCCACGCCGCCGCTGAGGCCAAGGCCGCCTTCCAGATTCAGCGCCAGCCCGTCCGCCCCTTCCTCGGCCGCGATCCTGAGGTGGCCTTGCCCCTTGAGCGCGACGCCGCCGAGCGAAGCAAGCGGCGCGAGATCGGGCAGCGTGATCGTCGCGTTGAGCGAGGGCTCGCCTTCGGTCCGCGCGATGCCGGAGGCGGCGATCAAAGGATGATCGAGAGTGAAGGAGACCGGCCGGCCCGCCTCACCGAGATGCGCATCGGCCGAAAGCGTGAGGGGGGCTGCCGCAAGGAGGTCTTTCGCCGGTCCGGGCAGCACGATGCCGGAGACCATGGCCTTGAGGCGTGCTTCCCCCTCATCGCCCCGGATCGCGGCCGCGATGCGCCCAATCTCGGCGCCGGCTGCGGAAAGTCTTTCAAGATCAAGGGTTCCATTCAGAAAGGGCCTGGCGAACGGGCCAGCGACGCGGGCATGAAGAGAAACGCTTTGCCAGGAAACGCCGGGCCGCGGCTTCATCGAAGGTGCGGCGGCATCAAGGGTCAGGTCGGCCGATTTCCGCGCAAGATCGATCGTGCCTTTTGCGTGCGCGGAGAGCGGGCCGGCGGTGACGGCGAAATTGGTGGCAATCGCAGTTCGCGGACCGGAGAGCGAGGCCATGAGATGGATCGCGCCGAGATTGGGCAGCCCCGCAAGCCGTGCCAGCAGGCCTTGTGCCGGTTCCTCGATATGGGCGCTGAGCGCAACCTCGCGCGGCGTGAGACGGGCGGTCACACGATAGAGGCCGCCGCTGTCCAGCCGACGCGCATCGAGCGAAAGCGCCTCGGTTCCGTCCGGCCTTTGCTCGAGGGTGCCGCTGGCAGTGAGACTTGCCGGCGTGCCGGTGAGCGAGGCGGGCAGATCGAGCCTACCGATGGAGAATGATTTTACTTTTATATTCAAAGATTTAGATGAACTATTTCCATTCGATTTGGGCAGCCGGAGGAGGCGGATTTCCGCGCTCGTGAGGCGATCGACGATGATCGCGCCATGCAACATGCGAAGCGGCTGCCAATCCACTGCGACATCACGCCCGGTAAGGTAGGGGCCGGAGGCATCGGCGAGCGTCAGGCTCTGCGCCCGGAACGCGCGGGGAAAGCTGCCGGAGAGTCCTTCCACCCGCACCTCCCCGCCTGTGACATGAGGCACGAGCCAGACGAGCACTTTTCGCCCGGGATCGGTATTGGCGCCGAGCAGGAGGGTGGCCAGCAACAGCAGCGCCACGCCGACGGCGCCGGCCAGCATGATCCCCGTCCACTTGGCAATCCCTTGGGCAATTCGTTTGGCGATCCGCCCCATCAGAATGCCTCGCCAAGACCGATATAGAGCTCGAATGTATCGCCGCCCGGCAGCCGTTTGACCGGGAAGGCCACGTCGAGCCGGATCGGGCCGATGGGCGTATAATAGCGTAGCCCGCCGCCGACGCCGACGCTGGGCGGTGCGGAGAAAGGCGTGCTGCCGGCGCTGACCTGCCCGGCATCGACAAAGGCCGCCGCGCCCCAGTTGCCCCAGACCCGCTGGCGCAGCTCGAGCGTGCCCGTATCGATCGAGCTGCCGCCCTTGGGTGAGCCATCCGGAAAGGCGGGTCCCACGGAGAGATATTTGAAGCCGCGAATGGTGCCGGTGCCGCCGGCATAGAAACGCTTGTCCGGCGGAAGGGCGTCGAGGCTGGTCCCGAGCGCCGAGCCGATCAGCCCCCGCACGGCGAGTATGCTCCGGCCGGGCGCCTCGCCGGCGTAGCGGGAGAAATCGAGATAGGTGGAGGCGCCGAGCTGGGCGAGGACAAACTCGCTCGGATGCGGACCGAAGGAATCGGTGGGGGTGATAGTGACGTTGGCGCGCACGCCGCGGGTCGGCGCGAGAAGGCTGTCGGTCGAATCGTAGGTGAGCCCGAAAGGCAGGCCGATCAGGGTGAAATCGTTCGTGATCCCATCCTGAGTGATCCGCTCCTGCTCGGCCGCGATGGCGATGTTGCCGGTGAGGTGGGGCAGCAGCGGGCGGGTGAGGCCGACGCTGCCGATGACGGCGATCTGGTCATAGGCGTCGAGATTCTGGTCGACCGTGCCAAGGCTCACGGTAAGCACCTGGTCACGGACCAGGAAGTCGGGCTTGGTGAAGGTCGCGTTGAGATCGTAGCCGGGTCCATTGACGGCGGTACCGCCAAGGGTGGCGCCGGCGGAGAGTTTCAGATCCTCCGCATTGCCGAAGAGGTTGCGGTCCTCCCACGAGGCGTTGAGGCCGATCCCGAGATCGGTGGAGTAGGAGGCGCCGAGGCTCACCACATGCAGCGGCCGCTCGGCCAAATTCACGGTGACGGGGAGCTCTCCTTCCGCGTTGGTCGCCGTGGCCGGCTGGATGCTGACCGCGGCAAAGATGGGGAGTGAAGCGAGATCCTGGCGCGCAGCGGCGAGCTTGGCAGGATCGAACCGCTCGCCCTGATGGATCGTGAGGCGGCGTTGCACGTACGAAGGATTGACGGTCTTGAGGCCGGTGACGCGGATCGGGCCGAGATCGACGCGCGGACCGGTCTTGGCCGTGAAGGTGATATCGAGCGTCCGGCTCTCCGGGTGAAGGATCGCCAGCGGCTCCTCGACCTTGGCGAGCGCATAGCCTTCATTCTGCAAGGCCGTGAGCAGGCGGGTGCGGGCCGCCAGCACATCGGCGGCGCGGGCCGGTTGGCCTGTGGAAAGCGCGAGCGCGGCGCGCGCTTTTTCTGGCACGGCGCCCGCGATTCTCACCTGGCCGAGATGAAAGAGCGGTCCGAGCGAGAAGCTGACATCGACCGCGACCGGCGGCGACTCGGGCATGGCGGCAAGAAGGTCCGGCAGGCGGGAATCGTCGAGCGGATGCCCGTCGATGCGGATATCGACCGTGCCGTCGTAATAGCCGAAGCTTTCGAGCGCCAGGCGGAAGCGGCCGGCATCGTTGCGGGCGCGCCCGATCAAGGCGAAGGGGCCGACCGGGGCGGCGGTGCGCAGGCTGATCAGGGTTGAGCTTGCCGTGAGCGCCGCATCGAGCACCGCGTTGCCGGTGGCGGCGAGGTTCACGTGATAAGGCTGCGGGGACGCCGCGCGGACGCTCGAGCCGACCACGGCGAGCACGATCAGGGAAGCGGGCCGCAGGAAGGAGCGCACCCTTCCGAGCCTAGATCAAGAAGGCTTGGCGCGAAACCGCGAAACGATCCGGAAGCCAATGAATCTGCTCAATAAAACGAAGCGTGAAGCGTATCCGTTCCGTTCGGGCGCAGGATCCTGCGGTGATGCCTTCAAGGTCCAGATCTCCTCCGAACGATGGAATGGCACAGGGACGTCAATACACCGTTCCAGATTTTCATCTGACCATGCAAATGAGCCGAGAGTTTGATGTTCTGATGATGGAACCGAATGACGAACGGGGCAGGCAGGAAATGGCCTCTGCCTCCGCGCCGCGCTCGTCGTCGGAACATAAGCAATCCTGTCCGCAAGCGCCTGTCTGGCACGCCCTGGATTCGCGTTGCGACGTTCCCCAAAATATCGACTCTCAAGGGCGATGATGAAAAACCATCCTGTTCCGCCAGCGCATGTAACGTGCTGAGATTTCTGGAGACGAATGACAAGGCATGAGATTCGTTTGTCATCGGTCGGCAGACTCGCGCGACGCAGTCAAGTTTCCGAGGAATGCCCGCCGAAAAGAACAGATCGTGATCGCGTGGAATCAGCTGATCGTATGAGAAGGATTGCCAAACGAACCCTTTTGGCGGGGTTTCTTCAAGGACGATCCACACCTCTCTTTCCACAAGACATCTTTCCACAAGACAGGGCGGGACCAATGCTCATGGAACAGCGGGCTCTGTCGTTCTCCGTTCGAGAAACGTGATATTCTGGATTGTAAATATTTCTATTTTGCGACGTGCCGAAGCCGAAAGAGGGGGCCGGGTCAGGCCCTATCCCCCTGGCCGGTTGGCGACCCATTGGATCGGGAGACCAAGAGCTGCGGCCTCATCTTCGATCCATTGCCGAGCCTTGGCGGACGAAGCGCACAATCGTGTTGCAGGCGGGCGGATGTCGGCCACCGGTGCACCGACGAGGGCGGCGAGAAATTCGTCACCCCGCCGCTCGATCCACGCGAGAAGTGTTCCGTTAGGAAGCATGCCGTTGGGAAGCATGATTGTGGAAAGACCCCAGGCGTATTCCATCTCCCTATAGACCTATATCTAGCTTGTCTAGTCAGTGTCACGCAACAGACGCAAAATAGACATCTCACGCAGCCGCCGGAAAAGAGCCGCGCCCTCGGGCAGCAATGCCGGAAAGGCCCGACTGCCTTCCGAACATGGATAAATTCCTCATGATATCAACGTGATAAATTAAAAGCCGGCGGTTCGAATGAGGCTGGGTCTCCACCCTCCTCAAGGATCGGGTCTCTTGGAGAAGCGCTCTCTCATATTCAACCGCCGGCAGCATGATTACCTACGTGATTCCACCTCCGGTCGTCACGCTCTCGCTGTGACACAATCCGCGAGTGTTTCGCCGTTCAAACTTTCGAGGAACGCGGCGCGCGCGCGGGAAAGCGCGGCGCGCAGGCGGCAGGAAGGCGTGAGCGGGCAGGCTCCGCCATCGGCGCGGAAACACTCGACGAGCGGCTGGCCGCGCTCGAGATAGGCCACTGCCTCGCCGAGTCGGATCGCGGCGGCGGGACGGGCGAGCCGCACGCCGCCACCCGCGCCACGCACGGTTCGCACATAGCCCGCAGCGGCGAGATGCTGGAGCACCTTGACAAGATGGTGGCGGGAGATTCCGAGCGCGCGGGCAAGATCCTCGCTGGTGCGCGCGCGTTCCGGCGCGGTGCCGAGCAGCATCAGCGCACGGAGGCCGAAATCGGTGAAGCTCATGAGGCGCATGGCACCTCACCATAATTGGTATTTCAGATACCACAATAGGAGGATATCATGAAGATCGTGATAAGAAGGAGTGAAGACCGGATGACCCCCGCGCCACCATCCGAGAGATTCATCCGGCGGGCGCGCTATGGCGCCGCCGTTGCGGATGAGACCGGCATCGACGAAGCCATGATCGCATTGCAGGTCCGGCGCTTCTATGAAGCCGCGCGCTTCGATCCCGTGCTCGGCCCGATCTTCGCGCGCGTGACCGATTGGGAATCCCATCTCGCCCGCATCACGGATTTCTGGTCCTCGGTCGCGCTGATGAGCGGACGGTACCATGGGAATCCGCTCGAAAGGCATCGGCTTCTGCCAATCGCGGGAAAACATTTCGCCCGTTGGCTCGCGCTTTGGCGCGCGACTGCGGTGGAGATTTGTCCAGCCCCCGCGGCGGCGCGTTTCACGCTGCTGGCCGAACGGATCGCGGCAAGCCTTTCGCGCGCGGCGGGTGTTGGTCCGAGCGGGACAAAATCCTTTAGAGCAGATCGCGATCAGACGGAAGCGGTTGATCGCGTGAAGATGCTCGCAAAACAAATACATAGAGCGGATTGCGTGAGCCCGTGCAAACGCAATTCGCTCTAAGCCAGGCTCATAAAGGTCCACACGGCATGAGCATGATCCGGCTCAAGCGCGTTTACGATCCGCCCGAGACGGCGGATGGCGCGCGAGTGCTTGTCGATCGGCTCTGGCCGCGCGGGCTCGCGCGCGCCAGGGCCGGGATCGATCTCTGGCTCAAGGATGCAGCGCCGAGCACGGCGCTTCGCCAATGGTTCGGCCATCGTCCCGAGCGATGGGAGGAGTTCTCTCGCCGCTACGAAGCCGAGCTTGCCGAGAACGAGGCGGCTCTTTCGCCGCTCAGGGAGCGGCTCGCGCGCGGCACGGTGACTCTCCTCTTCGCCGCGCACGATGCCGAGCGCAACAATGCCGTGGTCGTCGCCCATTTCCTCAACCGTTCCTCACATGGCGGGAGGCACCGGGAAATATGACGCGGTGGCGTCGGGAGCGCCCCGCCCCGGAGGATGGGCCTTGGGACTCGCGGTGAATTGCCGTAAAACGCGCCTCCGATCTGCCATGTCCGAAGAATTCCACCGAATCCGCCGCCTCCCGCCCTATGTGTTCGCGGAAGTGAACACGGCCAAGGCGCGCGCCCGCGCGACCGGGGAAGACATCATCGATCTCGGCATGGGCAACCCGGACAGCGCCACCCCACCCCATATCGTGGCCAAGCTCGTGGAGGCGGTGCAGGACCCGCGCACCCACCGCTATTCGGTGAGCAAGGGCATCCCCGGGCTGCGGCGCGCGCTCGCCGCCTATTACCGGCGCCGTTTCGATGTCCCGCTCGATCCCGAGACCGAGGTGATCGCCACCCTCGGCTCGAAGGAGGGGCTTGCCAATCTCGCCTCGGCCATCACCTCGCCCGGCGATACGATCCTCGCGCCCAATCCCTCCTATCCCATCCACCAGTTCGGCTTCATCATCGCGGGTGCGGCGGTGCGTTCCGTGCCGGCCGCGCCGGATGAGGAGATGCTTCGCGCGCTCGACCGCGCCGTCCGCCATTCGGTGCCGAAGCCGACCGCGCTGATCGTCAATTTCCCGTCCAATCCGACGGCCTATCTCGCCGATCTCGATTTTTACCGCGAGATCGTGTCCTTCGCCCGGCGACACGAGATCTGGGTGATGTCGGACCTCGCCTATGCCGAGATCTATTTTCACGACCGGCCGCCGCCCTCGCTCCTCCAGATTCCGGGAGCGAAGGATATTGCCGTGGAATTCACGAGCCTTTCCAAGACCTATTCCATGCCGGGCTGGCGCATGGGCTTCGCCGCCGGCAATCCGCGGCTCATCAGCGCGCTCGCGCGGATGAAATCCTATCTCGATTACGGTGCCTTCACCCCGATCCAGGTCGCGGCCACGGCGGCATTGAACGGGCCGCAGGACTGCGTGGCCGAGCTTCGCGCGCTCTACAGGGAGCGGCGGGACGTGCTGATCCGCGGCCTTGCCAATGCCGGCTGGCAGGTGCCTTCACCGGATGGCTCGATGTTCGCCTGGGCGCCGATCCCGCCGCGCTATGCCTCCCTGGGCAGCCTCGAATTCAGCAAGCTCCTGCTCCAGCGGGCGAAGGTCGCGGTCTCTCCCGGCATCGGCTTCGGCGAGCATGGGGAGGGGTTCGTGCGTATCGCTCTGGTCGAGAACAGCCACCGTCTGCGCCAGGCCTGCCGCTCGATCCGCGCCTTCCTCCAGGCCGGTTCGAACCAGGCCGAACCCGCGCTCAACGCGGCATCCATCTGAGTTTCTCGCCTGCCGATCCCGTTCGCGTCGGCACAACGGCCAGCATAATTCCGGCCTCTCTTCGGGAGTTCCTCGCATGGCGGAATCCATCGCAGCACTGACGCTGATCGGCGGCCCCACCGTTCTGATCGAGCTTGCCGGCTTTCGGCTTCTCACCGACCCGACCTTCGATGCCCCCGGGCAATACGAATCGCGCGGCATCGTGCTCGAGAAAACCCGCGGTCCCGCGATCGGCGCGGACGCGATCGGCCCGCTCGACGCGGTGCTGCTCAGCCATGACCAGCATTTCGACAATCTGGACCGCGCAGGCCGCACGCTCCTCGAGACTGCCGGCCCGACCTTCACGACGAGCGTGGGCGCGGATCGTCTCGGCCCGATCGCGCGCGGCCTCGTGCCCTGGGAAACGGCCAGCCTGACCGCGGCGGGCGGCGCGCGCCTCTTCGTCACGGCAACGCCGGCGCGGCACGGCCCCCCCGGTATCGAGCCCATGACGGGCGATGTCATCGGCTTCGTGCTCGGGACCGAGCAGCCGGGTGATGCGATCTATATCAGCGGCGATACGGTCTGGTATGAGGGCGTTGCCGAGATCTCGCGCCGTTTCCGCCCGCGCCTCGTCATCCTCTTCGCTGGCGCGGCCAAGCCGCGCGGTCCGTTCCATGTGACGATGGACAATAACGACGCGATCGAGACCGCGCACGCCTTTCCCCAGGCGCGCATTGTCGCGGTGCATAATGATGGCTGGGTCCATTTCACCGAAAGCCAGAAGGATTTCGTCCAGGCCCTCACCACGCTCGGCCTCGCCGATCGCCTCGCGACCCTCGATTTTGGCCGGAGGACCGAGTTCGCCTTGGCCTGAACAGGCGGCGAGGCAGTGAAGAAAACCGCCTTATCCCGCCCTCGCCATTCGTTTTCCCGCGTGAGAGAGACCTCCGGTGATTCCACCTTCGGCGATCGCGCACTGGACCCTATGTCTGCCGGGTGATAGGCAGACATAGGGTCTGGAATATCTGCCGCGAGTGATCGTGATCGACAAGCTGCGGAGCTACGGCGTCGTACGGTGTCAGTTGCTTCCCGGTGTCGAGCACCGACCAAGCCGATACCTGAATAATCGAGCAGAGAACTCACATCGACCAACGCGGCGTCGGGAGCAGCAGATGCAACGCTTCAAGTCGGCTCCGCGGACCCAGTGCTTCCTGTCGGCGCACGCGTTCATCTATGGACAGTTCCACCCACGACGCCATCGAATGGCGGCCGACAGCTACCGGGCCTCGCATGGCATGGCATTTCAGGTTTGGCGACAGGAGACATGCGCCACGCTGCTGGCACAGTGACATCGTGGATCCATGCTCTCGGTTCTGGCGCGGCTGTGGCCAGCTAATACCAAGACTCAGTGATCAGAACCCATGTGCCCATTTGCGCAAGCCGATGGACATGATCCTCCACGGCTGATCGGCCAATTTGTTCCAGGCGTCGCAACAGTGATCGACGAGGGC
>Ga0335072_10001717_pt1 | contig 34958 bp, 18 predicted proteins | sample Lox_Sample_21_FD_206725 | JGI IMG/M metagenome (GOLD analysis project Ga0335072, IMG submission 206725) | Soil microbial communities from Loxahatchee National Wildlife Refuge, Florida, United States - Lox_Sample_2.1 | ecosystem: Environmental > Terrestrial > Soil > Wetlands | place: USA... | reverse complement strand
GCGGTGACCAACGCTGAGCACCGCCCCGCTTCGCATCGCGCCCATCTGGACTGGCCGCCTTCGCGCATGGTGCAGTGGGCCGCAACCGTCGGTCCGCGCACTCGCGAAGTGGTGGAGACGATCCTGGCGGCCTTTCCGCATCCCGAGATGGGCTATCGCTCCTGCCTGGGCATCATCCGCCTGGGTCAGCGTTACCCGACCGCCCGCGTCGAAGCTGCCTCCCAACGGGCGCTGACTACGGGAGCGGTTAGTTACAAGAGCATGGACTCGATCCTGCGCCGCTCGCTCGACCAGCAACCTCTCAACCCGCCGCCGGCGCGTCCTCTGTCGGGACATGACAACATCCGCGGCGCAGCGTACTTCGAGTGAAAGGAGTGCGAGCCATGTTACATCAACCTACCATCGAAAAACTGCTGGCCATGCGGATGGAACCTATGGTCGAAACCTGGCGCGGCTTCGAGCAGAACGAAGACGCCGCGCAACTCAGCTTCGAAGAAAAGCTCTCGCTGATGGTCGATCGTCTGTGGACCTGGCGCCAGAATCTGGCGTTGGAGCGCCGGCTGCGCTACGCCAAATTGCGCGGCAATGCCTGCGTCGAAGACATCGACTGTCGCGCCTCCCGCGGCCTTGATCGCACCTTGATGCGTTCCCTGGCCAACGACTCCGGTTGGGTGCCGCGCCACGAGAACATCTTCCTGGTCGGCCCCACGGGCGTGGGCAAGAGCTGGCTGGCCTGTGCCCTGGCCCAGAAAGCCTGCCGCGACGGTTACCTCATGCTCTACACGCGTGCCGCCGCCCTGTTCCGCGACCTTGTTCTGGCTCGCGCCGACGGCAGCCTGCGCAATCTGCTGGCCCGGCTTAGCCGCGTCGATGTCCTGGTCGTCGACGACTGGGCCATGGCGCCGATGCAAGAAACCGAGCGCCGTGACTTCTGGGAGATCTGCGAAGAACGCTACCAGACCCGCTCCACCATCCTCACTTCGCAAGTTCCCGTCGCCCAGTGGCACGAGCAGATCGGCGACGCCACCATCGCCGACGGCATCCTCGACCGCCTCGTGCACAACGCGCACCGCATCGATCTGCGCGGCGAGTCCATGCGCAAGACACGAGCAAAGAAACCGGAAAGCGGAACAGAAACCTGAAAACAGAAATAAAAGCTGACAAGTTCCGTAATCACCGCGCTGGTCGGCGTTTTCCATAGGCGCCAGTGTGGGGCAAGAGGCCTCAAACGCCGGCCCCTTGCCCCACGCCCCCATCCCCGCTTCACAAAACCAAACCTCGCTGCGCTCGGAGAAAAACCTCTGCGCACTTGACGATCCCGATCACTTCCGCCACAATCAATCTCGCCAGCGTCGCTGCGCTCCGACCCTGATCGGAATCCGCAGGAATCCTGATCGCCTTCACTCAGGAACCCTGATCGACATCACAGGAATCCGCAATCCGCTGCTTCAAACGCGACAGTTGATCCTCGCCTCGCTCCAGAGCGCGGCTTTTCGACGATTTTCGAGTATCCGGGAAGGCGCGCAATCTGACTTAGTCTCAGATGTAGGGGTTGTGGGGGCATCCGATCTTTCGAGAACGGTGGAGGAATTCAGCAAATAGGTCCGAAACGTGAGCGGATGTTACAACCCATTGCGCCAAGTACGCCGATTTAAACACTGAAAAACATTCACGCTTGGAGTCCAAAAAGGGCGGAGGTTGGGTAGTCTCGCAAAGCCTGCGTCAGACAATTGGGCGAATCTTGATGCTGGGCACAGCGAAACTGCACCGGTTGCGGCCGGCCGCCTTCGCCGCGTAGAGAGCGGTATCCACTTCCCGAAGGACTTCCTCTGGTGAGGACAGCCCCCAATCCTGAGCAACTAAGACGCCGATACTGATGGTTACAGGAATGGCGGCTTGAATCGTTCGAATCGGAGTTGCCTCAATTACCCCTCGCATTTGGTCTGCACGGCGTATCGCGTCCTCCGCTGCGCAACCGGGCAGCACTACCAGGAACTCTTCTCCTCCATATCGCCCAACCAGATCATAGGCGCGCACCGTTCTGAGAAGCCGGTTCGCGACCTCTCGAAGGACCTCATCCCCTGTAAGATGGCCGTATATATCGTTGATGTTTTTGAAGTGATCCACATCTCCGAGCATGACTGCTGTATTGCTATGTTCGCGAAGGCCGCGGGCGAGCTCGCGCGTAAGCTCATCCACAATAGCTCCGCGGTTCAGTAGGGATGTGAGATAGTCGTGCTCTGCCTTAAATTTCAATGCTTCCTGGGCTCGCTGCAGCTCTGCCTGCACTTCTTTCATGTCGGTAATGTCGCGCCCGATGCCGATAATGCCAATGGCCCGGCCCGCGCTGTCGAGCAATGGAACCTTGGTGGTTAGATTCCATCGGGGCTGGCCGAAACGATTCTCTATAAGCTCCTCCTGGTTAACCATTCGCTGACCAGAAAGCATGACTTTTCGCTCATCCTCAAAGAAGCCTGCCGCCACCGTTTTGGGAAAGAAATCGTAATCCGTTTTACCGATGACCTCAGCGATGGACGTGGCCCCCACTGCGTCGGCCGATCCCTGGTTTGCCATCAAGAATCGGCTTTCCATGTCCTTCACATAGATCTGGTCTGGCAAGTTGGCCACTATAGCTCGAAGCATCTCCAGCTCTCCCACAGTGGCTCTACCGATGGTTTTTTGACCTCCAGCCCTTCTAAAGAAGTGATCAGTGATGGCGCCTGCGGCAGCCGACAGACAAATAAGAAAGCCGAGTGCCGCCCAGTAAATGTTGATCTGGTGGCCAACTACCAGCGTAAAAACGAACTGCGCGAAGTGCTTCCATCCTGTCGCCGCAACAACGCCGTGAGGGCCAACTTGAGCCGCAGCTACCATAGCAGTCCGGAACATCGGCGCAAACCGTCAGGAGACGTCTTCACACTCTCACTCAGCCGGAACGCCGAGATTTCGGCTCCGGTGATCGGAATCCGAAATGCGCCGCCAGAGAGTAGCGCCAATTATCTACGCGATTCATTCCTGCGCCGATCTTGTTGCTTTTATATATCGACTTGACTCGCCAAACCATGACACATTCGAGGGAAACAGCCCGACCAAAGTAAATGCAATTTACCCGATAGTAATGAATTCATGCTCACTCCATTGGGCAGGCGTAAAACCGAGTTTACCGATGAGAGATGCTCGCTGATCGGTTTGCACGGCGCCAGATCCGCAAATTCGCTTTGGCTCAAATGGGTGTCCCGCCGGTCAAATTCCGGCTACGTCGACGATCGACCAGCCATCGGTCGCTGACAAAGCGGGGTACCACGAGCTTTATTCGGCGTCTTTTACACATCGAAATCCGATTGCTCCGGATCGATCGTAACTGGGCGCCATGAGCAGCAGTTTGCCATGCTGGTCATTCTTGTAAGCCTGCGGAAAGTACCACATGGAACCCTGTGGCTGGTAGTGGCTACCTCCGCGCAAAATGGCCGCCCGAGTATGGTCGTCGACATATTCATCGGTCCACTGCCAGACATTTCCGACCATATCCATCGCACCAAATGGGCTCGCTCCTTTGGGATGCGCATCGACATCGCCGGCTGGAAGCATCAAGCGTGCTTTATCGGGGATCGGAGCAGGTGAGTCCCTGGGATCATTTTTTGTGGAACAATCGAGCGGTCCCCCGCTCAGCGAGGAAGCCAACCAGTCACAATTGCCCCAAGGGAATTTCCGTCCATCGTTGCCCTGTGCCGCGTATTGCCATTCCCATTCGTGCGGAAGACGCTTCCCTGCCCATTTCGCGTATTCGCGAACATCCTCCAGCGACACCCAGGTGACTGGCTTATTAGCCCAACCCTCAGGATATGTTCCATCCTTCCAATCCTTGAGAAAATTGAGGTCATCCTTGGGGTGGTAGTGAGATGCATCGAGGAACTTCTTAAACTCCGCATTGGTTACAGGATACTTGTCGATGTAGAAAGGCCTGATGTGCACGATGTGCTGATGAAAGCGTCGAGGACTGTCCTCCCACGGATACTGCACATCGACTCCGTCATCGTTACCGCCCTCAATCTCGATTCCATGAACCGCGAATAGAAAGTCGCCACCCGGGACGCGCAGCATCCCTTCCGGAGCGGAACGCGCCGGCTTGGTGGGCTCGATCTCCACGATATGCTGCCCGAGAGTTTCCCATTCGTGTGAGAAAGCCGATAGCGGCTTTGCGGTCAGTTGCGCCATCTTGATCATTAGCTGCCGGACGTGAGTATCGGGTTCAAGGGGAGTCGCGAGGATGGCGCCATAACCGTGGGCCTCCGTTTCAAATGAGAGCATCGCCCGATCGTTTTCGAGAGCCGGCTTCAACTCGACACCATGATAGAGATCGAAGTAACGCATCCCCTGTCTGTACGGCACCGTCATCTGTTGTCCGTCGACGCCGTACTCGTTGCGGTTCACGATCGTCCATAGTGTCTGCTCGCCCAGCGGCCAGCGGCTCGCAAAGACCCCGTACACCTGCATCGGATAAAAAGGCTCCCAGTCTGCGCTTGTCAGAAACGGCGCCACAGACCTTTCGATGGCTGCGACCCTCCGGGTTGCTTCCGCGTCGCGCGGTGTAATCCCGTTCCAGACTCCCCATACGTTTTCCCAGCTTTCCCAGCCTTCTCCGTTGAAGTACGCAAACTGCAAATCATCGGTCTTGTCGCGATTCCCGCGATCTGAAATATTGACCTGATGGCGCGTTTCAAGCCAGCGATATCGGTCGACCGTCGGGACAAATTGGAATTGATACTGACCCCAGGTGAGCAGATCCCATGCCAGCGCTTCGTCGCTCGGGTCGAGCTCAGGTTCGAATGCGAGCGGATGATTTACTTCGTCGGCAGCCACAGAGAATGCCAACGGGACACCATCCTGCGTATCGCCATTGACGCCGTCTGCGTCAATTTGTTTCATAAGCTCGGCAATTGCTTTTGGCCATGAAGTATTTGGTTCCCTGGTTCCCTGATCCCACATCATCATTGGAAACAGCACTTTCACCCCGCGGCGATGAAAATCTGCAACCATCTCCCTAACGCCCTCAACTCCGCCCGGCATGGATTGGACCATATCGAGCTGGTTTCGGTCGTCGATCCCCAAGTTCGGGTAGGTGGACCATATGAGAACCGCGTCAATTCCGCCGTATCGCCTGTCTAAATCGTCCAGATACCGATCAACCGTATATCTGCCTGCAACGGGATCATAGAAGTACCTGTCATGAACCATTAGCTGCGGCTGCATAAAGCTGGACTGAGTCCACTTGAGCCCAGGAAGCTCATACCGTGACGAATCGTAGCCCACGCGAATGCGCCGTTCAGCCCGCCAACGCGTTATATCGGCCAGCCACTGCTGATAGTTCGATGCTGTGCATGGAGTATATCCTCCCTCCCACGTCTCGCCCGAGGTAAGGCAAACGGGCGGAGGAATCTGCTGTCCCCTTGGCCCGTAGTGTGTGTCCTGTGCAGCAAGCAACACTGCAAAGAACGTCGATAGTACAAGTTCCACTGCCAATTGGATAATTCGATTCGTTACATTCATAAGGTTCTTGCTGAAGCCGATCTGTCCCTCCAGTGAAAATACACGACATTAGATAGCAGACTTAAATCTCAGGAATTAGCATTCAGACCAAAATGATTCAGTTCTAGTGCGTAACCATCGCCTCATCAAGTTCAACCGCTGAGGAGGGCGGCAATCCACAAAGATATTGCACGGAAGGCCCAATCGGCAGCTGGCGCACACCCCGAGCGTCCTCGGGCACATCCACAACCTTACCGAGCTTGTCGATGACCCTTACTCCGGCGAGAGCGCCGGTCAGCGCCAGAGACTGGGCCGGACCATCAATACGCCAAACGGCGATCTTCTGTTCCGCTCCACGCCGGTACAGGTAGGCCTGAGTGCCTGACGCCGGGGTCGCGTTCCCCGCCAGCTGGCGCACGCGGGTAAAATCGCCAAGCTGCTCGCTGAGCGTCTTGTAGGTGTAGTAGGCCAGCCGAGGTCGCAGGTCATTGGCCTGCAAACCGAAGGGGCCATCCGGTCCATCATAGGCGCTGAACCAGGCTACAACCTGGACGCCATTCGCCTCCGCCGTAATGAAGGCACGCGCTAGCATCACCGCGACATCATTCTCGGCCACGCCTGTGTGGTGCTGCACGTTCACCGTCACGTTCTCATCCACCGGGGTGCCCCACTCCAGTATCCATATCTGCGGCTCGCGCCCGATGGCCGCCGCGCCCGCTTCGCGAAGGCGCCGTAACTCTGACCGGACCGACTTGTCTTTGTCCACAACAATCAGCGGCCGGACGAATTCCTGATCATTCGTAAACGAGGATTTCTCCGGAACTCCATCGACTGACGGATAATGCACGGAGTAGCCGTCGAGCTCGCGCGGCAGGCCCGCCTTGATGAAGTAGTAGTGGTTGGGAACGACGTCCTCATCGGTCAATACAACGACCGAGGGGTCCACGGCCTTGATGTTCTTCACCGCCTCGCTCACCATTTTCAAGTAGTGGTTGAGCCAGGGGCAGGGAGGAACTCCATTCCACGCGCCTCCAAAATGCTGGCCGAGTTCAAAATTGTGCGGCTCGTTCCACAAAGAGATGGCAAAGTGCACGCCCGATTCCTTCAACATACGAGTCATTGCTCCGGCATAGCGGCCGTATGCTTCCGGATCCCAGGGCCGGTCGGGGTCATCTGCAGTCGGCGGATAAGCAATGGGATTACCGTATCCCAATGGCAGGACCAAGGACATTCCGTGTTTCTTGTAAAACGCCAGCCGCTCCCGGAAGGCCGAGGGCAGAGCGTAGACGCCAGGCGTCTTCTCCACCACGGCCCAGTCGATGTTGTCGCGCACCCAGCGCACACCCAGATCGTGCAAACTGGCAAGGCCAGCCTCTTGCGGCTGACCCTGGTTAAACTTAACTTGCAATCCGAGTATCTCGCCGAACTGTCGCGAACCAGCCGTAGATGATCCCTGACTTTTTAAAGCCTTCGTCTGCGCTTGCAAGGTAGCCGTGCCGCAGAGAACGATCGAACACACAATGCCGCTCCACAGCCACAACTCTTTCGTTTTCATATCCCTCGCTATTCAGAAATTACAGCTCTCCGCGTTCGAGTCCAATTTCTCTTCGATGCGCGACCTTCAGCCTTGAGAGTCACCTTAAGAACGAGCATGGCGCTTTTTGCTCAATCGCCTCCGACAGCAGATGCGCGGAATCCCATATAAGGAACGCTGTAACCAGATTCCACGACTGTTCAAAGAATAGGGTCAGGGTCTCCAAAGGTCTTTTTGGACAAGGGGATCTTCACGTGCTTCAGGGTTGATCAGAACCGCAGGCTCGGCCATTAGAGTCTCAGCCACTGCCGCGGGGTCGTCAATTTTCTTCTTCCAGACCAGATCGAATTGAAACTCCATTTCGCCGTGGCTATCGGCAGCGAAGTTGGTGTCCCAAAAATTCGTGAAGATCAGTGCCGAAACCATTCCCGGCACGCCTGCCTCCCGCGTATCAAGCTTGAGTTCGTAGGGTCCGCCGATCGTCACCAGGGGAGCATCGCGAGTAACCCAGAGCCACTCGCCATCTGGCGTTTTGTAATCCGCCCACCCATCAATCGCAAAGAAGCTGCGGCAGGTATCACCAAGCTGGTCTTGAAATGGAACGAAAGGAGTACCGCCTGAGCTGAGAACAGGCAACTCATCCCCCGAAGGCAGCTGGAAGCTCAGATATAAGTTTTCAGGATCCGTCGAGGAAATGCGATACAGCTGCACCGAGAGGCGAGCACGAGGCTCGCCCTTCCAAAGCTCGAGGCATCGGACGAGATAGTTCAACCGGGGATGGTGAAGCGTTTGGGAATAGATCGTGGTAAACGGTGTTTGCTTGATCTCTACAGGCCCGTCGGCAGTTGCGGGTATCTGCTCAAGTAGCTTGCGGGTCTGTTCAGCAGCCTTCTGGTCAGCGCGATGACCAAGCAGATTCGTTAGATCGGGCCGCCGCGGCGCATGACCCTCGACAGCCAGGAAATCGCCGAAGCCTGACAGGAATAGCGGTCTTGTCATCCCCAGCCAGGTTGCAGATTTGGGCCAGCCGTGCTCGTCGACCTCAACCTCCGCTTGAGCGGGCGGAGCAGAGAGTTCGCTTGCCTCGGAGTCCGCGAACTGATATTGCCGTACCGAGTGCGGGGCCAGATCCTGCACCCAGAACCTGACCACTGCCGGCTCTTTGGGCGGCTGGGCATCGGGAGGCGCGGGAAACTGCGTGGCAAGAATGCGGTCCGAGACTTTGTCGAAGTAGACGGGAGTCAGCGTTGTACCGGCCTTCAATGAACGGAATGCGCTGCGCACGGAGCGTTTCGGGAATCTCACCCAGCCGGTCATCGGAGATGGCGTGGGATTGCCCACGTATAGCCCCTCCGGCTCGTCGTCGAGCCTGGCGCGCATGCGGGACCCAAGCAGCAGCTGGGCTTCGCCCATCGCCCGATAGGCGTACAAGGCTTTTTGCGCTTCCTCTCCGAGTGTCTCGTAGCTGTAAGGCAGCAAAACGCTATCGGCTGAATCATAGGTGTGCTCATCGAAGAGTACCAGGTCACGCCACATCGGATTCGCGCCGGCTTGCCAAGCTGCGTCGTACGGTCCCCAGGCTTCGGATCGTGCCGCACGCAAATATCGTTTCGCAAGCCGGCTCGCCGCCAGCTCGCGAGGTATCGATGCGGCGCCGTTGGCCCACCAGTCCGTCCACTCGCCCTGGTAAACCGGAAGCTGGGCTCCGTAAGTCTGCTCGAATTCGAGAACCGCCTGCGTCGCGGTAATGAAGCGCAGCGCCGGCTTTAGTCCAAGGCGATTCCAGGCCGCAATAAAACTCGCGAGCGGGGGGAAGGGCGGATCGTTGTCCCACCGCCATTGGTCGGTCACCGACGCAATAAGACGAGGAAACGGATAAGTGGCTTCAATCTTCGCGATGCGCTCAAGACACAATCCATGCGCCTTTCGTACAGATTCTTCGTCGGAGCGGAAAATCTCGCCGGGGCGCGGCGGCCGGGCAAAGGGATTACCGGCGCTCGGACTGTCCCAGAGCCGCCAATCATCCTGCCCCAAAAGGTCGTAGGCTTCTCCATACTGCTGGGCGAGGTAGACGAATACGCGACGGCCATCGGGCATCTTCCACCAGAACGGCTTCGGCGCCGGAAACGGTGCGTCCGTGTCGCCATTGATGCCAGTGAGCACGTGCGTGATCCCTCGATCAAGCAACTTAAGCGCGCCTGCACGAGGAAAACCGTTAACGTCATCCTGGATGGCAATACGTGGCCGCACCGCTTTCCAAAGATCTTCAGGCAGCCACGACACTGCGGCGGCCCATTCCTCTTCACTCATGTAGGGAGTATTGTTGCAGGGAAGCGCAGCAACATCGATCTGTCTGTCCTGCACCACCCTTAGAAACTCCGCGCGTCGATCAGGAGGAGCGGCGTTCCACCAGTCGAGCACTGGAATGGTGGATTCGGTCGTCCAGTGAAAGCGCTCGCCAGCGGGGCCCGAAGCGGTCCGTCTACAGGCATCCACTGCAAGATTGACGTAGCGGCGCTGCATCTCACGTGCAACGGCGGGCTGGTCCGTATAGCCAATGTCGAGGTGAGCGAGATGGTAGATATCGATTTGCTCAATTGAACCGGTAGTCCGCGTGTCGAACTTCGAGGCTGCGAAAGAAGGGTTGTTAACGGCAAGTGCAAGGCTGGAAAGCGCGGCTGATTGCAGGAAGGATCGGCGAGTCAAATCGCTCATTGAGTAAATTATTCCTTGTGGTATTACGCATTTCGGACTGAAGTGATTAAGAAAACGGGGCAACCACCTCGACAGGCAGCTGCCCCGTCAGGGCCTATATAGGGCTCACCACTCGAAGCGGGCTCCAACTTGGCCGGTACGATAGCCAGAAGCCCCCGTGACCATACCGTAGGTATAATCGGCAAGGCCAATATCCGGTGAGTTGTAATAGTGTCGATTGAAGATGTCGTAGAATTCGCCCCGCAGACTTGCTTGGAAGCGGCCATCGGGTCCGAAACCAAAATGCTTGACAAGGCTCATGCTCTCGTTAGCAGCCCCCGGATTCCAGCGCCAGTGGTTAAATTCGAGGGGTGTATTACCAAAGGGGGCCGCCACGCTCCCTGATACGAAGGCGTTGGTATTGAAATCCTGATTGCTGGGGTCCGTCGGATTTATCAGATCCAGGTGACCGTGGAAGGAATTTTTGATGTTGTTTCCATTGAATCCACTACCGTAAAAGGCCCTCTGTCCTCCCGTATAAAAATAAGGTAGTTGGAGTAGAGAATAGACCGACCCCAATGGAGTACCGCTTCCATAGGAGCCGATAAAGCCGAGCGTCCATCCCCCCACCGCATAATCGAGAAGCCGTGGCTCACGAAGCCAGATCCCTTTGGCTCCGAATGGCAGATCGTACGTAACGTATCCCTTGGCTAAGTTTCTCTGATCCCACCCAACAACCGTGCTGGCGGCACCCAAATCATCCGTCGGACTCTGGTACATCGAATTGAAGTTTGTGGCTTGATTGGAATGGTTTCGCTGATCAGAGGTTTGCTTGGAACAGGTGTAGGTCCATTCGACGTATAGCCCGTGAGTGTTACGCACCTTGAGCTCGGCTACGAATGAGTTGTAGGCGCTCACTGCATTCCATTGAGGATCGGCCCCCACGTTCATGACGGTGATGTAACGTGCTGCAGCCTGAGGATAGGGCGCTATCGCCGCATAGGCCGGCCCGGAGAAACCTGGATAGGGATAGGGAACTCCGAGGGCGGCAGCGTCGCTGGCGTCGTTGATTTGCGAATTTATGGTGCCGGCCGCGAGGAGTGGCTGGTATTGGCCCCAAGACGGCCAGCTCTGATCGGTGGAGTGGCCGTAGTCGTGCATTCCACCACCCCTGTTGCCCACATATCTCACGTCGAGCAATACGTTTCTTGCCACCTCGTACTGAATCCCTGCATACATGTTCTGCGTGTGGCCCAGCTTCAGCATGTTCGGCTCGATATACATCAGCCAACCCTCATCGCCGAAAGCAGTGGCGGTGCTGTTTTGCGGCGGCAAAACCGTTTGTCCAGGGTACTGGTTATCCCAATTGAAGGCGATGCCCGTCACAGAGTTCCCTGGGGATAGTACCTGGTTGATTCCATAATCTAAGGGATTCTGGTTGGCCGGCCATGTATCGCCCGCGTTGGAACTGAACGCGCCGAGCGGAATATAGAAGAGCCCATAGGAGGCGCGTGCGACCAGTTTGGGGGTCAGCTTATAAGCGCCGCCTATATGAGGACCGAACTGGTGCAAGGGGGTCTCCGTCTCAAACGTCGTACCGGAATTCTTGGAGAACACCCACGCACCCGCGTAGGGGGCCCAATTCGGGTTCGTGACAGTTGTGTCAAAATTCTCCCATGTACCGTTTGCCATGTGGCCAGGTAGCGTGACATCCCAGCGCAAACCCAGGTTCAACGTCAGATTGGGATTCACCTTAAAGTCATCCTGTGCGAAGAGTGCGAAAGACTTCTGGCGCGGGTCCTGAATGTTTGCCTCGGCGAGGTTGGCGGAATTCACGTCTCCAAGCATCATGTTCGCGAAGCCGCTCCCTACAAATGGCGTAGCCAAAGGATCGCTTGGCCCGCCCTCGTTGGAATTAAAGTTGAACTGCATTTCGTGCTGCGTATAGACTCCGGCGTTCAACTGCTGATCGTGCCACTGACCTCCGAATTTGAGGCTATGGCGTCCCTTCTGCCAGACCACAGTGTCCGAGTAGTCAAACGCATTCCAGACTTCGTAAAGGTCCCAGTTCGTGTTATAGAGAGGGGTGAAGTTCGCGCCATTGGTGTCCTGGAAGACAAGATCCGGGAAGGTTGTGCTGCCCTCGTTGAATCCATATTGCGATGTGTTGATTTTTGCTTTTGGAGCCTGAACGCTGGGCTGCATGCCATAGCCGAACGAAAGCGTATTAATGAGCGTGGGTGAGAAGGTATAGTTGTCGACAATCCGGCTCATAATATTCGGATAGTTTGCGAAATCATAGGCACCAGAGAACGGCCCTTGATCCCAAAGGAAGCTTCCGAATATAAGCGTCAGATCCTGGCTTACCAGGTCAACGGAAGCGCTGAGATGGTGCTTTTGAGAAAAATATTGATCGACCTTGACATCGAAAGATTTCTTCAGTTGCTCAGGCTCGCTGGATGCCAGGGCTGGGAAGTTGCCCGAGGTGATGGAATTGCGGGTCGGCTGATAGTACTTGGCATAGATTGCCGCTACATTGTTGGAGAGCTGGCTGATGCGTCCCGAAGGAATGATATTTCCAGCAAACGGAGTCGCGCACACCACCCCGTTAATTGTTTGGGTAGTCGCCGGATCAAAGATTTCTCCGTACTGATAGGGTTGACCGGTACATGGATTGATAACTGGGGTGCCGCCCGACTGGCCGGGCGTAGTCGTAACGTCACCTGTGAAAGTCCCCTCGGTTAGTAACTGGCTGAAGTCGCCGGTCAGCATCTGCGCCGTAGGGACTTGGGTTCCATTGGGAATCTGCTCCAAATTGGTCTGCTTGTAGTACTCATAATCGCCAAAGACAAAGGTATGGTTTTTCCATATTGGCCCACCGGCGCTGCCTCCGAAATCGTTGAAGCGATAATATGGCCTGGCATATGTTGCGGCGCAAGCCGAATCTCCGGCTGCGCACTGGGAAAGAAACTGCTTGTTCGCATAGCTATTTGCGTTGAGATCTTCATTTTGGAGGAATTCAAACGCGCTGCCGTGGAACTTATTCGTGCCGGACTTCAGAACGTAAGTAAGCGCTCCTCCGCCGGTCCCGGCCAGTTCCACGTCGGTCACATCGGTCTGGAGCTGCATCTCCTGAATGGCGTCCTGGCCGGGGGTATTGATATTGCCCTGCATCTGGTTTGCGGCACTTACACCGTCCACTGCGACCGAATTGGAATATCCCAACCCGCCTGAGATCGAAATAAAGTTCATTCCTACGCCCCAGGTACCGGCGCTGTATACATTCGGCGACGATTGGATCAGCAGGTTGGTTGCGTCTCGACCGCCAGAGGCGTTCTCGGGGAGTTCACGGATGGCAGTGTCCTCGATGGTCGCCATCTCCGAGGATGTCTCGGTGTCCTCAATGGGCGAGCTGGTCACCTTGACAATCTCCGAGGTACTGCCTACTGACATGCGAGCGTCTACCACAACCACCTGCCCCGCGACCGGCAAGATACCGGAGCGAAGGTATTCTGTAAATCCTTCTCGCCTTATTGCGAGGGTGTAACTTCCCACCGGCAGGCTTGAGATGCTATACACCCCATTCGCATTGGTAACGGAACTGAAAACGGCACCGGTGCTTGTTTCGGTCGCCGTGACTGCCGCGCCCGGCAGAACCGCCCCGGTCTGATCGCTGACTGTCCCTGTAATTGTCGCCCTGTCAGTTTGGCCGTGCGCTAATGCCCCACCCAACAAGAATCCCCCGAGCAGCGCACTCAGCATGCTGATCATTCTTATTTTCATCGTCCGGTCTCCTCTCAAATGCACAACCAGCTGCTGTCAGGTGAAAAAACCCTTGATTGGGTAACGTTCTCCAGAGGCAGCCTAAAACTCCTTTTCAGTTCGGCTTCGGATACTAGCAGAATGAACGAACAATTGGCAAGAGCGACGGGGGAAAATTTTTGAGGCGCAGTCGCTGTCGTCGGCTTACGAGGAACTTGTAGGGTGTAACCACCTGATACGCTGAGAGTTGCTCTCATGTTCAGGGTAGTGTCAACTCGAGATTGAGGCGATGCTGGTTCGAGAGAAATTCTTTGGAAGCGGCGTTGAACGACGCCAAGTTGCGGCTCACGCAGTTGACGGATCTCCTTCCCCGATGTTGGCTTACCTGAGCATGGCCATCTCTGCGATTGAACGCGCCTGGCATCCTGTCTTGTAGGCGCCGAGCAACTTCGCGCCCTAGCGGCCACCCGGATAACCGATCGCAATAGCCGCTGCGACATCGAAGCCTGTCTGAGCGCGGAGCCTGCCGCGCTTCATTCCATGGATTTCGTTCTCCCGTTGGCTCCTCGGCTTCTAGGAGAACAAATGAAAGCCGTAATTGGCGTAACTATGCCGCGTTAGGCAACGAATGATGCTTCAGGTGCGTAAACTCCTCACTCCAGAAAAACCTCGGCATGGACCTCGACGCCGAAGCGTATGCGCTGTACTGGATAACAAAGTGCGCTACACTAGCACTTCCGCTGGCACAAAATGTCGGACAGGTCGGTCAGCTTAAGACTTTCCGATCCGGAAGCATGAAGATCGAGCAGGCGCTGATGATCCAGATTGAATTGAACTTGAAAACATTGCCGGAGAGTTCCCCACCCACTTCTTTTCGCCTGAGACGGTCTCTGACGCTGTGGGACTTGATACTCTACGGCATTATCGTCATTCAACCCACTGCACCCATGCCGGCTTACGGGGTATTCACCAACGCCGGACAAGGACACGTTGTCACGTCGATCCTGATCGCAATGATTGCCATGGTTTTCACGGCTATGAGCTACGGCCGCATGGCTCGTGTGTATCCGAGCGCCGGTTCCGCTTACACGTACGTGGGCCGTGAACTGCATCCATCGCTTGGTTATGTGACCGGTTGGAGCATGACGATGGATTACATTCTCAATCCTTTGATCTGCACGGTCTGGTCGGCCAAGGCGATGGCTGACCTCTTGAGCGGAACACGGTATCAGATTCCTTATCCTGGCTTGCTTTGGCCTATATTCTTTGCCGTGCTATTCACAGTGCTGAATCTGCGCGGCATTAAATCCTCGGCTCGCACCAACCAAATACTGTGCGCCATCATGGGCGCAGTGATCTTGGTCTTTTTCTGGTGCACAATCCGATACATCTTCCATTTGCCGCAGTTCCCGGAAGCCTATTTCCTGCGGCCGTTTTATGACCCAAGAACCTTCACGATCAATGGAGTGTTTCACGGCACATCGGTGGCAGTGCTCACTTATATCGGGTTCGACGGCATCTCTACCTTGTCAGAAGAAGTCGAAAACCCCAGACGCAACATCTTTCTCGCCACAGTTCTGGTCTGCGTGCTTACCGGCTTTCTGGCCGCAGCCGAGGTCTACGGTGCTCAATTACTCAGTCCTCAATACTTCTTTCCAGCCGGCGAGGTAGAGAATGCATTCAGCCATGTTGCAGCGATCGCTGGCGGGGCCTTGCTTGCGAAGATGATCAGCCTCACACTCTTGATCGCCACAATTGGATCTGGCATGGGATCGCAACTCGGCGCAGCTCGGCTGCTTTACGGCATGGGACGAAGCAACGCAATTCCAAAGGGATTTTTCGGTGCCATCCATCCCAGGACACAGATTCCGGCGAATAATATCGTCTTTGTCGGAATAATTGCTCTGATTGGAGCCTTCCTCATCAGCTATGACAATGGCGCAGAACTTCTCAACTTCGGCGCACTGATTGCATTCATGGGGGTCAATCTTGCCTCCCTCACCCACTACTGCGTCCGGGGGCATGACCGCAGCCCGGGGCAATTGATTCCTCCGGTGCTCGGCTTTCTCATCTGCCTGTTCATCTGGATTCATCTTTCCAAGCTGGCATTAATCGCCGGCTCGGTTTGGATGGTCGCCGGAATTGTGTATGGGGCCGTTAAGACGCGAGGCTTCCAGAGTAAGTTGGTGAATTTCGATTTGCCCGCGGACGAGGTCTAGGAGAACGGTGGACGCTGTGGAGCTTTCGCGGCCAGTACGGGCTTTGAATACGGGCCGGGCCGCTACGGAGCAGAAAGACTGGCGCGGCCAGATCGCGCGACACCACAATGCCGGATATCTTCAAGAGCAAGATGTCAGTCTAAGATCATTGCCTTTCAGAGCGTCTTGGCAATAGGATTTGCATCGATACCTGGATGAATCGCTGAGTCTATCAGCGTCGAAGTAAGAGTCGCGGGGGCGAACGCCGTCATTGTGAGGGCGAGCGCTGCTTTCCAAGCTTCTCTATTGGCTGGAGCGACAGCTTCCATCGCCACAATTATGATTTTGCCTGCCATGAACCGCGGTCGAAGGTGATCGAGTCACTTCGCACCACCACAGTCGCGGCATAATCCGGTATACAACCCTAGGCTACTTGAGGCGACTTGTGCCCGGTAACCTTGACAGATATTTCATTCAGGATTACCGTTTTGGCTAACGATATCCTATGGGCGGAAGATCATTATTCAAGATAGGTATCCAGGTATCGGAAACGCCGGAGCGTATTTTCAACGTGTTTAAAAATGGGGTTATAGCCGGAGTCGATATTGGGGGTACTAAGACTGCCGTCGTATTTTCGGCAGAGTTGCCGACGGTCATAAAGCGAACCGCCTTTCCGACTTGTCCTTCAAATGGGCCCGAGCCCATTTTGACGCGCATCGTTGACTCCCTCCATGAATCACTGGATTCAAGGGAATTGAAGAAATCAAAACTGGGCGCAATCGGCGTTAGTTGCGGGAGTCCGCTCGACCCTCTCCGTGGCGTGATTCAGCAACCCCCCAATTTGCCCACATGGAAAGACGTTCCGATCAAAACCATTCTGGAAAGAGAATTCGGCGTGCCGTGCTATCTCGAGAATGACGCAAATGCGGGAGCTCTAGCCGAATACCGTTTTGGCGCTGGGAAGGGCACACAGAACATGGTATTTGTGACGATGGGTACAGGCATCGGGGCCGGGCTCATACTCAATGGAAGACTCTATCGCGGCACGACATTCATGGCAGGAGAGATCGGACATGTGCGCCTGACCCAGACTGGGCCTCCAGGTCATAACAAACCGGGCGCCGTAGAGGGATGGGCGAGCGGCGCGGGAGTGGCGCATGTCGCTCGCACCACAGTCAAAGAAGCTTCCGCGAACGGCGAGAAAACGAGTTTGAGGGAAATCCTGGATGGAAACGGAAGTCCATTGTCAGCACGCGATGTATGGCTCGCCGCTCAGCACGGAGACGTTATAGCGGGCCAGATTATCAAAAGCACGGGGGAGAAGCTCGGTGAGGCACTGGCAATTCTCGTGGACGTCCTCAATCCCGAGTGTATTGTGATTGGTGGACTTGCAATTCGGATGAAGGAGAATTTGCTTGAGCCGGCCCGCAGCGTAGTTGCCCGGGAAGCGTTGAGTGAATCCGCTCATGCCTGCCGTATTACATCGGCTGCACTTGGGGAACAGATCGGGGACATCGCTGCGCTTTGCGTCGCCGTAGAAGGACAAACTCTGGTAAGCGTGAACGATGAACCGACCGACCCAACCGAAGCTGTAAAGCCCACTTGAAGTCGAATAAGCTACCATGCTGTGGGCGGTGATTGCGCAGAATTCTCGTTGGGACGCCCTCCATCGGGTCGGATGAGGCATTTACGTGTGCGCTGCGAAACCCGGGCGACTCCTTTCGATGCCGATCCCCGTTCGTCGAGTATTCTTATTGACGACTGCTGAGGCAATCCACTCCCGGCGCGCACAGAATCTGCGCGTACCGGTGGCGAGTTACGGACGGAAGCTAACGAACAGATGTGAACGGAGAAGCTGGCAATCCATCGCTGTTGTATAAGTTGCACTGCGGGTTGTCGGCCCAGCCATAGCGCACAAAGACCGGCGACGCAGCTGCTCGACTTGTTACTAGTACAGTCGAGCCGTCGATGATGGCCGCGGCAGGCACAAATTTACCATCGGCGTCCGCGACCTCGAAACCTGTAAGCGCGCCTCCCTTCGCCGTCAGTCCTTTGGCGTGGTCAAACCAGACCCTAATGGAAGCGCCCTCCGGCGTAGCCTGGCGATAGAGAGGACCGGAGTATTCGATCGCCTCTCCGTAGCTGAGAGCACGCGCCGCACGAGCTAGCCGCAGCCCCACATCCAGTTTGTCGGTGGGATGAATATCATTCGGATCGCCGATGTCGATGGTCACCGCCATCGCCGTATTGCGCAGGCCCAGCGTCTCCAATTGCTGCTCGCGTAATGTGGGCCAGTCGTTTTCCGGGCCGATGACGAAGTTGGCAAGTTGCACATAGAGGAATGGAAAATCGCCGATACCCCACTGGCGGCGCCAGTCCCCGATGAGCGTGCGCATCAGCCGGTCATAGAGGTGCACTCTTTGCAGATCGCTATTGCTCTCGCCCTGATACCAGATGACGCCGCGAATTGGGAACGGCGTGAGCGGGGCGATCATGGCGTTCCAGATCACACCCAAGCCGAAACGTGCGAACCCTCCATGCCAGGGAAACTGAGGCTCCGGCTTGCCCTGCGCCTTCGCTTCCTGGCGCTCCTGCTCCTCAACCTTGTCTGCCAGAACCGAGTCGGCCTGTGTGTCGACCATTTGGCCGCGCAAACCGACCAGCGGATTCAACGCGGCATCTTCGCCCAGCGCCGTCAGCCGGGTCCACGACTCAGCCCAAGTGCCTCCCCAGGTCGAATCGATGACCCCCACCGGCACATGCTCGCGCTCCTCGATCTCGCGGGCAAAGTACCACGCCACGGCCGAGAAATCGTGGGCGGTTTCAGGGCTCGAGGCGGCCCATCCATCGGTGTCAATATCGTCTCGGGCATAATCGGAGGTGGTGAGCTTAACCACCAGAAGGCGAAGCCGGGGATTGGCCGCGCGAGGCAGGTCGTGCGCTGCCGTGGCAGCTTCGTGCATCGCGAACTCCATGTTCGACTGGCCGGACGCCAACCAGACGTCGCCCACCAGTACGTCGTCAACAACAATGGTCTGCTTGACTGCGGTGTTCCCCGCCGCACCGACCGGCGCACCGTTCACCGTCAACTGAAATGGGCCGCCAGCGGCTCCAGGATTGAGGTAAACGCTCCAGCGGCCTAGTTGGCCAGCCTTTGTCGACCGAGTTTCACCTCGAAAGGCAACGGTAACTTCCTCGCCGGGCGCTGCCACTCCCCACACATGCACAGGCAGGTCGCGTTGGATGACCATATGATCGCTCAGAATTCTTGGCAGGGTGATTTGCCCGGACACGACAGTGGCGGACAGCAGGATGAAAGGAAAGATCATTCGTAGCTTCATCAATATCCTCAGTGAACAGAATGCGCCGTTGATACGGCGGATGGATACTTCCGGGATCGCCTGGCTAAGGCTTGCTCGTATGCCGGCCATCCCCGCCGCGTCGGATTAGGTCAAAAGACCGAGATCGAGGAACGGTTACTTGGCAACCCAGCGGATAGCAATCGGATTTGATCCAACCGGAACGCCTGAGAGTGTCACCTTGCCCTTCGCGCCGCTGAGAGTTGCCGGTACTTCTTTGCCCGTCACTAAATCCTGCACTTCCACTCGTGCAAGTCTCGGCGCGTTTGACCAGATGATCGCTCCGGTCACCGCACTAGTCGGGCCTTCATACTCTCCAGCCTTCCAAACGTAGGTGATGTAGTCCTTGCCGACGCGAAACCAAAACATCTGAGGCCCTCTGACAAGGCTTGCATTCACCACCATCGCAGACGCCGGGGTCGTGTCCAGTGTCGCGCGCGCCCTGGTGTCGATTTGCCAGTCTGCTCCCATCAAACGAGCCACGCGCTGCAAAGAATAGAATGCCGGCTTGGGTTCATAGTTCTGGTCAATATTTCGCACCAAACCGAAGTTGTCCTCTTCCTCTTTCGGATCGGTTCCGTCATTCACCATGTCGTAGAAGCACCACAACTTGACGCCGTAGTGGAGACCCTGGAGCATTCCCCGGACTTCGTAGGCAGCTTGCGCTGTTTCTGTTACACCTTTCCAGCCATTCCTCTCACCCTTGATGACGGGAAAGCCGTACTCGCCGACATACATGGGCAACGGGTGGCCGAGGTACTTTTTCGAATAGTCGATGGCTGAAATTGTCAAATAGGAAACCAGGCTATGGTCAGCATCTGTAATCGGGGGGGCGTCCGGGCTACCCTCGGCGGGGACACGCATGGGGTAAGGATGCAGGTCCATTCCATCTACGTGCGCATAGTCGGACGAGTATTTCTCCAGAGCCGTGAACCACTGCTGCTCTTCGAGGTTGTGTAGAACTGTAGCGTTGGGATTTACCTTGTGGATGGCGTCAGTTGCCTTGCGGACCATCTCGCTGTACTTCTGAATCCAGTCCGAATCCTTTCCATATAACTCAGGGAAGTCGAAGTTAGGCGGCTCGTTCCAGATCTCATAAGCGAGAACCTGGGGCGACTTCCAGGTCCGGGCCATGTACGCCGCCCACCGTGCAAAGGCGTCCGGATCCAGTGGGTTCTCGTAAATGTCGTTACGCCGCATCAAGACCAGAACCACCCGGATACCGGATTGAGTCACTTTGTCAAACCAGTATTGATCATCGGGAGGAATCTCATAGTGCCCCTTGGTTTTCTCAACCGTAGCCCACTCAGGGCCGTCGCGAATGACGCTGACTCCCATCTCTTTGAGCAGGGGAAGGACCTTGTCGACATCCCAATTCGGTTTCCGCCCAAAATGTGTGCCCACGCCAAGTCCCCGCATCATTGGGGTTTCGGCTGCAGGCTGAGTTAAATTTGTGCTTTCAGCCGATTGAGCCGCTATCTGGCCTGAGCCTGACAGCAATATCAACGCGATGAAGAATGAGGTCTGCACGATTAGATATTTTCCCATGTTAAGTTGAATGCGCTTCAACGCTCTTTCTCCTTTTTGTCCAACGGAAGGTGATTTGCATCCTTGGGGTTTGTGAATACTGCTGCCGCAGCGAGTCGTCGCGGCCGTAGGATGCGCAGACGCGCATTCTACGGCTTTGAAAACCCGCCGCGGCGGCAACATGATTAGTGGAACGTAGCCATGTCAATTACCCAAGTAGTGGATGTGCTAAGTGTCGCAGTGGCATCGTAGCTGCCGGCGGAGCTGACGACTTCGAACTCCGTCATGTCATTGCTGCCCAGCAGAGTAAACCCACTGCCCGCGGTTACAGTGTCGCCTAAGTAATAGTTCACGTTGCTGACGATCACCTCGTCTGGAGCCGTGGTTGTCACGTAACTCGTCGTGGGCGTTGTCGAGGTTCCGGTTCCGCTCGAGGTCTTGTCCAACGTACTGACGCCGGAGAATTCGGCAATGTCCGCGAAGAAGTAAGTCTCCGAGGCATTGAGCTTGACCGTCACCTTGTTGCTGGACTTCGCCTTGATGTTGGAGGCATACCAGATCGAGTTGCAATCGCCGTAACTATCGCAACTCGGAGCGGCGGCCTGAGCGTAGGTATTGCCAGCGGAATCGGTAACCGATTTCACCGTGGTAGAACCATACCACTGGAAGGAAGCCACGATCAGGTCGCCGGCCGTGTTCGCCGAACCGAAGGTGGTCGCCACCGATGAAGTGGAGCCGGACCCCACACCCGATGCCGCCTGAACGAGGCTTATGCTGGTGGGTGCGCTGAGTTCGAGAAGGATCGGAGACTCCGACATCCCCGTCAATGTCACTGTGGAAACATTTTTGAGTGTCTTGATTGGCGAAGTGCCTTGTGTGGGATCGTACTCGGCCACGTTATAGTTGCCGCCCAAGTCCACAGTGACCGTATCCGTGGTGCCGGACCCAATCGTCTCTTCATCCCACACCGCAACGTAAAACGTCCCGTTGCTCTTCTGCAGGAGCATATCGTGAACGGTATCCGGCTCGTTCGGAACCGAGTAGTCGAGCGTGCCGGGGGTGAAGTTGGAGGAACTGTCGGCGAGGATTGTGATGAAATTGGCCAGATAAGTCCCAGATGTCTTCAGAGTGCCGTTGGTATTCGCAACAGCGTAGCCGTCTCCCTCATCAAACAGGTCGTAGATGAAGGTGTAGCTCCAACCCTCCTTGGTCGCATCCAGAAGCAGGTCCATGTAATTTCTGCCGATCTGAGCGTCGGTCAGGCCATCGCCGCCATTTGCGGTCGAATAGTCGCTCCAACCGGTCTCCGTGGTTACTCTTGGGAGGGTATAAAGCTGGGTTTGGGTATAGCCAAGGTAGCTGTTGTTCCAGGTGATGCCATTTTCTACGTACGGTCCGTCGTTGCAGTATTGGTTGGCTAACGACGTGGTGCCCTCGGCGTACCACGCATCATTGGGCCCAAGACCGCAGTTGGGCAAGACACCGTCGACGTAGTTGTGTAAATTCGCATAATTGGAGTATTCCGTGCCGACAGGTGCCACGGACGTGTCAAGGGTGCTGGCGTCTGGGGGATTTGAAGGAATGATCAGCCACTGCAGTCCCACGTCGTTCGACTCAGCTCCCGGTTCAGATATTCCGAAAACAGGGTAGTCGGCCAGCGTGGTATTGCTTTGAGCCTGACTGTAAAGAGCGTTTTGGAACTCCGCTACTGGCGTGAAGTAGGGCGATCCACTCATGCTGGATGTCTGGCTATTCCAGGTGACGGGTGAATTGTTGGGCTCATTAGGACCCTCCATGGATAAAAGAGCTCCTCCACTCGCCATCTGTTGCACTTTCTGAAGATAACTTGTCAAAGTGGTTTGGCCGTCCGGACTGACGGGTTCTGTGTCGAACGTGACGCCGGTTTGCTGATAGAACGAGATGTAATCGCTGGCAGTCATGGAAGTGCCATCCGCGGCATCCCGTATATGCCGGAAGCCGATCTGGGAGACAGCGGTCTGAACCTCGGAGGGGTTATCGACGCCTTCATTCATGTGCGTATTCACGCCGATTGTATTGAGGAAGTCGTTGGCGCGAAAAGCCATTGGTGGATCCGAACTCGACGGCGTAGCGTTGACTTCGCTTGACATGGCGCCTACGACACCTGTGGCAACCGCTGCCACCTCATAGTAGTACGTCGTACCGTTGGTTATACCTGCGGTGTCCATGTACGTGGTGCCTGTGACAAAAGTTGCGATAGGCGTCGAGCCTTCCCCTCCGGACGCCGTGCCCAGATACACGTTGTAGGATGTCGCTCCCGAAACTGCGCTCCAGGAGAGTGTCACTACCGAGTTGCCCGCGGTCGCGGTCAGGTTTTTCGGAGCCCTTGGAGCGGCGCTGGCCAGATTGGGCTGCGCGACAAAGGCGGCGAGGACTATGTACAAGCCTGCACTTAGGCGACGAATGCTTTTCATTGACGATCTCCTTTCAGAGTGCCTCCTTAGAGGTCCTCAAACCCGACTGCTGGAACGACCGCGCGGATCAGGCGTCGAGTTTTTATCCTGAGCCGCCGGATTTCTGCAATTCTCAGTTGCAGAAAAGGCTGAGTTGCCGGCGCAGTTGGGACCGATGCTTCACCGTCATCGCGCGCGATGAAGCCAGTGCTACATTTCAGGAATCGTTCTTTACTGTATGTTCGACCTGAACCTAACGAGGGGCTGACCTTTGTCAGCCTTCGAAAGTGGCCAAATGACATTCGCCGGATACGGTTGTCCGTCGATCACCTTTTCTCAATCAAACCTTCAACAGCGAAACTTCGTCGGTTCGGCCGTCCTGTTGAGTAGCTGTCTGACATGGCTTCTGGAATCAACTGACTGCCAAACCGCCCGTCGAGACGTTCCGCGAGCCCACCCGCCTATAAAAACGATTCCGAATGGCTCGGCGGCTATGATAACGTTCTCCAACAAGCACGAAAAAGACGAATTCAATTCCGGCTACGCATACTAGCAGAATGAAATAGCGGATGCAAGGGGGAAAAATCAAGAGGCCTACCACAATATCTTCCCTGTGAGTTCTGCCGAAGGCGAATAGGCATTAATCAATATATCTCGTTGTAATTAAACATATTATAGATACAATGGCAACCTGAACTTCATTTTTGCGGCGCCAACGCGCTTTCCCCCCATCTGCCTGTTTCTGTGTCGGGTTGGCATCCCGAGGCGTTCAATGGCGGAACCACTTTCTTATCAAAGAAGATCGAGCGAGAGCGCATCGTTCTAGTGCGCCTGGATATCATTGTCCAAGTATTGATTATGCTGAGTCTGATTCGCAGGGAGCCATCCGCTCTCTACTTCCTGCGCGACGGCAGTGATTTGCCGCAACTGCCAGTCGTGGCCGGACGCCAGAATTGCATTTCGGGGCCAGTTCGTTTGCGCCTGCGCCCAAGCATTTCCTCATCCGGCCGCCTTAATAACCGAATCTCAGCTCGCTGCCTGTCCGGCAATTTGACTTCGAATTACACTTCCTCTAAACCTCCCCAAAAGGGGCGGGGTAACCTTGAAAGGCGACAGATAAATTTGCGAATGAGCTCATTACACTGAATCAGCGAGCCGCTCGAATTCACGGCCGACTGTTAACAAGTCCTCAATTCTGGCTGTTCTCTGAGGAAAGCGTAGCGATTTCCGAACATCGAGCGTCGCGCCAGAGTTGCTCCATATTCTCGAGAGACCTGCCTTTCGTTTCAGGAATGAACAAAAGCACGAACAGAAAGGACAAGAAGCTGACCGATGCGTAGGCCCCGAAAGTTCGTGCCGGTCCTATCGCCCGGCTGTCATTCAACATCGGAAAGGTTTGTGCAACGATATAGCATGCAACCCAAATGGTGAGTACCGCAACCGACATAGCGCGACCTCGCACTTTGTTGGGAAAAATCTCCGAACAGAATATCCAGCCAATCGGCCCCATGGCCATGGCAAATGCGGCGATAAAGATGAGCACGAAGATAAGAAGCCCGATGCCAGACCGACCCTCGTGGAACATCCAGCCCACAGCAACCAAAGCGAACGTCTGGATAAACGTGCCGGCCAGCAACAGGGGCCTCCGCCCAATTTTGTCTACCAGGCTCATTGCTACAAACGTGAACAGGAAGTTGGTCAAGCCGACCCAAACCGACGATGTGAATGCGGCATGCTTAGTACCGCCGGCGGACACAAAAATCTTTGTGGAGTAGTAGACTACGGCATTGATTCCGCAAAACTGAGAGAATGCCATCAAGGCTACTGCGAGCATGAGCGGCCTCAACAAAGGCGCGGCGAACAACTCCGAGAATGTCCCTTTCTCCTGCGCTGCAGCCTGCCGAATTGCAGAGGCCTCTTGCGCAGCGAAAATTTCTCCGCCGACCTTCTTCCAAATGGCTCTGGCTTGGTCCTCCTTCCCTTTTTGTGCCAGCCATCGCGGGCTCTCCGGAACCGAAAACAAAAGCACAATGAAAATCACTGCGGGAACCGCTTCCATGCCCAGCATCCACCGCCAGCCGAATGCTATGTTCCAGCTCTCATCTCCCATTCCCTGAATTAACCTGTTGGCAAAGAGTGTGATGAAGACGCCTGCGACGATTCCAAGTTGGAAAAGAGAGCCTAGCCGTCCGCGCCACTTTTCAGGCGCGATCTCCGCGATGTAAATTGGACAGATGCTCGAAGACGCTCCAATTCCCAGCCCGCTAATCAATCGGGCCGCCAGAAACTGGTCAAAATTGCGCGGAACTGCAGAGAGTATCCCGGAAACTGCATAGAGAAAGGCGCACAGGAATAGCATCCTCTTGCGGCCGAATCGATCGCTCATGAATCCGGCAGTGATCGCGCCGGGAATGCACCCCAGAAGGGCGCTGGCTCCAGCCATGCCCTCTTGAACCGAGCTAAGGTTCAGGTACTCCTTCAGGTAGCCGACCGTTCCGTTAATGACAGCTGTATCGTAGCCGAAGAGGAACCCACCGATGGCGGCTACGCTTGTGGCAAACAGAATGAATCGGCGGGAGGACGACGTTGTAGTCAACACTTAGTCCTCGATGCTCTCGATCAGCGGTCTGCGCTCCGGTTTAGGTCCATTCATCGGTCAGCTCGCGAGCATCGGACTTGGCGGCGAGATTGATGCTCGATCGCAGTGGAAAGCTAATCTAACGGTTTCGCTCGATCATCCCAACCGGGGCAGGTTGTGATTCTGCCGCGGACCATCTGGATCCACTCCCCAGTCCCTTTCTTCCTGCCCCTTGTCAATTCTCGTTCGAGGCTCGACGATGAGGTAAGTCTTGATAACCTGACACGGGTTCGATCCCAGATTCTCCAACACGTACGGGCCGAAACAGGCAGGAAGGACGATGTTGTCGCAATCCTCCAAAACAAACTCTTTAGAGGGATCTCGTTTGGAGTAGACACGTGCTTTGTCGCCTGACGTCAACGCTAAGCAATGAAACATGTCATCGGTGTCATCCTCGATACAAGCGCTGAACTCCAGGCGATTGATCTGATAGGGCATGTTGTAATACATCGGGAAACACATCTCCTTCCAGTCCTCGCCCGACCGAATGCAAACGGGTTCCGTGCGGATTTTCTTGGTCATAAATCTTTGTCTGCGGTTGCGGCGCATGACTGCCAGACTGTGATCGACGGTGAGACGGAGCGGATTGCCGGTCATGTCGTTCGTTCGGTAATTCCAGCAGGGTCGGCAATAGTCATAAAGAAAGAAGGAGTATTCTGTGGACTCCCGGCTCGGATTGGTGTCAATCTCCAAAATTATCTGGCGCCCGCCGGTGCCATGCACGGTGCCGGGCGGAATCTGATGCAATTCCCCGGTCTTACTCGGATGTTCGTAAATATACTTTCGCCAATCGAACTCCTGTTTCGTTGCGGCCGACTGCCTGATTTCTCGGATGTATTCATCAATGTCCGCGTCGTCCTTAAACCCGTGCATCGTGCAGGCGCCTTCGTCCGCACGCACGATGTAGTAAGTTTCATACCGTCCGATCGGCTCATTGAAATGCTCGCGGCAATAGGCGCTATCGGGGTGAAGATGATTGGGCATATGCGTGCGCTTGAACCCCGGCTCCTTGGGGTCTGCGAACCACCCATCCTGCATGTAGATCGCGATGGGGAAATGGTCGGGGTAGGTTGCGTCCGAATACGCTCCCAGTACACGCAGCGGTTCCCCATAAATCACGTTGTAAAATGGCAATTCCAAAATTCGACCATCTCCCGGATCGACAAGCAGATGGTTGTCTCCTACGCTTATTTCGTAATCCCAGGAGTTATTAGGGAGTCCTGGAACCTTGAAGCGCTTCGCGAACTCGGTACCCCCAAACATCCCCGGCATATAAAAGACCTTGAAACAGATTGGGCGCGAGGCCAGCTCCGAGATCAGAGCGTGATAAACATGAGTGGGTACAAGTTTAGGGTCTTTTTCGCAGGAGTTGTCGATCCACCAGTCCATGACCTTCAACAGTTGCTTCTTGTGCCGGTTGAGTTGAGGATATTCGAAGTAATACATCCGCTTGAATGGAAATCCTCGAGGTGTGTCATCTCCGATAGGAAGTAGTTCATTGCGTTCGGCGCGAATGATGATCTGCTCTCGCGTCACATCGCAGAAAGCGATCCGGTCGAACAGATGGCGCCACGGCGCCAACGCAGCGCCGATGCCGTGACAAATTAGTACAACTCGCTTGCCGCGCTCGGACCTGAGTCTTTCCCAATCTGCGGCAACGTTTCGGACTTTGCACGGGTCCGTCAGTTCCTCGATATTGCCGGAAAACACATACCCAAAGTCCGTGTCCTCCGGCTTCTCGTAGAAGCGCGCTTGTTCATCCAGCTTCGCCTTGGGGTGGAAGACCTGGTTGACATTGAAGGCCAGCACCTCTGCCCCCGCCGACTGAAGGCGAACTCGAAGCCCCTCCAAGAATGGCTGCAATTTCGCGCCCTTGTAGCCATCCAGGGCCAAGAACACCGGGCGGCGCAGTCGGTCCAGGTCGGCCAACAGAACATTCGCCAACTCACTGTAAACTTTGTCTGGTCCGTTGACGATCTGATCTTGCCAGGTTTTGTTAAGCTTAGGGCGATTGACGGCGTTATCCGTTGACGTATACCAAGCCATGATTTTATCCGGGATAAGGTTACCCTATCCGTGCATATTTCGGCAAGATGATATTGTGTCTCTTTTGTACCGGCCCAGGATCTAAACCTCCACACCTCTGAGCCGGCGCCGGGGGATCCTCGATAATGCTGGCGACAGGCTCTCCGACCCCTCAAAAGGAGCGCACACTTCAAAGAACGCATGGAGGCCGCAGCAACACACGAGCGGATGCCGCAGGCATGGAAATCGGTACGGAGCACTGGCTTCCTGCCGGCAAACGGAAAGCGTTGTCGCCGGTAGTGACATAGCCTGTACCAGGACATGAGGACAAGTAAAGGACGATACCGTACTCTCCGGACTGCGGCTTTGGGACTGCTTGCTTCGCCGTAATCGGAATCGCCAGAGTATCGAGGCTGCGACAGTCCTTGCACTCCAAAGGGAATGGGCGCTCCAGATTTAGAGAAAGCACGGGAGTTTGCAGCGTCATTGGCAGGTACAAAGGCGAACTCGGCGCATGACACTGCAATTCCAACCTGAGTCAATGAAAGTGATATATTTCAAAAATGAAAGTTATGCAGCTCTTTAAGATTTCCACGACCGAAATTAGCATTTCCGGTGGAGCTTTGAGTTAATTCCCATGGCATCTGGCTGCATTGACAACGACGAATGCGTTTTCCTCGGTTTTTTGAAACCCATGGAACTGTGAGAGCGAAAGTTTGGATATGCGGCCCGCATGACTGAGTGAAAGAGATATGCCATTGAAAGAAGCCCAGCAAAAAAGGCCCCGCGGAGCGGACAAGCGGAAACTCAAGGAACGTTCTATTCTTCGACTCATTCATTCTGGGTTCAATATTTCGCGGTTTGAGCTGGCCCGAAAGACTGGCGTGAGTCCGGCTTCGATCACTGCGATTGTAAAACGCCTCATCAAGAATGGAATTGTGGTCGAAGCCGCAGCAAGCCGTTCGAGTCTTGGCCGAAGGCCTGTTCCACTTGAGATCCGTGCGGAAGTAGCGTACTTAGTCGGTGTCGATATCGGATCGTATTACCTGCGAACCCTCGTAACGGATATCAATGGGAATGTTGTTTGTCGGCATCAGACTGAAACAGCATTGTCTGAAGGACGCGATCGCGTCCTCAAAAAGACGATACAAAATGTCCATGGCCTCATCAAGAAATCGGGACTGCTTACGGCCTCCATTAAAGGAATCGGCATTGCACATTCAGGAATTATTGATAGCCAGAAAGGCGTTGTCCTGTCTTTTCCACGTCCAGGCCAATTGGCAGAGTGGAAGAATATTCCGCTCAAGGCGCTCTTTGAGAAGGAGTTTGGGGTTCCATGTCTTCTTGAAGACAGCGTTCGAACTGCCGCTGCCGCCGAAAGCCGTTTCGGCCTCGGGAAAAGTTTGAACGATTTCTTGTACATTGACGTTGGAATGGGCATTGGCGCCGCAATCTTCTTTGACGGTAAGTTATATCGTGGGAAGGGCGGAAAAGCCGGCGAATTCGGGCACATTACCGTCGATGAAAATGGCCCGCTATGTTCCTGCGGTAACAATGGCTGTCTTGAAACGGTGGCTTCCTGCGCCGCCATCATACGTGCGGCTAGAACCGCAGTCGAGCACGGTGTTGATTCCACGATCGTCGACTTGGCGGGCGGGAATGTCGACAAGATTTCCATCGAATTGATCGCGCAAGCAGCCGCGGAAAAAGACAGCGTCGCGTTCAGGGTCTTACAGGGAGCAGCCTCTTACATTGCTGCCGGCCTGGCAGATCTCATCAATATTCTGAATCCCGTGCAAATCATCTTCGGAGGGGCGCTCTTTCGAGCGGCACCGCAGCTTCTGTCGGATCCTTTCCAGCGCATCATCAGACAAAGGACTATCCAGCAATTATCTAATGACGTTCAATTGATGGTGTCTTCTCTTGATGGCGGGGCCAGCGCACTCGGCGCCTCGAGGTTGATTGCAGAATCAATTTTAGATGATATTTCGATCGGCTCGCGGCGAACGGCAAGACAATACGATAAGTGATCGCCCTATTCTCTGAGGGCTTTATCGTAAAACCATGGTCCAGCCTAAGGCGTTTCGTTTTGGCGACTCCGAAGCCGGAACACAATTGGAAGACGATGCCAGCAACGTGTCGAAAGGTAAATACAACACGACGAACCTGCTGCCGTGCAGAGAAGTGTAGCGGTTGGCAATTGGACAGTGAGCTTTGCTTTGATGAGCGCGAGCAGGTGAGACCCATCACACCAAAACTAAGCCGGCGGCCCATCTCCGAGAGCCAGGGCGGATGCCTTCGATTACTGATGCGTCGATCACCTGTTTACTTCTCATTCGCTGGTTGATGAACTCCAGATTATTTTCCACCTCAGCGGCTCGCCCGGCATGCTGTCTCCCTCAAACTCAAATCGGACAGGATCTGTGCCCCGCGGCAGCTTTTGCAGTTGTCCATTGACGCGGACTTCTTTAATTTGCGCCAACTCGTGCTCCGGCAGCCGGATCTCAATCTCCCACCTGCCTGCCGCCAAGGGGTTATACCAGCCACTGTAACCACTCTGCGATTTCTGCAATCCCAGCAGCAAAGATCTGAATTCGTAGCTTTCCAGAGGCAGTTGCGGTTGAAGGCGGAGCCCGCGCTCATGGAATTCCAGTCCCAGCAGCTTGGCCGCGCCGTAGAGAGGCCATGCATGGGAGTGCATGTTCATCACCGGAAAGTCCGCATACGTCTCCCCGGGATGTTGTTTCGACAATACCGAGTTGTAATAGTCGGGGCCGCTCCAGATGCCGTACCAGAGGTTCGGATACGCCTCGGCATGGCAGGCCAGAGTGTTCTTCTTCCACTCATCCCATGCCATGGCTCCGTCGATGTTCGCCAGCGCCCAGATGAGCGGACCATTGATGGACTGCCATACGCCGCCATTTTCCCATGTTCCGATGGGCTTATGCGGGTACGGATTGCCCCTGCTTTTGATCAACGCGCCAATAGGCGAAGGCGCGCGCAGCAGTTCGTCCATCGCCTTCACCAGGATTACGGCCTGTTTCGACGTTGTTGCGCCGCCAAGGATGGCCCAGGGCTGCGGTTCAAGCCAGAGCTGCTCGTCGCCCAGCCAGCCCAGGCGAGGGCCAAGCCAAGCGCGGCGGAACCAGCGGCCCGTCCACTGGGCGCGCAATGCCTGGCGTTGCGCCTCCGCCTTAGCGCGCGCATCGGCGGCGGCCTCACTCTCTCCCGCGTAGCTCAGCATCTGTCCGTAGTGGTCCAGCACATAACAGGCCATGGCGGCATTCTCGGCGCTCTCTCCCTTTTGCTCCACCTCCCGCCCCAGTTCCGGAGAGAGCTCCATGTCTGCCGTCATGCCGTCGTCCCAATCGTCACTCAGCAGGCGAATCAGGCCATGCTCACCAACGCCAAGGGTATCCACCAGATGACGATAGACACGCATGGTCTGTTCGGCCACGGCCGGGTCATCGGCCTGCACTTGCTGCCGCGGATAAATCGGAATCTTTTCTTTGAGAAAGGCCGTGTCGCGTGTGGCCAGGACGTATTCACTTACCATCCAGAGCACATATAATTCCAGGTGACTGGGGACGAATTCAGTTGGCGTCGGCACGCCGCGGCCCAAGAGCCCATAGGGAATCGAACCATCCGGCTGAATCTCCTTCAACGTATAACGGATGATTCCGCGCACGATCGCCGGATCGCTGAAGTTGAATGGGAACGAGTGCTGCACAGGGTCGTCCGGAGACGCCTGCATTCCCCATACATACAGGTAATTGCCCCCCTGCGTGAGAATATGCTCGCGGAAGAAACTGTCCCAGGTGAGTGCGCTGCGGAGATAGTAGTTGTGCCAGGAGATCTCCCGTTCCACCCAAGGCTCCTCCGGAGTGCTGAAGTGCAGCCCTTCCGCCTTCCACCGCTCGCTGGAGCGGAGGAGCGTCTCTTCCGGATTGCCGGAGTATTTGGCGATGAGCGCGTTCAGTTCAAATCCCTGCAGCAGGTATCCATAGAGAAACGCAATTGTGCGCGTCCGGTTGGGCTGCAAGGTGAAGGAGCGTTCGACCAAGTGCGCGCTCGCGGGGCCGGTGGAACCGGCATCGTTCTTCAGCCTCTCTTGCAATCCGGAGGGATTCTCCACGCCGCCGCTGCCGAAGAACGCCGCCGCGTCCGTGGCGAATCCGTCCATGGGCGCGTCCAGTGAGATCAAAAAAGTATCCGGCGGGTTCAGATCGTCGATCGCCGTGCCGGCAGCCAGCCTTGGGGCGCGTCCGGCCGCCTCCAGCCTTGCCCATGCCCGCTCATCTTCCGCCGAACGCCCCATAAAGTTCTGCGTATCGAGCAGCCCCTTGCCATTGGCCACAACACGAAAGCTATGCTTGAAGCGCTCATCGAAGTCGTGCTTTAGCCCCGACTTCAAATCCTGGTCGTCTTGCGCTTCGTGCATCAAACTCAGTTGCCAAACCTCCAGATCGGGACGGCACGTAAATGGATAGTGATGGCTGTTCCAATACTCTACCCATCGCGCACGCACCGCGTCGCTCCCGCGGTTGGTGATCTTGATCATGGAAATTAGCACCGGATCGTCGCCATGGGGCGCAAAGATCGTTTGCTCGGCCTCGTATCCACCGGCCTTGACGATTTTGCGGTAATAACCCTCGCCGAAGATCCGCTCAAATGATTCCGCGTGTCCGGTATAGTAGGTGCTCAGCGTTGTCGTGCCGTCGGTCAGATAGCCGATGCCCGCACCGTAACGGTTATGCTCCGGGGCGTAGTCGTTCAAAAACTTGGGCGCTCCTTCATCCTGCCGCACCTGTACATATCCGTAGTTGGACGCCACAGCTACCACCCTGTTGTTGCCTACCTGATGTGAGTGGTCGCGTGCGCCGCGCCACGCCTTGTTCGTTGGGCTCACCGCCAGCGGGTCGATCAGTTGGTTGCACGTATACCGGTAAGCGGGCAAACCGTACTTGTCGGTCATCCATTCGCCAAAGTGGCCGGAGCCATGCGCCTTTACCGGCGGCGCGACGGGCAGACCGTGCTCCAATATCTCTTCGCACCTGGGTAAGCGCAGTCCGCCGCACATGCCGATTCCCGCAATGCTTATAAACTCGCGACGATTCATTGTTCAACTTTCCTTGAGATGCAACCTCGTCGATCGTAGTGTCTTGGCCCGCAATCGGTGTATATGCCTGCGGTCTTAAACCCACCGCGTCCGGTCGAGTTGGCACAGCAGTGCGTCAGTTGAACGACAACACGTGGATAATTCGAACTTCTGATTCTGTCTCAATCCCCGGTTGCATCGGTTGACGGCTGTCCAGGCCATGGTTCGCCCGCTGAGATCATTCTTCTGATGATCGAGGCCGTGGCGCGTAGCCGTGCCGCCCGCTTTTCGGCCTCGGCAATCTGTTCTTCAGCATCTAGGAGCGCTGCATCCCATCCAGACGCTGTCTCAACAAGTGTATTCAGCAATTCAGTTGACGATTCCATTCGATCCTCCTACGCTAATACCTGTTGAAGGTTCCAGCGATGAGTAATGTGTATGAAAAGGCAATCCGCGAGGCCAAAGAGGAATTGCGGTTGGCCAATGAAGCCGCGGAAAAACTGGATCGGAAACGCGCAAAATTGCGCCAAGCAATTGCCGTTCTTCAATCTCTCGCCGGCGAAAACACGTTGGATCATCCCCTGAAAAATCGATCCATTACCGAAGCCACACTCGAGATCATTCAAGCCGCCGACGGTAAATTGTCCACCTCTGAAATTCTTGAAGGGCTCCATGTGAGTGGGTATACCGCCAACGCACGCACGGTCGCGACTACGCTGAGTCGCTTTGTCAGAACCAAGCAACTCAAGAAAGACTCCGACGGCTACAGATGGCGCGGGAACGTCGCCATCGAACCTGACATGGCCTGAATACGTACCGTCCAGGCGCGGAGCGGGCGCGACTGTGAAGCTGAATAGTGAGGCAGCCACGGTCACTTGGTTGCTGTACCTCCGAACGGCCACACCAGCGATTTGGACTTTGGCATATTTCCACCAGCCACATCGAACGATCCTACTCAAGCCCGGGAACGCACAAACGCCGGTTTACCCGGCTTACCAACGCTCACTCGAAAAAGCTCGCCGGCCAGAAAGCCGCTCTTGCTCACTACATAGCTCGGAACAATCTCTGCCGGATTCAATCAACTAACCGCATTACCTTCGGCAATGGAAGTCCGGCTCACTTACCCCGTTTGAGTCTGGCCGAACTGCACATATGGAGCGCCATTGCCAAATATCAATGCCAACAGTCGCGTCGGTAGCATGGTGAACCATGGCCAACGTGGACGATGTCTTTAAGCCTGGGAATGATGTCCTCAATCGAAGAGTTATCGCGTTATTCATCACCCCAAGCATGCTTAGGGACGCTGAGTTACATGCGCGCACAGTAGGAGGTCTCCGCCCTCCCAGGATCGCCCGCCAGTGTTTGGTGCTTCTGCGGACGGCTCATCGTATCGAAAAGCAAGAACCCTTCCGGCGCTAGAAGGCCTGTGACTCCGGCTCAATGGACAGAAGTTCCTCAACCGATCCGCCGTTCCTGTCTTTTGCGATCTCCCTCGTGAATTGCCGGAACCCGGAAGGCAACCCTCCACAAACCACACGACTTCCGCCGTCGAATTGCCCCTGAATTCCGTATGTTCCAACTCGAATCAACTTTGCAACGTTCTGTTCAGCCATTACTCGATCGAGGCTCTTCGGTGACCAATTGCTCCAGCGCCGTCGAATGAGCTTAACTTCGCAGGAAGGATAAGGTTATCCCTCTAGCCCTTAATATTTACCTACAGCGCTAGCCTCTGTCAAGCGCTGTAGAAGGCATGCGAGGAGTTGCAAGCTGTTGTTCAACTCTCTGGCCCGATTCAGGAGTGAAGCTGCAGTGCTCGTGTCTTCGGGCAGGAGCAAGATTTCGTATCCGGAACCTGCCATCACGACGACGGCTCGACTCGATCACCTTTGCAACTGTGCTCCCGGCCCGACATATCATTTCCTCGATCGTCATGAAGCCATCTAACATTAGCGAACCTTGCAGGCGGGAGACATTGCGCTAATTCCGGACCGGCATTGCGTCATCAAGGTTGATCCATTCAGAAATTGCGCTTGAGTTATCTACCAAAGCCAAAAGACGCTGCACCTCAAGCGCATCGGCAAAGTTCGGGTGAAAATCTTCCTGTCTTTTCAGGGCTATGAGAAAGTCGACCAGAGTATCGATGAATGTATGCTCGTAGCCGATTG
>Ga0335072_10001716_pt1 | contig 34963 bp, 29 predicted proteins | sample Lox_Sample_21_FD_206725 | JGI IMG/M metagenome (GOLD analysis project Ga0335072, IMG submission 206725) | Soil microbial communities from Loxahatchee National Wildlife Refuge, Florida, United States - Lox_Sample_2.1 | ecosystem: Environmental > Terrestrial > Soil > Wetlands | place: USA... | reverse complement strand
CTACACGCCCAATCCTTGTGTGAACCGCCCTGCGGAACTTCCTGCTTTTATTCTAGCAAAGCCTCCGCGCCGCACAATACCGCTCCTCGGCAATCGCCCTTATTTCGAAGCCTTCCCTTTCGCCGCCTTCACAAACTCTTCCGCCCGACCCGCCTGCGCCAGGCTACCCTGCGCAAAATCCCTGCCTCCTCCACCCTTCCCTGCAATCTCACGAAACGCCTCGCGCAGCGCCGCTCCCATATCGCGTCCGCTTCCCTTCGACTGCGCGAACACCACGTGCCCCGTCCCCCGCCCCGCCAGCAGCGCCACGACGCCTTCCCGCGCCGTCAGCTTCGCCGCCAGCAGCGCCAGATATGCCGCGCTGTCCGTCTCGACCACCTCGGCAATCACCAATTCGCTCCTCGCCGTTCCACCCGCGCCTCCAGCCCGAGCCGCGCACCTCAGCAGCGCCTCCGCCTGGAACTCCGCCAGCGCCTCCTCCAGCCTCTTCGCATACGTGTGCTGTGCCCGCCGCTCCTCGATCGTTTTCTCGAGCACTCCCGGCACTTCTCCGCGCCCGCAGCTCAATATCTCCGCCGCTCTCCCGAGCACCTCAAAATCCCCTCGCGCCGTTTTCAGCGCGCGCACTCCTGCCACAAATGACACGCGCCAAGCCTCCCTCCTCCGCTCCATCCCGCGAATCAAGAGCAGCCCCGCCTGTCCCGTGCTCGCCAGGTGCGTCCCGCCGCACGGCTGCAAATCAATGCCGTCAATCGACACCGCCCTCAGCACTCCCTCGCGGTCCACCATCTTCCGCACGCCCGCCTCGGCCAATTCTTCCGCCGTGCCGAACTGCACGCCCACAATCCGGTCCTCGAAAATCAATTCGTTCGCTCGCTCCTCCGCCCGCGTCAATTGCTCCCGCGTCACCATCCCCGCCGCCAAATCAATCGTCGATTCTTCGCGGCCCAGGTGAAACGACACCGTCGGAAATTTGTACAGCTCGATGAACACCGCCGACAGCAAATGCTGCGCCGTATGCTGCTGCATATGATCCAGCCGCCGCGCCCAATCAATCGTCCCGTGCACCCGCCCCGCCGTCACCTCCGTTGACGTGTAATGCACCACCGACTGCCCGCCCGGCGCGTCCACCACTTCCACCACCGGAACACCTCCGAGCGTTCCCACGTCATGCGGCTGCCCGCCCGAGGTTGGATAAAACGCCGTCCGGTCGAGCGTCACGCGAAACCGCTCGCCCTCCGGCTCGCACGAGATCACCGTCGCCTCAAACTCGCGCACAAACGAATCCCGGTAATAAATCCGTTCCGTCATCGTCCCGCCGCCAGAATACCACGCCGCTCCGCGCGTCGCCTGTTCCCACACTCTTGAAGGTGCAACGTTCCCGGCTACTTTGCCTCAGCCTCTCCTCCTGCCGGCGATTTCGTTTGCACCGTAACGGGCTCCATCACAAATCCCCGCGGCCTGTAGTTTCCGCCGGGATACTCCCGGGGAATTGCCGTGTGGTTTCCGTCACGCAACTGATAGTAGTGCGGCGACAGGATCTCGATCCCGCCCTCGTTGAAGGAGTCTTGAATATTCTGGTGCAGTTCCGAGTAAATCATCGCTTTGTCGTTCGCGCGGCTTGTATAGGCATTCAGCTCGTACACGACAAAAAAATCGCTCAAGTTCGTCTGCATCACAAACGGCTGCGGTTCCTTCAAAATTCCCTCGGTCCTCTCGGCCGCGCGATTCAGCAGCTCGTACACTTTGCGCCACGGCGCGTCGTATCCGATCGTCACCGTCGTGTGCAGGATCAACCCGGTCCGCCGGGCCCGTGCGCTGTAATTCACAATCGGATTCCCCAGCGCTTGCAGGCTCGGCACGATCACCTCTTCATTCTTGATCGTCACCACCTTCGTATACAGAAATCTCCGTTCCTCCACATCCCCTTCCGTATCTCCCAGCCGCACGCGGTCTCCCAATTGGTACGGCCGCATATACGTCAACACCACTCCCGCGATCAGATTCCCCACCGTCGAGCTCGACCCGAACGACACCATCAGGCCGATGATCACCGAGAGCCCTTTGGCCGCCGTGCTCCCCGTCCCGGGAACCAGCGGCGCGATGAAGAACAGCCCCAGCACGATCAAAATCGCCTTGCATATCTGTCCCGTCGGCCTTGCCACGTCACGGTGCAGCCACGGCTCGAGGTTGATTACGCCTCTTTCCGCCTGCAACGTGACGAAGTCCACCGCCCGCACCACCAGTCGCACGACCACCACCACTACCAATATGAAAAACAGATTCGGCAAGTAACTGACGATCCCGTGCAGGATCTCCAGAAGTGGATTCAGAATCCATACTCCCACCTGCTGCGCATATTGCTGCGTTTGAGGAAATTGTGCGAAGACCAGTAGCGAGGCTGCCAGCACCGTCACGAGTAGCCCCGCCGCATAGGCGCCTTTCACTAGCCGCCTCTGCAGCCGAAACAACTTCTCCGCGGAGAAAAGCTCCAGCCCTCTCAGCCGCAGCGACGGTATTCGTTCTCTCCGCGCCTCCAGCCATTTATGCGCCGTGCCGTGCGCTCGTCCCAGCAGGTAGATGATCAACCCCGTCGCCAGAACCACAACCACCAATGTCAGCATCCGCATCCAGAAAGTGTTGTGGAGCTTGAGTTCCTCCTCGTACTTCAAATGTGCGTCAATCGCGTCGCTCCACCTTGCTGCCACCACATCCTCTGTGGCGTGCTCCGCCTTCACGTCCTCGTCCGTCACCGAAATCACTGCCTGGCCGTTCACCAGGATCAGCAGTCCCGTATCGGTCCGCTGGATGCTTGTCTCCACCTTCCGCGGAGATACTGCCAGGAAACGCTCCAGCCGTTCTTCTACCAGCTTGGCCCGTTCGCTTGTCGTAAAGCTTCCAACTCCCGCATGAACCACGAACAACGTCTTTCCGTTCAATTCCACGGGCGCTTCCGATGCCGCTTGCTGGCCCGCCGCGACTGGAACAAAAAGAAGGAAAGCCGCCACAGTGATGAGACTTAGGCGTCGCATTTTTCCACCTCCTCTGGGAAAATCGCACCCGCAGCCTACCCCAACTTCCTCCTCTTTGTATCTTCCCGTGCTTCCAATTTGGCTCCTGACGCCTCGTTCCGCCTCCCTTACAATCTTTCCCGTCCGTCTCTCATCTTCATCAAGCGAGGCCCGCCATGACGCACGATTTGGAACTCACCCTGTCGCTTCTCTCCCGCACCCCCGCCGCTCTCAATTCCCTTCTCCGCGATCTGCCCGAAACCTGGACCAACTGCAACGAAGGGGAAAATACCTGGAGCGCGTTTGACGTGGTCGGCCACCTGATTCACGGCGAACGTACTGATTGGATACCCCGTGTGCGGCGCATTCTCGAATCCGGCGACTCGCGAGCCTTCGATTCCTTCGACCGCTTCGCGCAGTCCCGCGAAAGCCAGGGCAAAACGCTCGCTCAATTGTTGGATGAATTTTCCGGATTGCGTTCGAAAAATCTCGAGGAACTCCGCTCCCTACATCTCCAGCCGACAGACCTCGCCCGTCGCGGCCGTCATCCCTCTCTCGGTCCCGTCACTCTGTCCGAGCTTCTCGCTACCTGGGCTGCCCACGACATGACGCATCTCCATCAAATCTCCCGCCTCATCGCGCATCAATACCGCGGCGCCGTCGGCCCCTGGGTCAAATTTCTCGGTGTCCTCCAGTGTTCCGGCCACAGCTCCTGAACCACCCGCACCGTCGCCGCTTCGCCGCGACATCCGCAATCCTCCGTTTAGCGCATCACTCGTGCTTTCCCACGTACCATGGCGCCGTCACCGTAAAAATTCTCTGATTTCCTCGCGCCAGCAGCACCCATTCCAGCATTCGCCCTCTCTGATTGTGCAGAAAATATTCGAACCATCGGTCCTCCACCATTTCTGGTATTACCACAATCACGCGCCTTCCCGGATGTTTCCGCGAAAGGTCCAGAATGTACTGGACCACGGGAATGATGATGAACCGGTACGGCGACGGCAGGATGTGCAGCTTCGGCGCCTTCTTTCCTGCCCGGTGAAACGGCTCTTCCACATACCGCTGCCAGTCCATTTGCAGCAGTTCCGATTGTTCGGCCGGATCCACATGCAGTGCAGTCACGTCCGTTGAAAGCCGCGACGCAAACTCGATTCCCTGCCGGCTGATGCTGCTCCATCGGTCGATTGCGATCACCACCATCGGCGTCTCGCTCAGCTCCGCCGTATCCACCGGCTCTCGGCACGTCGTCACCGTCTTCACCGCGTGATAGTGCCTCCGCACGATCACGAAAAATGCAATCGTCACCGGGATAAACACCAGCGTAATCCACGCTCCCTGCACAAACTTCGCCACCATCACCACCACCACGGTGATGCCCGTCGCAAACGCTCCCAGCCCGTTTACCAGCGCGCTTCTCTGCCAGTTTGGCCCGCGCTTCCGCGACCAATGCACCACCATCCCCGCTTGCGACAACGTAAACGCCAGAAACGCTCCCACGGCGTAGAGCGGAATCAGCCGGTCCGTCACTCCCCCGAAAATAATCAGCAGCCCGCCCGCCAGCACGGCCAACGCCACGATTCCATACGTGTACACTAACCGCCTTCCGCGAAATCCGAACGCGTGCGGCAGGTAGTTGTTCTGCGCGATCGACCGGCAGAGTCTCGGGAAATCCGCAAACGCCGTGTTGGCCGAAAGCGACAGGACCACCAGAATCGACGCAATTGTCAGGTAGTAAAACATCCCCTTCCCGAAAACCGCCGCCACCAGCATCGAAAGCAGGCTTTGGTATCCCGGCTTCCCCGGATCGGTCGCCGTAATCCCATATACTTTCACCAGGTAGGAAATTCCCGCCAGCAGCACCGCCAGCAGAAAAATAATCGCCGTCAAGCTTCTCTGCGCGTTCTTCACCGTCGGCTCGCGGAACGCCTTCACACCGTTGCTCACCGCCTCCACTCCCGTCAGCGCCGTGCAGCCTCCCGCAAACACTTTCAGCAGCAACCAGTAATTCATCGCCTCCAGCGCGGCCGGGGGCGCAGGCAGCGGCGCCGCCGGCGCCGGATGCCCTCCGCTCGCAATGACGCGGAAAATCCCGGCAACAATCGTGATCAGCAGCGTGATGACAAACAGGTAGGTTGGCAGCGCGAAGATCAGTCCCGCCTCCCTCATCCCGCGAAGGTTTAGGATCATGATCGCGATCAAAATTCCCACGCACAGCAACGTCGTATGCGGCAGCAGCGATGGCACCGCCGACACCAGAGCTCCCACTCCCGCCGAGATTCCCACCGCTGCTGTCAGGATGTAGTCGCCCATCAGCGCCGCCGCAGCCAGCAGGCTCGCCGACGCCCCCAGGTTGAACCGCGCCACCGTGTACGACCCGCCCCCCGCGGGATATTCCGCAATCGTCTGCCGGTAGGAGAAGTAGACGATCACCAGCACCGTGATGATCGCCGCGCTGATAGGAATCAGAAAGTGCACTCCCGCCAGCCCCAGCGGGATCAACAGGCTCAGCGCCGCTTCTGGCCCGTACGCCGCCGAGCTCAGACCATCCAGCCCGAAGATCGGTATTCCCTGCGACGGCCCGATCTGTTCGGCCCGCTCGTCGCTCGTCTTAATCGGTTTTCCAACAACTAGGTCGAGTATGTTCATCCGCGACTTCGCCCCTCTTTCCGTTTCATCGCAAACAAACGCTTCCGGCCCTTTGCCCCATCTCTCAGCAGCCTTTGCCACGCCTCGCAACCGGCCCCGCCCAACCGCCCCCACCCCAGTGCGCGGCTCCTACTACCACATTTCTTGTTTCTCCCAGATGAACGCTTTCTTCGCCTCGCTTTCTTGCTCCTCCCATCCTGAATTTAACTGTTTTCTCCTCACCTAACTCCGTCTACCCAGGCTAGTCCTTTCCTTGTCATTCCGAGAGGCATCCTCGCTCTGTAGTGGCACGGCATCACATGCCCTGATCCCAGGAGCCTGCAGGCCCCTGCCTGCGGGCGTGCTTGCCAAGGGGCATGTGTGCCGCAACGATGATCACTTTCTCCGCCTACCCTAGTGCATCCCGTGAAATTGGCTTTGAGAAATATTACTAGGGCGCAAATATGCGTGCTATAAAACACAAATCCCCTTCCGCGTCATAGTGTCTATTCGCCGCAACGTCTTCGGGCGCCGCGGCGGAAAGCGGAACGATGAAGAAAAAGCGGCTGGGGGAACTTCTCTACGAGCGCGGCCAGATCTCCGCGGCCGACCTCAAGAAAACCCTTCAAGAGCAGCAAGGCAAAGTCATCCACCTTGGCGAGTTGTTGCTCCAGCGGAAGCTCGTCTCCAAGAAAGACCTGGCGGAGGCGCTGGCCGAGGTATCCTCGGTTGATTATGTAGACTGTCAAAAGCTTCAGACGAGCGCTTCAGCCCTGAAACTGATTCCGCTGGCTCTAGCCAAGCGCTGCTGCACCATACCTATCTCCGTGGAGGGCAAGACCCTCACGGTCGTGATGGCCGAGCCGCAAAACATTCAAATTCTCGATGAGCTCCGTTTCAAAACTGGTCTGAAGATTCTCGCCAAGTTCGCTTTCAAGGGAGAGCTCACCCAGGCGCTCGAGCGAATCTACGCCAGTGCAGACACTCCCGCCGAGGCCATCCAGGTGTCCGACGATACCACTGGCATGGAGTTCATCTCCTCCAGTGCTCAGGAACGCAACGTCGAAGCGATTCGCGAGATGCAGCGCGAGTTGCAGCAGAAATCCCAAACCACCCCCGCTGTGCATCTGGTCGCCACGATGATCAAAAGTGCCGTGGCGCGCAAAGCCAGCGACATTCACATCGAGCCGCAGCTTCAGGACACTGCCGTCCGTTTCCGCATTGACGGCATTTTGCGCGACTTCCAGCGCATTCCTCGCTCGCTCCAGCACACCGTCGCCTCGCGGGTGAAGATTCTCTCCGATATGGACATCGCCGAACGCCGCAATCCGCAGGACGGGCGCTTCCTCGTCAAGATCGGCGGTCGTCGCGTGGATCTCCGCGTCTCCACCTTGCCGACCCAGTACGGAGAAAAAGTGGTCATGCGTCTTCTGGAAAGCGATTCGCCGCTCAAGGATTTTGCGACCTTGGGAATTCCAACAGAAATGGCCGATGCCCTTTCCGAAACCATCCGCCTGCCCCAAGGAATGCTCCTGGTCACCGGGCCAACCGGCTCTGGCAAGAGCACTACTTTGTACTCTTGCCTCCATCAGATTCGCCGCCCATCCGTGAACATCGTTACCGTAGAAGATCCGGTAGAATACGTGCTCCCCGGACTAAATCAGGTGCAAGTCAACGTGAAGGCCGGCTTGACCTTCGCCAGTTGCTTGCGCTCGGTGCTCCGGCAGGACCCTGACGTCGTGATGATCGGTGAAATTCGCGATGTGGAGACCGCGGAGATCGCTGTCAAAGCGGCGCAAACCGGGCACTTCGTCCTCTCTACCCTGCACACCAACGACAGCATCTCGGCCGTAACGCGCCTTCTGGACCTCGGTGTCCCCGGATACCAGATCAGCAGCGCGTTGAGCGCCATCCTCGCGCAGCGCCTGGTTCGCCGGCTGTGCTCCTGTTATTCCACCTCGGAACCATCCAGGGAGTACATTGAAATGGTCATGGGTGCCGGACTGATGGAGCCTCCCCAGGTTCAAAATGTCCCCAACGGCTGCGACCTCTGCGACCTTACGGGGTACCGCGGCAGGGTTGGCATTTACGAACTCCTCCGGCTTAATGAGCCGCTCCGCCAGGCGATCCGCTCCGGCGGCCACAACGATCAAATTCGTATTCTGGCGCGCCACAACGGCATCAAGTTCATGCAGGAATATGCATTGGACCTCGTGCGCGATGGACTCACCACATTCGAGGAAGTCCAGCGGGTCGTGCCATTCGGGCAGACTTCGCTGGACGCTTGCGGCTCCTGCGCTCGCGAGCTTTCTCCGAATTTTGCGTTCTGCCCGTATTGCGGCGTCAAGCGCCATAGCTGGGGCTTTCAGGCGCCTGCTCAGCCAGAGATGGTGAACGGATGACCAAGCATTCTGCAAACCAGCTCGATCTCAAGCCAATCGGTCGCAGCAATCTGCGCGTCAACTCCGTGAAGGAAATTCAAATCTCCTACGAAGGGCGCGACGAAACCGTCGTCGTCAAGCCGCCGAACCTCAGCCGCGGCGGCATGTTCATCAACACCAGCCAGACGTTTCCCGAAGGCGCAATTCTCAATTTACATTTTGAACTCTTGCACACCGGCGCGCAGATCCACACGCGCTGCGAAGTCCGCTATTGCCGCCCGGGCATCGGCGTCGGCGTCGAATTCATCGGACTGCCCGCAGAAGCGGCTCGCTTCATCGACGAAGAAATTGGAATGTACGAGGAAACAACCGCACGCGAAAAGCCGCGTCGCCGCAAACCCAAAACCCTCGTGCCGATCCCTCGCAGCCGCCGAGTTTGACTTCCCCTCGTTTGTGACACCGTTGCCCCGCTCATTGCCTTCCGAGCTTGCCTGCCGCCAGGCAGGCGTTTGTGCTGTGCACATCGCGAGGAATCTGCTTTGGCTTTGGCTTTGGCTTTGGGTTTGGCATTTGCTCTTTTTTTGAGTGCGCTTCACCCTTAGAAACACGACTTTTCCGTTTCGAATGGGCTTGTCCTTATGCGCGAAAGGCAGGGAGCCGCAGCCAGCGGGCCGCCGCAAAGAATCCGAAACCAGGAGGAGCAATTCTTCTCCATTCCGAAGAGCACGATCCGCGCGTCTCTCCCGTCTTTTGTGCTCTTCACGAGTTACGAATCACGGGTCACAAGTCACGGATTCCCGCCTTTCTAATCGCGCCTCAGGTGGATTCGAATTCGCCGCAACTCCTTCAAAACATTCATTCGCCCTCATTTCTGATCGCGGGTACTTGCGTAACATCGCCGCCTGCCCAGCGTGCACCGTTCCTGGCCTTTGGCATTCTGCCAGAAAGCACTCACTCGGCTCCCTTCACCACGACTTCAGCTCTTTCTATCGCGTTTCCCGCAAGCAACAGCTCTGCTCCGCGCCAGCATCCCAGAAGTTTGCCGTGGAGTCCTCTCTCCGGCGGGGGATGGGACACGCCAGGTTATATGATAAATTCCCAAGGGCGTCTTTGCTGGGCAATCCGCTGTCGCGTATTGCCCTTCGCCACGTGACGCGGCATTGGCCGCGCGATTCCGTTTCACATCTCTGTTCGGGGGACTGACCAAAAAATGGGGCTTGGGTCGACGCAGGCATTCGCAGATTTCGGCCGCGGGTTTGTACGCAACGCTTTCGTCTCGGCCTTCATCCTTGTCGCGGCGGGGCTCCTCGCGTCCTGCGGCGGCAACGGCAACTCATCCGCGCAGCCCATCACTGTCTCCATCACTCAAGACCCGCCCTCCACGCTCTCCGTGAACGCAACCGCCCCCGTCACGGCAACCGTCCTGAACGATCCTCTCCACCGTGGTGTCTTCTGGACCTGCACACCAATCAACACCTGCGGCACGCTTAGCCCCGCTTCCACTGGAAGCGGCGTGGCCACCACCTACACCGCTCCTTCCCAGCGCGGCCCCGTCATCATCACTGCCACCGCCGCCGGCAATGGCCAGGCCACTCGCAGCGTGACCATCACCGTCACCTCTCCTGTTTCTGTCGCTATTTCCCAGCCGCCGCCCATCAGCCTACAAGCGAATGCAACAGCCTCCATCGCTGCCACGGTCACGGGCGACGCCAACAACAAAGGCGTCGACTGGACCTGCTCGCCTGCTGGCAGCTGCGGCTCCTTCAACCCGAAACACACCGCGAGCGGAGCCACCACTACGTTCACTGCCGGGGCCACCGCGCAAGGTGTCACGATTACGGCTACGTCCACCGCCGACACCACCGCCTTCTCCACCGCTTCTCTCAATGTCTACACCGTCATCGGCATTGCCAATCTTTCCGGCAACTTTGCACTCTTTGCCTCCGGAGAAGACAAGAATCACAACGCCTACTCAGTCGCGGGAGCCGTTCTTCTTGACGGAATGGGAGGCGTCACCGGCGGCGAACTCGACGCTTCCAACAGTAGTGGTCCCATTTCGCCCGAGCCGGGTGGCGACATCGTCACAGGAGGTAACTACACGCTCGGCCCTGATGGACAGGGTTTGCTCACTCTGACGACCAACGATGCCAATGTGGGCGTCGGCGGGACGGTCACCCTTGCGCTCGCACGCGTCAACGATCGCCACGTTCTCATCACCCAGTTCGACGGAGCCGCGACCGCCAGCGGCAGTCTCGATTTCCAGAAGTTCTTCCCGAACGTCATTGGTCAAATCGCCGGTGGCTTTTCCTTTGTTCTTTCTGGAGGCACCAGCAGCGGAGGGCTCTCTGAGGGCGGCGTCTTTACCTCCGACGGTGGCGGCAATCTCACCAGCGTCACGCTCGACCAGGACGTCGCTGGAACTGTCGATACAGGCATTCAATCGCTCGGCACCTACCAAGCGCCGGACACCTACGGCCGCGGCCGCGCCACCTTCAATGGCTTGACGTTCACGTATTACGTCGTCGGCGTCGAGGCGTTGCGCATGATTGAGACCGACGGTTCCCGAACTGCTGTTGGCTCCGCGTTCAGCCAAGGATCGCTGCCCGGTACTGCTGCCCTGTCCTCGCTGAACGGGAATTTCGTGTTCACTCTGCAAAGCGGCCCGGCGGGCTCGACGTTCTCTGTTGCGGGCAGCATGGCCGCCAACGGCCGCGGCAAAATCAACGGCTTCGCCGATGTGAACGAAACCCAGGCATCCGTCACAAGCGCTTCCTACACGTCCAACTACACGCTCGCGACGAACGGCTACGGGCAAATTGCCATCACTCCCGGAAACACGCAGGATGTTGCGACGCTCGGACTCTACGTCACAGATCCGCAACTCAATTTGAGCGATCCGAACAATCCAAACGGCGGCGGAGGATTTCTGCTCGCCGACCTCGACGCAAAAGTCGTCGGCGCGGGAGCCGCCTTCCCACAAATCGCCGGCTCGACGGTTCAAGGCAAGTTCAGCGCTGGATTCCAGGGGCAGCCAGCCGCGGGAGAAAACGACTTCGTCGGTTCCGTCGCCACGACTCTGAACGGCCCCATTGCCGGAACTGGAAGCTGGAACGCATTATTTGGTAGTGGACAGTCCAGTGCTGTCCCTGTGTCCATCAGCTTGACTGCGGACACAACGCATACGGGGCGCTTCACGGCTACCGTGCAACTCAACGGTGGGGCGACGGTGAGCAATTTTGTCGTCTATCAGGCAACGGGCCAGCTTATGGTAGGCGCGGAAATTGACGCTCAGGAACCTGGGGCAGGAATTTTGCAGCAACAGCAGTGAAGGCGGAGAAAAATGAGAGGGGGTCGCTGCTTCCTTTCCTCAGTTCGGAGGCGGGCAGCGTCCGACACAGGCCCAGCGGTAAATCCTCCGCTCGCTAGGAGACCGAAGAATCAGCGGGATTTTTTCTTTGCGGCGGGTTTTCCTCTGGCCGCCGAAGGCCGCGCAGCCTTCTTCTCTATTGCGCTCGTCCCGCTCTGCTTCGCAACCGCCTGCGTCGGAGCGGAAGGGGCCGCTTTCACCTGGACGGGAGTGGCCGGGGCCTTCGCCAGGCTTTTTCCTTCGTTTTCGCTTCCCTTGCCTTTCTTTTTCTTTTCCTTTTCCGGTCTCTTCGGCTCTTCTTTAATACCCGCAAGCTGGCGCAGTATCCTCGTCCGATCTTCCGGCGTGCGGCCTCGGCCGCGAAGCTGTTGCTCGAAAAATTGATCGAGAATCTTGTCGAACTTTGGCCCGCGCGGCACTCCGAGCGCATCCAGCTCGCCGATCGGCAGCGCCAAATGCAACGGCCGCCATTTCTGAATGTAATTCCGGATCTTCGAAATCGCCTTCGGATTTGGCATTTCCGTTTCGAGGAAAACCAATGTTTCCGGCGGCAGCGAAGTCAGATAGGCGTAAGCGTCTTTGGGCGCATTTGTTCTCGCCCCCTTCAGCATCTTCACCACCTTCTGCGTTTCCGGGACCAGATCGTGAATCGCCTCGATCTCCGCGGCACGAAATCCCAGATTGCGCAGCGCCGCCATCGCTTCGCGCGGCTTCAGCCTGCCAAGCGTGTAGTAAATCACGGCATCGTGCACCCGCGGCCGCAGCCCGGCCCCCAGCAGATTTCCGCGCACGCGCGTCAGTTTGTTGAGGCTGTCGTAGTCTGGCAGCCGCTTCGCAAGCGAGGGGTGGAACGCTTCGAGCATCTCGCGCTTCTCCCACTCCTTCAGTACCACCACGGGATTTTCCTCACGCGCCAGCCCGCGGAGTTCGTTGCCGACTTCCGCGGGATCAAATTCCTCGTGGAGTCCTCGCTCGATCGCGAGGTCGAACCATTCCTTGGTGCGCGCTTCGAGCTGGAATCCCATCCTTGCCGCATAACGCAGAGCCCGCAGGATGCGCGCCGGCTGATTCGTAAACGCATGAATCGAAAGCGTCCGGATTTCCTGTTTTTCCAGATCGGCCAGCCCATTGGTGGGATCGAGCAGCAGGCCGCGCGACTGCACGTTGAGCGAAATCGCGATCGCGTTGATCGAAAAATCCCTCCGCCGCAGATCCTCCATAATGCTCGAAAAGCGGTATTCCACTTTCGCACCCGGCCGCTCGTAATAGTCGTCCCGCGCACCGGAAATCGATCCGTCCACATCTCCCGCGAAAATTAAATCGTAATGCCGCAAGCGTTCGTTTTCCTGGACGACGCGGGCTCCGCCCTTTTCCAGCTCGCGCACCATCTTCAACGGATTTCCCTCGACGGTGAAGTCGAGATCCCGGATCGGTTGTCCGGAAATCAAATCGCGGACCGCGCCGCCGGTCAGATATATGTTGATATCCTGGAGCCGCGAAAGCTCCTGCACGCGCTCGAGCACGGCTCGCTGTTCAGGCGAGAGCCTGCTTTCCAGCAGAAACATGTAATCCGGCATTTGCCTCGATGCCTCCGTTCGGTGCGCAGCCGCGCAGTCAGGCGCGCGGATGGTGAGTCTTGTAAACCTGTTTCAAACGTTCTTCCACAACATGAGTATAGATTTGCGTGGTCGAAATATCGGCATGGCCGAGCATCATCTGGACGGACCTAAGGTCCGCACCGCGGTCGAGCAAGTGCGTTGCAAAGCTGTGGCGAAGCATATGCGGCGTGAGCGAATGCCGCAAACCCGCCTTGCGGCCATAGGTCTGGATGATCCTCCAAAACGCTATGCGGTCCATGGGCTTTCCACGCTGGTTCAAAAACAAGAAGGCCGAAGACTGGCCGCCAAGGAAATCCCTTCGCGCATGACGCGCGTACTCATCCACCGCAGCGATGGCCCGCTTGCCGACCGGCACCAACCGTTCCTTGTTGCCTTTGCCGATGCAACGAAGGCATCCACTCTCCATCTGGAGGTCTTCCATGCGGATACCGCAAAGCTCGGAGACGCGGAGGCCAGTGGAATACATCAACTCGATCATAGCCTTGTCGCGCATCCCGACCTGCGTGGTGACTACGGGGGTGGCCAAAAGACGGTCGACCTCCTCCACGCTAAGAAAATCCGGAAGAGACTGGCGATATTTGGGCGACTCAATCGTGAGCGCCGGATCCTCCCGAAGATATCCTTCGAGGAGGCAGAAGCGGAAAAAATGGCGAAGCGAAACGAGGTAGCGCGCCACCGACCGGCTGTCGAGTCCACGATGGTACAAGGTGGCGAGAAAATCAACCACGTCACTGCGGCCAACCGTATCGGTCTCGAGAGATCTCTGCTTTGCGAACGCAACAAAATAGCGCAGGTCGCGGCCGTAGGATTTGACCGTATTTTTCGCCAAACCCTTCTCGATTCGAATGTAGTTGAGAAATTCCTGAATATGCGCTTCCAACTTCCAGATCCTCCAAACGCTTCATGCAAATTCTTTCGCCGCGCCGCCTTCTATGCGTCGGCGCGGAGAGCCGCAGACTCCGCCGGTTCGTGCCGCCGGAGAAGCAGCATCAGCTCCGACAATTCCTCACAGCGCAGGAGACGCGCCAATCCGAGATACACCGCGACCGCTGCAACGATTACGGCCGCCAGCCAGGCAGCCTGCCACAGAAAATGCTGGAGCGATTCGAAACGGAAACTTTTCATCGCCACGACACACAGACTAGACATCACCGCCGCACAAATGCACATCTTCGCAAGGGAGGCCAGCAAGCCCCGTGCGGTTGTTCCACCGAACCGCCTGCGAAATATCACGAAGAGAGCGGCGAAATTGAAATATGCCGCAAGCGAACTCGCCAGCGCGGGACCACCGTTTGAAAGAAAACGCACGAAGAAAAAAAGAAACAGCGTATTGAGCACAACGTTCAGACCGAGCGACCATGCGCCCACAACGGCCGGCGTCATCGTGTCCTGCACGGAGAAGTACACCGGCGCGAGCAACTTGATGGCCGCAAACGCGGGGAGCCCCAGCGAATAAAAGAGCAGCGCGCGAGACGTGAGCAGCGTCGATTGGGCTGTGAAAGCGCCGTGTTGAAACAAAACGCGCACAATCGGCTGGCGCAGCAGGATTAAGCCGAGCGCTGCAGGAATCGTAATAAAGGAAACGATGCGCAGAGAAAACGCGAACGTCTGCTTCATTTCTCCAAGCTTTCCGGCGGCTACCTGGTGCGACATGGTGGGAAGCAGCGCCGTGGAAAGCGCTATTGCGTAGCTGCCAAGGACAAGCTCCATGATGCGGTCGGCGACGTAGAGCGAGGTGATACTGCCCGCAGGCAGGCGCGGCGATGTGGCAAAAACAGTGTCGATGAAAAAATTGATCTGATAAACGCCCATGCCGAAAAAACTCGGCCCCATCAACCGGCCCACGCGCCGTACGGAAGGATCCGACAGCGACAATGATGGCGCAAAATTCATCCCGCGCCGGGCGAGCGAGGGAATCAACATGGCCACTTGCAAGCATCCGCCAACTAGAATACCCAGGGCGAGCGCTACAGCCGGAGTCTGGAATTTCTGAGGCGCCCAGTGGAGAATCGGGCGGTAGAGAAAGCCGAAAGAGAAAGCGATAATCGTCAGGTTCAGAACAACTGCGGTCGACGCGGGAAGCGCGAAGGAGTGGAAGCTGTTGAGAATAGCCGTAGCGAGCGCGGCCAAACCGAGGAAGAAGACGTATGGAAAGATAATGCGGTTGAGATAGATCGCCAATTGCCAGTCGGCCCGATTCCCGCCAAACAGAGTGAACACGTAAATAACCTGCTGGGAGAAAACAACGGCCAGAAGCGAAATGCCGGCTAGCGACACGGCGAGAATCCAAAACATCCGCCGGGCGAATAGCCAAGCCGAGGATGGATCCTCGCGAAGCGACTGGCTGAAGACCGGGACGAAGGACGCTGCCAGCGATCCTTCTCCCAGGAGGCGTCTTATGAGATTTGGGATTCGAAAGGCGAGGACAAATGAATCGGCCGCGGTCGACGTGCCGAGGAGTAGGACAACGCGCTGATCTCGTAAGTATCCGCAAATCCTACTGATAACGGTGATAAGGGCTATGGCGGAGGCGGACTTGAGCAACCTGCCTTTTTCTGTCAATCGGGCTAAACTCCGGCGCTAACCCTTTAAGCACCAATAAGTTGACAAAACAGGCGGGAAGGATAACATAACCCATCGACGGATAGCAACAGTCTGCCCCAAAAACTATGAAAATACGGTCCTCAGCCTCGACAAACAAGAAGGTCGTGGTCCAACTGCTGAACCGGAAGACCGTAAAGGGCTATTTGAACCCAGTGGAACTGGGCGCGACTTCCGTCTTGAACCTCCTGACCACTGATGGCGAGCACAAAGAAATTGCTCTTGGAGAGGTGAAGTGCGTTTACTTTGTAAAGGAATTCCGCGATGCGTTTGAGCCTGAGAGAAAGGCTTTCCTCAGCCGGCCAAAACTGGACGGCCTGTGGGTCCGACTGAAATTCAAGGACGAGGACGAGATTGAGGGGATCGTTGCGAATGACCTTCTGGAACTACTGGACTCCGGAGTCCAGTTGACTCCGCCGGACTTACACGGCAACAGCCTGCGATTATTCATTCCAAGAACTGCTCTGAGCGAGTTACGCGTGCTGGGCGTGGTCGGCGCGGCAAAACACACCCCAAGGGCGACAAAGGCTCCGATGACAGGACAAGCGGAGCTTTTTCACGAATGACCACTCTGGCCATGGTTAGTGTTCGAAGTGCTGTTGCCCTTATCAAAACCAACAAATTGGACCCGCGTTCGCCTAAGCCGAGACATTCAGGGTCGAGCCTGTTGTCGAAGACGCCGTAGAAGCGGAAAAACCGTTGCTCACATACGTCCCGAATTGCTCATCAAGAATCTGCGTGAGGCTCGAAAAAACCTGCTGCGCGGAGTTTACATCGCCGTTTTGCAGAGCCTGTCCGAGAGCGGATAACTCTTGACCAATGGTAGAGTCCTGGCCGGAATTTCCACCACCCTGGTTCCCGTGAGCGTGATGACGATGGTGTCCTTGCGCGCCTTGATTCTGCTGGAAATCCTGCTGAATGGTTGCGAAGGCTTGCTGCGCGGTGCTCAGGTCGCCGGATTGAAGCGCCTGCCCCAACTGAGCGAAGGCTTGAGCGATTGGATTGTTGTTGTTTTGTTGCTGATTGGCAGGCAGGGCGGCCGTGAGCGTGGCGTAGTCCTGTTGCGCCTGGCTCAGGTTACCGGCTTGTAGATCCTGCCCCAGTTGCTGAAAATCCTGCTGGATTTGCTGAAAACCGGTCTGGTTCCCCGCTGCTGAATACAAACTGGACGCACTCAATCCTGTAACAGACATCGCTTCACCTCTCTCATGATTGGCTTCGGAGCGTCTTGAGCAGAGAATTCGAGTGGAAGAAGAAACGCAAGATTGCGCTCCATTTGCTCTGCTTGACTATCGGCTTGTGCTGCGAAAGCTTGACCGGATGAGGCAACTCGAGTGATTGAGGGAGCAGACGCACCGGGATATTGTAGAGTGGCGGAAACGGGACGAGCCCCCGAAAGCGAACCATCGTTGGTCTGGCCTGTTTCAGACCGGGGCAAAGGCATTCAGAAAGAGACCGTGTGTTCGAAGGAGATGCCATGAGGCTGGGAGAGATTGCAGAAAGGCTGGGCTGCGAGGTGGAAGGCGATGCGGGGATTGAAATCACCGGGGTGGCTGGGCTCGAAGAGGCGCGCCAGGGAGACCTGACATTTCTGGTGAACCGGAAATACCGCCCCATGCTGGAAACAACGCAAGCTTCAGCGATATTCGTTGACCGCGAAGCAGGGGCGGTTCCGGAGGGAATGGCAGCGGTTCGCTCGGCAAATCCCTATCTCGACTTTGCGCGAGCGATTGAGATATTCCATCCGGCGCCGGCATATCCCGCCGGGATTCATCCGACGGCGCTGATCTCCAAGACGGCAAGAATCGGAGAAGGAGCACACGTCGGACCTTACTGCTTTGTCGATGATGGCGTGACGATCGGGCGAAATGTGGTGCTTCACAGCTTTGTGGCCGTCTATCAAGGAGCGGAAATCGGAGACGATTTTTTTGCACACGCACACGCCTGCGTCCGCGAATACTGCAAAATTGGTAACCGCGTTGTTCTGCAAAACGGCGTGGTTGTGGGCAGCGATGGGTTCGGATTCGCAAGGGACGCCGCAGGGCACTGGTACAAGATGCGGCAATCGGGAATCACGGTGGTGGGCGACGACGTGGAAATCCAAGCGCAGAGCGCGATCGACCGGGCGACGATCGGCGAAACGCGCATCGGACGAGGAACGAAGATCGACAATCTCGTGCAGGTGGGACACGCCTGCAAAGTTGGCGAAGACACCCTCTTGTGCGGGCAGGTGGGCCTGGCGGGGACAACGAAGGTAGGAAGCGGCTGCATTCTGGCCGGGCAAGTTGGTGCAGCGGGACATTTGACGATCGGGGATGGCGCGGTGTTGACAGCGCAAAGCGGAGTTCCTTCGGACGTGCCAGCGGGCGCGATTTATTCGGGCTATCCGGCAATGGACAATCACGAATGGAGAAAGTCAGTAGCAGTATTTCATCGGCTGCCTGAAATGCAAAAGGAACTCAGAGCGCTCAGAGAAGAAGTGGCGAGGTTGAAGAAGGAAGCGTAGGAACTAGAGGAGGCAGAAGGAGGAGCAGGTCCCTTGTTACCTCGTTTCTCAAAATGACAGCCCTTCAAGTCATCTTCATTGGAATCCCGCTAGAAAGCCCCGTCAATGTATCGCACCTACGGCGCTTGGCTCCAGCCACATTGATGTCCCAGGCCTTGCCTGCTTTCGGTAGGCCGGCGGCTTGGCCTAGCTAAGTGTTGCGCCTTCGGCGCTCACGACATCAGGAACAAAAAACGATGCGTTATGAGAGAAAGACGAGGATGCCAACAGCGTCAGAAAAGTTCCAGTCTGGCTGCCATGACCACCCAAACTTGAATTGAACTTCGATTGCTGCGCTAAGTGGGTACGTCCTGCGCCAAAGGCTGTTGGTCGGGAGGAAGCGCAGCGGCGATACGCGCGTGGATAACTTCAAGCAGTTCGCCGCGCCGGTCGAGAGAGTACGCTGCAGAGTCGACGGGCGGCAAGAAACGAACGACAACTTCGCCTGGGTGAACTGCCCAGTCGCCTTTTCGCATCAGGCGTTGCGTGCCGATGAGGGCCACAGGAACAATCGGGACGCGCGCCTGGATCGCCATGATGAAAGTTCCGCGTTTGAAGGGCTTCAAGCGGCCGTCGCGACTGCGCGTTCCCTCCGGGTAGACGCAAAACGACAGTCCTTCTTTCAAATACTGAACCGCAAAATCGACGCTGGCGGCGGCCGCCTCGCGATCCCCGCGATCGACAGGAACAAACCTTGCGAGACGCAGGGCCGCGCCGAGCACGGGGATATGGAACACTTGCTTCTTCGCAAGGATGGACACGCGGCGCGGAATCGAGGGAAACATCGCAGGGGGATCGATATTCGAGCAGTGATTCGAAACAAAAATACACACCGACGAAGGGATATGGTCAAGCCCCTCCGTGCGAACGCGAATGCCAGCGATTCGATTGAGAAAACGCACGTAGGACATAGCGAACGAATACATCCCGTCGGCATTGCGCACAAGAAGGGTCCAGAGAATCAGCCAAGGAAGCAAAAGGAAGAGCGCCAAGACGATAAAAAGGAGGGTAGCAGCGGTGCGAATCATGCGTCAGGACGCCATCAGTCGGTAGTTCCGCGGAAAAAGCCGTCGCGGATGCGACGCTGGAGATCGGTAGGATGCGGATCTTCTGAGACGGAGAAATGGTCCGTTTCAACGGAGGCCATGCGATAGGAAATATCGAGCTCTTTGCCGTCGCGGCGGACGCGAAGAGTCACGGTGGCATTGGGAGGCTGGTTGCGCAGCCAATTGCGGAACTGGTGGGGAAAAGGCTCGTTGTTGAGACGGATGATGTCGTCGCCGACGCGCAGGTCTGCCGCTTCGGCAGGGCTTCCTGCCTCGATTGTGGCGACGGTGGGAATCTTCGCGCCGCGCGCCTGGCCGGGCCAGAATCCGAGATCGGATGTCACCTGGCTTTCCTCCTTCAAGTCGAGACCGGCATAAGACAAGAACTGAGCGTAAGGAATTTCGTCGGTGCCGGAGACGTAGCGGTGAAAGAAATCCGCAAAGGACATGCCGGCGACATCGTTCACAGCCGAGAGAATTCCCGCAGATTCGTCGTAGAACTTTCCTTTTTGGGCATATTCGTCGTTGAGGAGACGAAGAACGTCGTCGAGAGATTTGTGATTCTTTGTGGCCTGGCGGATGGAAAGATCGAGGAGATCCCCGAGAATCTGGCCCTTGTTGTAATAGGAAATGCTGCGGTCGGGAGCGCGATAGGAATCGTATTTTTCAAGCCAGGCATCGAGGCTGGACTCTTCGACGCTTTGCCAGGAGCGCGCGGAGCGGGATTGCAAATCGCTGATTTGCTCTCCGAGATCCATCAAGAACAAATCTTTGGACCATAGGCCTGTGCGTTCGAGAGTGAAAGCAGCATAAGCGCTGGTGACGCCCTCGGCGAACCATAACGAGCGAGTGTACTGCTCGCGGGAAAAATCAATATATTCGAGAGATTTCGGGCGAACGCGTTTTACATTCCAGGCGTGAAAGAACTCATGGGCGGCAGTGGCCGTTGCGGAATCCACGGTGGGCGCCGCAATGGCCGTGCAATTCGAATGCTCCATCCCTCCGCCACCGACGTCGGGATAGGCGCCGATGTGAAAGAAGAAAGTGTACTCGCGGAACGGTGTGCCTTGCATGAGAGTGCTTTCGTAGGACACGATTTTTCGAAGGTTCGCGTCGAGAGCACCCGAGCCGGAAACCGTCGAGTCGAGAATGACGCGATAGTGCACGCTATCCACATCAAACGAGGATTCGCGGAACGTGCCGGCTTCTACCGGAGCGTCGACCAGCACGTCGTAGCTGGGAGCGGAAAAGGAGTTGGGTTCCGAACCGGCAGGAAGTTCCGCCGCGACCTTCCATCCCGCGGGAACATCGTCGAAAGCGACCTCGACAGCTTCGGGTCGGCGATTCGGCACGTACATGAGCACTTCGGCCAAATTGAGAAAAGCGTGACGTGCATCCAACTGGGAATCGAAGGGGCCCGGATCATTCCATTCGACAGTGTAGTGGACCACGAAGTCGTCGGGAACATTGCCAGCGAGCGGATTCATGGGATCACCGATGGACCACGTCTGTTTGTCGACTTTGCGGATGGGATATGTGGGGTCGAGATGAACGTCGCGGACGCGGACGGAGAAATCGCGAATTTGATAGAGGGCGTTCCAGGCAGGAATGGCGATTTGCGTGTTCGTGACAGGATTGTGGATGTCCATGGTGACGGCGAAGCGGTGATTGGCGCGGTCGGCGAGAGAAATGCGGTAATCGATTTTAGCCGACGCGGGCGGTGCGACGAAAAACCCGAGAAGAGGCAATAGTATAAAACTGAGCAGTCCACACCTGCGGGGGATCCTCATGCACCGGCTCCGGGACGAGATTTGAGAGCGGCAAGCAGTTTAGCGCTAAGGCCATCGAAACTTCCGTTGGACATCACAAGAACCAGATCACCGGGACGCGCGCCGGAAGCGATATGCGCCGCGATGGCGTCGGCGGACGAGAAGGCCGCGGCATCTCGCCCGAGAGTGCGAACGGAATCGGCGACGGCGTCAGGGGAAAAGCGGTCCTCATCGGACAGCAAGCTGGCGCGATTAACAGGGCCGATCAAGACCGAATCGGCGACGGCGAGAGATTCGGGAAGAACCTTCTCGAAGATTTTGCGGCGCATGGTGTTGGACCGCGGCTCGATGGCGGCCCAGAGCTTGCGGCCGGGCCAGCGCGTGCGGGCCGCTTCGAGAGTGAGGCGAATCGCCGTGGGATGGTGGGCAAAATCTTCCACGACGAGGATGCCATTCTCTTCGCCCTTGATCTCCATTCGCTTGCGAACGGATTGAAACGTGGCGAGCGCATGCTCGATGGCTTCACGCTCGACACCGCGGCCGTGAGCAAGTGCGACGGCTGCAAGCGCGTCGAGAACGTTATGACGCCCTGCAATCGGCATACGAATCTGCGCGGCTTCCCTGCCCTGGCGGGCGACGCGAAATTCGGTGGCGCCATCGTGCCAGAGGACATCTCCCACCGCCCAATCGCTGTCAGGTGTAAAACCAAACGTTTCGACCGGACAAAAGGCCTTCGAGGAAACTTCGCGAAGCTCGGGAGATTCGCCCCAAATCAGGATGCGGCCCTTGCGCGGGACGAGGTTGACGAGAAGGCGGAACTGCTTTGCGATTGACGCGAGATCCGGATAGATATCGGCGTGGTCGTATTCGAGAGACGTGAGGATGAGTTCGTCCGGGTGATAGTGAAGAAACTTCGGGCCGCGATCGAAGAATGCCGTTTCGTATTCGTCGCCCTCGATGATGAATTCGCTGCCACCGCCGAGACCGTAGCTGCGATCGCCAAAATTCGGGCAAACCCCGCCGACGAGAAAATCGGGGCGGCGCGCGGCGGTGTGGAAAATCCACGCAAGCATGGCGGTGGTGGTGGTCTTGCCGTGCGTTCCAGCAATTACGATGGAAGTGCGGCCGCAAATGAAGAAGTCTTCGAGCAACTGCGCCATGGAGCAATACGGCAGCTTGTTGTCGAGGATGAATTCGAGCTCAGGATTGCCGCGGGCAATGACGTTGCCGACAACGCACAAATCGGGATGCGGGAGGAGATTTTCGGCGCGAAAACCGTCGAACCAGCGGATGCCTAGGGAATCGAGGAGCGTCGAGGCGGGAGGATAAACTCCCGCGTCGGAGCCAGTGACACGATAGCCGGTCTCTTTCAACATGCCGGCAACGGGCGACATGGCAGCGCCGGCAATCCCGAGAAGGTGGATGTGCTCTATCCCACGCTTGGAAATGGTCATGGCGCGCAGGGGGGCTCCAAGAGTTCGAGGGACGGCGGAGTCGACGAAGAGACAAGGCGCGCACGGACGCCCAGTGGCAATGTGATAAGAGGCCGCACGGTGTGTCCCACGGGCACACCCCAGATGAGCGGCACGCCGAGAGGCGAGAGGATGCGTTCGGCGACTTCCTCGACGGTCTCCGTGCCAGACGGAGCTTCGCAATCGGGGAAATCCCCCAGAAGAATGCCGGAGACATTCTCGAACTTTCCTGCCTGGCGAAGGTGAGTGAGAGCGCGGTCGACCTGCCAAGGCTTCATGCCGCGGTCTTCGAGCAGGAGAACTGTTTCGCGTGTGTCGGGCTCCCAAGGAGTGCCGAGAGAAGTCTCGAGAAGCGTCAGGCAGCCCCCAAGGAGAATTCCTTTCGCTGTACCAGAAACTATGGATTGCCCCGCCAGCGGAATCGAGTAGCCCTGCTTAGTTTCGGTGATGGCGCGAAGAAACGACGCATGGTCGTAGCCGTGCGGATTGTTGGCCCCCGCGTCGAAGCCAGCGGCCGCCATGGGTCCGTAGAAAGTGACCCAGCGGTGATGCTTCCAGAGAAAAAGGTGAAGCGACGTGAGGTCGCTATAGCCGAGAAAAATCTTGGGGGGAATGGAGCGGGAGACAGGAAACGCATCGAGAAGGTAGTTAACACCATAGCCTCCGCGAGTGCAAACGACCGCGCGGGATTCAGATTCAGCAAGGGCTTCGTGGAGCGCCTTGCAACGGGCCGAGGCAGGTCCCGCAAAGAAGCCTTCGCCCGCAAGGACCGCCGCACGGTCGCAGAGAGGGCGATAGCCGAGACGGGAGATTTCCGCCAGCCCATTGTCGAGCCGGGCAGGATCGACAGGGCTTGAAAGCGAGACAACGCGAACAGAGTCATTCGGGCGCAGAGGAGGAGGTTTGAGAGGGTGGGACATGCGAGTTTTGAGGATAGGAAATTTTGCGAAGCAAGTCGAGACACGAAGAGGACAGTGAAGAATTAAGAGTTACGTCCCGCTTCCTACGCCAAAACACCCGAGAATCTAGTGAGAAGTGAGGGCCTGGAAGACATCACCATGACCGCTGGTTGGTTGGGCGGCGGCGTGCGAGGCAGAATAGAAGGCGGCATAACGGCCATCCGAGCTAAGTGCGACTGGCGTGAGTTTGTCGGCAGCCAGGAGGCCCGCCGAAGCAGTGGCACCGGCCGAGGCTGTGAGGGCGCGAGCCTGGGGAGCACACGCAGAGGTAGCGCCAAAGCAAGTGTCGTAGATATAGGCAATGCCGTCACGGTCGCTCGAATCCACCGTATCGGAATCGGGCGCGCCGACAAGGAACGAGACATAGCGGCCTGCAGAGGAGATGAACGGCGAGTAAGGCAGACCGGACGCGGCAGCCGTGGCGATGAGAGAGGTCGATGCGGTGCAGCCGTCAGGCGCTGAATTTCCCAGGCACGTATCACGCAAGTAGACTGCTTGCGAAGCAGAGCTTGACGAAGAGCCGGACGAGGACTGCGAGGAGAAGGCGACAAAGCGCCCATCGAAGGAGACCGACACCGACTCGCTGACCCCGCCGAGCACCTGCCCATCCGGCGCAAGGGAGATCTGAGCGGTCGACGGCACACACGAAGGCGGCGCGTCGATACTGAGACACGTATCATGAAGGAAAACGACTGAATCGAGATTCGACGAGCCAGCGCGAGGCACCCATTCCTGGAAGGCTACATATCGGCCGTCGCCGGAAATGGACGGATGGTCGGTCTCCGGAGATGCGGCTGAGGCTTCCTTCACAGCCGGGACAAGGGTGGTCTGTGGTATGCAAGACTCCGAGGTCGACGGGCCCTTGCAGAGATCGCGGACGTAGACGCGCGACTGGGCAGATGGCGCCCCTGAAACCAGACTTGTCGCCCAAGACGAAAACGCAATGAAGCGGCCGTCGGCACTTAAAGACGGCGCAATCGAGGATTTATCGCCAAGTTCACCTGACGGCGATACAGAGACGAGCTCCGTATGCGGAGTACACCCTGCCGGCGCGTCCGCTCCGAGACAAAGGTCCCGAATGTAGAGATTTGTGACCGCAGCCGAAGCAGCGGCAGATTGAGAAGTCAAATTCGTAGCGTAGCTCGAGAACGCAACGAAGCGGCCGTCGGCGCTCAAGGAAAGCTGACTGCCTGCCTCACCATTCGGGGCCGAACCATCGGGAGAGAGGTCAATCGCCTGCGTGTGAGGCTTGCAGGAAGCGACTACGCCAAGGCAAGTGTCGCGGACGAAGATATTGCCCGAAGGTCCGGAGACGATGTTTCTGGCATTCGAATAGAACGCGACGAAGCGGCCGTCGGCGCTCATGGCGGGCGAAGAGCTGCTGCCATTCGAGGCGTTTCCGTGGGCACTGAGTGAAACAACGCGCGGAAAGACGCTGGATGAGGGCGCGCTGGTGCAATCGGTGGGGGCGCCTTTGCCGGTAACGAGAACGTCGAGCGAAACAGAAGAAGCGCCGCCAGGGGTTGTGTTCACGACGGCTACACTGCCACAGCCCGGAGTGGCGATATCGTTCGACGTGATTGCGGCAGTCATCTGCGTTGAGTTGACAAACGTGGTGGTGCGCCATTGGCCATTCCAGGAGACCGTGTCGTTCGCGGCGAAGTTCGATCCGTTCACCGTGAGTGTGAAATCCTTGCCGCCCGAAGCCGTGCTGTTGGGTGAGATCGAGGTGAGAACCGGATCACCCTCGCCGGGAGCATGGATAAAAAAAGTGACGAAGTTCGATTGGCCGCCTCCGGGGGTCGGGTTGATCACCTGAACTTCGGCCTGCCCGGCGGAGGCAACGTCGGAGGCATAGATGGTCACGTCGAGCTGGCTGCTGTTGAGGTCGAGAACGGTGGGCCGAGGTGAGCCGTTCCAATACGCAACGGAATTTCCGAGATCGCCATTGGGCGTCGAGATGAGGCCGCTGCCGGAGATGAAGAGGGTGAAGTTCTGGCTGCCGGCGGTAATGCCAGAGGGTGAAAGGGCACAGGAAGGAATCGTTCCGCTGACGCAGCCGAGCGCCGGGACGGGATTCACGCGACCGCTATTCGAACTGCAACTGGAAAGAAGGATCGCGAAGACAGCCATTAGCCCAGTCGTCGCCCAACGCACACGCATTCTGCCCAATCCTCCGATCCAAGTCAGGGAATCCCGGCACGCGAGAGGCGCAGGGCCGGGCGAATGGAAACACAAGAAAAGCTGGATCTTCCCCCGAAATACCTAATAGAAATTCATAGCATCCCGGCGAGTGGCACGTCAACTCGGATGTGACGGGAGGGAAAAGGGTTGGTTTCGGAAGCGGCGATGCTAGCGTGCGGGCCGGGCTTCGCAGCGGATGCCGAGCTGCAAAAAACGCGCGAGAATCTGGCGCTCCTGGGGAGAAGTGACTTCGGCTTCGAATTCGACAATGGTGTCCGAACCGGTCGCGGTGGCATTCCAGGATTGCGGCTCAATGCCTGATTCGGTCACGAACTGGTGCGCACGAGCAAGGAAATCCTGCCCGCCGTGAGAAGTGAGGCGAAACAGCATCAGGTGGGTGTGAATGCCAAAACGATCTTCCACGTAGCCGACACAGATGAGGGCCGCCAGGCATAGAAACGTGGCAAAGAAAGCGGTGAGGATCATTCCGGAGCCAGCGGCCATGCCGATGCCAGCAACGACAAAAATCGTGGCCGCGCTGGTGATGCCCAGCACAGCCCCCTTTTCACGGATGACGACTCCCGCGCCGATGAAGCCGATGCCGGGGATAATCTGCGCGGCAATGCGCGTGTGGTCCCCTCCAAAGAAAGAGGCCATCACGTAGGAAACGATGGTGAAGAGCGCGGCGCCGAAGGCAATGAGGAGGTTGGTACGGATGCCAGAGGGTTTGTGGCGGAGCTCGCGTTCGAGACCGATCGCGGCGCCACAAGCCGCGGCGAGAACGAGCCGCCCAAGAAGCGAGAGAGTGAGGTCGTGGGGCACAGAGAAAAGTCTACAAGAGTTTGTGGGTGAGCTTGCGTGGGGCGAAGCGGGAAGAGGCAGAAGAGTACACTACGAGCCGTTGAGGCATACCAAACGGAATACCGGCACCAGGGAATCGGGCATTTAGAGCGCACGGATATGGTTTCGACACATCGCACCCAGTCCTGGGCTTGCGCGTCAGAGTTTGAACGAAGTGAGCTTGGAGAAGCGGCGAGCGCGGGCGGTGATTTCGGCACGATTGAGTTTCGTGAGGCGCTCGACGCCGAAGCGCTCGACAGCAAAGCTGCCAAGGACAGAGCCGTAGACCATGGCGTTGCGCAGAGTGCGATCGTTCACCTTCCCCGCCGAAGCCAGATAACCCATGAAGCCACCTGCGAAAGAATCGCCAGCGCCGGTGGGATCGTGGACTTCCTCCAAGGGATAAGCCGGAACCGAAAAGACGAAATCGTTGTGAACCATGATGGCCCCGTGCTCGCCGCGCTTGATGATGAGCGTGCGCGGGCCCATCTTGAAGATATGCTTGGCGGCGCGGAATAGGTTGTGCTCTCCGGAGAGCTGGCGGGTCTCGTCGTCATTGATCATCAAAATCTGAATGTGTTTCAGGGTCTCGCGCAGCTCGGCGGAGGTGCGCTCGATCCAGTAATTCATCGTATCGAGGCCGATGGCTTTCGGTTTGCAGCGAACCTGCTTGAGGACAGAACGCTGGAGAGTGGGATCGATATTGCCGAGGAAAATAAAGGGAGAATTGCAGTAGGAGGGCGGCAGCGTGGGGTTGAAATCCGCGAACACGTTGAGCTCGGTGGCAAGCGTGGTCCGCTCATTCATGTTCAGGTTGTAGCGACCCGCCCAAAAGAAGGATTTTCCCGGGACCCGTTCGAGGCCGGAGAGATCGATGCGGCGGCCGCGGAAGACGGATTCGTCCTTGGCGGTGAAATCGTCGCCGACAATTCCGACCAGGCGCACCGGCGAAAAATGGCTGGCGGCGAGAGAAAAATAGCTGGCCGCACCGCCGAGCGTACGGTCCACCTTGCCGTGCGGCGTTTCGATGGCGTCGAATGCGACGGAACCAACGACGAGAAGTGACATGAGTTCTCCGGTTCAGGAAATGTATTTGCTGATGATAGGAGCGAGACGCTTTTTCGTGGCCGCGGGGATGGCTTTGCGATCCGTCAGAATGGCGTGAGCCAGGGCCGAGCCGCACTTGCAGGTGCGTTCGACGTTCAGTTCACGAACAGCTTCACGGATGACGCGCTGGACGTTCTCGGCGTTTTTTCCGAGGTTGGCGATGATTTCGCTGACGGTGACCGAATCGTGCTGCGGATGCCAGCAGTCGTAATCGGTAATCATCGAGATGGTGGAGTAGCAGAGTTCGGCTTCGCGAGCGAGCTTGGCTTCGGTGAGGTTGGTCATGCCGACCACATCAAAGCGGAGCTGACGATAGGTGTGCGATTCGGCGACCGTGGAAAATTGCGGGCCTTCCATGCAGATATAAGTGCCGCCGCGATGGACCTTGACGGAAGCGCGGTCGCATGCCTCGGCAAGACGCGTGGAGAGATCCTTGCAGGTGGGCTTGTCGAAGCCGACGTGCGCCACGATGCCGTTGCCAAAAAATGTGGCGATGCGGCCGCGCGTGCGGTCGAAGAATTGATCGGGGATGAGAAAATCGAGCGGCGGGAGATCCTCACGGAGCGAGCCGACGGCGCTGACGGAGATGACGCGTTCAACACCGAGCATCTTCAGGGCGCAGATATTGGCGCGGTAGTTGATGTCGCTGGGAGAAAAGAGGTGGCCGCGGCCGTGGCGCGCCAGAAAAGCCACGCGCGCGCCTTCAAGAGTGCCTAGGACGATGGCGTCAGACGGATCGCCGAAGGGCGTCTTTACGCGGACTTCGCGCGTGTCCGTGAGCCCGGCCATCGAATAGAGGCCGCTGCCGCCAATGATCCCGATCTTGACGAGCTCGCTCTTCGTTCTCCGCTGCTTCGTGCTCCCCTGCTTTTTCGGTGCCATTCTCACAACCGTCCTTTTGGGCGTGGGCTTCCCTGCCTGAAAATTTTCTCGTGCGCTGCCAAAACGGAGTTCAATCGATTTCTACGGGATCGACTTCCCAGCGGCCGTTGTGCTCGCGGATATGAGCCGCGGGAGTGTGCGGATCGTGACCAAAAATCGCAATCCATCCTTCGCGCGCAATTTCGGGGAGCCACTTCTTCTTGTTCTCCAGCGTCGTCATCGGGTAGAGATCGTAGCCCATGATCCAGGGCAAGGGGAGGTGCGCGGCGGTGGGAACAAGATCGGCGAGAAAGAAGACCGCTTTGCCGCCCCCGTGCAGCTTGACGCACTGCATGTTCGCATTGTGGCCGGGGACGCGAATCAGTTCAACGCCAGGCGCGATGGTGCGGTCGCCTTCCAGAAGCGAGAGTTTGCATGAGTTGAGAAGCGGCATGTAATTGTCAGGGATATAGCTGGCGCGGTCACGCTCGGTGGGATGCTGCGCGTGCTCGAATTCGCCGCGCTGAACCGCATAGCGGGCGTTCGGGAAAGTAGGGACAACCTTGTCCTTTTCGACGTGTGTGTTCCCGCCACAGTGGTCGAAATGGAGATGCGTATTGATGACGATATCGATCTCGTGCGCTTCCTTGCCGTAACGGAGAAGCTCTTTGTGCAGGAACGGGCCGTCGAGGCCATAGAGGTCGCGAAACTTGGCATCGAATTTGTCGCCCGCGCCCGTCTCAATGAGGATGTTCTTTCCCCCGGCGTGGACGAGAAGACAATTCATTGCGAGGTGGATGCGATTGCGGGCGTCGGCCGGAAATTTCTTCGCCCAAAGGGGCTTGGGAACCACGCCGAACATCGCGCCGCCATCGAGATAGACATGCCCGGCGTTTAGAAGGTGGAGTTCCAGGTTTCCGAGATTCAATCGCCGCTCCGAGACAACTCTGCGGGGCACACTTGACAGCGTTCTGCGCACGGCAACCTTGCCGCACCCGCGCCAAACAACTAGTGTACCGCCTCGGTAAGGAACTGCAAAGTGGCGACGGAAGCTTGCAAAAACGCCCGAAATCGCTAGAGGCCCGCGCGCGCGAGGATTTCAGCGATGGCGGCGTAGGGGTCCTTGCGGCGTGCGGCAACTTCTGCGGCGAGGGAGTCGAATTGCGCTTCCGTGAAGTGAGAGCCGACGACGCGGTCGAGCAGGCGGGTTTGCAAAAGCCGCAGCAGCCAATCCTTCCAGTGCGCGATTTCGCGAGAATGGCTGTCGCGAAGGTCCGCGAAGTGGGAACGGAAGCGGGCAATTTCCTGCGCCAGGTCAGCGATGCCGCGGTTTTCGGTCGCGACCGTGCGGACCACAGGTGGCTTCCAGCCGAAGCGTTCGGGGACAAGCTGGAGGATGGCCTTGAGCTGCTGTTCGAAGCGGTCGGCTCCTTCGCGGTCGCACTTGTTGAGGACAAAGATATCGCCGATTTCCATCAGGCCGGCTTTCAGGTTTTGAATATCATCCCCCATGCCGGGAACCAGCACCACGAGCGTGCAATCGGCCAGACGAACAATTTCGATTTCACCCTGGCCGACGCCGACCGTTTCCAGAAGGACCGTTTGCTTGCCGGCAGCATCAAGGAGCAACGCCGTATCGCCAGTGGCCTGCGCGAGGCCGCCGAGATAGCCACGTGTCGCCATCGAACGGATGAAGATGCCATTGTCCGTGGCGTGGCTTTGCATACGAATTCTATCGCCCAAGATCGCGCCGCCGGTGAACGGGCTGGAAGGATCGACAGCGATAATTCCGACGGTCTGTTGCGCGGCACGATAATGAGCGGCAAGCTTATCGACGAGAGTGCTCTTGCCAGTGCCGGGAGCGCCCGTAATGCCGACGCGATAAGCATGCCCCGTATGCGGAAAAAGCGCGCGGATCAGATGCTCGGCTTCCGGCGAGCGATTTTCGATGGCGGTGACGGCGCGGGAGAGAGCGCGGACGTCTCCCGCTAATATGCTTCGCATCCAATTGCTGATGTCCGGCGGCATCGAAAGAGTATAAGCCAGAGAATGGCGCGTTCGGGTGGCTTGGGTCCGGCGTGTAATCACCAAGAAACAACGTCAGCGCTTGCCGAGGAGCTGGCGGGCGATCACCAAGCGCTGGATTTCGCTGGTGCCTTCGCCGATCGTGCAAAGCTTCACGTCTCGGTAGAACTTTTCGGCGGGATAGTCCTTGATAAAACCGTAGCCGCCGTGAATCTGCACGGCTTCGTTGGCGACGCGCACGGCGACCTCTCCAGCATAAAGCTTCGCCATACTGGATTCACGCGTGAATCGCGCGTCGTGACTTCCGCTGGCAATCGCGCGGTCAGCTAACCAAGCTGACTGATACGTGAGAAGGCGCGCGGCTTCAATCTGCGTGGCCATGTCGGCAAGCTTGAACTGGATGGCCTGGAATTCGGCGATGGCCTTGCCGAATTGTTTCCGCTGCCGGGCATATTTGAGAGCGCATTCGTAGGCGCCCTGCGCCATCCCCAATCCGAGCGATGCGATAGAAATGCGCCCGCCGTCAAGAATCTGAAGGCTGTTGATGAAGCCCTCGCCTTCCTCGCCAAGAAGATTTTCGAGAGGCACTTTGCAGTCGCTGAAAATTACTTCCGAGGTATCGCTGGCGCGCAGGCCAAGCTTGTTCTCCTTCTTGCCGGGACGAAAGCCGGGAGTTCCCTTCTCGATGAGGAAGGCGGAAATACCGTGGCTTTTTTTGGCGTGATCCGTGACGGCCATGCCCACGCAGACATCGGCGTAGTGGCCATTGGTTGTGAAGGTCTTCGCGCCGTTGAGGACCCACGCGCCGTCCTTCTTGGCGGCCACGGTGCGCGTGCCGCCAGCATCGGAGCCGGCCTCTGGTTCCGTCAAAGACCAGCAGCCGAGCTTTTTGCCTTGAGCGAGGGGAGCGAGATATTTTTGCTTCTGCGCTTCGCTGCCAAATTTGTAAATGTGGTTCGAGCAGAGCGAATTATGCGCTGCGACGATGATGCCTATCGAGCCATCGACGCGGGAGAGTTCCTCAATGATAATCGCGTACTCGATGTAGCCCATGCCTGCGCCGCCATATTTCTCGGGAAAAATGACGCCGAGAAAACCCATTTCGGCGAGCTTGGGAATGATTTCAGAGGGAAATTTCGAAACCTCGTCCCATTCCATCACGTGCGGGCGGATTTCGGCCTCGGCAAATTCGCGAACCGTGCGGCGGAGCTGCTGCTGTTCGTCAGTGAGCGAAAATTCCATGGAGCACCTATAAAATGAGATTATAGCGGAATTGCCGGTTTGCTTATAGAGGCCGCCGAGTCCAGTGACGAAAGGCTACTCGCGGGGAGCACGGCCGCGGCGGAGGCGGAGAAAAACGTAAAAGAATATCCCCATAATGACCAATCGGAAATAGAAGCCCGCAAAGATGGAGAGCTTCGGCGCGCCCTGCGTTCCCTGCCCCATCAGCAAGGGCCAAGCCAGCCGAACCGTCCCCGCCACGTAGACGAGCAGAAGGATTCCGATGAGCCATATCAGAAAGGTGCGCAGCGCCGGATTCACGACGATTTTCTCGCCCGTCGATGCCAGTTGGCGTTGAAAAGGATGAGAATGACACCCGAAAAGTAGAGGATCACCGCTACGGCCACTTCGATGACCCCGATAAGCGAATCGCGGTTCTTTGCCGGCGCGTCATAGGGGAGTTTCATCGCCAAGGCAAGCGTGCGGCCGAAGCGCATTTGCAGAAGGCCCCCGATAGCGAGGAACGCGGCGGCGAGGAGCCAGCGAAGAATGATTTTCAGATTCACGATTTCCTTTGTACGAGGGACTTGCAGGGCGCGGCATGGACCCCTTCCCGGCTGGCACGGTTACCAGCCAACCTTCACACCGTTGGCCTGGTTTTGCTCGTCGAGCCATTTCTTGAGCGGCGCGAAATAATCGAGGATGGCGGTCGCGTCCATTTGTCTTTGCCCCGTCAGCGCCTCGAGCTCATCGGGCCAAGGCTTGCTTTTCCCCATTTCGAGCATCTTATTCAGTTTTTCGCCGGCTGCCTTGTTGCCGTAAATCGAACAGCGATTCAGAGGGCCTTTGTAACCGGCTGTCTGGCAGAGCGCGCGATGGAACTGGAATTGCAGTACGGCGGCCAGAAAATATCGCGCATAGGGAACGTTTCCAGCGACGTGATACTTCGCTCCGGGATCGAAGTCGGCCTCGCTGCGGGGCACCGGCGGGGCGACGCCCTGATACTCTTCCCGCAGTTCCCACCAGGCCTTGTTGTAGTCCGCGGGCTTTATTTCCCCTGAAAAAACGCCCCAGCGCCATTTGTCGATCAAGAGGCCAAAAGGCAGAAACGCCACTTTGTCGAGCGCGCGCCTCATCAAAATGCCGATATCGGCGGAAGGGGGTGGCACAGTGTCCAGCAGACCGATCTGCTTCAAATACTCCGGCGTGACGGACAGAGCAATGGTGTCGCCAATGGCTTCGTGGAAGCCATCGTTCGCCGAGTCACGAAACAGCGGCGGTTGATCTTTGTAAGCGCGCTGGTAGAAATTGTGGCCCAGCTCGTGGTGAATTGTCGTGAAGTCCTCACCCTTCACCTCGATGCACATTTTAATGCGCAGATCGTCCTCGTAATCGACGTCCCAGGCGCTTGCATGGCATACCACATCGCGATCGAGCGGCCGCGTGAACATCGAACGCTCCCAAAACGTTTGCGGCAGGGGAGCAAAACCCAAAGACGTGAAAAACCGCTCGCCGTAATGCACCATGCCGAGAGGCTCGACATTGTGCGCCTTGAGCAGCTCCGTGACGTCATAGCCGGGATCAGCATTGGGCGGCGCAACCAGTGGGTAGATATTTGTCCAATCCTGCGCCCACATGTTGCCAAGCAGGTCCGCCGGAATTGGGCCATCCGGTGGGACGAGCGAGGGACCGTACTTTTTTACAAGCTGCGAGCGGACGTATGCGTGAAGCGAGAGGTAAAGCGGGCGTACCTGCTGCCACAGACGATCCAGTTCAGCGGAAAATTCCTCGGGAGACATGTCGTAATTCGAGCGCCACATGGCTCCGGTATCTGCAAAGCCCATCGCGCGAGCCCCCTGATTGGCAAGTTCGACCATGCGTGTGTAGCGATCCCGCATCGGCGGCGACACTGTTCGCCATTCCTCCCAAGTGGCTCGCAGTTCGCGAGGATCGCGGCTCTGCGCCATGATGTTGGAGAGGTCGTCGAGCGTAAGGCATTTGCCAGGAGAGCCCCCGTTGGCCGCCGGAGGACAATACTTCCCCTTCCCATAGTCGGACTGGAGCGAAGCGCTGATGCGCGAGAGCTCCGCCGCAAGCGCTGGATCAAGCGGCGCCGGAATATCCACGGAATGCCGGAGCAGCAGGAATTTTCGGGCAACATCCGGAGGAAGGTCGAGCCCGTCGAATTGGCGCGATTCCGCGGCAAGCCGCGAGGTGGCCACCTTCACAGCTTCATCCGCCTGCGCGGCAATCGTTTCCGTGTCCGGCGTGATATACGTCTCCTGCACCCAGGCGGCGCGCTGAGCCTTCACCCAAAGATCGAGCAATTGTGATTCGGCCTGATCGATGAACCGGCGGGCGTCGTCGACCGTCGGCTTGGAAACGGGCGCAGTAGCTTGTGTTGCGGCGTGAAGAGTCATCCAGGCACCTATAGAAATTCCAACGAGCAACGTACTGCCAAGAATAATCTGGAGAAGGCGCGGTTTCTGCGGCATTGTTTGATTACAAAGCGTTGATTATACACTCTTGCACACAATGCTCCCCAACGCTCGGGATAGAACCCAAAGTCCATTTGGCGCAGTGATGCTTTCAACCGCACCCGGATGCGCGTCCGCGAATATCGCTCTAACGCGCCGCGACCGCAGGCGCTCGCGAAGAGAGCATCTTCTCGACGGCGCCAAGTGCTCGCTCGATGCCCGCGCGGTCGACGTCGTAATGCGTGACCATGCGCACGGAATATTTCGTCGTGTCGCCTGCCAACACTCTATGCGTGGCAAGCTCCTCGCAGAATTGGACGGCGGTACGGCCCGTGGCGCGCACGTCAAAAATCACAATGTTGGTGACAACTTTTTTCGGGTCAATCGCGATGCCGGGGATTTTCGCAAGCCCTTCGGCCAAGTATCTCGCGTTCGCGTGGTCCAGGTGCAAAATCTTCGGCGTCTCTTCGAGAGCGATCAAGCCTGCCGCGGCAAGGATTCCTGCCTGCCGCATCCCGCCACCGAGCAACTTGCGGCCGATGCGCGCCTTTTCAACGAACTCGCGCGGGCCGACAAGCATCGAACCCACAGGTGCGCCAAGGCCTTTTGAAAGACAGAACATCACGGAATCGAACGGGCGCGTGATTTCCGCGACAGATTTTCCCGAGGCAACCGCGGCGTTGAAGATTCGCGCGCCATCCAGATGGACGGGCAAGCGTGCTGCGTGCGCGCAGGCGCAGACGTCGTCGATAACGCTCTGCGGCAGCACTGTTCCGCCGTGCATATTGTGCGTATTTTCCAGACAGATCAAGCCCGTCTCGGAATTGTGAATCGAGCGCGTGCGAATCTG
>Ga0335072_10001715_pt1 | contig 34965 bp, 28 predicted proteins | sample Lox_Sample_21_FD_206725 | JGI IMG/M metagenome (GOLD analysis project Ga0335072, IMG submission 206725) | Soil microbial communities from Loxahatchee National Wildlife Refuge, Florida, United States - Lox_Sample_2.1 | ecosystem: Environmental > Terrestrial > Soil > Wetlands | place: USA... | reverse complement strand
TACATACATCTGCTCCGCCTCGGCCAGCTTGCCTTGGGCCCGATACAGGTTCCCGAGATTGTTGACGGTGCCGAGGGTCGACGTGTGGTCCGGTCTCAGCGCCTTCTCGTACCCGGCCAGCGCCCGCACGTACATCTGCTCCGCCTCGGCCAGCTTGCCTTGGACCCGATACAGGTTCCCGAGACTGCTGACGGTGGCGAGGGTCGACGTGTGGTCCGGTCCCAGCGCCTTCTCGGCCCCGGCCAGCGCCCGCACGTATATCTGCTCCGCCTCGGCTAGCTTGCCTTGGGCCCGATACAGGTTCCCGAGATTGTTGATGGTGGTGAGGGTCGACGTGTGGTCCGGTCCCAGCGCCTTCTCGGCCCCGGCCAGCGCTCGTTGGTACATCTGCTCCGCCTCGGCCAGCTTGCCTTGGTTCTGGTACAGGAACCCGAGATTGTTGATGGTGGTGAGGGTCGACGTGTGGTCCGGTCCCAGCGCCCTCTCGCTCCCGGCCAGCGCCCGCACGCACATTCGTTCTGCCGCCTTATACTGGACTTGCTCATTTAGTAGTCGTGCGATGGCATATGTTTCAGTAAGTTTGTGTTGTAGCCACTCCTGCTGACTTCCCACTTTCTGAAACCGTTCATGCACTAGTCGCACTGCATGAGGGACGAATCGTCGGTATCTGAGCGCAGATAGATTGTCCTCATCATCGGGACTAATATGGCTCGCCAGGCAGTTAAATGCGAGCCAGTATTGAGTGGTATCAATTTGAGCATTTAAACCGGCCAGAGTCCAATCGTGAACACACACGTGAAGGCTATATGATCCAGTCTGATGGTGGGACTCAACCAGGCAGTACCTTACCAGTGTCTGCATTGCGTCCTCAAACACAAATTCATCGCTGGCCAATTCGGTAAACCATGGTAATTGACCTCCGCCTTGACCACCGTGCAAAAATTCGTACCAAATATCTTGATGGTCTAAATAGGCCAAAAATCTCAAGAGATTTGCAGCCCGGATATTCTGTTGTTTAATCTGCATGAAAGACAGGTCCCACGTGGTGTAAAGTGTGCGGGAGGGATAGTCTGATAGCTCCTTGACAGAGTCTATCACTTTCCACGTTGCTTCATATCGTTGGAGATACTTGGTAAAGCTGAGAGAAGACTGGCTGAGAAATGCACCAGCAGTTGCCAGCGCTAAGGGGTGGCCGTCAAGTCTCTCTGCTAGTGCACGAGCGTCCAAGTCTGACGATCTGTTAGGCGCTGACGACTTATAGGGTGCTCTTACCTGATATCACGTCTCGTCCTGACCGCGTGGCCAGAATGCGAAGACTTTCTTCTTCCTTGGCCATTGATTGTACTTTGATCTTTTCTCCATTAACTTGATCAGGCTGTCGGGTAGTGATAATGATCGAGCCATGCGCAACGGAGGGATAGTATTTAGTGATTTGGTATTGGTCGGGATTGTCGTGATTATCAAAAATCAGAAGCCATCGAGTATTATCCAGTTTAGATAGCCAATTGGAGACATGAACCCATACTTGATCATCGTCCAGCTTGCTGACCATCTCGGGCGGAAGGATTCGATTGGCTACAGCACGTAGACTATTATTTAGTGTTGCTTCAGCGCTGGCGTTCAACCAAAAGATAGAGGAGTAGGAATGGCGATGTCGTTTGGCGTAAGTGATTGCCAGCTGCGTCTTGCCAATGCCGCCCATGCCACCTGTGGATCCTTATTAGCACGTATCGGTGATAGCTGGGGCAATTTCGACAGTGGTAGCCGGAAAGGATAGCCATCAAAGGACATGCGGGCTTTGTTCTGCATGCACGTTTCCAAGGCGATGTAAAGCCCGGAGCATATCGTGACAAAGGCTGAATCAACTCCGGCTACCACTGATACAGTTTTGAAGGAATAGGACTGACCCAAAATGAGCACCTTTCTGGTTGAACCTGGAGGGTCTGACTGGGGCTGCAGAATCGATTCCATGTCTTGGAATTCGGCCTCTCGACCAATGAAGAGACCCTCGCCCATGTCAGGGGCATCGAAGAGGTTCAAGCCTTTGTCATCCTCTAGATCCAAGTTAGCGCTTGGACCGGACAGGCACAACATGGGGTCTTATGAAGACGGGGCAAGTCAGAATTGGATAGGGGATGAATGGGTATTGATTGGTATGTCTATCCTGAAGCCCATGGAATGTTTCAGTGTCTCCACAAGTCAAAAGGCAAGTTACTCACCTGGAATTTGCACCACGCTTGTAGCATGAGGTATTTTGGTTACTTCCTGGGCCGGTATAACAGACAGTATCTCTTTCATATACGCGGCTGCCGTCGCTGCAGCATACGGTTGCCACTTCTTGTTCTTGTGGGAGTCGGCATAATCACAAATGCCTCGAATGACCAAGCAGGGAAAAGAATCCATCAAGCCAGCCGCTTCCATCTCCACACACATGATGTCCAAGTCGCCTGACTTCAACTTTTCCCGCTGGGCGGCGTTCTTGACCACTCTATTGGCTGACCCTATCGTCCCGTAGTGGATGAAAGGGCTTAAGCTCGAACGTGGAGGTCGACGTACCACCTGTGAAGAGTCACAGCTAGCGCAGGTCTTGCCGCCTTGGTGCTCATAGGCGGTCGTGAACAACTGATCATGTTCAGCACCAGGATGTGTGTATTTCTCCTTCATCTTTGGGAACTTTTCCAGCATCTTCGACAAGTACAGAGGTACGTGGCTGTCCTCAAGTTCATGCTGTGCCACTAATTGCTGCACGGCTGCTCGCAAGACGGCCGGTGGCTTGTTCAGCGTCCCCGTTCGCTCAAATCCGTTGAGGGTCTCTTTTCCCATGTCATATTGCACCACGCCGCCCGCGGTTTTTGTAGGCTTACTCACCACGATATCGCCCAGTCGAATGTCGATTTCGTTCGCCAGATCTGGTACTCCACCACCAATTCCCACCAAAAGTCCAAATCTGATGGAGGGGAAGTCGTTTAGGAGTTGTGTGGCCACCGTCGCAGCTGAATTGGTCCCAATCTCAGGTAGAACCGCAATAACGATGTTGTGTCCTCCTATTACCCCTAGAGTATAGCTGTTCTGGTCGCGCTGAGTAGGCAGGCTAGGATGGGTCTGGTCGAGCAGCGCTTTGACCGGAGCCAGTTCCACCCCCATGGGGCAGATACAGGCCACGGTGTAGTCACGATGCGAGAGAGGCATAGCCAAGCAGAGTTGGCAGGAGATAAGAGATGGTCATGGATTGGTCGTAGCAGTTGGTTGGGGGACTGATAGATCAGTGAGGGTAAGGCTGAGGATCGAGGTCGGCTCGTCTATCGTGGGTTGAGTTGACACGGGGCAAGCCTCGAAAACTGCATGCAGATCATCTCCCAAGTTGCTGTTGCAGGTCCAGCAAGTGGGGAAGAATAGCTTTGAAGCATAGTAGAAGAAAATCAAGGGGCCTGGAGGAAGAGGCAGGCGACGTGGTCGGCTTAGGCGCGTGTGCAGCTGAATGTTGCAGGCCGCCAAGTTGGCCAATTGTGGTTGACTGTCCATTGTCACGTGATCGATAAAGCTTACTGCTCGCGCCTTCTGAGAGGAGCAAGAGCAGCCTGTGGAAGAGCAGCCTGTGGAAGATCAGCCCGTCTTTCGCACCACAGAAAATGGAGGTGGGCATGGTGACACTGGTCCTTCCATGGCATTCTTCACGTTACTAAATTTAGGCAGTCAAGGGGGTAATATTACCCCTAGTTTCACAGGTACGTAGTTTCTGAGCCTGTGTGCGGCATTTTGCTCATCAGTGGGCCACTGCCGAACTCAGAGGCTAAGGGCTAGGGACCTCCCGCTGGGCGTGGAATGTGATTGGTCAATTGTGTGCTGGACAAAGGCATCTACAGTGATGACTGAAGTGCGCGAAGATCTTTGGTTTCAGTAGGAGTGCTAGGTCATTCTGGCTAAGTGAAGGTCAGGTGATACCATCATGAAGGAGCCGATGATCGAGAAACTGGCTTGAAGATCGTCGATAACGTCAATTATGCGAACTGTGGGCTATAGGGCAATTTAAGAGCGCGTCTGAGTTGATGGGGTTGCATCATCCAAGCTGGTAATCAAGGCTCCAGTCCACCACGCTCGAGGTAATTTTGGCAGGAGAGGTGATAGCGGGCTGGGGAATGATCACGGAAGTTCAGGCATGAGCGATCAATGGTAGCAAAGAAACAGCGCGGACTCCAGTGCAAGATTCTCACCAACGAAATACTCCCTATTGCCAAGGTATCGGCAGCAAATGCAGCAAAAGAAACACCGACCGTAGACTTATCAACGCTAAGCTAGCTATCGCGTTTGGCATCGCTGTACCTTGCGGGGCGGAGTAATATGCCAGTGGCCGGTAAAGGATGTCGTCCGTCCGCTATCTCACAGCGACACGGAACGACAACACAGCTGGTGCTGGACACGTGTCTTTGCTTACAGTGGCTGTGCTTCAAAATGCCGGCGAGCTGTCTCAGCTTTGTTGCTGTACAAGCCAGCCATATGTGGCGTCTAGGCCGTGGCTGGTGGAGATGAGGAAGCCCCTGGCTCGGTGATGGATCCGTTTGCACTTTCTGACTGGGTTTGGTTGCTTTCTGGCGGTTGGTTTGCGTCCGTAGAACTGCCGGCGACTCCATATTCCTTTTTCTTTTCCGCAATCCACTCATCCATGGTCTGACCGGCTCTGTTGACAGCTCCGGGAGGGTAATGTACATAGTCTTCTCCTCCGAGGATGGTAAATTCGTGCTTTTTGTCGCACGGGGCTCTGATTCGCCGCCTTTGTAACTTCTTGAAGCAGTCGTAGCACAGAAAGGTATCGAAGCAATCTCTGCAGATGTAGAATTCGCCTGGGTCAAACTCGGTTCGCCTGCATCCTTCACATGCCAGGCTCGGTAAGAACCGATCGAATGGTGTCCTCGTGCCATAATACTCCAAGCATACCTTGGTGTCGTCTGCTTTGCCTATCCCATTGAAGCATTTGCCAAGAATAAGCAGGTTTGTCCATAGAGATGTCCGGCATGCTATGTCATCGAAATCAACATGATCAGGGAGATCGCTAAGATATCTTGCAATGCATTGATTGGCAAGTGAATATCGCTCCTGAGGTGGCGCAGGTTGGTATTCGTGAGAATAGCTTGCCAGCAGAGCCCAAAGCTTCGGATCCTTCTTTCCATAGTCCAGAGGCGTGTATCCCAGGGCGTCTCGTACGCAAGGATCAGCATTCGCCCCCAAAAATACCCGAGCAAGCTTAGCATCAAATCGTACGACAGCGTGCATCAACGGCGTACGTCCCAGCTTATCTTTGACGTCGATATCTGCGCCAGCGGCTATCAGAAGTCGAACTGCTTCGTGATTGCCTATGGCTGCTGCCTTATGCAATGCAGAGTCTCCGTGGTTCGCGAGGAAATGCGGTTTTGCGCCGAAATCCAGTAGCTTTTTCAACAAGGAGGTGTCTTCGTACCTCGCCGCGATTAGAACTGGAGACCAGCCGCCAACGTCTATGTGATTAGGGTCGGCTCCCCTCTGGAGCAGCTTCTCCACTATATCGATATGCCCTGGTTTTCGCCCATTTATGGCTTCAAGGAGCGGGGTGTAACCAAAGCCGTCTGAGACATCAATGTCAATACGATTTTCGTTGGCCATTTGTATATACCGATTAACAACTTCGACGGCACCAACGGAGGCGGCAAAATGGAAGGCCGTCTGCCCTTCGACGTCTTTGGCGCATGGGTCAAGTCCTTTCTGCACGAGGAAATCAAATATGTCCACATGCCCGGCGCGTCCCGCATGGTGTATGAGTGTTTGATTGCGGGAGCTTCGGATGTCCTTATTCGCCCCCTTTTCAAGCAGATATTTGCAAACGTCTAGAGATCCTCCGTAAACCGCTGAGAACAATGGGGTGACACAATAGTTCGGTTCCACCTCCCTGCGAAGCGCGAGGTCTCGAGCTGCCGTGTCTATATCAAACCCATACTTCAGCCCCATTTCAACCAACTTTTTGACGACTGAGAGGTGACCCCCCCCCGCGGCATAGTGAAGAGGCAAAAATCCATTCTTATCAGTGGCTAAAACATTGTCGCGATCAAGTAGGGATTCGACGATGGCGAGATGGCCATTCCTGGCTGCGATATGAATAGGGAGGTAATCGCCTTTCGCCGGTTTTACCAAAGGGGCCCTGCTGCGCAGCCAATGGAACAGCTCAATATGGCCACACTGAGCTGAGTAGTAGAGTGGTGTATATCCAGCGTCGTCAGCCTGCAAAAAATCTAGATCTGGCTTGAATTCTACGAGAACCGCCACCGAATCAGAGCTTCCTTTGATAACAGCGAGATGGAGTGGTGTGCGCCCGCCATTAGGTCCAGTGGTACGTGCGGCGGAGTCTCCTCCAGCTTCCAAAAGCCGTCGAAGAATTCCACTCTGTCCTGCGTTTGCAGCCACATGAACGGGTGTCCAATTTCTGGCAGTGCCGGCGTCGGGATCAGCTTGCTTGGAGAGAAGGAATTCGACTATATCATCCATGCCTTTCCCACAGGCCCAATGAAGCGGAGTAAATTTATGTGACGATTCGCCTGGGTGATATTGATTATGCTTAATGAGATTGTGTGCAATTTCTGCATGGCCCTCTTCGACAGCAAGGTAGAACGGTGTTTGTCCAGCTTTGTCGAGCAGACTACCATCTGCTCCATGTTCTAGGAGAAACTCTACTGCGTCTTTTGCGCCATTTTGCGCGGCATCATGAAGCGGTGTTGATTGATAGTAATCTCTGTCGTCCACTCCGAACTCGAGGACATCTGCAGACGGAACGGGCTTCTTTGCTAACCGAGATAGAGAGAAGCCGTTCCATCGTCGAGGCTTCAAATTTCCCGCTCTTTTTGTTTTCAATCTGAGAGCTCTTAGAACGTGAACGAGATCGTAAGAAGCCAGTAAGTGCGGCGGACTCTCGAATTTGAAATCCCAATAATCAGCAGATTCGTCATTTTCGCTCTGTATTTGTAGCATGAGTTGATATTCTGGCGTATCTGGTCGGAGTAACTTTGATACCAGAGGGACGAATGGCAAAATAAGATCGCCAGCTTTGCGAACATGGTGTGGCCAACAATTAATGGCGTATGCCAAAAAGACGCTCTTCGTCATAAGAGCACTTAGGTGTTCCCCGTCGTCAGCATCAAGTTGCTCCTGCGACACTGGCTGGTTGAGCCATGAAAGAAGATAGTGTACGCAGATCAAGGCCAACTCCAGGTGGCCTTGGGCCTGATTTTTGCAACTGAAGATGCTCCACTTGTTATCACGCTCTGGCAGATCCTGGAAGAATTCGGAAATAGTGGGGTGCCCAAAATATGCCCTTCGAGTCTTTTTGTCCACCGTAAGGAGAATACTGCAATTGTTCTTTATGAAAAACTCCAGGCCTTCATCAATGAATTCGTTGAAGTTGTCGCGCCGTTCGCCGTCCACCGGCATCGCCAAAGCATGTTGCAATTCCTCCATGTCAAGCTCCCAAAAAGCAAAGCACACGATACGGATCAGACTGGCCGCTTTGCCCCTGTATGCAACACGCATCGTTTCAAGGGCCTCGAAGTAGGGCCTTTGGAGATCGTCTGCATTGAAGTTTGCCAGAGTTTGTTCAATCTTAGATGCTGATCCAAGATCATAACCGCGATCACGGAGAAGATCGATTAGCGACCTAGCAAGCTGGAATTGAGGACCTGATTTCGCAATGAGCTTTTCTGTAATGAATGCTTGAAGATGGCCTGACAAGCCCCTTTCCTCCGCGATGCTCTTGACATTAGCTTTGATCATCGCCGCAACACCAGCCTTGATATCTTCTGGCTCTATTTCATAGGTAACGTCCTTGCCGGACGTCGCAGTCAAAACCTCCGGTTTCGGCCGGGATGTAATGAGGATGCGCGTTGTTATCCCATCCGTGGCCCCATCAGTCTCTTTTGTGATTTGGCACACTCGTCTCAAAAAGCCTACCATCTTATCATCAACCGTGGTTTGTCCTCTGGCCTTTGAGTCAACGATACACTCGTCAAGACCGTCAATGATGCATAGCAGACTGGTTCCCATTTGCAGCCTGAAGGTGCTAAGGAGAGCCCACCAAAATTCAACACCTTGGCGCGTAGACATTTGCTTAGATAAAGTGATCACGCAGCGCTCGAAACAAGCTTTATCGGCGCCCCAGAGCTGTGCAAGGATACGCTTCAAAATGATATCAGGAGTATTTCCGCTCCGAGTTTTCTCCACAAAGTAAGAAACGACGATGGGCTTCTTTGGGTAATACTTCAGAAGACTAGTGACTGAGAATTTGGCAAGAACGGATTTGCCTTGACCGGGTCCTCCGATAATAAAGATGACTGCATTCCGAGTTGAGTCCCTCCAGTTCACGAACGCCTTCCTATCCTGGATCCAGTCGCAAGTTCCTTCTAGCGGTGGGTCGATTCTGTTTCCTCGATTCGAATTGGTACCCTGAAAGATTTCAAACTTTAGCAGATCCAGAACCGACTGGTCCTCTGACGTGATGGTGCGACCAAGGAACCATGGTGTCGGGTTTGGTGAGGGCTGCTGGTCAGATTTAGCTCCAGCCCAATTATCCGGGGCAGCATGCGGTAACTGATCTACTTTCCCTGCCGGTAAGGCGAGCCCACTTGCAGCATTGCCGATAACAGATTCGAGGGCATTTAAAGAGCTCTTTGGCAATTCCATGGTTGGCGTTATCAGCGCATCTTCGACCATCTTTTTGAACCTTGGCGCCACTTTTCTACTGAATTCGATATCCTTTGCACTCTCAAATTTCACCATCTTTTCATGGGTTCCGAAGATACCGATTGGGGGAAATTCATCCCCAAATTGAGCTGCCGCCGATTCTGGTGAAACCTATTAAAGTCTGAGCTACTGCTTTCACAGGTCAGGCAGCATCGTCTTTGACTTACCACCGGTAGACCCCACGTCCTCTTTTCTTCGAAGTATATTAGCAGGGGAATATTGTACTCTTTCACAAGGGACCGAAACTGATCCACCATAGGATTGACATCTTCAGGATCCACTTGTACGGTCTCTTTCTTATGCCTCTGCTTCAGGTACCTCACATAGGACATGTTAAGTCCAAAAGGTACAATTCTAGCTACGGGCTCCCAATTGGCTATAACGCTTCCAGTGAAAGGCGTGCTGAAGAAGGCAATGCCTTTCACAAGGAATTCCCCCAAGGGCATTAGAAGTTGTCGATATTGAGGATACTGCGGGGACGATCCATCATTTTGCAAAGCCAACACGATAGCCTTGATCATTAGCATGAACAACTGGACAAGGGAGGAGGGGATAAACACCTGACAAACTACAAGTCCTCCCAGACTATGACAGACAAAAAAGAGAGGTCTATGGCAGTCCTGTTCCAATTAGACTGTGATTACTGCACCTTCCAAGTCACATACATGAGGCCGGTCTTGCAAGATCTGGTCCAGCAGCCCAAGAGCCGTTTGTTTGAGGTTATGCGGTATCGTCTCCCAGTCAAGCAATCTTGCAGGGTATCCATATGACATGTATCGCCCGCTATAAGCCGCACGATCGAGGAGATCCGGGAGAATATCGCGAGCCCACATCCTAACCTCCCGATGCTTGCGAGGCCGCGTTGCGAAGGTGTTGAAGGCATGGCCATTGAGTCCATGAACGAATACAACACTGAAGGCATAAGCACTGTGGACTCCATAAAAAGGGGCATCAACATACTCAAATGCAGGATGCTCAGATCTGCAGGCTAGAGTGGTAAGATAGCGGAAGGACTGGCCAATCCCAATCGTCTCCTTGGAGTGCGGTCGGGATATGTCCAGTATATTGTTTTTCTTCAGACGAGCGAGAGCAGCATGGACGGCGCTTTCGCTGCTGCACTTGAAAGTAACCGTGGTAGCCTTGGTGTCCGTCCTCGGATCCAGCACCAAGTGGCTGATAATAGGCTCGCATTTTTTGTGAACTTGTGCCTCGAAGAGCCGGCGGACATCGTCCTCGGTGGCAGTGACCGGGAGGCCCCAGACGGAGACTGTCGTGTGGGCCACCATGATGTTCGTACCGCTTCGAGCACGAACCACGGCCGTAAAAAGCGAACCTCGAATCTGGAGTGTGTTTCGAGGATCTCCATCTTTACATATGCAGTTCCAAGTCCACGCCACTGCGCACAAGCTGGCTGCGGGGGAGGTTCAGCTGAGGCAGTTGTTGGCCAATCTTGAGCTCCAAGCCGGCTGGTGGCGTTGCTATCGCGAAGCTAACCATGGCTGAATACAGCAAGTGTGGCTTACGAAGGTCCCCTTTTCCGCCTTCGCCGATTGCAATTCTGAGGATGCGGCCCTGTTGCGCAGAATTTCAATGAAGAAATGCACTCCCTTTGCCCTATCCCGGTAAGTGATTATGTAGGTATCTGTATTGAGTGGTTGCAGAGGTGATTTTACACAAGACTTTCCTTCGCTGTTGCCAAGTGGTTATTCCAGCTCGCGCTTTGACCCCTCGGTCGGGCGACCGCTCCCCGAGATTCACTACTTCGCGTTAGCGAGTTACCTTTGGTTTAGCGTGCCAATCGGCGTGTGACTTTCTAATCACTCTCTGGCTCGTGCATTGGCATTTTACACAGCCGCACATGAATGTTAGCACGGCACACGCCCTATGTGTGAATGCCACTGGCTGAAAAATGCCTCAAACCCAGAGCTGTGATGTTCACGCGTGCTTTGTGCACTAAACGCTAACTAGATCTGATAGGTGGGGTTGTGGCGCTATCAGCCATCCTATTATGGATGTAAACGCACAGAAGACAGCACCTTTTGTGACGGATGTTGGAGTGATTTAGCGTAATTCAACTTGTAAACAGCCGATGTCCGGAACGACTTCTGAATCCTCAGGCCAAATTATATGCAATTAACTAAACTTAGCCCTTGCTCGGCCTTCGGTTGCGTTGCTTCCGCGAGATCCAGTCTTAAAACTGGAACCAAACACTAATCTGCGCAGCATCGAGCCAAATGGTCCTACCTTCCTCAGTCTCGCCCACGTCTAGTACAATACAATTAGAGAGCGGCCAACGGAAATCTGATGTGTTAGACGTTGTCCTCGAAAATTGGAAGAGAGAAAGGGCTCAGGCAAAGCACACAATTGTCATCACGCTGTTTGTGGACCTTGCGCGCGGGGAGGCAGCAGTGGATGATCAACACTAACATAGTCTAGCGCATCAATCCTCCCCTTAGTGCTACTTTGTTCATTTGTAGTCGGTATATAGTTGTCATCGCTTGAGTGTGGATTTGTGGTAATAGTATGTCTAGCCATGGATGTCGTCGTTTGCCGTGGTGGGAGTAACAAGACTAGTGCGAGGATTAGGGGGAATGCACTTCTCATATACTGACAGGACGAAGGGGGGCTCATCTGGGATTGGACTGACGAGTTAGACATCTGGGCGGAGAGCACCTAAATTTAGTCACCATAGGGCCCGGTTTTGGGCTCCAGGCTGGCGTGGCCTGAGGAGGCAGGGCCGTTCTCGGTAGCTACAAGTGCTCGAAGCCATAAAAGCAGCTTGCGCGGTTTGACTTGACAATGCAGAACAGTGGAATTACTGGAATTTGCGTACAGGTATACGGCGAGGCAGGAAAATAGCGACTGTAACTTGAGGGTTCCTTGCCTTGCTGACTCTCGGGGACCGGTTTAGGCCCTCTGATTCTACAAGCGCGTATTTCGAATCCTCTGCCTTTCAGTGACTCCTTGGTGATCGTTCAAGTTCTTTAAAGTCCCAAGAGCAGATCAGATCCTATCTCACCGGATGTATTTCTACACCAACCAGTTACGAAGTTGACATTGCAGCAAAAGCTCTAACAACTGAAATTTGGTTGTGCTGCCTTCCCTAGCCCTCATTCCACAAACTTTCCACCAAAGATTACAAGAGGCACCCAGGTGTGCGCTTCTTCGGTCGGCCGTTTTCGCTGATCATGTGGCTTGCTTCCGGCCTTGGCAGGCTCGACTGTGATGAGAACAGAAAAATCTCAAGAAATGAAGGCGATGCGTTTGACCCGGAATTAGCACTGCAAGAAACTGAGGCCTATTCGTGATATTTCTGTGAATGCTAGAATTTTACCGCCCCCCTGCCGTGTCTTGGCGGCGTACTCGTCCTTAGAAGATTGCTCCACGTACCTCAACGATTCCCTGCTGCCTCCCGCGACTACCTGCTGCCTCCCACGACTGCCTCGTTGCGACCGAGCCTGACGACTGCACAAAACCTTGGTGACTTCCAAAATAAGACACAATAAGGAAAAGCACCTGCTTATCCTGAGCGCTTTGCTGTAAACAGCATGACAGTTAGGAGCAACCAAAATAGGCCAGATTTTGCAGATGCTGAGAAGCTACTTTTACTCTTGAAGTATCCCCCCCAAGTCATGACGGAAGCTGTTTTTGTTCTTCCCCAAGTACTCCCAGGGACTCTGACTCCCCAGGGCCATGACGGAAGCTACTTTTGTTCTACTCCAAGTACCCCCAGAGGCTCTAGCTCCCCAGGACCATGACAGCACAAAGACCAAACCAGTGACGATCTCCCTCCTCTCCCACCTAAAATGGCGAGCCTCGTACTCCGTGGGATACAAGGCCTCTCTCAGGCTATCGGCACTTACCCCAAGCCATATCCCGTTTATGGGCGTGCACCTCATAGGCATGTGTCTTAGAGATGAGATAACTTGCCTCGCTCCGCTTTTTTGTTTCAACAAAGACGAAATGAGAGACCTGCTCTCTGTCCCTGATCTCATACGCAAGGAGAGGTTTGTTGACATACAAAAGGAATTTCCGTCCGATATTTTTATTTCCTCAGGTAAAAGAATGACCGAAGCTGGTTTTACATGGTGCCCTATATATTTCGCATCTGAAAATTTTGTATCAGATCTTCAAACTCCGCCTGGCTCAAAACGGTTGGCGGTCTACTCGTTACTTTCTCCGGTTTACGGCTCCATAATATCCCCAGCAGTTTTTTGAGCACAGGATGCCTCGCAATTGAAAAGATGGTCTATCCACTTATCGAATTTTGCCGATTGCCTCAGCAGAACAAATTCGGGGTCAAGATCTGCTGCTACCTTGTGTCATCTTCGACAAGCCGCTCAGGATGGGTGAAGGAAGCTTTGGTGTCCTTGTCGACAGCGTGAGGGAAGAGAATGGCGTCAAGTACGTCAGTTATTATTGTCGCATATCGATTCGGCGGTGGCTAGAAGAGTCTGGCGGATTTGAAAACAGCGTGGTATCGAGTTCAGTTGGTATGCCGACCGAAGTTTCTGTATTCGAGGATCTGCCATTGCAAATGTGGTGTGTTGGGTGGTCATACAAAGGCTGATTCTGGCCGCGCTCAACCACCTTTGCTCACAGGATCCCGCGACCCTCCATTCGTGTCGAGATCACTTGCTCTTCGTGGCCCAGCCGCTCTCTTGCGCCATTTTTCGCTAAGTAGGTGTCCAACTTAGTATTAAGCATCGTAGCTGTGTGATTCTAACAGCTTGACGACCGCCCACTGGCCTGCGACCTCGACATAGAAACTCCGTGGCTTGCACTTGCTCTCCAGTGGCAATGCTAGTGCCAGGTCTTCACCTCATATGGACAGCTTGGGGGCTCAGGGCAGAGTGTCGATTATTGCATCACCTCCGTTCTAGGGCTTCGCCTCATACGGCCATCCCAGAATATTCGGCGTCAGAATGGATGTCTCTTGAATCTCCTTGGCCCTCGCCTTAAGCTGCTCCACGTCCCAATTCGCATAACAAAACTTGCCCCTCAGGAACGCCGCATCCTTGGTCGTCGCCCACACGAAGAAGTGGGCCGACAAATTGACTAATAGGACGTTAGCACCATTCGCTCCATCATCTCATATCAGCCTCCTTCGAGCTTTGGACTTACCGTCATCTAGCAACGCTTCCTTTGCATTCCCACCTACCGTAGCCATCTCCCGCATCAGATCTGTCGCCACGATCCCTGGGTGAATGGCCACGACAAATACATCTGGGCACTCGGCCGCCACATGCTCGAGCAGGCGGATCTGCGCGAGCTTGCTGGTGATGTATGCACTCGCACCTTGGCAAAACGGGTAGACGGCAGGAAGGTTGACGATGCCGGCAGAGACGCCGACGATGCGGGCCCCAGATTTGCGGGATGGGAGGAAAGAGTGCAGTGTGGCGAAGAAGCCGCGCATGTTGGTCTTTATCGTGTTAGTGGTGGTGTGTAGAGAGGTCGAGTGGTGAAGGGACCCGTACCTCCATGACATCCCACCAACCGTCTGGGTCCGACTCCTCGATGCTCTTTGGGTTGATCGTGCGGCCGGCACTCAACACGAGGACATCCCATCCCTTGAACTTGTCCGCAATGTCCTTCAATTCTTTTGCCTTGGTAACGCTAGCAGAGTACGTCTCAACCTCACACTTGGGCAACTGCTCCTTGATCTTGGCCTTGGTCTCCTCGAGCTTATTCTCGCGACGACCGATGAGGACGAGTCTGGAGGCACCTGCAGCAGCATACGCCAGACATGTCGCCTGCCCAATGCCTGAGCCACCGCCGGTGACGACGACAGTTTGGCCGGCGTGGGAGAGGGCAGGAGAGGAGGGATCGATGGCGGGGTAGGGGGCGTTGTGCCATTCAGAGACGAAGGCAGGGTAGGGAGGTTTCATTGAGACGACGGCGATACAGAGAGTGTGAGTTGAAGGTAGGAGGATCGAGGACAGAGAGACAACAGGAATAGTCAGAATTCAATTGGAGAGAATAAGATACACGCCCGTGAGATGCACACCCGTGAGGTACACGCCTAGGAGACACAGCCTATGAGATACGCGCCCGTGAGATACACGCCCGTGAGATGCACGCCTGTGAGGTATACGCCTGAGACACACGCCCATTAGAAGCACACTCGTGGGATGCACGCCCGTGAGGTACAAATAAATCATAAGCGTCCTCATATACGATTTGTTCAATTCCCCGGGTAAGTTTACCCTTACTGGTGCTTCTCTTATTAGGTATTTTGCCAGCTTTATGCCTGTTCTCGAAGTTTAACAAGGACCTGTTAATGCGACTCCACCGTCTTCTAAGAGAGTCCCGTAAAAGGCCGTCCCACTCTGCGAGTAGGGCCAAGCCAAAAACCTTCCTCGCCCAGGTGAATCTCTGTTGGCCCCTTAAGCATACATCATTGGGCTGCGCTGTCTAGGCGATACCAGTTCTCCTCGTCTACGTCTCGCAAGCGATTCGCCTGCGAGGGTCAGGTCCTTAGCACGAGTAAGGTAGCCAGCTCCCATCTCTTTGTATACCGACATGCGCATCGGTCCTCTCGAGCCATATAGATAGTCTCCTAGATCCCTTCGAGTCTGCGGTGGCTATCATTATATGCTACGCTCCGCAGGCGATACGCGTGCGATATACTCGCGTATCTCCTGTTTCGCGTTATCTGGTGAGGTCTCCCTCATCTAGACCGACCATGTCCCATCAGAGGAGCCCGCTTATAGCACCCGCGCTGGCAAGGCTACGCCTGCTCCCCTACTAACAAAGCTTGTGTCCCCCGTGCACTATATATCTCCCATGTGGCTTGTATCTTTCCCCATGTAGTCCCCTAGCTCTTCCAGAGGTGGTACCTGTGCTCGAGGCTTAACAAGGCCCTCAGAGAACGTGTCGGGCTCAAAAATCTGTGCTCGAGGCTTAGCATCGTTTCGAGGGCGTTCTTCTCTCGCTTGCGAAGGTACTTGTGCTCGAAGCTCGCCGGTTCTACCCGTGTCAGTCTTAACAGGGCCTGAGATACTTACTCGCTGCGAGTTCCCGCTATCCTCGCCTGCGCTCCGTTAGGCGCACGATCTCAGAACGCGTACGAGCTAGGGGTGTCCTATGGCGTTTCTGGGCGACACCACGTCCACCGGTGGATATGACCGGCTTCAGGCCTGCATGCGAGGCAGGTAGAAACGCGTCGGATGGTTTTCGTATCCCCAGTATCCCCCCTTTTTTTGGTTCGGGCGCGTACTGCTGTTATTGGATTCATTTTGGCTTTGCTGCGAACAGCTACTGACATTGAATACCGCGAGAAGGTATGAGTCCATCGTCCTACGGACTACGAGTAGCCTGCACTTCGTGTGCTCGCGAAGGGCTCGTGAGATACAGTCGCTTGCACAATCGGCTCGGGTTTTCGCACGCCGCAGAATTTTTATCTCTGCGCACCCCCTGTAGCGCTCGGCATAGACTTTGCCTGATTCACCCCAGCTCCAACCAAGGGTAGCCCTTGCACCGCCTCGATGACATGAAACCTCTGCATAATCTCGATGCCTTAACGTCTTCAACATGTGGATCAGTTGCAAAATCGGTTTCCGCTTTTTGACTTTGCTTCGCTACACTGGACAAGGGCGCCCCTGCACAAGCCCTTACCAGAGCCAGCCAAGCGTAGAACTGCCTGGCTGCTACTCTGCATCACATTCAGAATAGAAAACACTCTAGATGTTTGCAGATTGTAATAGCTGCAGTTACGACTGCTCAAAAACACCACCTGATGTCTGTCAGTACACAGATATCACGGGAATAGGCGTGAGTTCCATTCCAGAAATATATTTGCCAATACTCAGCCTTACAATTCGATATAGGTCGTTATTGGATATGTAGTTACAGCTTTGGTCGCGGTTGTCATCGTAGTTGTCTACTACATTGCTGTTTTCTCGCCAAATGCATACCCTTTCCGAAAGGACGATGGCTCAGAGGACATACAAGCTCGCGCCAAATTTCGTCCGAATCCCATCGATAAGTATATTCTTCGCTGGGCAGAAACAAAATTTCCTCGCAAATACGACAATGAGAACGAAGGCACATCTCGCCTCGAGGAAGTGCTCACCAAGGTTCGTCCACGCTATTAGCAACAAATCATGCCCTCCGCGCCGCATCCATGCCCTCACTGACACTCTCGCAGTGCGCCTTGACTATGAGCGACCTGCAAATCGTCACCGGCATCTCAGTCCTCGTCTCAGGCTATGCACAGTTGACATGTGGACTCTCGGCATACCATTGGCAGGTTGTGGTCTACTTAGCCTGGTTTTCCAGCCTCACCCATCTTAGCTGCCTCAGCGTTCTTCGCAGCTACCTTTACAAGAGACCTGGACAACGTCTCTGGAGATGGATAGCGATGGCCGTCATCATCGTCATGCTCGTCACTGCTATCGTTCCCACGGGCAACTTTAACTGGTTTGGGGATTCGTTCAGTGACGCGACTGATCTGCAGCTGCTGCAGCCTCCTCCGAGCTCGTACGCCATTTGCTTCTACAGGCTCCCGGTGCCGAAGAGCCCTGTAGCTTATCCTTCGATGGTCATTTCGACTTTGCTACTTGTTCTTGGATTCCTCAACCGTGTTGTTAGACTCCATAAAAGATTGTCTATCGATCTAGCACTCTACCTTAGATCTTGCCTCAGCGATTTTGTCAGGAAGTACCTCCGTAGAATTTATGCCTGGTGCGACGTTCAGACGACGCCACGCTCTTTGAGCAGGCTTCTGGTATACCGGCCCTTACTCACAATTTTTCTCGTATCCCGAGTCTCATTGGACCTGTGGTCTTCCATGTTCCTAGAGGTATGCACGGTTTCCCATTTACAACAGCTTGACACGACTCGAGATTGCCGTCCTTGGGGGCTGACGATTCCTAGACTTGGTGGCTAATTGTCGCCTTTTGTTGGGGCTCTATTCACCTAGTATACACCCTTCAGCTCTACGGAGTCGATACAGGCAGGGATGCCTGGACATTTGGACAGGTCATCCCCCTGGTGTTGCTAGCAGCACCCTTGATAAGCATCCTAGAGATCTCATTTGAAGGTAAGTTCCGCAACTTTCTCAATATATATTGTTGTTGATCTGAAGTCTATCTAGGAGAAGACCGAACAGCCAAGTCACCGAAGACCAGTCCAGGGACAACAGAACCCGCTCAAGCCGCCGGATCGGCAGAATCACAAACAGCCGGGCGTTCAGCTACAGAGCCAGCCGCAGAGCCAGCCGCAGACCCAATAGCAGAACCAGACTCAATAGTAGAACGAAGAAGCCCTCGCATTCAAACGCTAGAGATAGCCGATCAACTAGCTAACGCACCTCTAGACGGCCTCCGAGACGACCCCGACTTCGACTTTTACCGAGAGTCCTCTTGGTTTAGTCACATAGTCCTTTACTTCCTGTGGATGGCATTCAGTCTCGGCATCGCCGCGCTTCTCTACAGCGGCTTGCGATGGGATCTTTTCCGCTACTTCATCTACACATCCACCACATTCCTCTGGGAATGGACCCCCTTCGCCATCTGTTGGGTCTTGATGTGCTTCGCGCTGTTCCTCGTCACGATCGAGGATATCGGGCTTCAATTCCGGGATAGCCCAACCTTGCGCGTGCTATCAGCCGCAGCAAAAGGTGTTATTTACCTCTCCTGCTCCTTCATGTACCTGTCCTTTGGTATTGGGTTACCGCCTACAACGTTTGGTGCGTCCTGGGTTCCCCTGGCCATCGTACCGCCGTACGCATCACTTGTCCTGATTTTCTTCGTCATGGTTGGGAGCGAGCGCGTCAAGGCCAAACCGGGATCGGGATGGGGGCCAATCCGATGGATCGTTGAGTACGCGTTGCCCTTTGGAATTTATCTCGCTTGCGTGGTGTTGTTGTTTTTCGCTTTGACTTCTGCCTCCGTCGATTACCAATTTGGTGAGAACTTCGCTTGGCTGTATCTAGTTGTACCGCCGGGCTTGTACATAATGATCTGCCTTATTTACTGGGGATTTCCGAAGATCAGAGCTTTGTCAGCCGGAACGGCACTAGTACAGCCTTTCGCCTTGGACAGGCAACAGTCTATACACATCAGGTAGGTACGTAAGAAGGTGGTGGTGACGACGATGGAATCCTCTGGAACACACAGGGTGGCAAGGTGACAAGGTCTGCCTACGTCTAACTCGCTACACAGGTAGAAAGTACTAGTAGATAGGACAAGGAATTCAGCATCATCTTCCTCAGTTTGACAAGCTTTTATGCCAACGTTCCGGAGGAACAGATGGAAAGTTTCAAGTTGCTGAGCGGCAGCAAGCTCAGAGGAGGACAGGGAACCTGTCACCACCTCTGCAGTACTAGTACTAATACTCGTGCCTGAATGATTCGAGATAGGCCCAATACTACCCTCGCTCCCGTGCTCACATCGCGTCACTTCACAAGTGAAAAGCGCCAAGAAATGACGTAGCCGCTCTGGACTTTACAGGCTGCTTCAGGCGCGTCTTTTTAGAAGCACATCCTCTTTGCCCTTTGATGACATCCTTTACAGCGCGCGCTAGCTCCTCCGAGTTTCCCGCCATGAATTTGCCAGCGCGATTTGGTGACACGCAGATCCACCACGAAGGCTTGCTGAAGACATTCATGCATCGAGATTGTACTAGTACTTAGGGACAGCCCTGACATGGAGCCTGCCACAGACGAGACGCCGAGGAAGAAGCACCGGAAGCGCTACGAGACTACTACTACAGAGTGCTCTCCCGATTCCCATGTCCTCCACGAAAACAATCGCCTAAAGCGTGCTTTGCGTTGGATGCTCTCAACTTAAGGAGCCTCCCTGGCTAGTGTACATGGCGCCCTCCCCAACGTACAAGATAAGTTGGCTTTTTCTCCGGTAGTGACATCTTAGTAGTTAAGGATTCTTGGTAAAGTCATTCTGTTCCTACACTACCGCTGACAGAACTCTTAGCACTCCCAATGCGCCGACTACCGTAACCCAACACGCCTTTAACTCTGACGCCCCATTCTTCTGGCTGGTAGCTGCGGGCTGTGTGGCCGTCACCGTTGCCGTTGCGCCGCTAGTTCCACCCTGACCCGTCGTCGGTGTCGCTGTTGGCGTCACCATGCCTACTCCATTCCCTGTCGTTGCCGTCTGCGCCCCAGCATCACTCGTAAACCCGGTCGCCTCGGCCGTCGCCGTCGTTGCCGCTGTCTGCTGCGTACCGACATTGCCAGTCGACGAAGGTAGCGGATGCGGCCCCCTATACATGTTCCCGACTTCACCGTCGGCCAGGGTGTAAGCACCAGTACGGGCGTTGCCAGTTGTACCGTCGGGCGCGTGGAAGAAGCCGGTTCTGTTTGGAGGGAGTTAGTGGATGAGTATCGGGGAATGTGGTGGGAGGTTAATACTACTAGTAGTAGGAAGAGAGGGAAAGGGAAGAGAGAGAGCTTACTGCTGATTATAGCAAAAAGGATCGCGGTCCAGGGAGAGGCATTCTTCGTTCACCGAACCTAGAGAAATCCTATCAGTCTTCTACCACCCCCTTCTTCCATCGGCATAAAGCCACCCAAGAATGAGCGAATGGATAGAATTAATCAGTCGCGTACAGCTAAACACATCCCGTATTTGCACCGGTACCGCGTTTCTTCTCTTAACCGCCGCACCTGCAATTAACAGTCCCACCTCTTTTATGAATGCGGCTTCGACGCTGATGAGGACGAGAATCTCGCCGTCGATGGGGCGAGCAGTTTGGTCGTTGCAGACTGCGGAGGCTGAGGAGACGGAGAGGAGGAGCAAATGGAGGAAGAGTGGGGTGAGAAGGGTTGGGCGTTTCATTTTTGCTGGGTGGAGCGGGAAAAAGAAACCGAGGATCCAAGGATTTGGGGGTGGAAATGAGCGCGAAGGATGATGTTCGGGGCCGAAGAAGATTGGAGAAAGCAGATTAAAAAAAGCAGAGACTTGCAAGATCGAAGTCAATTCTGTGCCCCTCTACATCAGGCGTTCGGGAACGCCATATACTCTATCGCGCAAAGATTCACCCTAGCACACCCTATTGTGATATTGGCGCGTTAAATGCAGCCTCCGCAACCTATCATCATTAAGCTTTCTACCAGGTACAGCCTGTATTGGAAATGTAGGGCACCTAGATTTTCCACTTGAGACGTGGCTGAAGCTGTAGTGGCGGCAAATAAAATTGGCCAACGTCCAAATAGGGGTGAGAGCCTCGAAGAAACAGAAGGTGAGGTCTTTCTGGTCTTTACTACTAATGATACCGTTCAACTACGGTGGTTGAATGGTTTAGATACGACTGGATACCGTGTAAACCGTAAGATACCATATAGTAGCCACAAGTTTTGTCGGTACTACCCAGAGGTTGTCGACCGGTAGTAGAGCGGTTACTACTATACTACGTAGCTGAACGGTTGCCAAACCTCGATAGTACCGAGTTAATACTTGCTACGTAGTAGCGAGGCATTTGAACGGTTTAGCTAGTACCGTTGAATACTAAGCAAGCGCATGAGGTACACGCCCATGAGGTGCACGCCTATGAGGTACTAGACGCCTATGAGGTACTACTAGTAGTACACGCCCATGAGGTGGCCGGGTAGTACTACTACTATCAGGTGTAGTAGGCTTTTCAGGCTTTTGAGGGTCGTTTTTCGAGGGTTCGAGGTCAGGTTCGAGTTTAAATGGCCCTGGTGGCCAGAGGTAGGTTACCTGCAGAGATCGCTAGTAGTATTCGTCGGTCAGGAGGCCAGTCTAGAGCGTGTCATAGGGGCGCTCGTACTAGTAAACAGTACTACTTACTACTACTGACTCTTATGGTACTAGTAGTACTTAGTACTAGTATTGTGAGGCAACAGATGTCTCTAGGAGTGCTGTAGGGTTCAACTTGCTTTGGACATTCTCTTGGGTAAGTACCTGACTCTTGTAACCCCTCCTTGGCATCTGTTGGCTCTTCAAAGTTTTGATACGAATTCGAGTTCCGCGTAGGGATGTGAAACTGCGCTGGATCATATAAAGTACTACCAGTAGTGCTATCACGCCTCGCTGTAAGTACTTGAATAGCGTTTGATGTAAGCTTGGTCTATACTCGAATTATACTCGAAGTTGGTTAGATTTGCATTTGAGAAGCGTTCGAACTATACTTGAGTAAAATCCCTACTATTGGAATGCCTTTGGGCCAAGAACGTCTGAATGCGGAACGGCCGATTACGGTGTGAACGCAGCTTGAGTGCCACTGGATTCGAGCGACGTTCAAGTAAAACGCGATTCCTTAAATGCACGAATAGTACTACCATGCCGCCCGCGTAGGTTACTAGTACTCGTGGCTAGTAGTAGCTTTGGTTCGAAGGATACTAGTACTGTAAGTTGAAACTGGTAGACTCTAACAAACGCTAAAATTCGCCGCCAAGAAAACAATCTCCAAGTCTTTTTACACTCCCTTCGGCAACATGCATCTTTCACGCGATCCGTATCGAGATGAAACTTGATACTCATCTCGATTTTCACCAGATTCATGATGGCAATGGCGAGAAATTCATCGAGCACCTGCTAGAGATTTCCAAACACACTGTCTCCGGAGACGCCGCGGCGGAGTGGGCGAACAATCTGCGTTTCATTGCTGTACCAGAGGAGCTCTCCCTTGGATCTACCAATGAAAGGAAACCTGCAGAGATTCTCGTTAAGAAAGAGGACAAGAAAGGCCCTAGCCATAGTACCATTGGCGTTGGTTTGGACTGTGTTTGCGATAAATGGCCCAAATTCCCACTTCAAGAGCTTCCCTACCTGACTTTAACCGATAATGGCGCTGTTAAGGACTGCAACCATCATGTTGCCGTATCATACTGCTGGCGCAAATCTTCCCAATCGGTTCGGCCATTGGAGGTGACGATAAAAGGACACCAATTGCGACCATTAAAAAAGCAGCGATTGGATCAAACGCTACTGGGCAACATCGAAAAGGCACCATACGATATCAAGACAAGTAATGGAATGCGAAAAGGTCGCGTTCCTCGAGATGTCATGGATCGAGCCCTTCGCTACGCGGCCAACAAGGGCCTGAGCTTCATCTGGATAGACCAAGAATGCATTGAGCAAGATAATCCTGTTGAAAAGGAACTTGCCATCCAGTCCATGCATCTTGTCTATCGTCGTTCAGAATATCCTCTTGGTCTTCTCACCGCACGGTTGCTTCACCAGCAACATATTGAAGCTCTCAAGTTCGCCGTAAGATACTCTTACGAAGAGCTAGTTCTACATGATGCAGACCCCAGGACTGAAAGTTTCCTCGAGACGCCAGAAAGCCGGCCTATATCCAACCTTACTGCGATTGAAAACTTCATCCGGAGCTTTGCGGAAGTCCTGAAGATAATGGCCCGCGACAGGTGGCTTACCCGAGGGTGGATAATGCAAGAGATGGTGCTTGCTGGTGAAAAGATGGTCTTCTCACTGCCATGCGAACCTCGTCTCGTGAAGCCGGACTGGGGTGGCGACGTCGAAGGTGAACTACACCTCACCCTGGATCAATTGGTCCCTATCTTCGACGATGTACTCTCCAGCGACGCGAAAGCAACAGAATTTAACAAAATCATAATCGGTATGAAAGGACACCAGAGCATAGCATATGCATTTCACGCAAGCTATAGGAAACTGAGGCACATTACACTTGGGACCAACGCTGATGGAATCCATAATATGTGGGGTAACTATCGTGTATGCAATCCGCTTGCTGCAGTCCTCTTTTTGGAAGGCCGAACCAACAGCAGATATGGAGACCGAATAGCCATCGTGGCTAATCTCTGTGACTATGCAGTACGCCTTAACACCACTGAGTTGAATGAGCTGGGCTTCGGGTACAGTACGTGCTTATTTGCTCTGATGTTACTCAATGGCGATATTACCTACATGCTTGAATGGGCCAAGGCTACAAACAAGCCAAGGTACAACACATTTGACACCGAAACGCCATCGCTCCTCCGTGAGCCAGGATGGGATCCGTTACCAGCATTTTCATGGATGCCAGCTCCTCATGCGAGCTTGTCGCTCGGTTTTTGCTATGCTGAGTTCATAGACAACGGCAATTTGTCTTTGGCTACGATTACGGACCCTATCATGCAAATCCTTGAACCAGGCTTTTCCCGACGAGGACTCCATCTACGAGGTTGGATTTGGAATATCAACCAAACCATTATTCTTCGTGACTTCCAGCGGCAGCTGAAAAGAAGCTGGCCTTCTATTCTCGAAAAGGCCGAACATTTGGACGACTTTACGCCACTGGCAGTGCGTGTGGCAAAGCTTGTCATAAGTCTGTTTTCGACTTTGCTAAAAGCGGACGCTCAGGACTTGTCAGTGTTACTGTGGTATCACCTAGTTCTGAAGTATCTTCGCGACTGGAGTGAACATGACCGCGATCTCCACACGCACTCCAGACAAGTTCCTAAGGCGTTGGTGCCATCGTTGTCACAGCTCGAAACTATACTTTCCAAAGTCACTGCTGGATATTCAGGCCAACGCAAAGATTTTTTATCTCCACAGCTGGTATTACACCTGTTGTTGACGAGACTAGAAGAGAGAAGCACTGCGTCACCTGAGGTCGAGTGGATATTCAATCTGATCATGGCTCAAGGAAGCCTCCAGTGGGGCAGAAAGTTCAGTTCCTCTGGTCTAGACTGCAAGGAGGACCAAAATCAAGCGATCGCAATCTTCGACTGCGGTGAAAGCAGTCTTATTCTAACACCTCAGATGCGGGATCCCACTAAAGATGCTGCACAGAAAAGGCAATGGATGCGTCACTTCCGTCAGCAGCCTGGATCTTGGATCATTGAGGGTCAGCACAGCGCTTCCATTTCTGAAAGTGACATTCCAAACTTCAAAACCAAGGGCATGGTGAGAGGACTCTGGAGAATCGGCGATGTCAAACCACAATCGTATGTCCTTTCATGAATATGCCAGGTTCTCCCCGCCAAATAGTAACATGTTGCTGCTCGTGAACCCTTCAAGGTTGTGACTGTAGTTCCATCTTTCCCTCTTTGAAGATGTCTGTAAAGGGTTGAAATGATTCGCAAGTCAGTTCACTCAGACCAATCTCCCAGAAGCACCACCTCTTGCTTCTATCACAGCCCACTTTCCAAGCCTCGAGCACCTCTAAGACATGGCAGTCGACATTCATATCCACTGTATTTTGTGGATACTACATCCTCCTTACATACCTCACTATCTTGACATCCCAGCCCTAGACGACAGTGTCTTCAAGGTCGATGCCACCGGAGGGTAAAGGTCTCGCCCGTGCGTTGTCACAGATTCTCTTCCAGAGCGCGTGGGGTCAAGATCTGATGTGTAGGTCAGCCAACATGCGTCGATGGAACGTTCATACATTGATCATTTCGCAGGTCTTCTCCTTCAACAAGCGAGATATCGAAAGATTCAAATATACCGAAGGAGGAACGGCGATACTACGTGCCGATCTATCCTACCCCGCTTGCTTAGAGTCGAACCATACAAGTCTGGTGTGGCTATAGTGGTGGGATGAAGTTTGGCTCAAGTTACATTAATACGCTTAATGCCTTGAAGTGCCCACTGCAATGCTCTCTTTATACGGGGGGTCTGTCGGCTGGGAAGGGGTCAACTTGAGGTGGACTCTTTCGATGATTTACGCGGAGTTTTGGCTTTGCCGCTTTCAAATGTGGTGTATGGAGATGTCTATTTGGATGTGGCAGTAAAGCGATGGGCAATCCGGACTCGTCACACCTGGTGCTCCGGAGAGAGTCGCGCCTCAGCCACCTCGCAACAACATGACAGCAGAATCCACTGCCTCGGATACAGACGACGCAGTTACTGGGTTCAGTCTAAGCAAGATGGGTGTTGCTATCAAAAAGACAAGAGGAGTACTGCCAAGGTCATATGCTTCGATACTACGAGAATCAATGCTGTTAGTCGGCAGAAGACTAGTAATTGTCGCATTCGGAATGGTTCTGTGGCTCGAAGATCAAAGGCGATCTTCAGGTCCTGTCTCCTCTCTTGCAACAGTGAAGGCAAAGATACATCACCTTCCGGAGAGGCCCGCCAGACTGTTCGCTGAATAGTAGGCTTTAAAAGATGAAAGGCAAGTCAAGATCAGATGCCAGGAGAGCAGCAAGGATAGGGACGGTCGCCGAAGTTTTCGGCAGTCTGCAAGGTCATGGTTGGACCAGGAAGCCCCTCGCGGAATGATCCGCTTCAGGAGAATTGTGAAAATTTCGTATGGCAACAAACTTTCATACCATCTTCCTCCGTTGAATTGAACAAGCTACATATCCACATCTACAACGACTACCATGAGTCATGAAATTCCACCATGCCTTCATGAAATGCACGATAGACTTGATTTTAGGGACGAACCTCGTCGAGTATAAAGTCTTCACCTGGGATCCGTAGTCTACCCTCACGATTTCAATGGGCATTGCTTCGAATCCAACTTCACTTTCGAAAGATTTTCGTGCGTCTTTCAGGGCTTAGCATCTAGTTTCGCCAGCCTCTCCCGGGCCTGCGGCAGCCTGTCCCTTACATTTTGTCTCCTCAACTCCTTATCCCAAATGTACGTCACACTGTTGTGAGTGATGCAAGCCTTAGCCCACTTTGAGAAATTTGGGAGCTTGTCTAGGGCTGCTGGGAGAGAAGAAGGAAGGATGATATCGTCCGCAAAGTCATAGAGGCGGAGGATGAAGGATGCGGTCTGGACCTAGATGGAGGACGAGAGGTCAGCGCCGTGCTTGTATAACATACAATATGTAGCTCTAGAGACATAGTAGAAAGGAAAGATACCTCAGCGAGTGTCATCTCCTTACTCCCGCCAAAGAACGGATTGGCATCGTGTAGCAGTGGCTCAATCTCTTTCTCGATCGCCTTGACCCATTCATCTGCCTTGGTCTTCTTCTCTTCATCGTTGATAGCACGAATTGCAGCGTATAAGTATGTGTTGACCTTGGTGAAATATGTATCAACAAAGAAATTGACCCGGTAGCGGAATAGAGACGCGGTGGGGGAGCCGTCGCTTGCGGGTAGAAGATGGGAAGGGTGGGCATCTGCGAGGAATTGGGAGACGAGACCGGATTCAAGGAGGATCTCGTCGAAACTACCATTCGAGTAGCGCATTGATGGGACGAGGCCTCGCTGTCAAAAAAAGTGGTGAGCTCGTGGATGATAGATAAGTTGGGTAGAAGGCTGCGTACCGGGTTGACTTTGAGGTACCATTCCTCGCGAGGTTTGTCTAGATCGATGATGACTTCCTCATAAGGCAATTGGAGCTCCTTCAAGGCGATATGTGCGCGGTGAGCCTGTTCCACCCTCAGTCAGTTGTTCTATACCATAGCATGCTGCTTTACCCAAGGACAGCCATGGTTAGTATACAGTGTGATTTTGGGTGGACTGTGAATGCCGTTCGTGGTCGCGGCGGCTGCCATGTTTAGCTAAATGGGCAATGGTATAGAGTGGTCTTTGAATTATAGCTACTTCAAGGACTGATGGGTGCGACTGAGGGGAAGGTCTCTCAAATATCAATCACGCAATCTCTGTGGACTGGGAATTTGTCAGCTCAATCCTGGCAGTGATAGTTGACACGTTGTCATTGGTCAAAGTGTATTCAAGAAGCCCCCGGGGTTTCACAGAACTTGGGGCACTTGCTGCAGCCTAAAGGAGGAGAATACGTCGGAACTTGCTACGGCCCAATTCGTCCGAGCAGATGACGTTTTTGGAGGAGGGGAGTTCTTGCCAAGGATTTTCATTTTGTCGTCTAACCCTTTTTGGCTAAAAGTAAACATAACTCAAGGCTTGACCACAATCTGTCTCCCCAAAATTTGGATTCTCTGACCGTTGCGACCGCTTTCCCGACCGATAAGTTGATAACAACATCTATCTTCGATCCAAAACATGGATCAATCAACCAGAATGGCTCCTCAAACATCTCTGTTCCAGGTCTACCTGCGACTTCGACCACCAACAGAAAGCCTACCTTTGAGAGAACAATCAGAGCAGTGGCTGATCCTGGAACCTCCAGTTCAACCTACAGCAACTGAAGAGAACCCCACAATACCATCAATATCAACTCATGTTACCCTGCAGCCTCCGAATGACTCACGCAAACGGGCAGTCGAAAGATTCAACTTCACAAAAATCTTCAAGGAAGAGGCAACACAGTTGGATGTTTTTGAAGAAACAGGTGCGATCAACGCAGTCAGAAGCTTGATCCAGGAGGGAAGAGATGGATTGCTCGCTACTTTGGGCGTCACTGGAAGCGGCAAGGTAGGGTCTTCGCGGAAAAGAACCATAGGCTGCACGCTTACAGCGTCCTAGAGTCACACCATCCTCGGCTCTCGAAGTCAGCGGGGACTGACACAGATGACCTTGGACGTTCTATTTCGATCTATTGGCCAAAATATCCGTCGCGTGGAGCACCCAGAACTACCATCGGACAACGAGTTAGTCCCTTCTCTGCAAGCATGCGACCAATCCGAAGCTCAGATAATGTCCGCAACCAACTTCCTCGAATCAATTTATGGAGACTTTGATAGATATCGGCCCTCAAGAGCGCAGACGCCAATGCACGGTGTTGGATCAAGAGCACAAACTCCTATGATGGTATGCCCCCCAGAAAAGGCAGCCCCTGGATCATTCCCTACTTCCCCTCCCGTGAAAGAGAGAATATGGCATAGTCTCTACCCTAGGCTACCATATGTGGACCGAGAATCTGGTCTTTCTTTTGTTCCAGTCCGTCTGTTGCCTAAACCCCAACATAGATCTCCCAAAAAGGAGTCTGTGCTCCCCTCGCAGCTGCCCTTCTGGAACCGTTCCTTAACTTTCGGAAAGACGTTTACTAAGTCAAAGATTGTAAAGGAATCAATGGCGCCTCCCAGTGCCCCACGCCGGCATCTACCCGCTCGCCCTAGTGCTCTTCCGCAAATCCCAGACGTTTCGAATTACGCATTTGATGTAGACCGCCGGTCGGACTACGTCGTTCTAATTTCAATGTACGAGGTATACAACGATCGCATATTCGACCTCCTGTCATCTCCAATGCAGTTCAACACTGGTCAGATGACAACTCGGCAAGGCGCAGTGCTCCAAAAGACTTTGACAAGACGACCTTTGCTTTTCAAATCAACAGAGATGTCTCCAGACCGCAAAGTCGTCGCAGGACTTCGGAAGGTCCTATGTGGGAGCTATGACGAAGCGATGATGGTTCTAGAGACAGGCCTTATTGAGAGAAGAGTCGCTGGCACCGGCAGTAACAGCGTTAGCTCCAGAAGCCATGGGTTCTTCTGCATTGAGGTCAAGCAAAGCCAACAATCTTCCGACTATGGCCCAAATGACTGGTCAGGGGGCACACTATCAATTGTCGACCTGGCTGGTTCAGAACGAGCACGAAATGCCAAAACCACCGGATCAACTCTTGCTGAAGCTGGTAAGATCAATGAATCGCTGATGTACCTTGGACAGTGCCTTCAAGTGCAGAGTGATTGTCAGCAGGATGGAAGCAAGCCAATCGTACCCTTCCGACAATGTAAGCTTACGGAGCTGCTCTTCTCGAACTCGTTTCCTTCCACAACCTCACAGCATACAACCTACCGAACACCCCAAAGGGCAATTATGATCGTTACGGCGGATCCTCGGGGTGACTTCAATGCTACCAGTCAGATTCTTCGATATTCGGCCTTGGCACGAGAGGTGACGGTACCTCGAATCCCCAGCGTAACAAGTACCATCCTCAACGGAACAACGAACAACAAACAAACGACGGGAGGCAGATCTTCACCCCATGCATTCTCGGCTGAAGAGCTGGAGCAGGCAGCGAATGAGATCGCACGGCTAAGTGAGGAGTGCGACCAGATGGCCATGAGACTTGCCGAAGAGGAGATACGGAGAACAGAGTGTAACCTGAAACTGCAGGCCGCGGAGGAGAGAGCGACTCTGGTCGAACAAGAGATCCGAGAAGAATGTTGGGCGCAGATGGAAGCCAGGATGGAAGAAGAGAAACAACGCTGGAGAATAGCATGGGAAGAAGAACGGGAGAAGAGTGAAAGGTATCTGGATGGCAAAATCGAGATTCTAGAAAAGGGTGCTACGTTTATGGTCCATGAAGACGCCAGTCTCGACGGTTTCGCAAGGGTTGAAGAGGTGGAGAGAGACAACGAACAACTGCGGGCAAGGATTGAAGCTCTTGAGCGCGAGTTGCATCAAAGATCACCTAGCAAGAAGTCCAAGTCGAAGCAACCACCGGTTTTGCAGGAGAACTCGAACCCAAACCCTACGACAAATCCGTTTCTAGCTTCACTCAGAGGAAGTCTCGGCGATGGCAGTCTAGTAGCACCAGACCTAGGCAAATTGAGTCTCAAAGAGGTGTCGCCGCGAAAGGCGTCTCTGAGAGGAGCGTCAATACAGGCTCAGGAAGACGCAATATCACCAAAGGAGGTAAGCGTGCCAAAGATGCCAACAACGCTTAAAAGACAGCGTAAGCTCACGACGAGGAAGTGGGATCTTGGTGAGGTAGGGAGTGACGGAGAGTTTTGAATCCTTGACGGTTACTCGCTTCTACAGGCCATAACGTAGGTTGTTTTGGTGTCTAGTTGTCGAACGTTTCGGAATGGGAACGGTGAGGCGTTTGACTTAGATACCCTCATTATAGAGCTCATTTTGCACTTTTGATTAGAGTCCAGCTACCAAACTTTTCTTCATTCTATTCAAACGCTCTCTGATAGACTTCCCCGGTCACACTTCCTCCCAAGCCTTGAGAAAACTTAGTAGATTTGGCCCCAGCTTCTCAATCACATACCCGCCTTCCATTAGTATCAGACAGGAAATAGCTACCCTGCTGTCTCCTGCTCCTCCTCCGCCTTCTCCGCCTTCTCCTCCTCCTCCTCCTCCCCCTCCCACATCCATTGGCAGCACTTTCAATCTCTTCCCAACATGTTCCGCAATGCTAGCATAATCCTCCGTTTCAATCTTGAAACTCCCCAGCGGATCGAGGTGGAACGTATCGAATCCTAAACTCAGCACGACAAAGTCTGGCTTGAACGACACCAGTGCGTTGAGCCCGAGATCTAGTTTCTCCACGTACTGCTGCACGGTGGAACCGGCGGGAAGCGGGAGGTTTAGGTTCGTGCCTACAGCTCTACCAGCGCCAGTCTCGGTGTCACGGCCGGTGTAGTACGGGTACTCGTCCTGGCCGTGAATGCTGATGTAGAGAACGTTGGGGTCGGAGTAGAAAGCTTCTTGGGTGCCATTGCCGTGATGGAAGTCGAGGTCGAGGATTGCGATGCGAGGTTCGGGTGATGATGGGTGTGAAGATGGGTTTTGATCTGGGTATGATGATGAAGTCGGTGTGGGTTGAGAGGGGCTCGGTGCGGGATGATGACGATGGTGAATTTTGCGGAACGTCTCTACGGCCACAACGGCGTTGTTGATGTAGCAGTAGCCACCGGCACGGCGGGTGTCGCAGTGATGGCCTGGCGGGCGGCAGAGCGCGAGGACGGTGTTAGAGTGTTCTGGCTGTCGTGTTTCAGGGAACAAGATCCTGACGCCTTTGAACGCGAGATTGGCGGACGCGATGACAGATCTGTATGTCTCGGCGCAGATGCCGGTGCTCATGTCGAAGGCGTAAAATCCGGCGCGGGCGAAGATGTCCTTTGGTGGAGTTGGATGCTGGTCTCCACCGCTCACTCTGGTTGAGTTGGGGAAGGGGAAGCATTCAGGCAGGATGCTTTCGTCTTGATCGAGTAGACCTTCTCTTACCCAGGACGGATGGGCGTGCTCCAGGTGGTGGAGGTAGCCGGCATCGTGGGTCGATGACAGGATCTGGAGAAGCTCTTGACCGAATGCTGAGTTGGACTCGAACGTGGTGGTTTCGATCTCGTGAGCATTTGATGCTTGGATGGAGTTCAAGATCGCAGAGATTCGTTCCGGCGACTCGAGAGCTGGAATTATCTTCGCGCCTAATAGTTCGATCGTCTTATGCGTGAGAGTTGCTGGGTCGTGGAGGATAAGCATTGGATGTGTTGTCCCTTAAGCTTTAACCGAGTCCTCTAATGTTGGTTTACAGAATTGTATAAGAAAGTAGTTGTGATTCTAATACTGGTAGGACGGAGTGATACTAAGGCGTGCGTGTTGCGAATGTAGGCAGCGTCGAGCAGCCTTGAAGATTCGAGCATAGGACAAGTCGTGTGTAGGTGTTAGAAAGTACTGCAAAGGTGGGCAAGTATAAGAACTCTTCCCATTCAAACAGCTCTAGGAGTGTTTTCAAGTTGACGGAATGGCGTCTTAGGCCAATATCTATTTGCCCTTGGTATATATGGACGACTTGGAATAATGTACTTTCTGCTTATGCTGACCTCCTACATTCTTAGAGCGAAAGATTGCCCGCAACATCTCGCTTCTAGAGACTCATCTCTCGCCCTAACTATCATCAACCTCCATCTTGTCTTGACTATCCGCAATCTCCATGTCTGAGTCAACGTTGGGTCCAGCGCCCGACGCTCTAGCATCACCCCCAATCAAACCTGGCTTCACCTCTTTCATAGTTTGTTCTACTTTAATGTCGTTCTCCTCATCGTCAGCCTCAATGTCACTCAGCTCACTTTCATCATCTGCGCTGTCATGGACACTGCCTCTGCAGGAAGACAAACCACTACTTGCATCGGCATCATCTCTCAACAACTCGTCCACGCGAGTCCCGGCCATAATCCCTTGTTCGTTGGTGTTGAGGTCTGCGCCGCTATCAATTGAGGTATATTCTTTACGATCTCTGGTCGGGGTTGGGATCTCCACAACAATTGGCTTCTTAGTTAGTGTCGGCGTCTTGATTGGTGGTGGACGCACGACAACACCTTCGGCCTTGCGCTGGATCTCACGTCTGGTAATCTGCTTAGCTCGCGTTGACTTTGTGACGACCGCTGGAGCAGTATTCCCACCCGTAGGTCCAAAGCTAGACGGTGAAGCTCCCATGAACATCGGATTGATTTGTAAGCCAAGGCCAATCGGTGCCATTGAAGGCATTACTAATCTGGTCAGAGCAATATCAGCTGGACCGTCGGTTTGTGGCGTGAGAACGTTGCCGAGCTTCATACGTTCACGGTTGTCGTCAGCTGGTGGTGCAGCTGTCGTTGTGCTTCCAACGCTGACACCCTGCTCTGCAGGTGCCTGTGAGAGATTCTGCTCTTCTGGCAGCACTTGCGAAACAAAAGTCTCATACACGCAGGCATAAGTGTCTGCCACAAGGTCGTCTATAAGGCTACCTTTCATCAGACTGTTGTTCAACTTCTTCAGTTCGATCGCGTCCCGGAGAATGTCCAATGTCGTTGAAGTGGTCTCAGGATCTTGTGCCCATCTTTCGACCTTTTCCGCCCTTGCGGTAAATTCATCATAGTTGAGATTCTCAAAGACGACCTTCTCATGCCCTTCCGGTATCTTACCTGTGCGGCGAAGGAGCTTGACATATGTGACAACTACTTCCTCCCAGACGTCTTGATGATTTAGATATTCGGTCGGTTTCCGTCTGATGCGGCGAACGAGGAGATCCAAATTCGTACGATCATTTATCTGGCTTAAAAGCTCAACAAAGAATTTCACGTAGCGACTGGTATATACGAAATGTCTGCCTGCTCGTTCATGCTCTGGCTTCCACACTTGCAGGGTCATTGTTTTGGTGAATATCTGCTGAGTGAATTCATGCTTAGCTCCGAGCGCGCCGGTAACATCTTGCTGGCTATCGTAGATAACGTGGGCAGCACGGGCGATGATTCGGTGATGCCAATTAGATTTATCTGCAACGCCGAGCTTTTTGAGAACCTCGAGTATGTATGGCTCCCATTCCGGTCCATCTTCATCTTCGGGGAGGTGTACCTTGCGCGCGTATGGAGTAGCCTGTAAGGCTCGACGGCCCTGAACTGGAGTTATGATCCGTCGGTGAACGAGCTTGTGAATAATCGAGACAAGCTTGAAATGCGGCTCAAGGACGTAATCACTACTCCTGTCCTTGCGTTCGGGCGAGGCCTCGACAGCTGCGGTGAAGGCGTCAATGACTTCGTCAACTTCGACTTTGCGTTTACTTGGCTCAGTGCTCTGACTGTTGAGCATCTTCCACAGGCACTTGCCCAGCATGTACTGTATTGCCCATGACTTGGGTTTGTGGATCAGAGCTCGTCGGAGAAGGTAGCTTGCAAGATTCCATACCGCGAACGGTCGCATACCAAAAAACGGTACAGACTTGTAGATCTGCTGATTCACCCCGCCACTGCAAAACTTAGGATGCAGGTCAGATTTGAAAGCATCCATTGTTAATGGCTCCCTGGACGAGGCATAAAGACGACTTGCAAACTCGGCATACATCTCTGAGATCTTTTGAACCGTCTCGTAATCGTCATCGGCAGTACGTACCGCAACGGCTGCAGCCATAGCATAGGCATGGATCGCGTTGCGCTGCAATGTAGCCAGCTCCTGACGATGATTGTTGATTTTGTCTGCTGTCCAAAGGAGATCATCCTCAATTTTGGCGTCGTAAACCTGAGCCAAACGATACCAGGTCTCCCATTTCTCGATCCCGTGCTCAAGATCTTGCCGAAAGAACGAAGCCGCAACGTCGAGATCATCGGTAGGGGTTGGATTGACTCGCTTCACGGATTTGAAGCGGGTCAAGGCAATGTGACCAAGCAAGAAATACCACCCTCGATCTGCAATTCGAGCAGCCTCAGACTTAACTGGTCTGGTTGCCAGGTCTCCAATTCCCTTGATAGCTCTGTAAAGTTCTCTTGGATTGATTGGGGACTTCAGAAACGCAGTGATCGTCTTCTTGTTGTGAGAAAGGTTGGGGGAAGATTTTGGTGCTCCTATTGTCTGTTGGATTTTATCAATCGTTCCCTTGATCTCACCCTTTGTAATATCCTTGATGTTCATGCGCCTGGCTTGTAGCATCACAACATCAACCATTTGCGCTGCAGTCTTTTTATCAAGCGGTTCAGGTGTACAGCCATGATCAGCATCACCAACTCCGGGAATGAATCTGAGCTGATGGAGGTCATACAGGACTTGAGCTATCTCAACACTGTAATCTTCCTCTGTGCGCGTTGCAAGAAGCTCGGCTTTCGCAAGCTTCAGAAAGATTTTGTTTGAATGTCTGCAATATTGACGCACTCCCATTGCTTGGTGTACGGAGCGCAAGTAGTCGGCAAGCTCGTCTGCAGCGTTCGGAAAGAGATCCTGATTCTGCACCATTGCGTCT
>Ga0335072_10001714_pt1 | contig 35003 bp, 39 predicted proteins | sample Lox_Sample_21_FD_206725 | JGI IMG/M metagenome (GOLD analysis project Ga0335072, IMG submission 206725) | Soil microbial communities from Loxahatchee National Wildlife Refuge, Florida, United States - Lox_Sample_2.1 | ecosystem: Environmental > Terrestrial > Soil > Wetlands | place: USA... | reverse complement strand
TAACCTCGCCGACTTTGCCCGACTCCGCGTCGTCGTCACGAGACTCGCCGACGTCGGCGAATCCGGCCAGCGTGCCATCGCCGGCACCCACGACCAGGCACCCGCCGCGAGACCAGTCAAGGCCTCGTAGCGACTGCATCCGGTAGGAGAGTCGATCGGCGGGGTCGAGCCCGTCCAGATAGTCCTGCGGCATCAGGCCGCGGTAGCCGCCTTGCCAGCCGAGGACGTGGATCTCAGCGATCCTGGCCGCATCGTCAATACCCGCGGGCCTGACTTCCACAACCAGATCCTCTTCTGCGCCGGATTACCAGGCAAACCAATTAACCAGGCGACCCGGCCCCGATCTCACGCGGGATCGGGTCAGGCGATCCGGCGGCGGCCCGCGAAGCCGTGCGGCAGCTTGTGGTACCAGTTCAGCTCGCGCTCGCCCTCGAGCCAGCAGAGCAGCACTGGCTCGCCATCGAGCTCAGCGGGGAAGTCGAGCAGGAGCGGCGCGATGCCCTTGAGCTCGAGGCCCTTCTCGCTGAACCAGCCGAGTAGCTCACTCAGCCGGGCCTGGTATGCCTTCGCCTCAGGCAGGCCGCCAAGCGGCGATGGTTCGCCGCCGGCCAGCGCAGCCTGAACCTCGACCAGGCTGGCTCGAACCTCGATGAGCTCGTCAGCGCGGGCCAGCAGGGCGGGCATCAGTTCGCGCGCCGCCGCCAGCGTGAATGCCCGAGTCATAGCCGCAAGCCTGCCTGATTCGCCAGTTAGCGTCCAACCGCCGGGTCACCTCACGGCATCCGGTCACCGCTGACCAGCCCGGAAACTCCAGGCATCCGCCGGAGCGGTCCTCGCGGTACCAGCGCATGGCTGAATACTGCTGGTGCCGGCGGCCGCGCAGATCGCCGGGATCATGATCAGAGCCGGCGCTGCCGCAGCGGCCTTGTTGCTGGCGGAGATCGTTATCTGGCTGACAATCACAGCCGGGTTGTCCGACCTGACGCTGCGCGACGCCGGGGTGCTCGGTCTCGCTCTGTGCTTGTCGGGAGCTACCCGGCAGCGCCTAACCCTCGCTAACTGAACTCGCAGTCCGGGCCAGTAACCAGCCGAAGCAGGGCAAATCGCGCGGCAACGTTGCCCGCTACAACGCCGCGCTCGCAGCCAGCGTCGGCGCCAGCAGCTCCGCGATCTGCGCCGCATTCAGCGCCGCGCCCTTACGCAGGTTGTCGCCGGATACGAACAGCTCAAGTGCCCGCGGATTGTCCTGGTCCCGCCTGACGCGTCCGACGAGTGTCGGATCCAGGCCCGCGACGTCCGCCGGAGTCGGGTACGTGCCCCTGGCTGGGTCATCGACCAGCACCACCCCAGGCGACTCGCTCAGCACCCGCTGCGCCTCCTCGCGGCTTACTTCTCGATCAAATACCGCATGGAGCGCAAGCGAGTGCCCGGTAATTACCGGCACGCGCACGCAGGTCGAGGTGACCCTGAGGTCCGGCAGACCCAGAATCTTGCGAGTCTCGTTGCGGATCTTCAGTTCCTCGGACGACCAGCCTTCATCGCGGACGGAGCCGGCCCACGGCACCACATTGAGCGCGAGCGGGGCACCGAACGGTCCGCCGTCCGGAATCACTGCCCGCACATCACCCGGCCGCTGGCCGAGCGTGCGATTCCCGCCAACCTTGGCTAGCTGGTCATACAGCGTGTCAATCCCCGCCTGACCCGCCCCGGACGCTGCCTGGTACGAGGCGGCAACCAGCTCGGACAGGCCGAAAGCGCGGTGCAGTGCGGCCAGCACGACGATGAGCGAAAGCGTCGTGCAGTTCGGCACCGATATGATCCCGCGGGGCCGGTCGAAGGCCGCGTCCGGGTTGACCTCAGGTACCACGAGCGGCACCTGCGGATCCATCCGGAATGCTCCGGACTTGTCGATCACCACGACGCCGCGCTGCGCAGCCACCGGCGCCCACTCCGCCGACACCTCGTCAGGAACGTCAAACATCGCAATGTCGACGCCATCGAATACCTCCGGCGCGAGCGCGAGCACCTCGACGTCCTCACCGCGTACCGGCAGCATGCGGCCCGCTGACCGGGCCGAGGCAATCAGGCGGACCTCACCCCAGATGTCGGCGCGCTCGGAAACGATGTCACGCATCACAGTGCCAACGGCACCGGTCGCGCCGACGATTGCCAGCACGGGCCGCCCGCTGATGGCGCTCACCGGCCGGTCCCGCCGTAGACGACAGCATGCTCATCGTCGCCGAGATCGAACGCCTCATGCGCAGCCGTCACTGCCATGTCCACGTCGTTCTGGTCCACCACCACCGAGATCCTGATCTCCGATGTCGAGATCATCTCGATGTTCACGCCAGCCTCTGCTAGCGCGCCGAAGAACGTAGCGCTCACGCCGGGGTGCGACCGCATGCCGGCACCGATGACCGAGACTTTGCCAATTCGGTCGTCATAAAGCAGCGAGTCGAAGCCAACCTCGGCCTGCAGCTGTCCGAGCCTGGTCATCGCGGCGTGACCGTCCTCTCGCGGCAGCGTGAAGGAAATGTCCGTCCGGCCAGTCGCGGCTGCCGAGATGTTCTGGACGATCATGTCAATGTTGATGCCGGAGTCGGCGATCGCGCGGAAGATCCGGGCGGCCTCGCCGACCTTGTCCGGCACGCCGACGACCGTGATCTTGGCCTCGCCGCGGTCCTGCGCCACGCCAGAGATGATCGCCTGCTCCATCGCCTCGCCTTCCGTTACCGCGCCTGCGTCGACGACCCAGGTGCCTTCTTTGTTGCTGAATGAGGAGCGCACGTGAATCGGCATCTGGTACCTGCGGGCGTACTCGACGCACCGCAGCATCAGTACCTTGGCGCCGCACGCCGCCATCTCCAGCATCTCCTCGTAGGAGATGCGGGGAATACGCCGCGCGGTGGGCACGATCCGGGGGTCGGCGGTAAACACGCCGTCGACGTCGGTGTAGATCTCGCAGATATCGGCGTCGAGTGCGGACGCGAGCGCGACCGCCGTGGTGTCGGTCGCTCCCCGCCCGAGGGTGGTGATGTCCTTCGTGTCCTGCGACACGCCCTGGAAGCCGGCCACGATCGGGATCGCGCCATCGTCCAGCGCTGCCTGGATCCGGCCCGGCGTGATGTTGATGATCCTCGCCTTGCCGTGCGAGGAGTCGGTGATGACTCCGGCCTGCGACCCGGTGAATGAGCGGCCGTCCAGCCCGAGGTTCGCAATCGCCATCGCCAGCAGCGCCACCGAAATCCGCTCACCAGCCGTGAGCAGCATGTCCAGCTCGCGGCCCGGCGGCAGCGGACTGATCTGCCTGGCCAGATCCAGCAATTCGTCGGTGGTGTCTCCCATCGCTGACACCACGACGACGACGCTGTTGCCCGCCTTCCGGGTGGCGACGATGCGCTGCGCCACCCGCTTTATGCCGTCCGCGTCGGCGACCGACGATCCACCGTACTTCTGCACGACCAAGGCCACGGCTGCGGGCGCTCCTCCGTATCGGCGTAGCTGACCACCAGGTCCGGCCGGTGCCCCGCCACGGGGAACCGGCTAGCGTCTGGCCGAATCCCGAGTCTATCGAGGTGACCGCCTGCTAGCGCGCGGCTGGCTCCTCGGCTACGTCCAGCCTGGCGTGCGCAACTACCGAATGCAGCGCGCGTAGCGCCGCGCCACCGTGTGTGCCCCAGTGGTTCACATAGGAGAACTGCCACCACCAGAGCGCCTCGGCTACTCGTCCTGCCTCGTAATGCTTAAGCCCGTGGACAAGGTCAGCGGCCATAGCCGCAAGATCATCAGAGAGCCGGAACGGGGTAGCCTGGGTATCGGCGAACGGATCGAAAATCTCCGCATAGTCGTCAAAGCCGACGAGCCTGGCCGCAAGGCCCGTACGCAGCGCGTCCAGGTCAACGTCCGGGTCGGCGCCGATGTCGGGCTCCCAGTTACTGGGCAGTATCACGTCTTTGCTCGCGCCGAGCTGGGCGCCCGCGAGCATGACCTGCGCCGTCTCGAGCAATAGCAGCGGCACGGTCTCCTCCGCACCCTCCCCGCGCGCCACCGCGGTGAGGCCGTCGAGGAAGTCGCGCGCGTTCCCCGCTACCCGGTCGGCCAGCGGCCGCCAGTCCTCGGCCGGCTGGCCAGGCGCGAGGTCGGCAGTGCCTGTCCCCACGCCAGCAGAGACACCACCACCGCCAGCAGGCGCGGGGCCGGCCGGTACGGCGTTAGCCGAGGCAGGGGACACGTCCGCTGACCACTCCGGCGAGTCAGACATCTAGCAGCCTCCGTCCCTCGAACGCGCGGCCCAGAGTTACCTCGTCGGCGTACTCAAGTTCACCGCCGACCGGCAACCCGCTCGCGGGCCTGGTGACTCGCAGCCCGAGCGGCTTGATCATCCGCGCCAGGTACGTCGCGGTCGCCTCGCCCTCCAGATTCGGGTCGGTGGCCAGGATGATCTCCGTCACCGCACCGTCCGCGAGCCTGGCCATCAGCTCCCTGATCCGCAGGTCGTCAGGCCCCACACCGTCGATCGGGCTGATAGCTCCGCCCAGCACGTGATAGCGCCCGCGGAACTCGCGGATTTTCTCGATCGCCGCGACGTCCTTCGGCTCCTCGACGACGCAGATCACCGACAGATCCCGGCGCCCGTCCCTGCAGATGCGGCACTCGTCATCCTCGGCCACGTTGAAGCACACCCGGCAGAACTTGACCCGCTCAGTGACCTCGACTAGCACAGCCGCGAGCCGCTTGACGTCCACCGGATCAGCGGACAGCAGGTAAAAGGCGATTCGCTGCGCGCCCTTCGGCCCGACACCCGGCAGCTGGCCGAGCTCCTCGATCAGATCCTGCACGACGCCTTCGTACACCGCGGACCTGCCTAGCGCCCGCTGGCAGGCGGGTCTTCGGCCGGCGGCTCAGGTTGGTCGGCAGGCCCGGAATCAGGCCGCTGGGTGCCACCCGATGCACCCGTGCCGGGAAAGCCGGGCAGGCTACTCAGATCCGGCAATCCGCCCAGACCCTGGTTACCTCCCTCGCCTGCACTGCCAAATCCTGCCGCGAACGGCGCCATCGTTTCCTGCTGCAGGTCGTCAACCGCTCGGCAGGCGTCCCGGTAGGCCGCCAGCACCAGGTCGGAGATGGTTTGCGCGGACTCCTGCGGGTCGGCCGTATCGATGGCCGCCGGGTCAATCGAGAGATCAACCAGCTCGCCCTGGCCGTTGACGGTGGCCCGAACCAGGCCCCCGCCTGCTGTCCCCTCGATCTCGGCCTCTGCAAGCTCTTGCTGAGCGTTCATGAGCTGGCTCTGCATTGCTGCGGCCGCCGCGAGGAGTTGCTGCATATCAAGCTGGCCACCCGGCTCCACGCGACCTCCCAAGTCCGATTGGCTAGACAGTCTGAGCCTACGGCCTCGCGTTCGCGGCGACACGTAGCGGCCGGCCTGCCGCGCTGGCACGATTCCGCTAGATCAGGGTCACACGAGATCAGGCCAGTAGATCGGCACAGCAGATCAAGATCCGTCAAGCTCCTGGATTATCCGGCCACCGAGTTCGCGCTCGATGAGGTCGGTGCCGGTCAGCATGTCCGGGGCTGGCAAATCGGACGGCTCTGGATCGCCGCCCACTGCCTCGGAGGCCGGACTCGGCGGATAGTCCTGCCGCTTGCTTGCGGCCGCACGGGGCCGAGCGGGCGGCCGCGACTGGCTCGCCGTGTCGGTACCGGGTCGTTCGCCTCGGTTGTCGTCCCGGTAGCCCTCTCGCTGCTCGCCCTGACGCGGCGACTGCGGGGGGGACGTCGCCGTTTCCGCCGCCGTCCCCGCCCGACCCGCCCGGTCCCCACCCGAGCCGCGAGCCGGCCCGCCATCAGGGGGCCCGCCGCCAGTGAGCACGGTGGTCTTGATCTGCGGGGATTTCCCGAGCATGGCAGCCAGCACTTGGACCAGGTCCTTATCCGAGCCGCTTGTCACGAACCCCTTTGCGTCGCCTGGCTTGGCGAATGCAATGGTAAGCACCCCGTCGGAGAATGACTCCACGCTGGCATTGCTGAGCAACATCCATGCGACTCGTCGCTTGCTCTGAACCGCCGCCAGGATGTCAGGCCAGCGGGCCCGGATCGCATCGGCATCGGCCGGCGAGCCGGATGCCGCTCCGGCTGCCTGGGCAGAGTCGGCTTCGTGATGGGGCGCTGGCCGCGCGGCTGCTGCCGCCCCTGCCGACCGGGCAGGCGCCGACGGCGGGCGGGCAGCACGATCAGGTTCTGGCGTCTCAGCGGCCCGGTGCGGTTCTGCCCGCGCAGCGGCGCGAGTTGCTTCCGGTCGCGGCGCAGGGGACTGCGGCCCAGCGCTGAGCCTGCGCTCCAGCTGGTCAAGCCGCTCCGCTAGCCCGGTGGTGTCTATCCCGGCCGGCAGCAGTACCTGCGCGCACATCAGCTCGAGCAGCAGGCGGGGCGATGTCGCGCCGCGCATCTCGAGTAGCCCGGCACTGATGATTTCAGCAGCCCTCGTCAGGCCCGCCTGACCGAAAGCGACGGCCTGGGCGCTCATCTGGTCCAGCCGGTCCGCCGGGGCCTCTATCAGGCCCGTCGACGCCGCGTCCGGCACGGCCGAGAGCACGATCAGGTCGCGCAGCCGGTCGAGCAGGTCAGTGGCGAAGCGGCGAGTGTCGTGACCGGCCTCGACCACGTGGTCGACGGCATGGAACACGGCCGCGCCGTCGCCGGCGGAGAAAGCGGTGATGACCTCGTCAAGCAGCCGGTCGTCGGTGTAGCCAAGCAGTGCTATCGCCCGGTCGTACCGAAGGCCACCGGAGTCCGACCCGGCAATCAGCTGATCGAGCACCGACATGGCGTCCCGCACCGAGCCAGCCCCGGCCCTGACGACGACCGGCAGCACCGACGGTTCGTATGGCACTTGCTCGGCAGCAAGGATCTGCTCCAGGTGCTCTCGCAGTACAGCGGGCGGGACCAGCCTGAACGGGTAGTGGTGCGTCCGCGACCTGATCGTCGCGATGACCTTGTCCGGCTCTGTCGTGGCGAAGACGAACTTCAGGTGCGGCGGCGGCTCCTCGACCAGCTTGAGCAGCGCGTTGAAGCCCTCCCTGGTCACCATGTGCGCTTCGTCGATGATGTAGATCTTGAAGCGGCCGGAGACCGGCGCATAGAAAGCGCGTTCCCGGAGGTCCCTGGCATCATCCACGCCGCCGTGCGACGCGGCGTCGATTTCGATCACGTCGATACTGCCAGGGCCGGCGGGGGCCAGAGATATGCATGAGGCGCAGACGCCGCACGGCTCGGGCGTCGGCCCCTGCTCGCAGTTGAGCGAGCGGGCGAGGATTCGAGCGCTAGACGTCTTGCCGCAGCCACGTGGCCCGCTGAACAGGTAAGCATGGTGCACCCGGCCGCTGCGCAGCGCCTGGCGGAGCGGCTCGGTGACGTGATCCTGACCCTTTACCTCGGCAAACGTGGCCGGGCGGTACCTCCGGTACAGCGCGAGCGGCGCAGCGGGGAGGCCCGTCTGCGGGCTATCGGGCTCGCCTGCTGTGCCAGCGGCGGGCCTCCGGGCGTCACCTGTCATGACCTCATTCTCGCCGGGATTCCCCCACCAGGACGGTAAAAAGGACCCCCCGCACACCCGACAGAGCCCGCGTACCCTTGCTGCCTTCCGGCCCTGGGGGGGTTGGCGGGATGAACGCCGTGCGAGGGGTCTGGCAGCAAGTCTAGCCGTGGCGCGCCATCAGGCGGACCGAGACCTGCGCTGCCAGACATGACGCCGCATCGGTCAGGGCCAGCGAGCGGGCTCTGGCCAAGCTCAGCCGGCCAGGCCGGAGGAATCCGCGATGCGGTATCCCACCCCCGGGGTGGTCGAGATGACGGGCGGGTCACCAAGCTTTCGGCGCAGGCGGCCGATCGTGACCGTCACCGTATTTGTGAACGGGTCGGCGTACTCGTCCCACACCTGCTCTAGCAGGTCCTCAGCGCGCAGAAACGCCGGGCTGGCCCGGAGCAGAGCCTCGAGGACGCCGAACTCCTTGACCGACAGGTCAAGCTGGCGGCCGTCCCTGGCCGCGATGTGTCGCAGCGGGTCGAGTTCGATGCCCAGGACCCGCAGGATCCGGCCACGGGCGGCTGGCTGGCGCCGGGCCAGCGCACGGATCCGGAGTAGCAGTTCCGGGAAGTGGAAGGGTTTTGCCAGGTAGTCGTCTGCTCCCAGGGTCAAGCCAGCGACCCGGTCACCGGGCGTTCCGGCCGCGGTGAGCATAAGCACCATTACCCGGTCGTCTCGGTCGGTGATCATCTGGCACAGGACATCTCCGTGGATACCGGGCAGATCGCGGTCAAGCACGACTACGTCGTAAGCGTTCACATCGAGCTTTGCGGCGGCCGTTATGCCATCGTGCGCCGCGTCCACCGCCATGCCCTGGTCGCGCAGGCCCTCTACCAGCACGTCCGCCAGCGACCTGGAGTCCTCGACCACCAGGATTCTCATCAGGCAACCCCCGCGAGGTCGGCCGGGATCGGCCGCCCGGCCAACGGCAGCTCGATCGTGACCCGCAGACCGCCGTCTGACCTGGCCCGCAGGTCGAGCCTGCCGCCATGCGCCGTCGCAACCGCCGCGACAATCGAGAGCCCGAGCCCGGACCCGTGCTCAGATCCAATCCGGTCAGCGCCAAGCCGCTTGAACGGCTGCGCCAGCTGGTCAACCTGTACCTGGTCGAGCACCGGGCCGCCGTTCTCGACGACGATGCGGGCCATTGCCGGACCTGCCCGGGTGCCGGCCGTGAGCCAGCCGCCTCGCTGGTTGTGCACGATCGCGTTGTCGACCACGTTGTCGATCATCCGCCGGAGTAGCGCCTGACTGCCTGCGACAGTCGCATCCGAAGTGCCGGCCTGGCGCAGCGTCAGACAGGCCCCGGCAATAGCCTCGGCCCTGGCGCCCACGGCGGCGGCTACCGCGTCGTCAAGTACGAGGATCTCGCGGGCTTCAAGCGTGCCGTGCTGTGTCCGCGCGAGGACGAGCAGGCCCTCGAGCAATTCGTCGACCCGGTTCAGCTCGCCGCGCAGCCGGCCGGCCAGCGCGACTGTCTGGGCCGGCGGCGGGTCGGGCTTGGCCATGGCGACGTCCAGCGCGGCGCGCATCGTGGCCAACGGTGTCCGGAGCTCGTGCGATGCGTTGGCCACAAACAGGCGCTGGGCAGCAAACGCCGCCTCCAGCCGCTCGAGCAGCCCGTCGAAGGTGTCGGCCAGATCCTTGAGTTCGTCGCGGGGGCCATCGAAGGCCATCCGCTCATGGAGGTTGTACTCGGAGATCCGCCGCGCGGTCGCGGTGATCGTCCGCAGCGGGCGCAATGCATGCCCGGCCATCAGCCAGCCCAGGAGCGCGGATATGGCGGCCATGACAGCGAGCGCGATAAGCGACCCGACCAGGAGCTCATGCGTGACCGACGGAGGCCCGCTGTGCTGCGCGGCGGCCAGCTGGCCCTCTAGCTGGCGAATCCTGTTGTCGGCCTGCGCGAGCCGCGACTGGCCCGACGATAGGCCCTGAGTCCCTGCGGGATTCTGATTCACCGCCGCCGCTCTCGTGGTCGACCGGGCCGTCACAACGCCGCTCGCAATGGCCAGCAGCACCGCGCCTGACATCAGGAACAGCGCTCCGTACAGCAGCGTCATCCGCGACCGCACGGTCCGGCGCAGGCCGAACGGCCGTATCGCCAGTCCCGCCAGCCGCATGCTCACCCCTTCTCCGGGCGCCGCCCCGCGAGTCCTGCGTCCGTGACCAGCCAGTTCTGCTGTTGCGCCGGTTCCAGGATGACCTGCCGGACCTAACGGCGAGATAACAACGCCAGTTCGGCCGGTGTTACCGCCGCTGCCATACAACCAGGTCACTGTCACTGCCCGAGAAAGGCACAACGTGGACGCAACAATCGAGGTGGCCGGCCTGCGCAAGCGGTTCGGGTCGGCCGTAGCGCTGGACGGCATGTCGTTCACCGTCCAGCCCGGCCAGGTGACCGGGTTCGTGGGGCCCAACGGGGCAGGGAAATCCACCACCATGAGAGTCGTTCTGTGCCTTGACGCACCGGACGAAGGACGGGCGCTGGTGTGCGGGCGGCGGTACGCGAGCTTGCCGTACCCGATGCGCTACCTGGGCTCGCTGCTCGACGCAGGGGCGTTGCAGCCCAGCAGGTCAGCGCGCAACCACCTGCGCTGGCTCGCCTGCTCTCAGGGGCTGCCTCCAAGCCGGGTCAACGAGGTAATCAAGCAGGCCGGCCTGCAGGACGTGGCCCGCCGGAAGGCAGGCGGGTTCTCACTCGGCATGCGGCAGCGGCTGGGCATCGCGGCGGCGATGCTGGGCGATCCGCAGATCCTGATGCTGGACGAGCCGTTCAACGGCCTTGATCCGGAGGGAATCGTGTGGATGCGGGGTTTCCTCCGGTCCTTCGCCCGGCAGGGCCGGGCCGTACTGGTCTCCAGCCACCTGATGAGCGAGCTCGAGGACACCGCCGACCATCTGGTGGTGGTCGGCAAGGGCAAGGTCGTGGCCGACACCAGCGTCGCCGCGCTGCTGGCGGCAGTAGCCGGTGGCCGGGTGACGCTGCGGACGGCAGCCGTACCCGAGGCAGTGACGGTGCTTGACCGCGCGGGGGCCACCGTCACCGCTTCCGGCCCGGACACTCTGACAATTTCCGGCTTGCTGGCCGAGCGGGTGGTCATGCTGCTGAGCGAGAACGCCGTGCCGTTCTCGGAGGTGTCGGCTCAGCGGGTGACGCTCGAGCAGGCCTACCTGGAACTGACCAGGGACGCGGTCGAGTTCCGCGCCGAGCCCGCGCAGGAGGTGGCACCGTGACTCCCGCGAGCATCGCGCACGGCCGGCCAGTTGCCAGCCGCCAGGCTGGGGGCAACCCTGGTGCCGCCTTCAGCTCTGTGGTCCACGCCGAGTGGATCAAGTTCCGCAGCGTCCGCGGCTGGGTCATCGGCATGATCGTGGCAGCGCTGCTGACCTTGCTCTTCGGCGTGTTCCTGGCCGGGAACGCGAGCATCGGCTGCGGGCCCACCTTGAGCGGGCGCGCTTGCCTGCCCAAAGTTCCGATCGGGCCGGGTGGCGAGGCTGTCACCGACAGCTTCTACTTCGTCCGTCAGCCGCTGTCCTCCAGCGGCAGCCTGACCGTCCGTGTCACGTCTCTTGCCACCCGGATCTCCGGTGGCGGCCAGGCGGGGCCGGTCGGCCAGGGCCCGCGGAACCCGCTGGCGGACATGTACAAGGGCACGGTGCCGTGGGCCAAGGCCGGAATCATCATCGCCGCGAGTACCCGGCAAGGCTCGTCTTACGCCGCGGTCATGGTGACCGGCAGCCACGGTGTCCGGATGCAGTACGACTACGTCCACGACGCAGCGGGCCTGGCTGGCGAGGTCAGCCAGGCAGCGCCGCGCTGGCTGCGGCTGACCCGTCACGGCGACGTGATTTCCGGCTACGACTCGGCCGACGGCAAGCACTGGGAGCTGGTCGGCACGGCGACGCTAGCCGGCCTGCCGGGAACCGTGCAGGCGGGCCTGTTCGCGACATCGCCCAGCTACAACAAGTTGCAGCCGTTTTTCGGCGGCGCGCACATCCAGGGCGGCCCGAGCCAGGCGACCGCCGTCATGGACAACATCACGCTGCGCGGCCACTGGCCGGCGGCACGGTGGACCGGAGACAACATCGGCGGGCATGGTAACTCGCCGGGTACCGGCGTCGGCGACTTCCGTCAGTCTGACGGTGCCGTCACTGTTAGCGGTTCTGGGAACATCGCGCCGCTAGTACCCGGGCCGGGGTTCTACCCGACGGCCACTATCGAGCGGCCCCTCTCGGTCATCTTCATCGGGTTGATCGCTGTCGTCGTGGTGGCCGCGATGTTCTTCACCGCTGAGTACCGGCGCGGCCTGATCCGCACGACGCTGGCAGCAATGCCGGGCCGGGGCCGGGTGCTTGCTGCCAAGGCGGTCGTCGTCGCCGGAGCCGCCTTCCTCACGGGGCTAGTCGCATCGGTCATCGCAGTGCCGATTGGCATCTCCCGGGCACGCAACCAGGGCCAGTACGTCTTGCCCGTGTCAGTGCTGACTGAGATGCGGGTGCTGGCCGGCACCGCGGCCATGGTCGCCGTCGCGGCAATCCTTGCAGTGGCCGTCGGCGCGATCCTGCGGCGCAGCGCTGCCGCGGTGACCACGGTGATCGTGCTGATCGTGCTGCCGTTCCTGCTGTCGGTCACGGTGCTGCCCGATGGCGCCGCGGACTGGGTGCTGCGGCTGACCCCCGCGGCAGGTATTGCCATCGAGCAGAGCATCCCGAACTACTCGGATGTCAGCAGCCTTGCCGGGCCAGCTGGCGGCGCCTACCCGCTGACGCCGTGGGCCGGGTTCGGCGTGCTCTGCCTGTACGCGACTGTCGCACTCGCGGTGGCGGCAGTCCTGCTCCGCCTGAAGGACGCATGATGCGGGCACTACCCAGCGAGCGGCCCGGAGCCGCCGCGCAGGCTGGCAACCGGGCGGTTCCGGAGCCAGCCGGCCGGCACGCGATGCCGCAACCTGCTCTGACGGCCAGCCGAGATGCGCTGCGCGCCGAATGGCTGAAGCTGCGCACGGTTTCCAGCTCCGCGTGGCTGCTGGCTGGCATGGTCGCACTCACGGTAGGTGTCGGTGCAGCCGTCATGGCCGCAAACCGCTGCCCTGCGGGCACGACCTGCCTGGAGGACACGACCAAGCTGAGCCTCGCCGGCATCCAGGCCGGGCAAGTCGTCGTGGCCGTCCTCGCGGTGCAAGCCGTCACTAGCGAGTACAGCACCGGCATGATCAGGACAACGCTGACCGCGATGCCACGGCGCGGCCTGCTCCTCGCCGCGAAGGCGCTCCTAGTCGCCGCGCTGGTGCTGGCAGCAGCAGTCGTCGCCGTGGGTGCCAGCATGCTGGCCGGGTGGCTGATCCTGCCGGGTCACGGCTACACCGCCGCTCCCGGCTTCACTGGGCTCTCGCTTGCCGACGGCCCCGTGCTGCGTGCCACCATCGGGTCGGTGGTCTATCTCGGGCTGATAGCACTGCTCAGCCTCGGCATCGGGACCTTGGTGCGCGACTCGGCCGTGGCGATCGGGACGGCGATCGGGCTGCTGTACCTGTTCCCTGTCGTCGAAGCATTCGTCAGCAACCCGGTCTGGCAGCGCCGCCTCGAGCGCTACAGCCCGATGGCAGGCCTCAACATCCAGGCCACGACAGATCTGAAAGGCCTGGCTATCGGCCCGTGGGCTGGCCTTGGCGTACTGGCGATCTGGTCTGCCGCTGCCTTGCTAGCCGGCGGTCTCGCCTTGCGGTTGCGTGATGCCTGACCGACTGTTGGCTGGCCTGGCGAACAGGCCAGCCACCGGCAGGACGTCGCCGCGCCGTCGTGCTCCGCCCGCGGAAGGATCAGCTAGCTCAGCTGGGCGGCCGTGGCACGGCCCGGGTGCACCGGCAGCAAGAAGCCCGGACTCCGGGATCGGGTGCAGGCAGTCGTCATCGCCTGCGAACCCGGGTTCGTCATACCGGATGATCAGACGGGACCGGTTACGCGTAACATCGTCACATGATCGATGTCCGGGACTGCGAGCAGTGCGGTGTCCGGTTCACGCCCCGCCGGGAGCACGCCCGCTTCTGCTCAGCTCGCTGCCGCGTGGCCTGGAATCGCGCGGACAAGTCACGCCCGCCTGCCGATGAGAGCGCGCTGGCCTGGGCGGTAGCGGCAATGTCGGACGCAGTCGCGCGACTGCCGCGGCTGGCCGGGCTAGATCGCCCCCGCGCGTTCGCCGTTGTCAGCGAGGCTGTCTGGTGGGTCACGATTGTCGATGCGAACCTCGTGCGCTATCACCCTGACTTGTACGACCGCGAGCTCGCATGCCGCCCCGAAGCCGGCCGGCAACTTATCGAAGAGACGCTGGCAGGCCTCCGGTTCGTGCGCAATCAGGTGGGTATCGAGATCGATCGGGGTTATTTCATCCAGCCAGGCTCCGTAGCCGGCACTAGCGGACGCGCACATGACTGGGCCTGGACGCCACTGCCAGAACCGTCGTGCGACTCGCTGTCACCGCGCGGCCTGGCCTGGGAGATGGACCGGTACCGGGCCTACGAGTCCCGCCTGGCGGGACGAGCCGTGATCGCGACATTCAGCTGCGCGAGCTCGTTCCTCAACGTAGTCGCCGCAGGCATGGCCACGCCCCTGGACGTCTCGTATCACGATTAGTAGCGTCTGCCCGGTGAGCCACGTGACCGTCGGCCAGCTGACGCCGCAGCAGCTAGGCGACGTCAGCCGTCTTTGCGAGCAGGGACTTGCGCTCGATCGATCGGCCAGCTCGATACCGCGAATCGTGACACGCGAGCCATACCTCGGCCTGGCAGCGGTTCGAGATTCGCTGACCGTCGGCGCCTGCATAGGCTCTGTTGCTCAGGCCGGTGACGGGACCGCAGAAGGATTCATCGATCTTCTCGTCGTCGACCGCGCGCAGCAGCGGCGAGGCGTTGGCCGTCAACTGGCGGCCGAGATGGAGCGGCAACTCGCTGCACGCGATTGTCAGCGGATCGAGCTGTCCGGAAGCAGCCCGAATCACGCGTGGCCCGGCGTCGATATTCACTACACCGCAGCCGTATGCCTTGCCGAGGATTCGGGCTATCAACGGCAAGGCTGCGAGGTCAACATGGACGTTGACCTGCTGAGCGCGCCGCTGGACACGCGAGCAGCGGAGGACCGGCTCGCCTCGCAGGGCATCGGGGTGCGCCGGGCGGACGGCGATGACGACGGCCCGCTGCAGGAGTCGCTTGGCGCTACCTGGGAGCCCGATTGGATTGCCGAGATCGTCACGTCCCTGCGCAGCAGCGAGGCCGGGCTGTACGTCGCCGTGCAAGGCGATCGTTACGTTGGCTTTTGCTGCTACGGCGTGAACCGCGTCCACGAGGTCGGCCCGATTGGCACCCATCCGGACATGCGCAGGGCAGGGATTGGCGGGGTTTTGCTTAAGCGCTGCCTGGCCGAGCAGCGCGACCGCGGGATCGTTGCTGCTGAACTGGTATGGGTTGGCCCGCTGTCGTATTTCGCCCGCGCCGTGCACGCGACGATCGGCCGGGCTTTCTGGTTGTACTCGAAGGATCTCTCCGGCGCCGGACGTGCCCCGGACTGGCGGGACAGGATCGGCCTGATCTAGCGCGCGAGGAATCCGGTCGCCGCCGCGATCAGGCCGGCGGCTTCGGCGACGGTGCTCCCGTCGGTGTCAATCCGCAGCGCGCTTAGCTGCCCCGTGTCGTGCGCCGCGTTGATCCGTACCGGGTCGGCGGAGGAGTGATCGAGCACATCATCTTCCGCGGCCGCCCGGTCAGCCACCCCGGCCAGGAAATCGGCCGGCTGGCCGCGGAGCGGGTCTCCAGGCTCAGGCCAGCTTCCGCCGTTGCCGCGTGAGATGACCCGGCGGGTCAGTTCCGCGCGCCCCGCGTGAAGCCGGCACAACGTGATGACGGATGCCGGCAGCGCGTCGCGATAAATACCTTGCACTCCGTCGCTCTCCAGCCGACCGGTCACGACAAGGTGCCGGGCCCCGGCGGCCTGATAGGTATGCCACATGGCCGCTAGGTTCCGGGCCTTGAGCTGGTGCTGACCAGGATCGCCGGGGTCGGCCTGGATTGACGAATCCGAGCTGGCCGAGGTCGACATAGCCGGCTGTCAGGCCCGCGCTCAGGCACCTCAGGTACAGCGCAAACCCAATCGTTGACTTCCCGACGCCAGTCGGCCCGCTGATCAGCAGGATGCGCCCGCTGGCGGCATCGGGGCCCTGGCGGCTGTGACTGCCCGTGCGGGAATCCGCATTAGCCGCAGCGCAGCGGGGCTCGCTGACTGCGGCGCCGAAGCCCGGCCAGTCCCGGCGGCTGTCCCTGACCAGTGCGGCGACCTGCGTGGCCGGCAGTTCGGTGGTCTCTACCTCCACATCGGCGAAGTCGCCGGCGTCCATCGCGTCAGCCTCAGCGAGTGTGTCGCTCGACGCGACCTTCAGGTCATCGCCCGGTCCCCGGCGCTCAGTAAACCTTCGCGCGAGCTCATCGCGGTCGGCGCGAAGGCGGCAGACGGTCAGCGTGGCATGGGTAAGAAGATCGCGGTGCACGCCGCGGACGGGGTCAACCACGCCGTTCACGATCATGCAGCGGGCACCGGCTGGCCGGTAGTTTGCAACCATGGCGACGAGGTTCTGCGCCTTCAGGCGCTCACGGCCGGGGTCTGCTGACGGCGCCGGGTAACACATGCACAGCTGATCGGTGTCGGCGAATGCGACGTGCGCGCCTGCCCGGCTCAGCTCCGCGAACAGCTGCCAGGACACCGTGGACTTGCCGGCACCCGCAGGGCCGCACAGCCACAGCACGGGACGAGGTCCTCGGTCACTAGGTTCTGCTGCCCGGGCAGGGCTTGAGCTCGCGGCGGCGACAACCTGGGGCGACAACTGCCATGGCGGGCAGTCTCGTCAGCGACATCGTCAAGGTCAACCGAATTTGCTGCCGGCTCAGAACCATAACCAGATACTGAAGTAAGTACTTGACTGTGCGTTATCTGGCGACGCATACTCAAGTACATGCTTAACCAAGTGGCGGAATTGGACCGGGTGTTTCATGCCCTCGCCGACCCGGGACGGCGCATGATGCTGGAGCGACTCAGCAAAGGTCCGGCCTCAGTCAGCGAACTCGGCAAGCCGCTCGCCATGTCGCTAGCCGCCGTGGTTCAGCACGTGCAGGTTCTCGAGGAGAGCGGGCTGGTCCGGTCGCAGAAGACAGGTCGCATCCGGACTTGCAGTCTCAACCCGGCGACACTGCGGTCAGCCGAGCACTGGATCTCCGAGCGCCGGACCCTCGTCGAGCGCCGCCTCGACCGGCTCGGCGAATACCTGTCTGAGACCGCGGACTCGCCTGACGCAGTGCCTTCAGCCCCGAATCCGCCAGGCAACACATCCCCGTAACCAAAAGGAGTTCCAATGACAGAGCGGACGGTCATCCATGACACGTTCACGATCGCGCGCACCTACCCGGCGACTGTGCGTCGGGTGTTCGGCGCGTTCGCCTCGGAGGAGGCGAAGAATACTTGGGCCGACACCGGCGACCTGGAATCAGCCGACGCGGATTACGCGCAGACGGAGTTCGACTTCCGGATCGGGGGGCGCGAGCGCTTCGGCTTCAAATACCAGGGCACGACCTACCGGTACGACGCCTGGTACTACGACATCGTGGCCGACCAGCGGATCGTCTACAGCTACGAGATGTACGCCGGCGACACCCGCATTTCAGTCTCAGTCGCCACGATCGAGTTCGCCGAGACTAGCGACGGCGCAGCGCTGACGTGGACCGAGCAAGGCGCCTACCTAGACGGCTTCGACGGGCCCGCCGCTTCGCAACTGCGGAGCGAGGGCACTGCCGAGATGCTTGACGGCCTCGAAAAGTACCTGTCGTCGCAGCCCGTGAGCTGAAGTGGCGTACCGTCCGCGCCGCTGATGACGCATCTGCCCTGTCTGACTGATCCGGGTCAGCCAGACAGGGCCTCCGTCACCAGTGCCTGCCAGGTCTGCTTCCCGGCAATGCCGTTCACCGCGAATCCGGGAACCTGTGCCGACATTGCTCGCTGGAACGCCCGGACGGCAGCCTCAGTCTTCCGGCCGAACACCCCGTCCACCGCCAGCGTGTGCCCGTTCTTGTTGTTCCGGAAATTGATCTGATCCTGCACCGCACGCACGGCCGGGCCGGTACTGCCCCGCTTCACCATGACGACCAGCGCTCTCCACGTTCGGGCCTTGACGACACCGCTGGCCGGGAGCTTGCGTGAGCGCTGGAAGGCAACAACTGCTGTCTTGGTCTTGGACCCGAAAACGCCATCGACCGCCAGTTTGGCGCCATGCGCCGTCAGCAGATACTGCAGCGACCGGATCGTGACATGCGGCCATAGGCTGTTGCGGCCTTCTTTGAGTACCGGCCACGCCTGCAACTTTGCCGCAGCAGTGGATGCCTCGGTGACGGCCGGCGCGGCGGCACTGGCGGCTGACGCCGGCACTACGAACGCGGGCGCTGCCGCGGCAATCGTCCCGGCCGCGATAAACCCTGCCGTGGCCGCGGCAAGCCGGCGGCGAGATCGCGCCGGCGTATCTGCAGCCCGCGGATTGTGCTGGCTGGGGTGTTGACTGGAAAGCATCTCATCACCTCGAGAGGACACGCGGCCCGCATGGAAAGCCCTGCCGTACTGGTAGGCGGATGACGTGAAAGCTCAGTGCGGCCGAGATGGAGACGCGATGAAGATCGCAGGGAGGAGTGCTGGTGGCCGGCACGGAACCACCTCATGTAGTCGAGCCGGGACCGGGATCGGGCTCGCAGCCGAAGCCTGCCGATGCCTGAGCCCGATCTGCTTCAGAAGTTCCTCGCCGACGGGCGCGTCGACGCAGCCGTGTTTGCGCTGCGTCCCGACTACCGAGTCGTGCTGATGGCGGTCGACGGAGTCACCGGGGGCCCGAGTGACCAGTCGGGTGAAACCCTTCTCCTGGAGGCAGAGACGAAGGCCCGCGGGATGCTGCGTGACAGACCCGCGGATGAAATCCCGCATGTGGCCGCTTGGCGGGAGGCCTATCGGGCCTTCGGAGCCAAGCCCCAGCGCACCCGCAACAGCCTGGAGGCTCTCCTGCGCCGCGCGGCGGCCGGGCTACCGCGAGTGAACCGTCTCACCGACATCTACAACGCGCTTTCGGTGCTGCACCAGGTCCCGCTGGGCGGGGAGGACCTGACGCGCTACGTTGGTGCGCCAAGGCTGGTCCGCGCGACCGGTCAGGAGACGTTCGACACAGTGGCCGACGGCATCCCCGTGATCGAGCACCCCGACCCTGGCGAGGTGGTCTGGTGCGACGACGCCGGTGTGACCTGCCGGCGCTGGAACTGGCGGCAGGGACGGCGCACGCGGCTCAGCGAGGACAGCACCACGACGCTGTTCATCTTTGATGCCCTCGACCCGATGACCGACGAGGCACTCCACGCCGCAGCTGACGACCTGGCCAGCTACGTCACTCGACTAGGTCCCGACATCCGGGTCGCCCGCCGCATGATTAGTGGAGGCATGCCCGCTGAGCAGGCAGACTGACATGTTCGGCCGCCCGCCCGCGCCGGATTTACGACGCGTTGGCCGGCGACCTGTCGCGCGAGCAGGCACTGGTTCATGGCCGACTCGCGGGGTTCCGCAGGGGGTGAGCGCGCTTGGCGGAGCCATCACTTGGTCTCGCGTCCGTCGGTGAGGTCCTCGGTACCCTTGTCCCGGAACGGTACGATCACTCGCCACGGTATGACGGACCACGTAATCCATGGCAATCGCTGCGTAGCAGTGCGATGACGCCGAGCGCACTTGATCAGGGCCTAGCCCCGTCCGTACCGGCTGTAGATGACCTGCGAGAAGATCCGCGTCTCGATGAGTTCGAGGGCGAGTCTTTTCGGCAGTGGCGGGAAGTACGGGGTGCCGCCTCCCAACACGACCGGAGTTACGAACAGCCGGTACTCATCGATGAGGTCTTTCTCGGCGAGGGAGGTTGCGAGCGTGGCACCCCCGACGGACACGATGCCGTCGCCGGATTGATTCTTCAGTTCGGCGACCTCGTCAGCGACATCACCTCGCGCCAGGCGCGCGTTGCCTTCCACAGTCGTCAGGCTGGTTGAGAACACCACTTTCGGGATGGCCTTCCAGATGCGGGCGAATTCGAGTTCCCGTGGATCGGTGCGGGTCTGTTCGGCGGTCTCCCAGCCCAGCATGTCCTCGTAGAGCCTGCGCCCACATAGGTGCCCGGTCAGTTCCCGGGTCTGCTCGTTGTGGAATCTCATCAATTCCTCGTCAGGCGCGGCCCAGTCGATAGCGCCGTCCGGTCCGGCAATGTAACCGTCCAGCGACACGGACATGGAGTAAATCAACGTAGGCATCAGGACCCTTTCTCGGGGTGTCCTCGATCACCAGCATCGGCACGGTCGGTGTTCGCAACAGACTGTAGACTTCCCGAGGTATGACCGTCCCTGCTGATTCGGCCAAAGATCAGGTCCGAACGGCCACGACCGGCTTGGTGGACCTCCGGCAAGACAGTCGCTGGGCGGGCGGCAGCCACATGTATGACGGCGGCGAGCAGCTGGTCACCGGCTGGCACTTTCACGACGTGCACGAGATTGAGTACGCCTGCCGCGGGCTGGTGGAGGTCAAGACAGAGGCTGGCCACTACCTGCTGCCACCTCACCAGGCGGCGTGGATTCCGGCGGGCCTGCATCATCAGACGACCCTGGACGCTGGCGTGCAGACCCTCGCGGTGCTCTTTGAGCCAAGACTCGTTCCGATGGCCGGAGACCGGGTCCGGATTATTGCCGTCTCACCGCTGCTTCGCGAGATGATGCTCTACTCGGCACGGTGGCCGATCTCGCGTACCGAGTCGGGCGTGGAAGCGGAGTCGTTCTTCCAGACCCTCGGGTACGTGGTCGCGCAAGCGCTGGATGACGAGAAGCCATTGCACCTGCCGGTCTCGAACGATCCGGTTGTCACCGCAGCCGCCGATTACACCCGTACTCACCTCGACCGCGTGACGGTCAGTGAGGTGACCCGCGCGGTCGGGGTTTCGGAACGAACACTTCGCCGTATGTTCAGCACCCACTTGGCCATGTCGTGGCGTAGCTACCTGCTCCGCGCTCGCGTGCTTCGTTCCATGGCCCTGCTGGCCGAGCCGGACCGGTCCGTCCTCGGGGTCTCAATCGCCGTGGGTTTCGACGACGTCGGCGCCTTCGCTCGATCCTTCGCCAGGCACTGCGGGGAGACCCCCTCCGCTTACAGACGACGAATCAGCGGGTCACCTTGACTCACCCGCGGCTTCCGCGACCGCTAGCACGAAACCGAGCCAAATCTCGACGTCGAGACAACTCCGCGGCTGCCTCCGGGCACGTTCCCGCAGTTCGGCGTGGCGGAGGATGCGAGATTCGAACTCGCGAGGGGTTGCCCCCAACACGCTTTCCAAGCGTGCGCCCTAGGCCACTAGGCGAATCCTCCGCGGGCAAGCTTAGCGACAGCCCGCGCGTGAGCACGCCAGCAACCTGAGGTTGGCGATGAGAGATACCCCTGAAGGCGCGCGCCAGCTGGCCTGTTGCAGGACCGGCAACACGCGCAGTGCTCCTTTAAACTCAGGCTGTGGTCTTCAAGCAGGTCGGGAATGGACGTCCCTATCCCGACCACGCCCGGACCGGGCGCGAGTGGGCCGAGATACCGCCCCGGCCAGTCCGGCTGGATCAGCTGATCACGACGAAGAACGTGCTCGACCTGCATACCGTGCTCGCCACTGACTCGACGTTCTACGGGGACTTGTTTCCGCATGTCATCAGCTGGCGCGGCGAGCTTTACCTGGAGGACGGCTTGCACCGTGCGCTCCGGGCCGCGCTGCAGCAGCGGTCAGTGCTGCATGTCCGGGTGCTTGAGCTGGACTAGTCAGGCTCGGCCGCGTGAGCGCTCACGGAGCGACCCGATCAGCTATGGAGCATGCTGTATTGCCGCTCGTGCTCGGACACCAGCCAGGCGCTGCCGATCCGCTCATCGTCGGCTTCCCGGACCCCGCTCTCCAGCTTGTCCAGGTAGCGCCTGTCGGCATCTACCCGGCGGCGGAATTCGATGGCGTCGCCGACATTCCCGTGGCCAGGCACCACAGTTCGCACGACGTCGAGCGCCGCCAGCAGTTCCAGCCCGGCGCGGTACTGGCCGACCGGGTCCGGATCGCCGGGGTATAGCAGCGGGATCTCCAGGTCCGACAGCATGTCGCCGGCCAGCAGCGTGCCGGTCTCCGGCAGGAAGATGGCGCCGTGGCCGACCTCGTGAGCGTCGTGCTCGACGAGCATGGTGGCTGGCCCGTCCCAGGGGATCCGGTTCCCGTCCAGGACCGTCAGCCGGGCGAAGACGTCCATGTCGTGGCCGGGGGCAGCGGCGTTGACTCCCTCGATCAGCCCCGCCCGCTCACGTTGAGCTAGTTCGACCCCCCGCTGGGTGCTGTACCTGGGCACATCACCAAGCTCGGCGCACCAAAGGAGGTGATCCCAATGCGCGTGAGTCGCCCAGCCGGCCACCGGCCGCAGGTTCCGGCGAGCAAGTTCGTCCGCTAGGCCGCTCACCTCGGCGACCGTGACGGACGGGTCCACTACCAGACAGCTTCCGCCTGCCCCGAGTACCACCGTGCTCGTGGTCGTGTACTGGACGGCGGTCGCCACCAGCACGCCAGCAGCGACCTCAGCGAGCTCTCGCATGGCAGCCGATTATTGCAGGTCAGTGGCAGTGGAGGTGGGATTTGAACCCACGGATGAGTTGCCCCATCACACGCTTTCGAGTACTGCGCGACTCCGTCCACCCGTGGTTCCCGCCGTCCGCCACGTGCTCATCAGCCCGTCTCGGGGACAGTAACGGACGCTGGCGGACGGAGGTGAATGAGACTAAAACTGAGACTAACCACAGGCCGCTCACCGGCCTGTTCGCGCCGGCTGGTTCGGGCCGCCAGGCATGAGCGTCGAGGCGATCTCATAGGCGCTGAACCTGCACCCGTGCCTGCCGATCGGTAACGGCCAGCCTTCCCAGCGCATGCAAGTTCGTGCTTGTCGGCCTGGCCAGCCACGCCGGACCGGACGGCTATCGCGCATTCCCGCCGGTGCCGACAAGGATCCGCAACACCGGCCTTTCTGAGCCGACAGTGCACCTGGCTCGCGCATCGAAGCTGGCGACCTCATCCGGCCAGGTGGCCCGGCGCCGTGGCCGCCAAAATCAAGCGCGACGGCCGATGGCCCCGGGTGGGATCTCATCGCTGCCCGATCCGGACCGCTCCACGAGGTTTGGATCCAGAGTTCCAGCCGGTACACGTGCAGATGCCGCACCCCGGTTCGCGTTTAGATAACTCAAAAAAGGCAGGGCGGAACCGCGCAACTCGCCGTGACACAAAGAGCAGCGAAACGCTCCAGGGTTTTGCGCCTATCACCCGACGTGAAGGCGGTTGCCGATCGCAGAGCCTTGTGCTCTGGTGAATCTAGCTTCAGCCAAAATTGCGTCGAGTTCTACCGGTCGCTATGCCTGCGGCAGAGCGTCATTATTTATCGAAAGCGCGGCACTGCTTGGCGACTGGCCCGTGAGCGAGATCGCGGAAGGACTTGACGGAGGGTTAAGACACGGGACGTTTAGAGCGGTTCCTGGCTGTCACCCTTCGCCGAATAGCGCGCTGAACGCGGCATGAGCACCGTAACGCGACTCAACTGGCCAGGGCCTCGCTGCGCATTGCTCGGGTGCTACTTGGCCAGCGCAGCGATCTCCTTGTCCAACTCCGTCAGGTCAGCCGCCACGTGGCCAGAGAACCATGTCAGTGCCGGTCTCATCAGCCCAACCTGAATGAAGCTCGTGTCCGGGCGGGGCTCGAAGATGGTGGGCCTGTACCGTCCCTCGTGCACGATGATGTTGCGGGCTTCATAGATTTTGAGCACTTCCAGGAACCGGCCGCAACCAGGGACAGTCCCGGCTTTGGCGTCCTCAATGAGTTGCATCAGCTCTTGCCCCGGCCTGCCTTTCCGAACTAGCGGAAGTGTCAGAAAAGGGCAGGCGCTTCCCTGGCTGCCTGCGCAGGCGTAGCCAGTGTTCTGCGAGCCGCAACTCAAGTAGGCGGCTCGTCTTGCCGTGCGGGTTTTCTTCTCACCGTCCGTCGACTCGCCCAGAAGTACCTCCAGGATTGACTGGCCGATCCGTCATGACCACATTCTGGCCGGCGGGCAGCTGTCGGCTGCCAGACGCTTGCCCTCGCGCTCCCTGCGCGGCACGAGCGGGCATTTGGCGAGGTCCTGCCAGTTCTGTTACTACGGCGTCCAGTTGCCTTCTTCGTCACCAGGCAGGGATGCGGCCATGGACAGGATGGCGCGTTCTAGTTCTGGCAGGTCGTCGTCGACGGTGGCCTGCAAGATGGCGTGGGCCGTGTCGAAGTAGCGGTGGGCCAGGTGATCGCGCATCCGGGCGATCTGGCTCCATGGGATGGCGGGCTGGGTGGCGAGCAGCTCGGCGTGCAGCGCTTTGACGGCCTCGCCGATTTCCAGCAGCCGGATCCGGACGGCATCGAAGACCAGCCCGTCGACGAGGGTGCCGCGCTGCAGGTGCGAGCGGATTGCGTCGATGGCGGCCTGGATGTCGGCTAGCCGCTGCCGGTCCCGGTAGCTCACAGGGCCACCACCTCACGCTCAATGCGCTCGCGGACCTCGGGCTTGAGATCAGCGGCCGGCACCAGGTCGACGCGGGCGCCGACAATACCCTCCAGCTCGGCCTGCACGCGCGCCAGGCCGAACAGGCTCATCCCCGGCGGCAGGTCCGCGACCAAGTCCACGTCGCTGTCGGGACGGTCCTGGCCGCGGGCAACGCTGCCGAACACCCGCAGCCGCGAGACGCCATGGCCGGCGGCCGCCGCGATCAGGTCGCGGCGCCGGCGGCGTACCCGCTGGCCCACCGGCCCCGACAGCTTCTTCAGGCGCCCAGGCGGCCGCCGCACTGACATCGCCAGCTCAAACCCGGCTGCCTCGATCAGCGCGGCCAGCGTCGGCACCGCGGGCTGCCGGTGCCCGGACTCATAAGCGCTGATGACGCTCTGGGCAACGCCAGCCCGGGCGGCAAGCTCAACCTGCGACATGCCCGCGCGCTGGCGGGCCTGGCGCAACAGCCCGGCAGCTGTCAGGTCCTCGGAAGCCACCTATCCACTATAGCGGATCGTCGATACCGGCACCCGTGTATCCGTCCGCTCTTCGGCACGATCGCCAGTCTCGACACGCACACCGTCCGCGGCATGAGCCGGGCCGTGTAAGCATGTCAACCATGCCGAACCAGTGCGCTCTGCGATTGATGTGCCGCAACTTCGCTCCGCCGTGGATGCCCTTCTCAAAGCGGCCGAGGATCGCATGGGAGCGCTGGTGTCGATATACGCCGACCACTACTGGCTCGTTGAACTGCGCGCAGCGTTCGGCGCGGACTATCACGAGCCGAGGCAGCAGCCAGGCTACTTGGGCGTCGGTCAGATCTCCGATGACATCGCGTCGGTGACCGAGGTAGCCCAGGGTCTGCAGGACCCCGAGAGCTGGCCGATCCTCTGGCATGACTTGGAGCACGTCACAGGCCTTTTGCGCGCGCTGGCGTGGATGGACCTGCCCAAGGACTCCTAGCGCGCACCACCGGGATGCGTCCGCTCGTCGGCATGCATGAGCGTGTATCGCAGCAGCGCAGATCGGCCGAAGCTGCGACTGGCGCGCTGTCGTTGCAGCCGCAGATATCAGGCCGCCCCGATCGGCAGATCAGGCGCAGCGCGGCGCGCCCAGGCTTCCATTTCGGGTGACCAGGCTCGCTACCTCAGGACAGTTCCTTGAGGCCAGCGGCCAGATTCCGGTGACACTTCAAGCGGGGCCGGGGCGAGTTCAGCGTCCCCGAGGACCAGCCAGATCGGGCGTCTGCGAGGGCATGACCTACGCCAGCCGCTTGGCACCAGTACTCCGTTCGACTGCCGTCCCCTGGTTGGCAGTCTCGCGGGGGCGGCGCACGATTCGCGGGCGTGCGCATGGCCTCACCGACCCGAGCGCTGGCGTCCGGCAGCCGCGGGCTGCCGTCCTCCGATGGCCAGCGCAACATACCGACGCTACCGGCGGGATTCGCCAGCCATCCTGCGAGTAAGGCCGCTACCTGCACGGACGACCTTGAACGCCGCGAGCAGCGTGGTCGCCGGAGTCATGACGGTCATCGAGCAGGCCAAGGTTCGCCGTTATGAACGGCCTGGCGTTGGTCGCCGATCGGCGCCGCGGGCCCGCGTCGAGCGGCCCGCAACTGAGACTAATTTGAGCCTGAAACTGAGAGCAGAAGCCGGAACTCGCGCATATACCCGCAGCGGGTATACAGCGGTTTCTGCAGGTCAATGGCGGTGGAGGTGGGATTTGAACCCACGGATGAGTTGCCCCATCACACGCTTTCGAGTACTGCGCGGCACTGTCCACCGGTGGTTCCCGCCGTCCGCCGCGTGCTCATCCGCCCATCTCGGGGACGGTGGCGGACAGTGCCGGACGGAGGTGAATGAGACTAAAACTGAGACTAACCAGCTGCCGCTCACCGGCCCCGTCGCGCCGATCCGCAGGCGCACCTTTGTTGGTACACTGTTAGCACAAAGCGGCAGGCGAGGGTAGGGGGCCAGCGGGATGACCGTAGCTGACGAGCGGCTGGGGTTCAGGGTGACCCAGGGCGTCAAGGAGCACCTCGAGGACGCCGCCAGATCTCTCGGCGTACCGCTTACCGAGTTCGTGCTCGGCGCGGCCCAGGACAAGGCAGATGAGGTTCTCGCCGCCAAAACCGTCGTGCCGCCCGACTATTTCGACAAGCTGGTCGATGCGCTGAACGCTCCGGCCGAGGAGAACGAGCCGCTGCGAAGAGCTGCGTCACGGGCACCGTCGGTAGTCCACCGCGGCTGATGACGAGCCCTCCATACCATTCTGAACGTCTCGCTCCCAGCCACGACGTATCCGGTTTCCGCTGCGGGAATCAGGCACTCGACTTCTGGCTCCGCGAGCACGCTGCGACAGCACAGGCTAAGCGGACCAGCGTTACCTATGTCTGGACCCGCGGCGACAGGGTCGTCGTCGCCTACTACAGCCTGGCGCCGCACCTGATCGAGAACGCAGAGCTTCCCCGGCGTCTCGGACGTGGTGACCCGAGACAGATACCGGGCCTTCTGCTAGCGCGACTGGCCCTTGCTGACGAACTGCGCGGCACTGGCCTTGGCGGCGTCCTGCTCCACGACGCCTTGACCCGGGCGGTCGCCGCGAGCCAGCAGGTAGGCGGCCGGTACGTCGTGGTTGACGCTATTGACCAGGAGGCTGAACACTTCTACCAGCACTTCGGATTCGCCGCTACACCGCGGCCGGCGCGGCTGGTTCGGAAGGTCAGCGACATCGAAGCGGACATCAAAAACTGACCGACTCCCCGCCGACCTTCGACGAGTTACTGGATCGCATAGATGCAAATCGCCGGAACTCAGACGTCCTCGCGTCGCGATGACTGGTTTCGGCCGGGCACCAGGCCCAAGAGCGGCAGGCACTGAAAATACGCGGCCTCACCGTAGATTGCGAGCAGCTCGAGCAGCTGTGCTGAGGTCAGCAAGGTTGCTGAGTACAACCGCCAGCGCCAGGCCGAAGTCGATCGCAGACGCATCGAGCGAGACGAATCAAAGTAGAGGACATGCTTTCGGGACACCCGTCCCGCTCTCCGATCGGATCCTCGCGCTTGCCGCCGAACGAGAAGCCGAGGCCTGACGACCTGCGGGTGCATCCTTGGACTCGAGATGTCGTTGCGAGGAGGCCCGAATGGCGGAGCCCGCAGTTAACCCGCCTGGCCGCGCAAAGGCCGAGCCCTGCCGGGACTGAGGAGGCGTCAACGGGCTGGCCTGCTACGAGTGTCACGGCCGCGGCGTCATCCTTATCCAGGTGCCCGGTCTGCGGTAATCCCGGCTGGGACTACGTCAACGGCGTCGGCGACCGCGACGCCATGACGGCACCGGCACCCCATTATCAACGGCCGACCACTCTTCCGATGTGATCTTGTACTGGCACTGCCCGTACTGGATCCCGAGATATCGCATCGACAGCTTCACCAGCACACGCTGCGACGCCAGGTTCTGCTGGGCTGTCGACGCCCAGACCGAATCCATCCGCACGGCACCAAACGCATGCAGTAGCAGGGCCGCGCTACCTTCCGTGGCGAGTCCCTTTCCCCAGCACCGGGCCACGAGCCGGTAGCCGAGGTTCGCAGTCGTCGCATCCCACGAACACGCCCCGAGCCCCCACCAGCCCGCGAAGGCGCCGCCAAACCAGCCGGCCCAGTACCCAAGGCCCCGGGTAGCGTCCGATCGCTCGCCGAGCCTGTGCGCCCATTCGGCGTCACTCTCGTCGTAAGTCAAGGCCCGGCCTGTCAGGTTCAGCATCACTGCCTCGTCGGAGTTGAGAGCGCGCAGCAGATCTCGATCCTCATCGCGTACCGGAGCCAGGCGGAGGCGGGAAGTCGTGAGAACGGGGAGGAGCACCGGAATAACCTACTTGCACAGCGTCGGCCCGGGTCCTCTGAGCAGCAGGCTGTAGTAGCCGTCCGTGGTCAAGTCGGCGACGATAGCGGCGCCTGCCGTGTCGGCCCAGTCCCGGACCTGTGACAGCTCTGGATAGTAGTGGTATCCGCCGTCCTTCAGGTACTCACCGGGAACGACGGGCTCACCAGCGGCGAGGGCGCTCGCGTAGACGTCCTCCAGGTCGTCCTCGGCCAGTTCAACGGTCAGGTACACCGGACCGCCGGGACGGACGGCACGGATCAGGTTGGCCAGGACCACGGGCCAGTCCTCCGGGAAGACATTCTCCATGGCATCCACGCAGATCGCGCCATCGAACTCGGCGACGAAGCACAGATCCTGAAGGCCGAGCCTCTGCACGAGCACGTCCGGGAACTTCGTGCCGGCCTGGCGGAGCATGCCGCCTGACTGATCAACCCCCACGATCTGGGCGCCGGCCTGTTGCAGCATCGGCCAGTACTTGCCCGTACCACAGGCAGCGTCGAGGACGCGCGGGGACGCCGGGCACAGGCCGAGGAACCGCGTGATCATCGCGCGATGTGACGGATTGATCCTGCCCCAGTTCGCGTCGTACACCGGCGCGAAGAGCGTATCCATCCGGTGCTCGTTGATCCGCCGCCGTTCGGCGATCCAGGAAGTCCTGTCGGTCAGGGCCGGTTCCCTTCTGCACTTCACCGCTTCGGGTTGAGGGTAGTCATGCCAGTTTCGCATCGTCCCGTTTGGTGCCACTCCGGCGCGGCGGGCGGCCGCCCTGGGCGCGGACGTCTGGCAGCCCCTGTCGCTGACGGGCCGGTCGGCGACCCTGGTGCTCAACGTCTTCGGGCCGCGTAACGCCGCTGAGACCGGCCGGATCCCTCGCCCACCGCGGGCGCTGATCGTCGCCGGGCCGAGCACCGGGCACCTGCGCAAGCGCCGGGGCAGGCTCGGTATAATCGGCGTCGACCGTCGCAAGTCTCACCGGGTCGCCGGTGCCTACCGTGATTACGTCCGACCCGGTGCCACCAGGCTGACCTACCAGCTGAGGCTGGCCCACGCGGATCTGACCGCACTGTTCTCCATGGTCCCCATCGCCCGCCACATCACGCCGCAGACTCTGGCAGCACGCATCAGCTCGCTGCCCAGCGGTGCCCGGTCGCCCGGTGGCACCGCCATTGCACGGCCTCCTCTTACGCAAAGTTATGCGGCAACATGGCGAGCCTGCACTGCTCGGCGCATAACTTATGCGAGGCGCGCATAACAGCAGACGCGTGGTGCCTGCGCGAACCATCCGCCTTTGGCAATAATGCCCCGGCTCCGGCTGTGCTCGGGCCTGACGTGCGCACGATTCGAGGACGTGCGCATAGCCTTGCCAACCCCCACGCGGGCACCCGGCAGCCGCGGCCGAGCCGTCCTCCGGTGGCCAGCGCAACAGACCGACGCGAGCCACAGCTTTCGCCCAGCCATCCTGCGAGCAACCCCGCTAACTGCACGGACGACCGTGAACGCCGCTGGCAGCGTGGTCGCCGAAGTGATGGCGGTCATCAAGGAGGCCGGGGTTCGCTGTCGTGAACGGCCCAAGGCAGCGCCGATCGGCACCCATCCCGCCGCGAAGGCCGCGCAAACTGAGACTAATTTGAGCCTGAAAGTGAGACTAGAACCCTGGAACTTGCGTGCATACCCGCGCCGGGTATGCAGCGGTTTCTGCAGGTCAGTGGCGGTGGAGGTGGGATTTGAACCCACGGATGAGTTGCCCCATCACACGCTTTCGAGGCGTGCGCCCTCGGCCACTAGGCGACTCCACCGCAGCCGAGCCTACCTGAGACAAACCTGCGGCGGACCGCGGGTTGGTTAGCGCCGCTCCTCGAAGAAGCCGCGCAGCGTCGCTGCGCACTCAGCGGCCAGCACGCCCGTTACGACTTCCACCGGCGATCCGAGGCGGGGATCGTGAAGCACGTCCCAGACCGAGCCTGCAGCGCCCGCGCGCGGATCGTCGGTCCCGTAAACCAACCGACCGACCCGTCCGGCGAGCAGTGCTCCCGCGCACATCGTGCAGGGCTCAAGCGTGACTACAAGAGTGCAGCCATCAAGCCGCCAGTTCCCGCGGGAAACGCCCGCAGCACGCAATGCCAGTATTTCGGCGTGCGCGGTAGGGTCGGCGCTGCCCTCGCGCTCATTCCGGCCGCGGCCGATGACGGAGCCGCCGGCATCAAGCACGACGGCGCCCACTGGCACGTCCGCCCCGGCGGCCCTCGCCTCCGCGATGGCCTGTCGCATCGCGGGCTCGAAACTGGCCAGATAGCCGCTCATCGGGTTGCCCGGCTATAACGCGCCGATAGCCGAGTCCAGCGCGCGCTCCAGCGCCTGACCGAACCCGATCCGCCGCGCCAGGCTGGCCAGCACCTCATCAGGGAACAGGTCAAGGTCGCCGGAGAGAGCACCGAGCTCCATCTCGTCGACGCCCAAGTCGGCGAAGATCGACATATCCCCGACCGGCAGCACCTGATCAAGGTCTTCATCTTCGGGAACAGGGATATCAAGGTGGTCGAGCACCTGGCGGGCGAGCGGCCAGTCCACCGAGGCGGTGACGTCAGACAAGAACACGGAGACCTGACTACCAAGCACGCGCAATGCCACGAAAAAGTCATCACCAACGGCAGCCAGGCCAATCGCTCCGCCGATGCCCGGTTGCTGGCGCAATGCCAGTATCAGGCCATCCAGGTTCTCGGTAAGCGCCGTTGGCAGGACCTCGGCTTCCCAGACGTCATCCTCCCGGTAGATGACGACTGCGAAGTCGCTCGGGCTCACATCGGTCATCGGCACCCCGCTAGCTGGGATCTAGAAGGGAAATGGTGTCAGACTCTCCGGCTTTGCGTGCACCGATCGTGCACCCGGCTGCCTCGAGCGCCCAGGCCGGGCGTGCTGCCGCGCGAACCTGCCTGGCTTGCCGGCGCGCCCACCGCGCGCCGGCAACTTGATGTCCGCCGAATCCCGTATGGTTACTTGGGGTTAGTAGTCATTGGTCGGCAAATTGCGCTGAGCTATGCTGAAGTCACAGGCTTATCGGACGACTTGCTCACTCGCGGTAGCGACCTACTGCGGCATCATGAGGGAGGTGATCACGTGTTGCGGAAGGTCATCACCTGGGCAATCGTTATTTTTATCGTGTACTACCTGGCCACTGACCCGTCCGGGGCTGCAAATTTCCTCCAGCACGCTTTTAACGGGCTGAAGTCCGCGGGCAACTCGATGTCACGCTTCGTGAACAAGCTGTAGAGATGCGCCAGCCTAACTCCTCGTCTGGATCGTCCGTGGCGATCGACAAGTACCTGCTGCCGCGAGAGGTGCAGGTCGCTACCGTGCGGCAGCATCCGGCAGTACTGATCCCGGCGAGCGCGCTGACCCTCGGCGGTCTGCTTCTTGCCGGGATACTCAGCGCGACCGTGGTGCGGGGCATACCGGCCGCGGTGTTGTGGGGTGCGTGGCTTGTGTTGCTGCTGCGCCTGGTGTGGAAGGTATTGAACTGGTCAGTCGACTATTTCGTGGTGACCAGCGAGCGACTCCTGCTCACCCGCGGCTTTCTGACCCGCCGGGTCAACATGATGCCGCTGACCAAAGTCACCGACATGAGCTTCAAGAGGTCCTTCCCCGGACGGCTGCTTGGCTATGGCGAGTTCATCGTGGAGTCGGCCGGACAGGATCAGGCACTGCGAAACGTCGAGTTTATTCCGTACCCTGAGCAGCTTTACCTGCTCATTTGTGGGATGCTCTTCCCGTCGAGCGCAGACGACATGGAGGACAGCGAACCGACCGCCCTCGCGGACGAGTTCTGAGCGTCGGCGCTTTGCCCCTTCCCCGGGGTTCGTGCGGCCGGATGACAGTCCGCTGACGTCCGGCCGCACGAGCTTGTCCGGGCGCTGGCCCCCGCCGCTGGATCAGACAGTTACCAGAATCACGCCGAGTCCGGCAAGCAGCAGGCCGCCCAGCTGGATCGGGCGCAGCCGCTCGCCCAGCGCCAGCCTTGCGAGCAAGACCGTTATGCCGGGATACAAAGAGGTCAGGACGACCGCGAGGCCGAACAGACCAGCCCGGGTCGCCAGTACGTAACAAACGTTGGCAGTGGCGTCGAGCAGGCCGGAGCCGAATGTCGCCAATAGCAGCCGGGCGCCGCCGCCCGCGACGATGGGCCTGGTCCGCGTCGCCGTCGCCGCGGCGACGATGATCATGAAACCTGTCAGCCGCGCGGCAGCAACCGGCCACAGCGCCCCGGACTGGCCGCCGTTCTTAAGGAAGATGAAGAACAGGCCGAAGGTCACTCCGGACGCGAGTCCGTATCCGATGGCACGTACGTGGACGCCCCGCCCGGCCAGGCGGTCGAGCAACCCGGCTGGCTTGCGATCGTCGCCGGCCGGCGTGCCTGCGGAACTCACCAGCACGATGGCCGCCAGGCAGATCAGAGCGCCAGCGTAAACGGACAAGCTGCCCCGTTCGCCGTCGGTCACCGAGAAGGCCACCGGCAGCACAGTCGCGGCCAGGGCCGAGGTGGGCGCGACGATCGACATCGGGCCCTCGGCAAGCCCCGCATAGAAGACGATCAGGCCGGAACCGCCAACCGCGCCAGCCGCAAGTCCCCAGGCCAGGCCCGGTAGCCTGACAGGCCCGCCGGACGCCACTGCGGCAATCAGGACTATCAGCAGCCCGGCAAGCGCCGAGGCAGGCAGCACCGAGAGTGCCCGAGCCCGTCTTGTGGCCATGCCGCCGAGGAAGTCCGCACTGCCATACAGCAATGCCGCTGTCAGGGCGAATACGGTAACCACGAGTTAGTCGCCGGTATCGCTCCCATCGCGTTCTGCAGCTTAGCTGCCCGGCAGGCGTGCGTAGGCATCGCGTATGCGTCGGCAGGTACCTGAGCTAGGCGTTTCAATGTGGGCTATCGCACAAGCCGTATATGCTTCGGCCATATTGAACCCCGTCCGCCCGTCTCGCCTTGGATGCTGTCGCCGTTTCCGCGGACAAGCGGCCGCCGGAAACCAGCCACAGTGACTCCGCGCGAGCGCGGTAACGATCAGGAATGCGCGTGCGGACCAGTGTGGGTAAGAGCGTAGCCGAATCAGCGACGGTGACCGGGGCTGCTACTAGTCGCCTGCGCCGCGACGCCACTGGCATAGCTCGCGGCGCGGCGGTTATCGCCAGCCTGACGATCCTGGCACGCATACTCGGGCTGGCCCGAACTCTGGTCTTCTCCCAGGCGGTCGGTGCGACGTGCCTGGGCACGGCCTACGTCACCGCGAATCAAGTACCCAATCTCATCCAGGAACTTGTTCTCGGGGGAGCGCTAACCAGCGCGATGATCCCGGTACTGGCCCGCTCGGCTGAGCGCTCTGCGACGGACCCGGCTGAGAAAGCCATGGTTAGCAGGATCTCCTCTGCACTGATCACCTGGACCATCGTCATCCTGGTCCCGCTCACCATTATCATCGCGGCTCTGGCCGGACCGATCGCGGCGCTCCTCAATCCGGCGAACGCGAACTCGCACTGCCCGCACGCCGACATGGTCGCTACCACGGCCACCATGCTGCGGGTGTTCTCGCCGCAGGCGCTCCTGTACGGGCTCTCAATCGTGTTGACCGGCATGCTTCAGGCCTACCGCCGGTTCGCCGGGGCTGCGCTGGCGCCCGCGGTCTCCAGTCTCGTGCTCATCGCGTGCTATCTGGCTTTCGCGCCAATGGGCAAAGGACTCCCGCTCGGCAGGCTGCCGTTGTCGGCGCAGTTGGTGCTGTCGGTCGGCACCACGGCCGGAATCGCCGCGCTCGTAGTGGTGGTCGTGCTGCCAACCTGGCGACTGCACCTGCGGCTACGGCCTGAGCTGCGCTTCCCGCCTGGCGTCGCGCGGCGGGCCGGGGGTTTGGCGATGGTCGGTGTCGTCGAAATCATCGCCACGAACGCCGCTGCCGTAGTGGTCATCGCCCTAGCGAACGGGCGCGGGCCGACCGGTGCGCTCGTTATCTACAACTACGCTTCCCAGGTGTTCGCTACGCTGAACGCGGTGCTGGTGTTGTCGATCACGCTGAGCGCTTTCCCTGTCCTGGCATCCCGCGACGGTCCGGCGCTCGACCGCGCCTGCGCCGGCTCCACTCGGGCTGTCGTGCTGGCCGCATGCCTTGGCACGGCCGTCATCGCAGCCATCAGCGTGCCGGCCGCTCACGTACTGGCCAAGCAACCGAGTCAGGTACCGCAGCTGATCCTCACGTTCGCCATGTACGCTCCTGGCCTCATCGGGCTCGCCGTGATCGGAAACCTGTCCAGGGTCATGATGGCGATCGGCCGCCTCAAGGTCGCCGCGCTGGCGGTTGGCGGTGGCTCGGTACTGGCGATGGTGGTCGAAGTCGTGCTGGTGGAGCTCGTGCCTGCCCGCCTTGTGGTGCCGGCACTGGGGCTAGGCAACACCATCGCCCAGACCGCGGTAGCCATTCCGCTGGTGGTCGTTACCCGTCGCATCCGGGGCGCGGCGGCCGTACAAGGCATCGGCCGCGCCACGGCGGCCGGGCTGGCCGCCGCGGCCGGTGGGGCAGCGATTGGCGCGGCAGTAAGCATCGCCTTGCCCGCAGGCCACAAGCTGCTGGACGCCGTTGTCGCGACTCTCGCCGCGGTGTGTGCAGGCGTCACGTTTACCGCCGTCGCTTTCGTGTTCAACCGCGGCGAGACGGCGGTCCTGCTGGCGCGATTGCGCCAGGTCGCCGGACGGTGGGTACCGCGATGGGCCCCGGCGCCTGTGGCGGGAGCGCCGTCGGCCGACGCCTCGGGCGACGACGCCTCGGGTACCGGCACAGCCGTGAACGGTGCAGGAGCCAGCGTCATGACCGGTGCGGTGCACGAACCGGCTCAGCACCC
>Ga0335072_10001713_pt1 | contig 35019 bp, 36 predicted proteins | sample Lox_Sample_21_FD_206725 | JGI IMG/M metagenome (GOLD analysis project Ga0335072, IMG submission 206725) | Soil microbial communities from Loxahatchee National Wildlife Refuge, Florida, United States - Lox_Sample_2.1 | ecosystem: Environmental > Terrestrial > Soil > Wetlands | place: USA... | reverse complement strand
CATAGAGAGGTCTATAGGCACAGCATTACATCCGTGCTCACTTCTTTGCTGCCCAAGTAAGACGACAAGAGAAGCCGCGGACTACCGATCCAATCCGCCCAACTGCCCGCTACAGCCATGACGTATCAACGGTAAACGTGCGCCCTGCAATGACCCAATGCCATGCCAACCCCAAACGACACCTTCGATGTCAAGCAGTAGAGTACGAGTTTCTTTGTGTTCTTCTTTTCCCATCGTGCGTAAGAAGAGCTAAGCACCCGCTTACTACTTTCTCTTGTTTCGCTTTACTTGCGCCCCAAGTACCTACTCCTAGACGTTTTTCGGACAAGGCCCGCAAGATGGCAGAAGGGAAATTCGCCCATCTCCCCCTATCCGTAGATGGCCCTCTTGAATGTCCATATACTGTCTGTTGCCTCTATTAAGCCCCTTGGACCTCAAATCTATCCCTCACTCACACCGCGCAGGGCAAAGATGTTCTCCTGACACCACTCTACAACAAAGGCACAGCCTTCTCACATAGAGAACGTGGCGACTTTGACCTCTATGGCTTCTTACCAACCAACATCCAGAGCCTCGAAGAACAAGTGCGCCGTGCATATGACCAATACGTATCTCGCAATGACGACCTTGCCAAGAACACCTTCATGACCAGTATGCACGAGCAAAATACTGTGCTCTACTACAAACTTCTCCAGGACCACCTGAAGGAGATGTTCTCCGTCATCTACACACCGACCGAGGGAGAAGCTATTGAGAACTACAGCAGACTATTTCGAAAACCGGAAGGATGCTTCTTGAACATTGACGATATTGATCAGGTTGAAATGCGGATGGCGAAATTTGGCAGCGCGGAGGACATCGACTACATCGTCGTTTCGGACGGTGAACAGATCCTCGGCATTGGGGACCAGGGGATTGGTGGCATCCTGATCTCCGTCGCGAAACTGGTGTTGACTACTGTCTGCGCGGGCATCCACCCACACCGGACATTACCTGTTGTCCTTGACACCGGGACGGATAACGAAAAGTTGCTGAATGACGACCTCTACCTTGGCCTGAAGAAGTCGCGCCAACGAGGAGGGAAGTACGACGAGTTTGTAGAGACATTCGTTCAGGCGGCGAGGAAACTGTATCCGAAAGCCTATATCCACTTCGAGGACTTTGCACTGCCAAATGCCCGACGGCTGTTGGATAAGTACAGACCACACTACGCAGTATTCAATGACGATGTTCAAGGAACGGGTTGTGTCACACTTGCCGCTATCATGGCCGGACTGCACGTCAGTAAGCTGAAGTTGGCAGACATGCGCATGGTGGTTTTCGGGTCTGGATCAGCAGGGACAGGGATTGCGGAACAAGTGAGGGATGCAATTGCAGCAGAGAGTGAGAAGACCAAGGAAGACGCCACGAAACAGATTTGGTGAGTCTAAACGATCCCATAACTTTAGATCAGAAGGCGCTGACGCTTAAAAATCAGGTGTGTGGACAAGCCTGGTCTGCTCCTTGACTCCCAAGCGGACGACCTTACTAGTGCACAAATGCGCTTCGCTCGATCTGCAAAAGAGTGGGAAGGCAAAGACACCAAGAGCCTGCAAGCCATCATCAAGGAGGTGAAGCCGCATGTCCTAATCGGCACCTCGACCAGACCTGGCTCCTTCACCAAAGAGGTAGTTCAAGAGATGGCGAAACATGTCGACCGCCCCATCATTTTCCCGCTCTCCAACCCCACGCGTCTACACGAAGCCCGCCCCCACGACCTTTATGAGTGGACAGATGGCAAGGCCCTAGTTGCGACGGGAAGTCCGTTTCCACCTGTTGAGTACAATGGGAAGAAGTACGAAGTTGCCGAGTGCAACAATTCAACATGTTTCCCCGGCATCGGACTCGGTTGCGTTTTGAGTCGAAGCAAATTGTTGAGCGACAAGATGCTAGTCAGTGCGGTAAAGGCGTTGGCGGGCGAGGCACCAGCGCTGAAGGATCCGGACAAAGGGCTGCTGCCAGACGTAGTGGATGTGCGGGAGATCAGTGTCAGGATCGCATATGCGGTAATTAAGATGAGTGTGGAGGAGGGACTTGCGCAGGAAAAGGACATACCGACGGAGGATGGGGAATTGACGGAATGGATTCATGCGCAGATGTGGAAGCCCGAGTATAGAGAGTTGATCAAGGTAGAAGCCGGGAAGGTGAAAGGGACCGCCAGCTAGCTCGCAAGCTATGACCTGAGCTTCTCAATTAGCCTACCAGGAGTGAACCCAAACCGAGATCAAGATGGCTTGAATGCTGTCAATAGACATCACTTTCGAAATGACCATATTCGAAGCCGCCAGCTGGGTCCTCTCCTTCACAAAGCCCCGTAAACACAGATAATATACGAAAATATTGACTGCATTAGTCCTCAGTTTCTCGCAACTCTCATTCCCTCGTTTTTGAATTCAAATCCTACTTCAAGTTTCAACTCTTGCCTGGGCCCCTCAAATTTGCCTTGACCATGAAAGGCTCATGTCGAGATCGACCAACAACCCCTCCGCGACAAGCTTCACCATCTATGAAAATGAAAGGGGCTCGAAGTGCCTTTGCGGCAACGGATGCGTTGAGCTACGTGTGGTGAGAACTCGGTTTCGCCAGGCAGTTTGCTGGAACTCTGCCTGAATAAGTACAGCTACCCTTTTCGTGCTGAACAATGGGTTCTAACTTTCATAGCATCAGTTACATTCCACACAGCGGGCGGTCCGCCTTGTCCTGGCTTCTCCATCGCCGTTCCGCGCAAGGTCCGCTACGTACACAGGCACCGGGCAGATGGCATGCACTCTGATTCTTCGAAATCGCCGACACGCCATACGTCATCATTCTTAGTCAGAAAGAGCATGGCGCGACATTTGTGAAGGGGCTAGTGTTCTCGTGGTACCATTGCAATGGAGATAGGAGTATGATTGCAGGTGTGGTGAGTAAGAACTTTTCGTGGATGTCTAAACCTGAGTGATGATTCAAGGCAGGAGAGACAGGGCACATGGAACGACAAGTTGGAAAATCACATGGAGCTTTGCGAGAAGAAGGCGGCAACTCGGAGTAAGCGAACCCGCTCAAGGGAGAGTCTTTCATTCGGGAGATCAAGGTGATGGAGAGAGTAAGCCAATGCTTGGGCGTTGGCTATGTTATGGCTGGGTTGCGTTCTGAGGGGTTTACGGAATCATTCTCAGGATTGGTAATAGGAAATCTCCCTTTTCCAAGTGCAGGCATAGGGCACGAAATGTAGGCACACAAGGAGTCATCCTGTCCACAGTATCGAGCTTCCCAGTGGTTGCTCAAGGTCAGAATGAACTATGAAGGTCCAGTACTTTGTTCTTGCAACGTATTCTCGAACATCAGGCCTGAGCCTGTATCCTCTCCAGCTCTAACCAAGACAAGCACAAGACGTGCAACGTGGAGGCCGTGACTTCTTGAGAAGAGCTTGTGGGTATCCATGGAGGAGTCAAGCAGCTGGAAGTTTGCGTTGCTGGATGAAGAAGGGCTAAAAGATGGCTGAACGTAGCGCATACGGTAGTAGTAGAGGACAGACAACCAGCGAACTTCGTAATCACGCATCTATGAGCGCCGCGAGTCGCATCTATGATGGGAGTCCAGCGTAGGCTAATGGCTGTTGACACCATGATTTGGTGCTATCCAAGGACAGTGGGGAACGTGACAACATTTCAACCTGGAGGGATACTCGTACGGAAGCAAGAATGGGAGGAGAGCACACACAACAAGAAGCAAAATACGAAAAGACAAAGAGGGCGTCCAACATGGATGCTGGAAAATCAATCATCAGCCCAGACGGTTCAAAATCAAAACTTCCTACCGAGCCCAGCTGCTTGGAGGCTCGGAAGCCCCGCTTGGAAACCTCTCGAGGGGGCTTTGACTGTGTCCGGCGGTCGTATGGGAGCTCCAGCCCACAGCCCGGTTTGACCTGAGTACCTCTACATGTTAGCGAGTCGTTGGTATGCTAGAAGGATGATCGGTCGATGTGGTTAGCTAGACCCTCTTGGTGATTTCGTAAACGAAAGTCGCGTCGCCACTATTGAGCCAGTAGGTTCTTTGTGTGCAGATGTTTCCCAGCTTTAACCAGTATATCTTAGTCCCACGAAACTTCAACCCAAAGTTGAAATCAAGGTTCTTGCAGCGTTTTGTTGTTGGCTCGGTTCGACATAGGAACTTTCTTCGCATCAATGTTACTCCTTTCAGGAAATCGAAAACTCGAACATGATACGAGCAAGCCAGTAAATTGGTGCATGTTGAATGTATAGAAGGGAAGATAGGTCTTTCGGGTCGGGTCGACGATGCAGAGAATTGTCAGAACCGGATCCAAAGGGCCACGCAAAGAGAAGTCTCCCGCTTTCAAAACATAGGGCATTCTCCTGTATGATTGCCGAACTGGAATACAACTGCAGGCCACCTTGGGCAGAGATGAAGTCTGCAGCCTGGGCCAGAAAGGTAACGGGGAAGTGGTACACGTCGAATTCCGTTCACAGCTCATCTCGCGTACTGTCATTGCAACTGTTTCTGCCAGCAATTCCACTCTGCTTTGTTGCACAGGCTTCAATGCACGTTGAAGTCTTAGAGGCTAAGGAAGGAAGTGCGGAGCTCGCATATCAGGACGAGATCTGTGAGAAGCTTATGGAAGGTTTTGCCGGGCCGAGGTTAACTCCTCGAATGCTTCCTGTTTCTTACCGAGAGTCGCTTTTCACCCGGTTATTGCGGGTCGCCCTTTACGATAGTGCTAGAATCATTGATATTCAGGAACTACGTTGCTTGTTGACGGCATACTGCTAGAGAAGCACGCGACCAATATCTCCTACCTGCCCAGGCGCATTGCATTGTATTGCCTTGACCAAATGGGATGAATTGATGAACTACTAATTGTCCTATTTAAGAACTACCACTTGCAACCATGCGGGCCATACAAGTATCATCTTATGTCTCCGGACCTCTTGACCTTTCCACAATCTCCTTGCCTACACCCTCTCCCGACCAAAACAAGTACCTGATCAAGATTCACGCCTGCGGCACCAACTTCTTCGACCTTCTCCAGATCCGAGGCAAGTACCAGCACCAGCCGCCGTTACCATGGATCTCTGGTATGGAATTTGCTGGCACGATCCTTGCCACGCCGACATCGACAAAGCGTACAGGGAGGTCCCTCGCCAGCAGTATGGACGGATCGATCAGTAACCTGACGTCTCACAAGTTCAAAGTTGGAGATAGAGTCTTTGGTGCTCAACAAGGCGCTTATGCTACACATATCGCTGTGGAAGAAGAAAAACTGTTCCCAATACCACAAGGTTGGAGCTTTGCCGATGCCGCTGGCCTATATGTCACAGCACCTACATCCTATGGAGCACTCACCGTTCGGGCAAATACTCAGCCCGGTGAATGGGTTCTTGTACATGCTGGTGCTGGTGGTGTCGGTCTATGCGCGGTACAAATTGCGAAAGCACTCGGCGCGACCGTCATCGCTACTGCAAGCACAGACCGCAAGAGACAGGTCTGCCTAGACTATGGAGCAGATTATGTTGTTGACTACAAGGACAAGAACTGGCCTGCAAAAGTGGTTGAACTGTGCAAAAACAACCGACCCAAGGGCAACGGCCAGAAGGGTGTTGACGTCGTGTACGATCCTGTGGGAATGATTGAGCCCAGTCTGAAGTGTGTGGCCTGGAATGCAAGACTGCTGGTCATTGGATTTGCAGGAGGGAATATCGAGAAGGTTGCTCTAAACCGAGTATTGCTGAAGAACGTGAGTATTGTTGGACTACATTGGGGAGCGTACTCGAACTTCGAGACCGAAACGATACCCAAGGTTTGGGAGGGTATATTTGATCTCGTTGCAAGGGGCAAGTTCAAGGGTATTACGTTCACCGACCAGCATTTCCAAGGTCTAGACAGCGTGCCAAGAGCACTGCAAGCATTAGGAGGACGAGAGACTTGGGGCAAAGTTGTTGTTACTCTGGCAGACAATGAGGGCGAGGAGGCGGTGAGCAAGCTATGAGCTTTGCGAAGTTATGGAGAATATGAGATTACATATGAATTGCGATGCGTGGTACTGCAATGACCTTGTCCTTCTCATCAACTGCTTGAAACCAGAAATAATGTCTCGATCTACCCAAAGCATTTTTGTCAAACCAGCTCCTTGACCAGCGGAGTACCTCTGTATCAGTCATCCACCGTTCATAGAGCACAAAGATGGTCGCCATGTTCTTGATGTGTGTTCCAAAAAAGGCTTCGATTGGAATAACTCCACTAGGGTCAGGAGGGGAGCTAGTAAATATCTCTGGTAGCACAAGAGAACAACTTTGCAGCGAGCCCACATTTCACTCACCCCTTCGACGCCGCTTTCACCAGCACCCGCTGGCGAACGCCAGTGAGCGCAAGGTGAGGGTCGGAGGTGAGCCAACGGGTGGGCTGCCTCGCAGTTCATGCCCTCCTCGCTCGATGCTTAAATTGGCTCCCCTCTATGCTCAGACTGGTCTCCCTCTATTTTTGGGCGGCCCTTTGGAGACTGCTGCTGTGTCATTATGGTGGTGCCACAGGTTTCATACTTAAAGCCCAAGGTCCCTACTGCTGCCTGCGAATTTATGTCTGTCCGCTGCGTTTATTTTGCTTATCGTGTCCCATCTCTTCGGCCACCCTCTCTCTTCAGCCACCCTCTCTCTCCTGCGCCACTTCCTCCCCACCACCGCCACGGCAAAAACGGAGATCACTGGAGACGAGCTGAATGCTCGTACCAAAGTAAATGGCGGGCAGAGGGGTGCACATCGGGATAAAGACTGTCTTCGAGAGGGCAATGAGCATGGGTTTAAGCTCAAGCATGCTCAAGGTGCAGCGTTGGATCGCTACTGAACATGCAGATCCTTTTCACATTGTTTGTCCCACAGCTCCCCATACGCTAACCAGAGAACGTTGTGCTTTCTTACCTCGCGCTACTACAACCACACCTGCGCCAGACCCCCCCTCTTAGAATCCCATCGTCAGCAAAACTAGACTCGCCTAACTTCGGCCATGCACTCTTTGTGCGGGGTCAGCTCCTGCTCAATGACACATCAATGCCTGGACGTCCTCTGCAGCGTCTCGCAAGATAAAGAGAGGCAAAGACAGGTTGTTCAAGCTGCCAGTAGAGACCGACAGCACAACAGCAGCCTTCGCAAGAGGCACAATGCGAGCAGCAATGGCTAGCACGAAGAGCTTGTCGACTGTGTCGCGGAAATTGTAAGCCCGGGGCGTTCTGCGTATGGTCTTGTTCGGTGTAGTCGAGAAAGATGAATGGAGCTGACTCTACAGCTGAGCTAGTGACTATGGAGGACACCCGCTTAATGTTGTGTCTGGGTAGTTTCAGTGTTCGTCGGGAGGTTGATTGACTCGGTGAGGTTGATTGTGAATTGGACTTCTTGTGGCTTGGAAGGGACCGCCGTCTGGGCAATCGGTTGCAGTTTGTGGTCTTCTGAGATGTTGTCTTGTCTCGCCTTCGGCTTCTTCGCCGTCGATCGTCAGAAGTCTGTTCGTCTGTCGAGTCGTAACCCTGCACCGTTTTAGGAGGAACATTTCCGTCTTCGCTGTCGTCTAAGGCAAACGTATGTGGTAAGAGGAAAGGGGCTTTAGGCGCCGTGTAGCCTTACCGACACTGCTAGTCCTGAGAGCTGATCTCGACGTTTAGAGAGCTTCGCCTCCTCGTGCCATTTGGAGTGCTTGCTGAGGACTCTAGTGATCGGAATGGATTCCAAGTTTCCTTTCACTAGGTCCAGGCACGCCGGCCATCAGTATGTTCCTCATCCAACTTCTGAGTATGATGAGCCCTGTTGGGTGTGGCAAGCCACGTCCCTTCGCAACGATGATGGTTTCTTTTTGGCAATAGATGGTCAGGAGGGAGATCAGAAGGAAGGAATGGGGGTATGGTGACTGTATGAGCACTGGAACGAGAATACCAAACGAAGACTCCCTCTACAATCATTCCCCGGAAACGAACCCTGCTTGAAGCTTTTCTACATCAGGATCCTGTTACCTAGCAACAGGATGAATGGCGATGAAGATTAAACCCGTCGTAAGGTAATTGATTTTGCAACTCTCGCAGTAATCCCATAGCAGTTTTCGAGCGCGCTCCGGAAGCCGGTCAGGAAAGGGTGAAATGCCGCGGATGGTAGGAATTGCGATGCCGCGTTGGGCAAAGAATGATAGGACGCGCACAGAGTAGGATTTTGTCGATACAACCTCTCACCTCAGCATATCTTGGGTTGGCCCTAGACTGCATAATTTTTTGATCAAAGACGGCAGATTGCTCGCCACTGCAGGCTAGGCAGGCGAAGATTCTGCGGACCGAAAACCGAGGACGATAGGCGAGAGCCCTAGGACAAGGAGAAAGACGAACTAGCTGTCGGTGGTTTAGTTGCCTTCGACAGAGTGAAACTAGGGAGGCATTATCTGGCATGTGTACGGCTGGTGCAAACGTGGAAATCAGCCGCACATACAGGAGGTACGTACGAAGGGTGGCAGAAAACGGGCAGCCTCAGAGAGGTGTTTTGTGGGCTAAAGAGGCCTTTCCGCCGCGCGTAACAAGCCCGTCTCGCCCCTTTAACCCTTTAACCTTTCAGAAGCAGTGAATAAAGCAGTGAATGGGTTGTCACGGAGCCCCAAATAGTTGAGAAAATGGATGAAGAGCAAAGAATGAGCAGAGCGCCGGCAACGAAGTGAAAAAGATTCAGATGTATGACGTTCATGAAATAAGTGCTCGCTTAGCTACTTTGGGCAGCTTCTGGCTCACCTTGCTACCAGTTCTTAACATGAGGCAACGCCATATGACCGACGCTTCGTGTATTCAATCCCAAGCTGTCCCTGTAGTCCTTTCGACCAGAACGCAGTCCAAAGGGCTATTTCTTTACAGGGGCAATTGATGCTCCCATGTAAAGTTGTCGGCCTTTGCCGAGCTTGGAGGTGGAGGCTGGAAGTAGTAGGGTGATCGTATGGAGAATTCAGCTGCTCCCTTAGCTGCAGCATACACGGGATCTGACATGAAAAACTCGGGCAGCTCTTCTTGCACTTCCAACAACGTCGACTTGATAAACTGTAGGAATTTTGCGTCCAACGCGCTCTCACCCAGTAGGATGACCTGCGAGACTTTGATTCCGTACGCGCTTTTGAACATCAAACGCAGTATCTGCTCCCTCATGGTTTCCCAGTAGTATTTGTCTGCGGGATTGTCGTGGGTTGAATTCGAGCGCAAGTTGAAATTACTAGAACCGTTTTCTGGCTCGTAATGCTGGTAAGCACCGCGCAGCATGTCTCGGTACAGCACAAAGGCTGTCTTTGTGTAGAGGATAGTAAGAACTTGTTGCAACGGCCGTTGCTTTTCTTCCTCGTCGCATTGATTCCAATCAGTGTAGTTGGAGCACAAGCCTAAGCCGTACCCAGCGTAGGCCGTAGATGCCTCATGGGGTTGACTTCCTACTCCTCCGAATTTTGTGTGGAGAGGTGTCAACCCTGCGTAGTCCATGGCATCGACAATGTCCTCGTCATACAGCGCTACCAGATTGGGGAAGGTGACGATGGCTGAGCTAACTTTTCGTCCAAGTCTTTCCTCGGCTTGCTGGCGCAGTGGATCGAGAAGTCGGCTGAGAATGCCAACGTCGTGTGAGGCTGGGAAGCCCAATAACTTGCGGAGCCGTCGCCGCATTTGTCGTGGCCAGTCATCGTACATTTCACCTCCATCGTTGTAAGGTGGGCTTGTTGTTTGTGATATGTCAGTTGCTGCGGTGGAACACTAACGAGCGAGGGAGACCTACGCCAAATGACGGGATGAGTCTAGGGAAAGGCGGTACATCAGCTCTTGGTATTCTTGCGTACCATTCATACGGATCTGCGTGTCGCCTGATCCGTTTCGGTGTCTAATAACCGCCGTGCTAGAAGTATAACATAAGTTGAGGAGGTTGTTCTGTGGAAGGAGGCTTGTACCAACCCATAGGATGCTGTCACATCGAATCCGACCCCTAGATCTTCCAGAGTCGGCGAATGACTGATTGGTTTTTGATACCCAGCGAACCTAGTTGACGAATAGAGCAAAAGAGAGACAAGGACAAAGAATGAGATAATGTATCCGGTCCAAAGAAGCAGGCTTCGGCAGCGATGTTTTCGCGTTACTGGTTCTGCGGTGTACATATTGTATCGTTCCCGAGGCTCAGTTGAGGGACTTCTGTCAAAGGTGAGAACAACAACGGGAATTCGAAAAGATGCTACTGGGTACTTTAGTGGGCGGAATCAGGATGTTCAAGGGTGAATAAAGGCTTCATGGTAGTGGAGAACCAAGCATGAAGGTAAGGTTAGTACGACGCCACCGACAGGGTGTTGCTTGGCATGCTCTCGCCTGTGTCATGCGTTTAACACGATTCTATCAATGCTTTGTGTATCCTCCGCCTACGTTAATCAGGCTTTTACATCTTCCAGGCATCTCTCTCACTAAGGCTAATATACGTATATTCTACCTCGTCTTCGTAATCATCGAGTTCGCGTAAGAGCAAAACATCGCGTCGGATATCGCGAGTGAGCCGCGAGCCCACCTTTTTGGAAGAGGAATTTTCGGCATGGACACAAGAGTAATAAGATCTTCTAGAGCAGGTAAAGATGCGTCCAGTGTAGATGTAGCCGTGAAGTGGTGTTGAATGTTGTCCAAAATGCTTAAGACGCAGGCATGAAGCATGCCGAGCGCCACCCTGTCGGTGGCGTCGTACTAACGAAAATTACCCTTGAGGACGAGGTAGCTGAGACCAGTAAATTCCCACCTAAGAATCAACGTCACTTCGCCAACTTCACCTTGACTGATTATGTGGAACTTCCGTCATCAATCCAGTTGCCTTCGTAAAAGCTGGCCAACTCAACTCGGTGTAACAGCCTAATTTGTCAAAGACCATGCAGTCAATCCGTCGCCCGAGGCCCATGTGCAAACGTCAAGTCTCGTCTTGTGCCACTTGCCGCGCCTTCCTCCACCCTCAACGCCGCAGGCAAAGCGCCAACTACTTCTCGCCTTAGCGCTGTCTGACTTTGTGGGCAATTTCAATTCGGAATAGACCTCTCCCTTGGCCAATCGTAGTAATCCCCCCCGATAGATGGTCTTGAGCACTGTGCAAGCAGGCGCAGTTGATCCAGGAACATCAAGCGCCAAGCCAAGTCGGCGGCCGTTGGTCTTGAGTCGAGACATCGACTGAGGGGCGTCAAGGCACCGGCCTATCTCTCAGAGCTACGCAATTTCTCCTCTATCCGGTATTTTCGCTCAATTATAGCTCGAAACTATGGTGCAGCTGAATCGTTCAGGTTAGTCTCCTCTCCCCTCAAGCTGCATTACATTCAGGATGTATCGGGGACACAATTGGACGGCTTATCGGCCAGGGACACAATTCGGGTACGGCGGCTTAGGTACGGCGATGCATGCCCGCGAGAGAACTACGCCCATGTGATACACGCATCTAAGATGCACGTCCTGTGAAGTATACGCCCTTACAAGATGCAGGTTTTTGAGATGCATGCCCGCAAAAGAGACACGCCCATGAGATGCACGCGCCCATGAAATGTGCACACCCTGCGAGAGATGCGTGCATCTCGAAAACAATAGGCGTAATTCTGGTAGGCATACTTCTCTCATAGACGTAAATCGCTTCCAGGTTTGCATCTCACAGGCTTGTATCTCACAGGTTTGCGTCTCACAGGCCGGCATCTCACAGGTTTGCATCTCACAGGTTTGCATCTCACAGGCCGGCATCTCACAGGTTTGCATCTCACAGGTTTGCATCTCACAGGCCGGCATCTCACAGGTTTGCATCTCACAGGTTTGCATCTCACAGGTTTGCATCTCACAGGCCGGCATCTCACAGGTTTGCATCTCACAGGTTTGCATCTCACAGGCTGGCATCTCGCAGGTTTGCATCTCACAGGCTGGCATCTCACAGGTTTGCATCTCACGGGCTGGCATCTCACAGGTTTGCATCTCACGGGCTGGCATCTCACAGGTTTGCATCTCACAGGCTTGTATCTCACAGGTTTGCATCTCACAGGCTGGCATCTCACAGGTTTGCATCTCACAGGTTTTGCATCTCACAAGCTTGCATCTCACAGGCATGCATCTCTCGCAGGCACGTACCCGGATTGTGTCCCCTGATGCATCCCGCATTAGCACCTGAGGCTTCTGAAGAGGCATAGCCGCAAATGAGAATGTGTGAATATAAACAGGTTTATGCGTATGGGTGGGTGTGGGTTTAGGAAGCTGTTTCTGCATCTTCAAGCTGTCAGCGTAATTTACCTGTTCATCCCATTTTCGATACAATTTCCCATCCAATATGCTGGTTAAATCAACAGTTCTATCTACAATTTTGCCATCATTCCTATCAGCCCTCGTTGCAGCAGCACCCCAATATGGATGGTCGAACGTCACTTCCATGGCTGGCGGAGCTCAGACTGCCACCGCTACGGATGGTGGAGCCTGGGCAGTGACTGGAACTGCTAATGCATTGGCTGTGGCCACCGCTGCGCTGTTCACGAATTCATCTTCTTTTCCAGCGCCATCCACATTCGAAAATATTGCTGGCCCTCCCTTGACCGCTCAAGACTTGCATTGGACAGCGTTGGGAGATTCGTGGGCATCAGGGGTCACGTATAAACACGATCCGAGCCTCGATTGGACTGCCCCACGTGATGAGAAGTGCAGACGTATTTTAGACGCGTATGCAGTTCAGCTGTACAACGACACCACCTGGAGCGGAGCCAGGAGGCAAATCTTTACCTTTCCGGCCTGTTCAGGATCCCGATATGCGGATATTCAAGGTCAGACGAATTTCATGGGTGACAAGCCGGAGTTCGCTACCTTGACGATCGGGGGTAATGATGCAAACTTCTTTCCCGTTGTGCGAGATTGCATCTACCAATATGATACCTTCCACAGCTATGGAGGAGAATATCCAGCTCCGGGAGACTGTGCGGATTCAATCGCCCAAGCCCAAACTTTCATCTCCAGCGGTCAACTCGCAACGGATGTGCAGTCCAAAGCAATCCAAGTAGTCTATGATGCCGGTGTCAACAATTTCCCGGGCTTCAAAGTCTTTCTGACAGGCTACGCGCACTTCTTCAACGTCGATGACGACGCGACCGACTGCAACGACCAATCTTTTGGTCCAGGCTTGCATCGGCCCAAACTCACAATGGTCCTTCGAAAAGCCATTAACAACTTGGTCGAACAGATCAACACGGCCTACAGCAATGTCGTAGCATCCATGAACAACCCAGACATCCAGTTTCTCGATATCAGCCCCGGGTTTGATGGTCATCGCTTCTGCGAGCCCGGCCAAGACAACTACGATAATGAAAACTCCAACCAAGAAGGCGAGACATGGATCTGGAACTTTCATTGGTTCTGGCCTAACGGCGTCGATAATGGTACCGCACCCGCCGATGAAATTGACCCGGCCAGCTCGGACTTTAGCCGCGGTGAGATCGCTCGCATTTTCCACCCCACTCGTCAGGGCCATGGCGCGATCAAAGAGATTGTGAAAATCGCGGTGAGGAAAGCGTACGATGTTGACTAGAACAAGAAACCTTACGAGGAAGATAGAAGCTTGATTTGATGGGAGAGCTAAAGAAAACTATGATTTGGTACATTTGTATCCATCAGGTTCGGTCTATAGGTAGCTTTCGTCTACGCGGACATCTTTGATCCTCAAATATTGACTTGCCATAAGCCCATTGCCGACGTTGACTTTATCATGGGAGTCAACTGGTATTCCTTTGCTGAGTGGGCTCGCGGCAGGCTTGGCCATTACGGCGTGACTGCACCACCCTTCACCTAATCCTTCCACACGTTCTTGTCTCTCATCTCCTTCCTTGGCGTGCTCATCATCCTGCTGGTATTTCGCCAAATCCAGCCATATCCAGTCTACCACCTCAAATCTACTCGCGTGATACAAACCAAGGCCCTCTAAACTGCCTTCCAGGAAGCAAGGAAATCCCATATTGTCCGCCATGTCGGTACCAAACTTCATAAGCATCTTGAACCTGAACCTCTACGCATATGCGCAGAGTCCGTAGCGAGAATATCAAGCATAAGATGGGGGCCGAGCTTTGGGGCCCATTCGTTGCGTACGACCTAGAGTTTGGACCAGAAGTCTCCGACGCAGGGCACGTTGCAGTCTGAGGGCCAAGAGCGGTTCCCAGCGACTTGGCGCGCGTCGACGGCGGCAGATATTATGTAGACATACCAGTTAGCAAAAGTGATAATAGTCATTTCGTTGGTAGAGGCTAACTCGCCGAAAGTTGAGTTTGAGACGGGAGACTCGACGGCTTTGGCGCAGCGAATGATAGGGTCTGATGAAGGGAAATTTGAATATCGTAATTCCTAAGACTCGATTACGGCTGGTGTAGCACCAGACTGTGCGGTAGAACTTGTTAGTCAGGAATACCGTAGACGCTTAAAAGCCCCGGGTTGCGACAAGGTCAGTTCAAGAGAGGTAGGTAGCCACGAGCGCATGAACTTGGGAGATCGGCTGTGCTGCGTATGACGCTCAACGCGTTGGCTCGTCGGAGAAGGTGGCCGGCGACACAGAAGTAAAGAAAGTCGTGCTGATGAAAAGCGGCGAGGGTAACAGTTGAATTTGTAGAGTGAAAGCTTGACGGCGGTAGATATCTGTATCTGTATCGTCGGCGCCAGTCTTTACGTAGTTAAGTAGAGAGGCGATCCGCCTGATCTCGCAACAAAGCGGATCGTGTAAAGTCGCCGCTTTTTCTGTCACCCCATGGGCTGGTCATAAAATAACACTATCGGGGGTCTTCCGGGGTTCCGCCTTAGGCTAACACGGCCCCCCTTCTCCACCCCGGGCCAGATTTTTAATGCTCTTGGCGTGCATCTTTGCGCTTTTCCTCATAGCACCGCATGGGATGACGCTGTCAAGACCTACAAAAGTAACGTCGGCAATCAGCACTGGGCAGGCGTGATGGAGAACACGTATACGTGTCTCAGGTGCATACGGGTGCTGGGTTCGGGTGCTAGCATTGGTTCAAAAACCCGGCCATCGCAAATCCTATCCATCGCTCGACGCAGCTTCGCATCTTCAGCACCGAGACAATCTTTGGACGCGAAGCCGCCGCGGTCACGGAACATCTCTCAACCAAAGCCTGAGCAGTACAGAAGACGGGCTGCGCATACAGCTACAGCGCAGGCTGAAGAACCGGACAACTTCGAACGCCATAACCAATTACCCAACGACTACGGAGACTATCGCGCCCATCCTAGAACTGTTCTTCGACCGAACAACCTTTTTCATCCTTTCTCCAAGTCACCGATTCCTGAGATACGGCAGCGAGCTGCATTCACCAAACAACATGCATACTGCCCACACCCAATACATCAGCAGACACGAGTACCCATCTCTCCAAACGATCCCGAGGCGAGGAAAACTGTAGGAGAAATGGCGCAGCCTCCGGCACATGTTCAATTCGAATGTCCGGATTGCGGCATTGCGACTTATTGTTGCGAAGAGCACTGGGCGGATGACTACGAAGCACACCTTGAGATCTGCGATACATTACAACAAATCAATGAGGACGATCACGATCTGCGTTCTGGGAGGTGGTTTCCCGAATTTGAGTATCCTGGGCCACAGTTGGATGAAATACTGGTTAACCTGACAAGCTGGGACACGTTTCTCTACACCAGAGGCTTTGAGGCAATAAATGAGGACAGGAGCATGCGGCAAGCTACAAGATTATTGACATATCCTCTCACGGTGGGGACTGTCTTGCATGAGCTGAGCCCGTACAATATCAGATCAGGAGGACGGTTGACAACAGAAGGACTCAAGAGCTTGAGTGGTCAGTGGCAAATGAATCCAATGATCATGACTGTACTGACATTTATAACAGCGCTCCGATATACCCTTCACCCACCAAGAACGGGTCAGGGGAAAGACATTGCCGGTCTGCGCCTTTCTAGCCCTCCTGTTCGAATCTTCATCCTCGGAGCTCGCGCAGAGTCATCGTTACCGCGGGAGGTGTGGACGCAATTGTCCTACCTCTTTCCCCGCGCAAGCATCCATCTTGTCTTCATAGGACCCGAGGCCATGGCAAACCGAGATTCAGAATACCCTCTACCAGAGCGGACCGCAAGCAATCCGTTCGGTGCCATTGTGGAAGATCGCATCTCTGACAAGATGAAGATTACGACGTATGTCGACTACTTTCACACCCTCCATGAAGCAAAGCTTTTTTACCCCTACGACCCATACTTTGACTGCTTCATGCTGTACCATCCAGGTCTAGGACATCCGGCATCATCCCACGAGTGGGAGGATACACTACCGCAGCTACTTGAGACCAAAGTCCCAATCATCTGCACCGGATACACCGATTGGGACATGCAGCGTGATTGGAAGTGGGTAATGGATAAGTGTGCGGGTGAAGTTGATCTCCTCATGGAGCCAGGAGAGAATAGGTTCCGAAGCCTGAGGTGGGATCTGAATGATCTGGATCCGCAAGACATCAGTTGTGGCAATTGGGGTATCTGGGCGTTTAGAGGAAAGAGGTATGCCTTCCTTCGCAAATCGTACGTGAGCATATTTGCTGACTGCATGACAGGTACGAAGCGACGCACAAGGATGTAGAATAGTCTATTGAGAGCAAATTTGTACAATTCAAAAAGACGCCTTACCCTCGACCATGGTAATCACTTGTCTGGATAATCTTTAGGGGAAAGGGTAGCATCCGTGGCTGCATTTGCTACTACCCTGAGGTGACAAGGCGCCCTGTTTGGCGGTTCTTGTGCGATGATCTGAAACCTTTTCGGTTCAAAGAAACGAGTGCATTCTGCCTATCCGGCCGGCCTTGCAGCAGATTTAGCCTACTTGCACTTTCTTGTGCGCCAGGCCCTGACTCCCTCACGTGCACTGCCTGGTGCCTTGCCACCTTGAATCCCAACGATTACTTATATTGGTTAGGCAGATTTTTGAGGTTGTACATATTCTCCGTTGTAAATTTTTCATGCGAAGGAGGCCAAGCTACATTTCTCGCTAAAGACAACTGAGGAATGAGTTCGGGCCGATCTGACCTTTCATCGTGCCTGATAATTAAACTTGGTAGGGCTGCTGTGATCGATGGGCACGTTAATGACGTAGTCGGAAGTGACGGAGCGTGATTGGCATCTTGGCGCGGTTTGGTCGGTTTTTGGCTGGTTCACTAACGGCAAAGAAATCCCTAACAAGCAATTACGTCTGTTCACGTAGCAAGGGCGGGTGTGTGGCCAATTTTGTTTTGTGGCTCAGTAATTCGCCTTTTCAGCCTGAACATACATAAAACAGCAAGCCACCTAGATCATTGTGCCCTGCGGTGCCCAAATTTTCGAAGTGTTGTGAGGCCATCAGATTAGATATCGGCCATCAAACGACGTCACTACAACAACTTTTTTCACACTATGCAGCTATTACGCTTACTCACTCTCCTTTACCTCTTCTCATCAATCTACGCCGCATCATTACCGCGGTCTATCCAGTTATTTGTGCGCGAGCCCTCTCTTGAACCTGAGTATGTAGATCTGCGCGAGTTTTCGGCACTCGAGAAGCGCAAGGGTGGAGGCGGAGGAAAGGGCGGAGGTAGCGGCAGAGGAGGAGGTTCTAGTTCATCCGGCAGCCGTGGACGGTCACCATCATCCTACTCCTTCAGGTATACCCTATTATCTCTTACCTTCCTTGTCCCCTCCTCCACAGCATAAGTTTACTAACCCTTTCCTCCCAGCACCACCCAGAACACTGGTGGCCGTACGATCTCCGGCTCTGGCCTCAGGCCAGCGTACAATGGTCGCTATGCTGGCGGCGCTACCGTGCCTTACACTTCCGGTCAACGCTCTCCCACGCGCGGCTTTCTTCCCCTCGCCCTCCCGATAACGGCGTTCGCATTCTTCCCCGGCCTCTGGCTCTACGGCTCCCTTTATGCGTATCCCTACCACTCACCGTACTGGTACTACGACAATGGTCACAACCAAACCGCCAACGCCACTTGTCTGTGCCAGAAATACAGCGAGTGCGGGTGTGACGACGATGGAAATAGCACGTTCGTGCGGAACTTGATCAACAACGGAACGAATCATCCAGTCAATACGAGCATAGTGCAATACATCACATATCCTAATGGCACACAGGCAGCATACATCAATGGAACGCTACCGAATGGGACGACAGCTGCTGGTGGGACCGATCCCAGTGACGCAAGCCAGATCTCTGACGCAGCAAAGATGGTAGCAATGTATGGCGGATATTGGGTGATGATTGCCACTGTTGGAGCGACAGTGCTGTTGCTCTAAACGACTGGCATGTGCTCCAGATCTTCGTCGAATCGTTGATTGTATGTTACCTGTCGTTTGGAAGACTCCAAGGCAATTTGCAAGGCATTGATGGCGCCTCCGGAATAGGAACTTGGTTTGGGATTGAGGCATTTCGGACAGGCGGGGTTTTGAGTGGCCTTCTGTCTTTGGCGCACGGACTTGAACGATAGATACCCCTGGCTCTGTGCAACTGTTAGGCTTGGGAGCAAACATTGAGCACTCTTTTTCTTCTTGTATGACCACAAATTTAGGGATAGGTTTCGGCGATTACGAAAACTTCAATGATTTTCGTACTCTTTCTTACATTGCAGAGTCCGAACTGTCTGTACAGTGCTGAGTGTGAAGCGCCAAGACTTCTATTTCTCACTCCGATGTTCGGACGTGGGACTCCGCTTTTGAACGTTAGGATGCCATCATACTACAAAGTAACGGGCTCCACTATCCCCCGATTCCCAGACTTAAATCTTCATGTCCAGGGCCTCTACAGCTCCCAAGGTCATTAAGCAGATCACCAAAATTGGTGACAGCCCCATCCTCGACCCTAGGATCCGCATATTCAAGACCGAGAACAACCTTATCCAATTCAAAAACAACCCCAATCTCGACCCCAAGATTCGCTTCTTCACCGTCACCAAAGACTCACCAGGCTTTCCAGTTGGAGGTGGTGCGTGGAATAAGAATCGCCGCGTGACGAGTGAGGACAGGTTGCGAGCGAAACTCGAACGCCTTGAGTGGGAGAAGTCACACCAGGCCCCATATAGCACTAGTGAATCTGTCAAGGCAGGAGATCGAGATCTATCCCAGGGCCGTCCACAGGCTTCTCCTCAGTTCAAGCAAGAAGTTTCCCAGAAGGACCGGGAACCGAGTAGCGGTATTAGAGCTGTGACAGACACACTCGAAGCTAGGAAAAGGGAACGAGACCTACGAAACGGGAGCAGGATCATTACGAACAATATGTCTAGCGAGCTCACGAAGGTGTTGACAAAGGATGCTTGTCCACGTAAGTAAAAGCGAAAACTGTGCAATCTACTTAAATCGGCCATTTCTACTGGGCTCAATGTCAAAAGATATCCACTCCATCAGCACCTCTTTTCTCTCCACCTCACCATCACATCACTCACATTCCACCTCAACCCACCCATCCTAGCACTTACTAATTCCTCCTCCTTCCCACCAACAGCAGCAGGACCATACAGTCAAGCCATCAAAGCCGCTGGCCAGGTCTGGTGTGCCGGCCAGATCCCCGCCGACACCCAGGGCAACCTGATCGAGGGCTCCATCGCCGAGAAGACGGCCCAATGCTGCCGCAATCTGAAAGCCATCCTCGAAGCGGCCGGCAGCAGTATGGACAAGGTGGTGAGGGTTGGTGTAAGTCCTCTGCCTCCCCATCTGCCTGCCTTGCTTGAGCTCTTTGCGGTGACGCCCTGATGTGCGCCTTTGCAGTCTCGTGGTCAAGTATGCTGACATCTGCAATGCACTGTGTAGGTCTTCATTACCGACATGGCCAACTTCGCAGAGATGAACAGCGAGTATGAGAAGTGGTTTGCGCACAAGCCGGCCCGGACTTGCGTTGCAGTCTACCAGTTGCCCAAGGGTGTGCCCGTCGAAATTGAAGCCATTGCGTTACAGTGATATGATCCATGAATCTGGTAGTTCAATTGGCGTGGAGGACGCTGGGTCTGTGCATGATGTGAAAGAAGCAGCCAGGAGATCATCTTAGAACGAAAAGTAAAGCAAATAATGAGAGCAATTAAATTCTGCTTATGAGATTCCTGGAGCTCATGCTCAAGAGAAAATGGGATTACATGATCGTTCACACATCCATTACCCCAATTCCTCATAGGGGTAACTAAGTATAGTAAACGTACAAGCATTGTTATTGATGGACATTCCCAAGATTAACAGATCGCAGCAGGTCCGCTGCTTGTTCCGCCGAATATCCAAAGAAAACGGGCCCGTTAAAGACAATATACGGCGGAGAAGAGTCCTCCTTCCCTACTGTCTTCTCACCAGAATCGTGTCTTGATTTCTGACCGCCAACATTGTTCGGTAAATCATTGTGCAATCCGTGGTCGACTGGACACTTTCTGCCGGACTTTTCCTGGACCAACTTCGGAACACTGATCTCAGATCTTGCGAGGTCGACCGGCTCTGACCGTCTGTCAGAGAGAATCGCACTCTGGGATGGCTTCTGCGCGGCTGGGACAAATATACCCCAAGGCCTGCTCGGAGATTCTCCGACGCGGACCTCTCGTAGCGATCGCTCGAAATGTGGTTTGCGCTCCTCTTCTTCTGCCATACCGTCCTCCTGCTGCAACGGCTCAACCACCTGTTCGAGACTCTTGTGGCTGAGACCATCCGCCCATTTCTCCACAGCCTCGACAGAGCCCTGCTCTTTGCGCTGCGGTTCATTTGACGCATCTCCTGGCAGGTATGGCTTGTGTTTCGCACCTAGCCCTTGTATCATATTGACCAGATTGCCGTACTTGGCGTCCAGCTGCCGGATACTCTGCTCATTTTGCTGGTACCTCTTGACGCATATCTCATGGCTGCGTGGGATCTCATGCTTGTGGTTTTCGAAGTACTTGGCGACTTCTTCGGGGGAATGCTGGTCGAGGAAGCGGATGGGACATTTACCAGGAGCTTGTGCCGACGGTGGAACCGAGTTAACGGATATCTTGTCTGGGTGGAACTCTGCGGCAATAGGATCTACCGTGCCATTTGCAAGATCTGGCCGCATACCATTCTCGGCCCTCCGGGCGAAGGGGCACTGTAGATTGCCTATTACGCCTGGTGTGGTGAAATCATGCTCCATGTCTTCGTGGTTGGTGGCCTTGTGGCTGACAGGACATCTTTGAATGACTGGATCAGATGTCCTGCTAGGCTTCCTCTTGATGATCTTGCATGCGTCCATTGCCTCTCTAATCGCTGCGCAATCCATAATTCTGGCGGAATGGTCGGTATATGTCACGACCCCATTTGTATGGTCTTCTGCTAGAACATCTCCTTTCGAGTTAGGCAGATTCGAAGACTCATCAGATCCATAGCGGGAGATCTCGTCGTGCTGTGAGACGCGAGAAACTGTCAGCGCACAGTTGGCCAGGAGATTACACTCAAGACATGGGATAACAAGATTTAATCAGGTAATACATGCAATGCTCGCTCACCGATGTAGCTACTAAGTAAGCTACAACTTGCGATCTAGAGCTAATTTTGGGTTGTCGTCACGGAAGAGAAGGCTGACAGAAGAGGAGTTGTACTAACGTCTTTCTTTGCGACTTCAAGCTGCTTTTGCAGCGACGCCTCTCGTTTTGCTAGATCCTCAACTTCTTTCAAGAGAGCCTCAAAGCCTGTAGATAAGGTCTGGGCAAGTTTCTCGATGTCCAAGCCGGGAACATACTCGCCGTCCATTGTAGCAGGCCAACCGATTCTGCTGATGGACTAGCGAGACGGTGCTGAGGCCGATGCCTGGATCGTGTAGATTGTGCCGACAAGGGGATGGCTGCGCAGACATCAACTGCTTTGTAAAGGAACGGTGTAAAGTCATCTCCCCCACCAAGGATTTTGTTCGACACGAATGACGCGGCAAGATCCTGGCAAGCCGAGACGCGGACTCGGGGGGATGCCCCAACTACGGTGGGGTATATATGAAAAAAGTGCCAATTCCCAAATTTCGAAAACCAAGAAAGGCTTCGCACACAACAATGGTCTATTACAAGCTAACTAAAGGTGCTATATAGACCCCAGATAGCTTAAAAGATGCGCTGACATCAGTTCTATAGGTTCCTTCAGTCAACGTATCTCACACGTCCTTTTTACCCTTTCTACAGCGATGCCAGTGTTAGCAATGATGGAGATTAGTCGCCCATGACATGCACGCCCATGGAATGCACGCCTATGCGAGGTACGCCATGAGAGGCACACCTATGAGAGGCGCGCCCATAGAATGCACGCTAATAAGAGACACGCCTATAAGAGGCACGTCAATGAGAGGCACACCCATGAGAGGCACACCTCTGAGAGGTACGTCCATAAGATGCATGCCATGAGAGACACGTCATAAGAGGCACGCCATAAGAGGCACGCCTATGAGAGACACGCCCATGGAATGTACGCCTATGCGAGGCACGCCATGAGAGGCACACCTATGAGATGCATGCCCACACGATGCACGCCCATGAGAGGCACGCCTATGAGAGGCACGTCCATGAGATACACGCCATGAGAGGCACGCCATAAGATGCACGCCTATGAGAGGCACGCTTATGAGAGGCACACCCACGAAATGCATGCCTATGAGATACATGCCTATGAGAGGCACCCCCATGACAGGCACGCCTATGAGGGGTACGCCATGAGAGGCACGCCTATGGGAGGTGCGCAACGAGAGGCACGCCTATAGAAGAACGCTAATGGGAGGCACCCCCATGAGAGGCACATCTATGAAAGGCACGCCTATGAGAGGAACGCCTATGAAAGGCACGCCTATGAGAGGCACATCCCTGGGATGCACGCCTATAAAAGGCACGCCTATAAGAGGCACGTCCCTGAGATGCACGCCTATGCGAGGCACGCCTATGAAAGGCACGTCTATGAGAGGCACGTCCCTGAGAGGCACGCCTATGCGAGGCATGCCGCGAGAGGCATCCCCATGAGAGGCATCCCCATGGGAGGCACACCTATGAGAGTCACGCCTGAGAGGGACGCCTATGAGAGGCACGTCCATGAGATGCGTTCCATGAGAGGTACGCCATAAGATGCACGCCTATGCGAGGCACCCCATCAGAGGTACACCTATGAGAGGCATGCCTATGAGATGCACGCTCACAAAATGCACGCCCATGAGATGCACGCCCACAGGATCCACGCCTGTGGGATACCTGCCCGAGAGAGTGTCATGCCATGACAAGCTATGTCTATGGCTGTGGTCCATGTTGCGAGCGGAACTCGTAACATTCTAGTCTCTTTGGGCCGCATGGCCGAGGCTATGGGCCACGCCTTACAGAGCCGCGAGACACGTCCATATCATACACGTCCCTTAGTTAATAGCTATAGAACTTAAGTCAGCGCATCTTTTAAGCTATTCGCCATGATTATAGGACCTTTTAATAGGTTATGGTAGACTATATAGTGTGTTGGAGTTGTGCGGCGGTTTCGAAATTTGGGATTGGCATTTTATTTCAGACCTACCCCACCGTACCAACTCTGGCGGCGTTTCTGTTCCCTATCCCAGACACTCCGGCCTTACAAATAGATCCTTAGATTTATGAGAGCGTCTCGAGAATTTGTAGTTCCACATATCATCCAACGGAGACCACCGGTCACAAACCGCCACAAGTCCGCGTTGCCCGCATACCATGTGTTTGCAGACTGTGTCTGAGGTGATATATTTGACGCGAGTATCTTTCCCATGAGAATGCGAACTTTCTTTCTAACATACCTTGGTATCGACTCAAGTGAAAAATCTGTCACGTACCTCTGAATAGACTTGAATATTGTAGACGCTTTTTTCCTCTCAGCAGCTGAAACTCTGACTTATACAGGAAGTTATACGTCACTGGTGACTCCAATGTGTTCTTCTCACTCCCCGAAGCTGAAAATTCCGTTCTTGTAGTCCAAGGTCTTTGAGACTGCTTTACATACACAGTACTCACAATACGTGCGGATTCAGTTTTCAGCCTTTAAAGGCACCTCTGTGCGCTGTTCCCTTATCCTATCGGTTTATGTGATCCTAGAGACATCGCAGACATCAAACCGACGATCAATAGATCACTACAGCTTCCAGAATATCGAATCCGACGATCAGCTGTGGCCGACATCAGCAATCTTCGTGGTCGGTTCCTCGATTCCCACAAACAACTCACTACAGTGCTGAGTGGCCTCGATCACGGTTCCGCATCCAAAACATTCAAGCAAAATCCGGAGGCAGCAATAAGCGGCCATGGACTCGAATTCGAACCTCTCACGACGCTCAAACAAACCTTCGATAATGCCACCCACCAAAGACAAGAAAATCACGCCAAGGAAGCCCAAAAAGAACAACGACACCTTCAAGGATTTCGATGAGGCTGATTACCGTCACATCACAGCAGGAAAGCCGTCGCGCTTCTCAAAGATTCTCACGAAGAGCGAAATGTCTAAAACACTGGCGGAATGCGGGACTTGTTGGGACCGCTTACGAACAAGAAACTTCCAGATCGCAGGAGACTGGTACTTGAGTTTGAGGTTCGCAAGCGATGAGATGAAACCTTGGGGAAAGTCAGATGTTAATGCCGCCACTATTCAAGGAGAGTTAGAGAGAGGCTCAGAATATTTGGCAACCCAGCTGAGAGACTGTGTACAACTGAGTCCTTTGGAAGCAGCTGCACGATATGTTTGGTTCATTGTGAAGGAAGAAGGCCAAGAGCCTAAGAGCTTCATCCACGACATTAGAGGGGTGAAGAAGAGAATCACTTTTGTCGCGGATCTTTTCTTGAGCTGCAAGTTCGGCGCTGAAACGCATATCCATGCCCTTACCAAGATGTTGTTCCCTCTAACTCGACAGGGCGACTGGAGACGGAAGCACCTTTTCTCGAGCCAAGAGCGCAGCAAGAAGCGTACCAGCGACAGCATCTCAAAGGATGGCAAGGATTTGGACTCTGAGATCGGTGCTCAGACTGCAATCGATGAAGGTCACGGCGATACGGATCAAGAAGAAGTTTCGACCATTGCGGAGGTCCAGCCACAATTAAAGCGTACTAAGACTCTCTCAAACGACCGAAAAATCGCTTCTGAGGTATTCAAGGTGCCCGTGCCATCATGTTCCTCCACTCCGGTGCATCCACCGATGCGGACTGAGGTCAAATTCGCGGGCGCCACCGATCTCCAAAATCTTGACACCTCTCCGCTCCAAGCACTGGCTCCGAAACAAACAGGCTTCCGTGCACCAACTACAGCTGTGGCAAACTCCAATACCCCGTCTCTTCAGCCAAGCTTACAGGCCTCGACTCTGCACATGGCAAGTCCCGTTTCCGGAGCTAGTCGAGAGCCACGGGCCCCTACCATGTCTCCCATCTCACCACAAGAAAATGCTGGAGTGACTAAGTGGACTGTGGCCAATAACCCAAAATCTCGTCAATCTATTGTACACTCCAGCCCTTCGGCCACTCCAGATGGCCTCAGACATCTACGACAGGACAGCCGCCGCTCGTTCTCCACGGATGTTCCACCGGCATCTTCTTCGACCATTCTAGAAGAATCTGGCATCGACTCGGAGGAGCGGACTCGAGCAAGAGGTCAAATTGCGAAATTGGAACAGGAGGCTCTGAATCGTGAAAAGACAGTGGCAAAACTGCGCAAGAGAACCGCCGAACAAGACAATGAGATCAAAGAGAATGAGGAGAGAATTCAGCAACTTGTGGCAGGGCGTACTGAAGACAATGCGTCCCTCGCCGAAAGAGCCCGCACAATTGCAGATCAAGACCAGAAATTGAGGCAACTCCAGGCACAGGCTGATCGCTTGCTTGCCGAGAGAACCCAGCAGGTCACGCAATTGGAACAGGGTGCTCAGAAGGACCGATTAGTGGAAAACCTTCGGGGTACGCTGTTGGATGTTGCAGAGCAAGTGCAGGGATCGCTTGATGAGATCAAAGGCTCTTGGGGCATGGGCGCAGTCGAAACCCCGATAAAATAGCATCTTCCCAGTTTGCTCTTTGATTTGTGAGCAATGCAGTGCTTGGGAGAACGCACGTGCTGCAGCTGCGGTTGGATTAGCTTCATAACGGCACCAGATGTATGCCAAGGATAGTGATCATCAGCGAGTTCAAGCCAGCTTTAAGGTGCAAAGAACAGCCCGTGCAAAATATCAATAAGTTGCTACCATTTTCGCTATAGATGGGCCTTGGCCCTTTCAATCGCCGTCCGCGCACCCTCTCGTATTTCTTCCACGATTTCTTTGGCTCCCTTGACTTCATTCACAAGTCCTATTCCAGTACCAGCCCAAACAGTCGTTCTTCTGTTTTGTGGTCCGAAACCCGCATCATCGCCCCTCGCAGCTTCGGCATGGAGTTTTCTAATTTCCTCAATACCCACACCCTCGACATAATCTGTATAGCTCTCCGTAACGATTCCTCTGCCATCAAACAAAACGGGCCAGATGTTTGGCCCCTTCAGCTCGTCGAAAACCTTCGCTCGGACCGTGTTCTGACCACCATCTCCTGTGGCCAAAACCGCTTCCCTGTACCCTTTGTGCGGGACTGTGGTCTCTGGCGCACTCAAAAATCTGGTTCCCATTACCACACCTTCAGCACCCAACGCAAGCGCAGCAGCCACACCTCTTCCGTCGACGATGCCACCAGCAGCCAGGAGGTGGATGTGCCCGTACCCATTCTCCGCCAACACATCCGCAGCTTCAGGCAGGAGCGAAATGACACCAGCACCTTTTTCCCAGCCATGACCTCCGGCATCCAGACCTTGCATGACGAGAACGTCCGGTTTGACCAGCTGAGCAACACGCAGCGCGCCCGCCACACCTCCAATCTGGACCCAGATCTTCGTTAGCGGACTCACTTCTCTCATCCGCTGTGCCCAAGTAGCGTATTCCTCTAGGTCGTGCGATGCAAATACCCATACCGCCGCTGGTCTGAACTTCGCCACTACTGCTGCAGCATCCCCGAGCTTAGCGGCGAAAGGTAAGAAGCCGACGCCGACGGGCAGCGTGCTATTGTTTTCGGGGACTTCTGTACCAAGAAGTGCCTTTGATGTTTTCTCAAGTTCGGTGGCGAGGGCGACCATATCGAAGACAGCACCGATGAAACCGAAGCCCTTCGCTTGTGTGACGGCTATGGCGAGAGCGGAGTTGGCGAAGCCACCCATTGGCGCACTGGCGATGAAGGGTGTTGTCGTCCATGGGTAGCTGGACTGGATGGAAGTGGACGGCGTCATGGGTGGATAGTGAAATCAAGAAAGGGGGCTGTTTTCTAATCAGTCTAAACCCTGCACACAGCACATCTGTGACATTTTGTTCGCGCCGTCGTCAGGTTATATGGATTCTTTGCTGGCCAAGGCCCGGATATACCCGGAAAGGCAAGGTCTCCTAACCGCACTGACATCACGTCAGCAGCTCACGCTTATGCTGATCCTCATTTCTGCCGCGGAGATGTTTCATTGAGGTTGTAAAGTCATATGTCAGACAACTTCTCACTACCCAGTCCGCGCTCACCAACTTGATGGGGTCGTATACTTTGCAGGAAGAAGGTTTAGATGGGAGGGAGTACACCTCAGGCCTCCGACAACCAATGTTCCTTCGCACCAACCGCTCTATCTTCTGCCCACTTCCTCTCCGGTAGCTCCCATTCCATGACAGTCATCTCCTTTTGGAAGTATTCGACCGCCGCTTGCTCCATCCCGAAGTAGTAAGAGAACTTGTTACTCGCGTTTGCATCAAGTTTGTTGATTATCTGCTCGAATTCCTCGAGCTCTGCCCTCTTGAACTGCTCCATTGTGAATTGCTTCTTGCAAGTCTCGATCCGTTCCGTTCTGAGCATTTCAGACTTTGGGTTTTCAGAGTCTCCAGCGTCTTGATGGTCGCGTTCGCAAGCCTCTCCTTTCTGTGAACCTTCTCTCACGTCGTCCGCAGCCATCTCGATCATTTCTTTCTCAAGCTCCGTGGTCTTGCGCATGATCTCATCGTCCAGCGTGCTCACCACAGCTGTTCCAGCGGCTTCCGGAGCGTTAGTGGCTGTAAACCTATGAGATCTTGGCGATATTTGCAAGCCTCCGTCGAAACGGGCCAGGTGATTGTTGCGTTCTCGATCGAGCAGCCTCCCGTTCAGCCGAAGTAAAATCAGCTTCGCCTCGTCGCACTTGCCGCATTCACACCCCTCTGCGTGTCCCTGATACTCGTATCCAATGAATCCAAGTTTTCCATGACGGAAAGGAATATGGTCGATTCTATTGCGCGTTTCTCCGATGATATCGTCGAAATGGACATAGACCCGCTTTCCCTTGCAGTTAGTAAAGTAACCTTTCCTGGGACCGCGGTAGTTTCGGACGGTTTGTGGGAAAAGGCGAGTGGTTTGAGAGTTGACTTGAGACCCGACCAGCCAGCCTCCGTTATCGTTGATTTCCAAAGTTTGAATAGTCCAGTCAGTAGGGTTGAATTCCTCAGGAACCTTACTCCTGCTCCAAAGGTAGCGCTGTGTGATGAGGCGTTCCAATTTCTGTGCTGAGATCAGCTTGTCCGAGATGTACAGACGCTTGACCGAATCCGGGATTGCAAAGATAATTTCCTCACCGGAAAAATCGGTCTTTGCATGTATGTGAAGCTCCAAAGTCTCAAGGGACGTAAGGCATGGCAGATGTTGCCTGAGACCGCCAATGAGAGCGCCTTCCGAATGATGAGCTTCGTAGAGTGGTGCATGGAGGCATATGCGCAAGGTGCGGAGCTCATGTGCGTACGTGCCGAGATTATCAAGTAGAACTACTGTTTGTTCCAGCCAATGCCAGAGAAAGAATTGGTGTGCAACATCGGTCATGGTCCAGTTCAGCTCTTCAATGGTGCGCGAGACCTTTACGGCGACTTGGAGGGCGATCACAGCAGCGTTCGTGCTGATATGTAGAACCTTTATTGGCGGATAGTTGCTTTTTGGTGGTAGGATGAGCTGTTGCTTGTTTTCCAGGTCATGCTTTGTATGCAGGCAGGAACGAGGGTCTGTTGAGATATGCAAATACTCGAGTTGCGGCTTGTGCTTGATAATCATGCTCTGGAGTAGAGGGTAATTGGCGTTACTGATCACAAGACTGCGGAGGTGTGTCAAAAAGAACAGGACGAAGAAGAGAGCCTTTCGCTCTTCTTCACGTTGCCCATCGATCACCAGCTTGGTGGAAGATGTCTCCGAGCTTGAATCTCGAGAGCCGCACCCTTGGACAGATGATTTGACATTGAATCTGTCTTTGCCAACGAAAAAGAGTTGAAGATCTTCGAGCACTGATTCGAGACCCTTAAGAGCAAATGCCAAGCTTTCGTAGAACTCTCGACCCATGTTGAAGGGTAGTTCCAGGGAAAGGCGACGAAAGGTTGCAAGGAGCTCAATACTCGGAGCCTGAGTGAAAGCTCTGTCGACCCTTCCTTGAGGGATTATCATGCGTGGCCAGAAATCTGCGATCTCGGTGCTGATTTGTTTACAAGTGAGTTGAAGTCCATCCCACGCAGTCGATGGGTGATGAAACCAAAGTTCTTCGCTCCCAAGAACGACGTCATGGTGAATCGCTCGCCAGATAGTCAGACGGATTTCACTTGGGAGACCTAGAAGGTGAAGTCTTCCGTATGCCATAGCCGGGTTTCCGACGCTGCTCTGACGCGGAGGAGATTGTTCGACTAGGTTGGCCTTGAGACCTGGTAATCGGCGCCGCGACGAGTGACCTAGACTTGACTTGGAGAGTGGCAGCGTCGTCAACCGAGGGAAGTCGACAAGATTGAAAGTCCAATTAGGAGCCGATTATTGGCTGAGGTTTTCCTCCGCGGGACTGATAGAGTTGCTGATGAAAAGAGGAATAGCTAGCAACTGTGGTAAGTAAGGACCACTCCAACTTGGGGGAGGGCGGCACAATATGGAAGAGTGAGAGTCAAAGGAGCAATGCGAGTGAATAAAGAGAAGATGTTAGATTTCTGAATAGAGGGAAGACGGTAGTCCTTGGCACGGAAATTAGTGAGCCAGGGAAATAGTCACAAATTGTGGTTGTTCATTTGGGAAGAAACGTAGTCTTACCGCACCTTATCCGGCTTTACTTGGGTGACAAGCCCGAGCAGCAAGCGGTCGGGTTGTTACTGAAGCATCTCACCAAACAAGTTCCATTGGTCGAGGGTATGGACTGCACGCAGCGACAACGCCGCCAGAGCGTGTCTTCGGAGCTCGAAAGCAGATGAGGGACTGACGCCTTTTGATCATGGTATCTGGCCGGGGTGACGCATCTCAACAAACAAGCGCATAACGGAAACAATACTAGACTTAGGCAGCACCATCACCATCACCATCACAACCACCTAAAGAGAGTCCAAATCGACATCGGTTTCTGCAAGGTGTCATCCCGGCCCCTGATACGAGCTCCTACTCATTAGTGCACGTTGACTGCCAGATGTCGCCTTTCTCTTGTGCTCGTGCTCGTGTTTAAAATTGCAGAACTCGTTACGACGAAACCTTTGGAGACTGACCCTTTGAACGGCACGCTCTACCAAAATAGGTTAGACTCTATTTTTCAAAGTTCGCGCGGAGATCGCGACTTTTTTTTTGGAGACATGAGAGACTATGGACATTTCGAATCTGTGCAGCTCGCAAGGTGATTTTTCAATTTGTGTAAAGCTGACCAGTATGCATGGGGGCTGGAATGCCCCTCTTTCGATCCATCACCGTCTCTTCTCGACCACGTAATGTGAAAAACAGGTCCAGCCTGCGCATTAACCACGCTCGATGCGGTTCAACCAATCCTTCACCAGGTCTCAGCTTCCAAGAGATTGACAGGAAATGGCGGCAAATATGGAGCCAGCGGGCTACCGACAAACCACCCTCTCAGGACAGTACAAAGCCGAAGTCGTACATTCTTTCGATGTTTCCTTACCCGTCAGGGTCCTTACATATGGGCCACCTTCGAGTCTACACCATCTCCGACGTCCTCGCTCGTTACAAGAAGATGAGAGGTTTCGACGTCCTACATCCAATGGGCTGGGACGCATTCGGCTTGCCAGCTGAAAACGCTGCAATAGAGCGAGGAATCGACCCTGCAGTTTGGACTGAGAAAAATATTGCTACAATGAAGGAGCAGCTAATTGGAATGAATGGAGGGTTTGATTGGATACGAGTACGTGAACATCGACATGGATGAAATCACAAAGCCTGGCGCATGGTATGCTACGTTGGACTAATTCACCATGGCATAGTAGGAATTGCGCACTTGCTCACCATCCTTCTATAAACACACTCAAAGGATTTTCCTCATGCTCCACAAACGCGGGCTTGCATATCAAGCGGAAGCTATGGTCAACTATGATCCAATAGATAAGACCGTATTAGCTAATGAGCAGGTCAGAATGTACCATCAGCAAAGCCTTTTATCAATCAGCTAATGATGACAGGTTGATGCAAACGGTAGATCTTGGAGATCAGGCGCAGTCGTAGAAAAGCTCAAGCTCAAGCAGTGGTTCTTCCGCATAACTGCGTTCAAAGAAGCTCTACTCGAAGATCTGAATGTTTTGGCTGCGCAGGGTCGCTGGCCAGACAGGGTTATCCTGCAGCAGCGCCACTGGCTTGGAAAGTCGACTGGCGCCAAGCTCAAGTTTCTCGTGCAGTCTGATGTGCGCTCCTCCGGAGACTTAAACAGTTCGACCAGCGTGTGCCCAGAAGTTGAAGTCTTCACTACTCGCCCAGATACCTTGTTCGGCGTTACCTACATCGCACTGTCGCTGACCCACCCCTTAGTCCAGCAAGCTGCTGCACACTCTGCTGAGCTCCGATCTTTTCTCGCTCAGGCTAAGTCCTTCCCGTCGGATTCGAAGGCTGGGTTCCGCGTCCCGAATGTGACTGCGATCAACCCACTGATAGCTCTACCTAATATTCACAAATTTCTGGGAGACAACGCCTACGCTCTACCGGTCTACGCTGCACCTTATGTTCTCGAAGATTACGGTACAGGAGCTATCATGGGCGTTCCAGGTCACGACTCGAGAGATCTTGCGTTTTGGCGTGCACAGAATCCTGAACACCCCGTACCACTCGTCATCAGCCCCACGAGTGGAGGACAGTCAACGGACCCCATACTACGAGCAGATGCCTTGGAGGAAGCCTATACGGGCTCGGCGAAGCTGACAAGACTTTGTGGCCCTTATGCCGGTTTTGAGAACGACCAGGCTGGCAAGCAAATCATCACCGACCTGAAGAAGTGCGGCGATTCCGCAGATTTTGTGGACAGCTGGAAGCTCCGAGATTGGCTGGTCAGTCGCCAACGCTATTGGGGAACACCAATTCCCATCGTTCATTGTGAGAGCTGCGGAGCAGTACCGGTGCCAGAAGAGCAACTTCCTGTCGAACTACCACCACTTGAACAACCTAAGGCGGGCCAGTCAGGCAATCCGTTGCAGAACATTGAGTGGTGGGTGAATACATTGTGTCCCAGCTGTGGTGGTCCTGCGAAGCGAGACACCGACACTATGGATACATTCGTCGACTCCTCTTGGTACTTCATGCGCTTCCCAGATGCCGAGAACGAGCAGGAACTTGTTTCTAAAGAAATCGCCAAGCGTATGCTACCGGTCGACGCTTATCTTGGCGGTGTGGAGCATGCAATCCTACATTTACTGTATGCACGCTTTATCTATAAGTTCCTGGTACGTGAAGGGCTTGTTGCACAAGCGGATGGAGAGCATACAGTTCCTGTGGAGCCATTTCGACAGCTCATTTCTCAAGGCATGGTTCATGGGAAGACATTCTCCGACGCCTTGACGGGACGTTTCCTGCGTCCGGAGGAGGTGGAGGGGTCTGACACTACGGAACCAATTATCAAAGCTACAGGTGCTGCGCCCGCAATCACGTGGGAAAAGATGTCCAAAAGCAAATACAATGGTGTCGATCCACTCCAGTGCATGAATGAGTTTGGCACAGATGCTGTTCGAGCACATATTCTATTCGCTGCTCCTGTCACAGAAGTCCTTGACTGGGACCAGGAAAAGATTGTCGGCATCCAACGTTGGTTTCATCGCATCAGACGTCTAGTCGATGCCGCTCGGAGCAGTCCGGCATCTCCGAAGCTCAATACCGCCGATTTGATCCAGAGCCCCAGCCTCTTCAAGGAAGACAAAGGCCAAGCGTTGCTTGATTCTTTCAATGACGAAGAAGTAGATGCCTTCCTCCTTGTACACCAGACCATTCAGTCTCTCACTCAGACTTTCGAACATAACCTCTGCGCCCTCAACACTAGTGTCTCTGACCTTATCAAGCTTACGAACGGACTTCTGGGGATTCTACCCAAAAGCCAGTCGAACTACAAACAGGACGGTAGCTTATCGGCAACGACGCAAAGAGAAAGTAATGTCAACATCATTCTCATCCATTATGGGTTGACAGTGCTATTGCGAATGCTTGCACCAATAGCTCCTGCTTTCGCCGAACAGTGCTGGGAAGACTTACAGGCTGGCCAAGTAAAGGCTGGTGAAGCAGTGGTGAGCGTCTTCGACTGCGCCTGGCCAGAATCTGTCCTTGACATGAAGCTTGCCGCAAAACTTGCGCAAAGGCGAAAGACGATGACCTGTGCAGTGCAGGTCAATGGCAAACTGCGCTTCACCCTGGATATACCAGTTCCGCGTTCGGATGCAACCTCCGAGACCATGCAGCAGAGGGCAAGGGAGAAGTTTCTCGCTGAAAAGTTGCTCGCAAGTGATCAGGGCCGGTACTGGCTAACGGAGAAGAACAGATGGGAAGAGAGAAAGAAGATGATCGTTATCCAGGAAGGCAAGCTTGTGAATGTCGTGTTCTGAAGGAGCTCGAGGAATGGCATTGCTCTTGTGCTCGAGGTTCATTTGTCCATTCACGATTTAATTGCTTGTCCCGCCTGCGTCTCCTCCGCTGCATGCCCCTGCTAGCTGCCGCTTAATTGGCGTGTTCCTCCGCTGAAGAGCAAAGCACTCAGGCCAGATGACATCTCGGATACCCGATGTTTCATGTGCGGATGTAATCTGCATCCACCCTTGACAGCTTCTTTCTGCACTCTCACATTCTGACCGTTCGCCCTCGTGACAGAAGACGAGCTATTTGGATCCCAAGCACAGTCTATGTATGGCCACTTCGCTACAAACTTCGACTGGCAGTGCCGGCAACTCCAGCAGAATCGGTTACGGAACCACTTTGGTGGTACGGCAAGCTCGGGAAACGGATCGCAGCGTGCATATTTGACCCGCGGGTTCCTTACTGCGACTTGTCCACCCCAGTTTCTATAGCTGAATTTCCGCTGGTAATACAATATGTCCTCGTGTGTTGGAGTACGGTATCTGAGTAGACCACCCGCAACAACGATTTCAGCGAAGAATTTGCATGCAAGGGCCAAAGCGCACCGGTCGAAAATAGTGGCGCGGCCCAAGATCTCGAGGAGGATTTCTACTGGCAACGAGGAAAGTGATTTTACTGGACTAGTCGTGACTGGTTGTGCCAAGTTTGCCTGAAGACGCAGGATCTGTTACCGGTGAGCCAGCCGGATTACAAGAGTAATTCTAGGCCTTACCTCTGTGGGAAATTCGAGAAGCTCGAACGTAGTTACAGCAGCCATGATGAGGGATGATGAGAGGAAAAGTCCGCTTCCGACAGAGATCAAAGGTCTATCTGCGAGGTAAAACCGTTACGCGTTCTTGTGTTAGGAGAGGACGGATTCCGAGCCATTTAGACACAAATCGAGCAGGGTTCGCTGTAATGATACAGCTCTGTGACAGCGCAGACGAGTAAGAACTATGATCATCGTAGCGAAATCACATCTTCCTTCAATTCTCACCAAGCTGGCTGCCTGACAAAGTCCAGTCCGCGGTTACGTGTTCGCCAAGAGTTCAGAAATCTGACTCGAGTTCACCCTTTCTGACCCAAGGGTGATGCCGCCTTAAGCCCATGCGACTAGCGCCGAAGGTGGGTGCCCCGGGGGGG
>Ga0335072_10001712_pt1 | contig 35024 bp, 24 predicted proteins | sample Lox_Sample_21_FD_206725 | JGI IMG/M metagenome (GOLD analysis project Ga0335072, IMG submission 206725) | Soil microbial communities from Loxahatchee National Wildlife Refuge, Florida, United States - Lox_Sample_2.1 | ecosystem: Environmental > Terrestrial > Soil > Wetlands | place: USA... | reverse complement strand
ACGATATCGAGAGTCAGACTCCAATTCGCGATGTAGTGCACGTCCATGTGCACCCTTTCCGCGTAAGAAACATCCTGCCGGCCCTTTATCTGCCAATACCCCGTGAGGCCTGGCTTTACACTCAGAAGCAATTCCTTGTGTGAGCCATACTTCTCCAATTCAGGCGCTGTGATCATCCGTGGTCCCACCAAGCTCATTTGGCCCCTAAGCACGTTGAAAAGCTGCGGCAACTCATCGAGGCTATACTTTCGCAGCCAACTCCCTAGGTAAGTAACCCGAGGGTCTGATTTAAGCTTGAATTGCTCTTCGTATGCGCACTTCAACTCTGGGTCCAAAGCTAGCTTCATGTCTGCATCGCGGATCATCGTGCGGAATTTGTACGCGTCGAAGCTTCTTCTGGGTCCGACAACTCGACGGCGATAGATAATTGGCGCACCGTCCGTCGCGAGGATAACCAATCCCAGCGTGAGCAATAGGGGGGACAATATGACAATTAGAGCCCCAGACCCAATCATATCCAGAACCCGTTTGGTCAGTAATGCTAGTGGACGGCGATAACGATTTCGACTTTCTGTTGGTGTTTCGGCTAACTCCGGTAGGTCAACACGCCCTTGGTTCCCCTTTCGGGAAGGCACTGGCTCTTCAACGGCGAGTCGAGCGGGCATTGTGTCTTCCTCGATAACCTAGTCGGCCGCCTGTGCACTACGTGCGTTCAAGTGGAGATTACTGGAAAGGCGCTGGCGAACTACAGAGAAAATCGCGTGGGCCACTGCTAAGTGAAAATCCTCGATGAGCTGCATGTTGTCAGACGGCACGACGATACAAAGGTCGCACAAAGATCTCATCTTGCCACCTTGAAAGCCGGTCAATCCCAAAGTAAACGCGCCAGCCTCCCGAGCTACTTCCATTGCACGGAGCACATTCGCCGAATTCCCGCTGCCGCTGATAGCGAATGCCACGTCCATAGGTCGGACAAAGTTGCGCAGCTGCTCAGAAAAAACCATATCATAGCTGCTATCGTTTGCCCACGCTGTCAGTAGCGGCAAATTGTCGGTCAAAGACAGAACACGAAATCGCTTGTGTCCGTTTCCCTCGACTATAGTTCCCTTGCCTAGATCGCAAGCGAAATGCGACGCCAGCGCAGCGCTACCCCCGTTTCCAAACACAAATAGGTTTTGGTCCGCTTCGTAACAGCGAATCAGTTCCTCGATCGCTTGATCGATGCAACCGTAAGGGAGGTCGCCGACAATGCCCCGATACGACTGAAAGTACTGCTTTGCTGAAGAGATTGTTTGACTAGCGTGGGTCTCCGAACTTGCTTGATTGTTGATCATCGCCTGCCCCATCGCATATTGATTACATCCCGCCACATACCTTGCAGTAAAAGTTTCTTCGGATTACTCGGTTCAGTGTTATGCCAGACTTGAAGCAGAATTATCCATGCAATTGCGCCGGTCATAGCCAGCAATGCACCAAGAAACGCAACAGTCCCGCGTGGTGGAAATGACTTTCTTTCCGGCACGTTTGCAGCGTCAAGAATTTTGACAACAGGAACCTCTTTCGCTTCCTGGATTTTTGCTAGCTCAAACTGCTGAGTCAAAAGCTCATACACAGTTTCCTGAATCTTCGTCTCACGATAAAGATCTGCCCACTTGACACCAAGCAGCGGCAGTTGGCGGATTGACGGGAACTCGCCGGTGTTGCCAGTACTATTGAAGGCGGGATCCGAAGGATCGCCTCCAATCACATGCAACTGGCGTCGGAGTTCGTCCACGCGAGCCTGCAATGAGCGCACGCGGACGTTATTCTTCGTATAAATTTGCTCCAACCCGTCCAGTTCAGACTGCGTAGCAATCAGTTCTCCCTCCAATTTGGCAGCTGCGTCAACGGTAGCCTTAGCTTGCGCGGTGATGTCAATGGTACTGTTCTTGCTGGCATACTGGCTGAATTGCTGGGATGCTGCATCTAACTCCTGTTTGACCGTCTGCAAGCGCTGCTCGATAAATATCCGCTCGCGGCGCGCACTTGACGTACTAACTTGTGCAACGAGCCGGTCGAGTTCCTCCACGTAAGCCTGCGCCATCTGAGCGGCGCGGTTTGGATCATGGTCTCGAACGGTAATTGAAATGACGCCACTCTTTCGGTCCTCGGAGATCGAAGTATGGCTGCCCAAGTCCACTTGCGCCTGTTCCCAATAGCGGTCGCGATAGACCTTGCGAAGATCGAATCGATCGATAAGCCGGTCTGCGACTGTTCGGCTTCGCAGAATGTCTGTAAAGAGCGCGCCTGAACTTTTCAACCCGAGCAGATCGCCTGCGACAGAACTTAATCCTATGCTCGCCTTTCCGGCCAATGCGGCCATCATCGCCATTCCAGAGCTCGAATCGCTATCAGGGGGCATCAGGCGCGTCGTAGAGTCATATTCCTTCGAAATTAAAAATGACGAAAGAAACGAGAGAACGAGAGAATAGATGGTGACCCGAAGGACAAATCTCCTCTGTCCCCAGATCAGCCATATCCATTCGATAGCCTCGACTTGCGAACGTTCTTGACGTAGATCGAAGCTGTCTTTACCGGGCTCAACTTCTCCCGGAATCTCAATCGGAGCTGTTTGGATTGAACGTTTCACGGTTTCTCAGCGGAAGTTGTCTTGGTCGCCTGCTTTACCGACGCGCAGTTTGGGATAGAACGTCAGTTGTATCGATGCGGTTATATCATCTTGGTGAGTTTCGCTAATGATCGGGAAGCGCCACTGCTCGTATTGGAACAAGCCAGAAAGTTCTATCTGATGCGACAGCATGAAATTCCCTTTGACCGAATAGTCGACCAGTCGACCGCCTTCAACAAATTTGGGAGAGACTGTCTGCTGGCGATATCCAAACTGCAGCTGGTTGCGAGGAGAGAATGAGTACGTTAGCCATCCCCGCACGCCACGACCTGCTCGCCCGACGGGGTTTCCCAGGAGATTTCCATCGTTCGTATACCCGTCAAGGTAGCGACGTTCATCGTAATACACGAACCCCGGCACAAATTGGTGATTTCGCGACTCATTGACGCCCTCGGCACGGAATTCCATGTTTGGGAGTCCCGGCAGTTGCGGCATATAGATGCCGGGGTTGACGTTTGCGCGAGTGGATCCAATCGGCGAAATCTCGTCTACGACTAGCGAATCCATGTAAAAGGTCAGCCAATTTCTCATACCCGGGATTCGATACGAAAAATCTGCAGCTGAAATTCGTTTGCCAGGATTGTTAGTCGCGGTTGATGAGTGGGCGTACAACGTCCGAAAAAAGTTGCCGAAGGTAACGGGCAGTCCTGGCCCGCCAAACATTGCCGTGAAACCCATGCCGAATTCGAAATTCGGAGTCGGCTGAAAGCTGATCTTTCCCTCCTGAATGAACGGTTGCGGCGAAATGTGAGGACCTACGACATCGGGGTATTGGGTCGAGTACGGCTGACACGTTGAAACGGCGCAAAACTCCCAGTGGTGCCCGGACAACTGCCCGATAAAGTATTGCGTACGGAAGGGACCGAGAATGCGCGAGAGCCCGGGGATATCGTGCGGAGCGACATCGTCAATCTTCACCATCGGGAAAGGCCTGGCATTATTGCTCACTAGCCATGGCCCTGATTCAGTTGGGCCCAGCCAAGCGCTCTGCGTTCCGAAAGAGATTTGTACATTGTTGATGTTGACGGATGCCATGCTGTCGAGCAGCGCAAACTTGTTCGCTTCGGTCGTGCCGTTGGCAAGGGGTGGAGTGCCATCGGCGGCAGCCGTTGCTGTCAGGACTGACGACGGGTACGAGGGCATCGCGGGAGCGTGCTGGTATTCGCCGCGAAGGTAGAACGACACCGGTCCGACCTCTGCATCTGCAGTTAAGCCTGTGACGTTATTGAACCCTTCCCAGTACGGGCGGCCATAGTCGTTGACGATGGTTTGGGCAAAGTGATAGCCGTCGCTGAGCGGCGTTCCCGAAATCCCCATTGCGCGCGTGTAGACGGATTCCAGTTGAGCACCTACATTCGGAGCACCGTCCAAACGCGCAATCTCCGGTTTGAATTCCGCTGTCAACGCAGTGTAGATTTTTTCGGCCTGACTATCGCCGGCGCTCTCGGCTGGGGACTTGTCCGAAGCATCGTCCAAAAGGCGGGCACACGCCAGGCGAGTCCACGGACGCATCCCCAACACGCCGGATTGGATGTAGCCCAACGCTATTAAACGTTGCATCGCCGGATAGATCCAACTATCCAAGGGGACATACGGAGAGGCCATATAGTTCGGATTTCGGCTGGTCTCGCCGGTCTCCTCGTCGAACACGTTTCCCCAAGCTGTACCGCCAAGTTCAGGATCATGATGCGAACGATAAACCTGACGCGCGAAATACCAGCCCAGCACGCTTCCTATGATGGCATCGGAAGGAAAGTGTTGCTTAGCAGTAACCCGCGTCAACGTAATGGCAGAAGCTAATCCATAAGCTGCCATCTGACTGAACCACCCCGGATACTCGTGCGCCCAGACACTGGCTACGGACCAGGCGATGGTCGAGTGCATTGACGGAAATGAACTTCCACCGGCAAAAAAATTGCCGTGTCCATTTCCCTGATAGGGCCGTTGCCTCTGTGCGACCTCTCTGAATGCGAAGGCTACAGCTGCGGCATTGAGAGCAGCTTCGCCAGACAGTAGACCGGCTTCAGATAATTGATCATCGCGCTTTATGTGACCCAGAAGAAACGACGCGCCACTCAAGCCAATCAGTGAATAGGTGCCATAGTCCGACACCTTCTTGCTGGTCGCTTCATGGTTGACTGGAACCTGCTTCGATAGCCAACTGTCGCTCGCGATGAAAGCTGCCGTAATCCCTAACCCCGGCAGGATCCACTTAAGATCCTTCGTTTGGAAATGCAGCGGGCTCGTCCAGAACTGCCGCTGGTCGCCAGCCAAGTGCTTGAGAAACGGAGTCGCTAAACGATTTTGGGGATCTTCTCCGGGTTGAAGTTGATCCCAAGAAGTAGCATTGTCGATTTTCGCGGATGTCATGGAACTGGTGTTTGCCGACGTCTGGTTCTGACTATTCGATGGAGCCGACGGCAGACTCGAAGCCCCTGTTTGAGCGAAAACTGGATTTCCGATTAACAATGCCAAATTCACAACCTGCACGTACAGTCCCGGCCGCAAAACCCTGATCACCCCACAACCCAATCTAGAAACTTCTCGCCGCCTCAACCGCCAGAGCTACGGCTGAGAGAATCTGTGCAGTTTGCACGGTGTTCGTCCAAGCGCGATTGACTGTGATGACCTTCTCGGGGACAACCACCATGTCGCCGGGCTGCATGGCCGCACTCTTAGCTCCTCCGCTGAACAATCCGCCTGGTCCGCCGACGACAGAACCGTCAGCTCGGATGACGAAAAGACCTTTTTTGTTCGCCATCTCGGTTGGTCCTCCCGCTTGCCGCAGATACCAATCTGCGTCGCGTCCAGGTTTAAAGGTAATGCCTGTGGTGTTGTAAACGGCTCCATCGACGAGCACTACGCCTGGTCGCTTCGGAACGTAAATCGTGTCACCGTTGCGCACCTGAACATCCGCCGACGTATTTGCCCAATTCGCGACTTTTGTGGAGATGTGGATGACCATTCGCCCCTGAGGAGGAGCGTTCTGCAACTTCTGCAACGTTACTTGAAACTGTTGAATTGCAGCATCCTTGGCCAGCGCATCCTGGGGGTTAGTCTCCGGGAGGACCTTAATGTCCGCAGCTTCCCCCTGAACACGATCGAGTAAGCTCAGGCGATTCTTCTCCTCGAGTTCTCTGATCTGCGGTCGCTCAAAGACCGCGCCGTAGGGATAAGCATCGCTCCGGAAGCCACCTGCACGTTTAATGATCGAGCTTAGTCGTTCGCCCTCCTGGATACCATACGTTCCGGGGTGAACAACTTCTCCGGTGACGGCAATCATCGCTCCCATGTCCTTCCAACCGGATAGCTGCTGGATCGTAAGAACATCGCCGTCCCGCAGACGCACGTCGGCGTCGGGTTGACTTGCGAGAGCGGCGCCGATCGGAACGGACACGTGGTCGCTGATGATCTTTGTGCCCTGTTCGAGCTCGTAACGGGTCAAATCCGCTTCTTGGGTATAAGCGCCACGTTTCAAGCCGCCCGCAAGACGAACCAGTTCCGCAGCGGTCATACCATCGCCAAGAGGATACCGGCCCGGGCGAGCGACTTCACCTTCCACCGAAACCGTCGGTGGGTCGAGCTTGTTAAGATCACGGTGAATGAAGACGCGATCCTTCGGCTGAAGTTCGATGTTGTCCTTCGCATCTCCATCAAGAGCTTTGGCCAGGTTTACGTTGAGGACTTCCAGCTTTCCGCTATTCGTCTTGCGAAACACCTGGGCATCACTCAGCAGAGCGTCGCGGGTAGTTCCCCCCGCTAAATAGACAGCGTCACGAAGGTGAGTAACGCCATTGGTTAAGTGGTCCCCGGGATCTCTCACCTCTCCGGTAATCGTGATGATCGGCGGGTCTTCGAAGTCAAATCTTCCAAAGACACGGACGATGTCAAAGGGCTTCAGGACCAGATCCTGATTCTTGCCAGCGAGGGCATCCCCCAAATTGAAGGTGAGCACTTCGGGAGCATAATCAGGTGCAGACAGCCGAATAATCTCCGCATGACTGGTGGAGGGCTCGGGCAACAGATCTTTGTAAGAAGTGATCAGATCGGTGACCTTCATCCCCTCGCGATACGCAAACTTGCCCGGGCGGGACACGTGGCCATCGAGGTAAACCGTCTTATCCGCGTACGGCAAGATCGGAGTGATCTTTATCTTGTCACCATCCTGGACCGTGAAATCCTCGAGCGCCTTCGCGACGGTAGCGTCGTTATTAGTTTCAGGAATATCGAGCCGCAACATGGTTCGAGCTTCGTGGCTTTCCACCCTTTCGACGTCTATGTGGCGCAACGTGCCTGAAGGCAGAACACCGCCAGCGAGTTCGAGAACATCGGCCAGATTCTTCTCGCCGTTTAATTCGTAGATCGCAGGTCGCCGCACCATGCCTTCCACGGTGACTAAGCCGCTTAGTGGCGGCACCTCAATCGTATCGCCAGCTTGCAGTCGTTGAACGTCCCCACGAATGCCGTGCAACAACAGATCGTAACTGTCGATTTGCTGGATGAGTTGCTTGCCGCGGTAATGACGGATGATTCGGAGCGAACCCTCAGACGTCGGACCTCCTGCAAGATACAGGGCATTGAGCGGGGTGGAGAGGGAACTTACATCGTAGGCTCCGGGACGTTCGACATCTCCCACAACGTAAACGCGCACTGATCGGATGCGAGACAGTGAAACATCAGCATCAACGGCCCGAAATTGGCCGCGTAGGACGGCCTGAACCAAACGCTGAACATCGCCTAGATCGCGCCCGGAAACCTCAACAGCGCCGACCTCCGGCAACGCCACACGGCCTTCACGATCAACAACCCGTTGCAGCCGTTGGGAGACTCCACCCGTAAGCTCGATCGTCAACCCGTCGCCTGGCCCGACTACATAATCCGGGCCCGCAGGCAAATCCATTGGGAGTTCTTCGAAATTGCCGGTGCCATCGCGGAAGACATCCTCCCCAAAACGTTCCAATCGCGGTGATCGTTTTGAGTACTGGGCGTAAAGGTCGTAGAGCGAAGGTACATCCGCGTAAGGATTCGGACGATGGTGGAGACGCGGCTGCTCTGGTTGCTTCGGTATTGCGTAGGAAGGAACCTCCAGATTTCGTTCCGTTAGACGAGCCTCGTCAGATCCGAACCCGGCTTCTGAGTTCGGACGGTTCATCAGGGAACCCAGAGATGCACCAGAAGGCCCCAAAGCACCTGATGTTGCACCTCCTCCCACCATCTCCTCTTTGGAAGTCGGACCAGACAGTCCGGTCTGACCCGCGCTCAGCAGGCTCGGGAGTTCATCGGGCTGAATACTTGCCATCTGACTCTCATCGCTGTCGGAACCGAAGTAGTCCTGCGGTCGCGCCTGCGTCATTTGAAGCTGGCCGCCAGAATTCGGGGTGGGAATCTGTTGCGGAACCTGGTTTGGATACTGCTGCTGAGGAAATCGCGGCCCTGTATATGGTTGTTGAGGGTACTGTTGCTGCGGGGAAGTCTGCTGAGGATAAGCGGAAGTGGGATATTGCTGCTGGTTCTGTGGCGTTTGAGTTGCCTGTTGCTGCGTGTACCAAGTTTTCGCGGCGCCGTTAGGCAAGTATGGAACGAGATTACAATCTACATCATCCTCGTGTTTGAGCCAGTATGCTTCCTCCTGACTCTGGGGAGTGACCGTCTGCCGAAATTGATTGTTGCTGGCAGCTACGTCGCTGGAACCCGCGCTTGTCGTCGGCACTACCGACTGGCAGGGCAGATTCCTCGCAATTTCTTCCTTGGTCGGCTTGGCTCGGATGTAAGAGCGATCTTCGATTTGCTGCGTCGCGATGATTCGCACATTTTGATCCTCGCGGATCAAATCGAAGAGAGCATCGTCGGTGAGATCGTTGGGATCAAGGATTCTCCCCTGATCGTAAGCCTTACGCACCAGGGCTTTTTTCACCTGCAATAGCAGGCCCGTTTCATCGCGCAGAATTTGAATGATCTTTTCGGCCGACAGCGCAACCATCTGCTCCGCTTCTTGCTCGGCGCGGGAATTGGCCTGATCGATTGCAGTTCTTGGCGTGTAGGAAAGGCGCTGTTGCTGGCTCCAGAGCGGAGCGGAACACCCAAGTATCAGCGCAACCGAAGCGGCTACAATATTGCTACGCATACGACAGACGTGAATGAGACTTCGCACAATGCCTTCTATTCGGGCCAATACGCCTTCAGATCGTTCAGGACCTTGAAGTGGAACATGAGTAGTCAGGACACGGGCTCAACATCGTCCTCGTCGATTTCCATTGCTACAGAGCGCTGAATCAAAGAAATGGAAACTACTAAACGCGTCTGGTGCTTTCGGCGCACGAAGATACCTTCCGTCCCTGCCATAGGACCACTAATGATGCGTACTTTTCGTCCTTCTTTGAGATAAGGATGGGGCTGAACTACAAGCGAGCCAGTTGTACCGCGGCGCAATGCTTCGATCTCTGCCGGCGCGATCGCCGCAGGCTTTCCCTGGAAACACACCAACTGCACAACACCGGGAAGGCGCAGAATGTCGAGACGATTGCGCTCGGTCATCTGCACAAATACATAGCCAGGAAACAACGGCAGGTCGATGCGTTTGCGCCGGTCCTTCCAACGCCGAACCGACGAATACAACGGGAGAAACGATCCAATCTGGCGCTTAATTAGCTGCTTGGCGACATACTTCTCATGTCTCGGACACGTATAAGCGGCATACCAAGGGGCATCGGAGTAGATAAGATCACACTGCCCCGGAAACCGCGCCGTGTCTCTGACTTCCTCCAGCTCTGCCGTATGCATTTTCAGGGTCTACCTACAGCTTCGCCACCTTACTTACAGGACATTTTCCGTGTAAGCGACAGATAACGATATACTTAGCGACAAAGACAGCAGACTACAGCTGTTCCGCGAACAACCCGTCCCCTACACAACGAGAACCGCCGATCTGAAGGGAGAATCGCTCGACACATCACCCAACGCATCCCAGCCATACTCAGTTAGAAACAAATGAATGCCCAGCAAAGTCGCGCATTGCGCCGAGAATTCCTGCCTCGGACGTGGGAACTGCACGCGACCGAATATCTACGAACGCCCAATAATAAGTGCTCTCCTCGTGCCCGGAGGAAACCGCAAGAATCCGCATCCCGGGATACCTCCCTAGTAAGAACCCGCAGAGGCTCGGATGTTGCTCACGATCTTCGAGCGCAATGATCAGGAAGTCGGGGCGGGTCTTGTCCACAAGTTCGGTGATCTCGCTGTCGCTATGCGCTTCGCCGACAACTTCAATGTCTGGCTGTTCCGCCATGGTAGCGAGCACGAGTTCTCGCATCAGACGCGGCCGATTGGCTACGAGGACCCTTATTTTTTGCACGGTCCACTCCTAGATGCGCCAGTCTTTCATTTATGTGTGTCGCGCGTAAAGGTTCAAAGCGGTACCCCAATCGGTACTAAATCAGTACTAATTATTGGTACTAATGGTCGGTATTAATGGTAGGTACTGGCCGTCGGTACTAATTGCGTACCCGCCAGAGTCAATCCGCCAAAATGCGCCCGCTCAAGGCAAAGAGATTGCGGCATGCCCTGCTGTCGACGCGCAGAAAGGGCCAAGCAACAACTAAAATCATGTTCATGCTTGGCTTCGTATATCTATCGCTCGGGTCGAACCTTGGGCAGCGCGAGAAGCAACTGCGTGCCGCGATCGAACGTCTGGGCGCCGTGGGCCGAGTAGTCTCGATTTCGTCGTACTACGAGACGCAGCCGGTAGAGGTGACCGATCAACCGTGGTTCTTGAATTGTGCGGTGGCTTTGGAGACGACCCGCTCTCCGGAGCAACTGCTCAACGCGATCCTCGCAGTCGAGCGTGACATGGGACGCGAGCGCACTCGCACAAAAGGGCCACGGAAGATCGATATCGATATTGTGCTCTTTGGCGACCAGATCATTCACTCGCCGCAACTGACGATTCCTCATCCGGCTATGCATCAGCGACGATTTGTGCTCGAACCGCTGGCCGAGATAGCACCGGAAGTGCGACATCCACTACTAAAGAAGACGGTCAAAGAATTACTCGCGGAATTGCGCAACAGCCAGGTCGTCTGCCGGATTGAGCCTGGAAACGACGGACCTACGGCAGAATGATGCGGCTGCCGGCTTCCTGCGGCGTCAGCACGGCGGATTCTTTTTCGGGAAATTGCGCGAACAGAAAATCGACGAACGCCCGCGACTTCGGCCGCCCCGAAGTCCGGCCATGGGCCAGCCGAACTAGAAATACGAGGGCTTTCAGCACCTCGGATTCGCGCAGACTGGAATATCCCATGTGCTTCTGCTCGGCCTCGCGATACTCCTTCAGCATGGTCTCGATCTCGATAGCTACGCGGCGCTGCGAATCGCTCGTCAGCGGTTGCTCGTAATGCAAGCCGGAGTTCACCAGCCGTTCGTGGCGGGTCGCCAGAGCCGAGATGCCGGCGATCAAGTCGCGATCATTCAGGTTGCGGTCTCCGCGCGCGGCCTTGGCCAGAGCAAAAGTCAATCCCATGAGCAGGTGCTCGTGCTCGTACATGAACTGATCGGGAACTTCGACGTTCAGCAACAATGCTGCTGCATCGAGTTGGTAAGCCGGGCGCGGCTTTTCATGTTCGCGCGCCTGGATCAGATACGGGCAATCGCTCGGGCAATCGAGCGTGACTTCACGCTGCTCGCCACAGCATTGCGGGCAGATGCGCCCATGCACGGCGGGGCAAAAGCGTTTCTCTTTGCGAATTTCACAAATGGCGCAGGCCAAGGAAAAGTCCCTCATCCATTATGGCATCGAACGCGGAACCGGAAATTGCTTTTACCAGAACGGTTCGCGAAATCCGGTGGCTTGAGAATAGGCATCCACGGAAAACCCTGTAACAATGCGCATTAGCGTAGGCATAAATTGGAAAACCCGCGTAAAATATGGTGATTTCCACAGCCAGTGGGTATAAGATTACGCCCACTGGTATTAAATCGATTTTTGGCGAGGAGAAAAATATATGGCTGCTGGTTTTACCAAGACACAGCTGATTCGCCATTTGGCGGAAAAGACTGAGATCCCCAACAAGACTGCGGCGGCATTTTTGGAAGCTCTGGCCGACACCGCGATTAAAGAGACCAAGAAGAACGGGCTCTTCGTCGTACCCGGATTAGGCCGGTTGAAGAAAGTTCATCGCAAAGCGCGCGTGGGCCGGAATCCGCAGACGGGCGAACCGATCCAGATCAAGGCCAAGACCACTGCCAAGTTCTACCTGGCGAAGGCCGCGAAAGACGCGATCGCACCCAAAAAGTAGCTTTTCAAGCATGAATTCCGAGGGCCGGCATTGCGCCGGCCTTTGTTTTTCGGAAGGAAATTTACAGGGACGGCCGCCCTCGGCTGTCCGGTCGAGCGAAAACTCGACAGCATCGGTAGATAGGTTCGCCCATGCTCAACTGGACCGTCATCGGAATTGGCGATATCACTACACGCCGTGTCATTCCAGCGATTCAAGCCGAGCCTCGCAGCCGGCTTCACGGCATCGTCACGCGCAATCCCGAAAAGGCGAATCCATTTAGCGCGCACATCTGGACGAGCCTCGATGAGGCGCTTGCCGATCCGAAAGTTGATGCCGTGTATGTCGCCACGCCGGTGGTTCTCCATGCGCCGCAAACGATTCGATCTTTGCGTGCAGGCAAACATGTCGTGTGCGAAAAGCCTATGGCGATGAATGAGGCCGAAGCGCGTACGATGCTCGAGGCCGCCGGGAAAAGCGGCAAACTTCTTGGTGTCGCGTACTATCGACGCACTTACCCGAAAGTGCAACGGGCGAAGCAACTGCTCGAATCAGGGATCATCGGCAAACCCGTGCTGGCTGAACTCACGTCCCACGGCTGGTTCGACGGAACGGGTAGCCGGAGCTGGCTGGTTGATCCAGCCAAGTCAGGAGGCGGTCCGCTGTACGACATCGCGTCGCATCGCATCGACGTTCTCAATTTTCTTTTTGGCCAGCCGCAGCGGGCCATGGGGCGGCTCTCGAATGTCGTGCATCGCTACCCGGTCGAGGACAACGCGACGGTACTGATCGAATATACCGGCGGCGTGCGGGGCATCGTGGATGTTCGCTGGCATTCGAAAGTTGATCGCGACGAGTGCCGCATCCGCGGCACCGACGGCGAGTTGGATTTAACTCCGCTGAACGGGCCGGATCTGGTCTATCCGGGCGGACGCGAAATACTGCCGCCGCATTCCAACCTGCACTATCCGATGATCGAGAATTTTGTGGATGCGGTGCTCGGAAAAACTCCTCTGCTGGCGAGTGGGGAAAGTTCTTATTGGACAGACTGGGTGACGGAACAGGTCAAGATCCGGGCTCGTGAGCAATTTTAAAAAATGCGGCCGAGCAAACCCAGGTTGATAGATCGCGTTTTGCGCTAACGCTGTTAGCCTCAGTTTGATAGCCTCGGTTGAGGCACCGTGACGCTGGTCACGGACAGGGTTAGTTGAGGCGCACTATACTGCCGCACAAAGTTCGCGGCTGAACCAACCCAGCGCGGCGGGCAATCGTTCTTGTCGCCTGCACCCCGCCGTTACGGGCGGTTCCGATGTCGCCGCGTTCATGCATCGCCCCAGGCGCTTGAAAGCAGGAGATAGCAATTGTGTAACAAAGAAATTGATATTCCGGGAACCTGGATCGCATTTGCGCTCCTGGCGGCAATGGCGCTGACATCCCTGACGGCCTGCGGCGGCGGCGCGATGGAAGGCGGCGGCGCGATGGGAACCACCGTCACTGCCTCGTTTGCCGGGGCGACGATGCCCAGCGCCGTCGCGTACCAGTCTGAGACGACCGGCACCTTTAAGGCGCTCGCGCTCTCCGAGTCTAGCGTTTCATTCACGTTGCCCTCCGGAACCAGTGCCTACGGTTTCGCCTATATATGTCCAACCTTTGTTGCGGTAAATGCCTATTCGAACGAATCGATCATCCAAGCGACGACAACGGACACGACCTCTCTCTCGTTAGCGTGTCCCTCGCTGTCCGGCAACGTAAGCGCGACGTTTGATGTCTCGGCGATTCCCGGCGCCACGCAAACGTGGTTATGTGAAGGCTACTGGATAGATCAAATGTACGGAACATCCGGGGCGCTGTTTCTTCCCGGCGTTCCGACGGGGACGTTTGACGTTGCGCTGGTGGCAGTGGGCGACAACAACGCCGCTCTCGCTATGCAAATTCAGCGCGGGGTCAATGTAACCAGTTCCACCTCTATCGCATTTCCGCCAATGACAGCGGCAGATGAGTTAGGGTCTGCGCCAGCCAGCATAACAAACGTACCTTCTGGCGCGGCCGCCGATTTTGAAACCACATACCAAACGTCTGGCGGCTTGTCGGCGCTTCTTCCCGTGTCATATACCACTGGAGTCCCGCAATCGACCTATCCCACGGTCCCCAGCAGTCAAAGCCAATCAGGAGATTTCTACCTTATCCAGGCGGGCGCAAATCTCGCTGCTCCGTCTGAATCACTGTTTGCGCTGGTATCCTCCAGCGCTGCAAGCGCGGTGACGGCGACGCTACCTTCGCCTGCAAGTTCGGTTACCCCGCCGACGGCTGCCGCTTTTCCGACATTCAATGCGATTGCCGCCGGCTTCACGGTTGCAGGAACTCTGGTCAATTCGTCCTGGACCCAGTTCCAGACGTCCTCCACCGTCTACAACACCTATACGTATGTCACGGAGACATGGCTGGGCACGAACACCACGTTTACGGTACCCGATCTTTCGACGCTCGCTGGGTTTGCCCCCGCTCCGTCCAGCGGCGGGTTGGAATTCTGGAACCTTTACTCCACCGCAGGCACGCCTCTGCAATTCAATCCGGTGCAGCAGTCGGGAGTTGAGGCTTTTACTTCGCCTATGTCGGGGCAGTACGTCGTTACGGGTGGGGCCTTCACCGTGCCCTAAGGAACGTCTGGAGAACTCGCCGATCCGCAGCCTATGCGGGGCTAGGCAATCGTTCGCGTCAATGAGACCCAGTGCTGTTGGGGGTGGTTGACGAAATTCCCATGACCCTCTTTGGGCTTGAGGGCAGCCCCCTGAACGCAGAGGCTGGCTAAATCGGCGATTTGTACAGTCCCATCTTGCGGATGTACTCGGCCACGCGTGGATCGAGGAATCGTCCCAGCGACTTTCCTGTGGCGACGGCTTCGCGGATTGCAGTGGCGGACGCCGGCTGGCGCAGATCGGCCAGTAGATGGATCGTCACTCCAGGCAGCACGAGATCTCCTGCGGCGGGATGCTTTTGAAACGGCTTCATCACTTCCTCGCGAGGGCGCAGTTTTTCGGGTAAAGCCTGGGCGACATCGGCCAGAGAATATCCCGGACGTCCTGCCACAATGAACGCGCACTCGCGAAACAATTGCTGGGCGGCGTGCCATTTCGAAATATCAGAGAAGGCGTCGATTCCGATCAGGAAGAAAACGGTATCGGTCGGCTTGAGCGATTGCTTGAGCCGCCTCACGGTGTCGATGCTGTAATTGGGCTTGGCTTGGCGCCGATTGTTGGTTTCATCGCCTGGCGCTTCCAGCAACGAGAGAACGAAGGCTTTCTGCTCCGCGGTGGCGAGCGACAGCATGGCGAAACGATGAACGAACGGCGAAAGCGGTTGACCTTGCTTATGCGGAGGAACGCTCGCCGGTACGAACAGAATCTTCTGCAGCTTGCATTGCTCCATCGCCGCCCGGGCCAGCGCTATATGGCCGAGATGAACGGGATCGAATGTTCCACCGAACAAGCCGATCTTCATACGATTCGGGGAATGCGGATGCTCGACTGCATCGTGCCAAACAAGCCCAGAGAATCCCGCCGTTCGTTACCGGCCGTGAAGCACGGTTTTAGCTGTATCCATATTGTCGTACTTGTCGTAGACGCGGACTACAACTACATGCTCCGCCGCTTCATCGTTCGGATGCTCGAGCGGAATTTTGAAATCATAGTTTTCGGTCTTAGCGTCCGACAATTGCCCAACCGGCTCGACGTACTTCCAGTCGCCGGCATCGATCGAATATTCCGCGCGCTTGATGGTAGAAAATCCATCTTCCGCACGAAAGCGGACATGAATTTCCTTTCCTTCCGGCGATCCCGTCAGATTCTGAATCTGCGGAGGCGTTGTATCCACTTCGAATCGCCGGCTCACTCGTTCCGTAGTCAGCGCCTCACCCGGCGAGTGCGACGGCGCGTCGGAGGCAACCACCTTCACCTCGTAGCCGCCATCCGGAAGCAGGCTGGCGTCGAAAGAATATGCCTTATCGGCAATATTGTCTTTCAGCAGCAGCCAGCGGCTCTGGCCATCGCTGCGGTAATAAAGCGAGTAGACGAGCTGATCGTCGTTCTCATCATGGGCGCTCCACTTCACCCCAATCGAATCGCGGTCGTGCATGCTGGGCACGGGGGACTCGAAATGCGCGCCCGAAGATCCGTTGACGTCCGTACCAAGCATAAGAGGAGAAGTCTTGACCGGCTGATAGCGCACGCCCACCTGCACCGAGACATCGTCAATGACCGGCGCCACATTTTTGGGCAGGTAATAGAGCGTGACGCTGTCAACGGCTGGCTTGCTGCTTCCCGCGTGTAGCACCGCTTTCCACTGCGCGTAACGCGCGGAAGGAACTCCGGTCTCGTGGTTCCCGGCGAGATCGATCTGCTTCCAGGCGCTCCAGTTGCGGTCGGGATTGTCGACGTTGCCGCTGCGCGCCAGCAATTCGACATGGCCCATGCCTCGAAAGTCGGCTCGCCCCCAGCGCGAAAAAATCTTGGCGTCAAAGACATCGCTCTCGTACGTGCCTTCACTCTCTGGACCGGGCCCCAACAAGAAAACCTTCCCAAGATTGCTGCTGGCTGCGTACAGGCCGCCGCCGGGCGCTTTCGCAAAGCTAGTGATCTGTGATGCCGGCGCTTTCAGCAAATCGGAAAACTGATCGGGCCCGGTGATTGCGAAAATGTGGCCGCGATTTCCCGTTCCTGCCAGCAATTGTCCCTGCGAATCGAAGGCGAGTGTATAAACGAGGTCGTCATGCGAACTCCACAGGGTCGAAGGAGAACCATCGGTCGCGATGCGGTATACATCCGAGCCGCCGGTGTTTTCAGCGGAAGCAAAAGGAAATTGGGCGACCGGAGTCGGACTCGGCGATGGCGTCACGGAAAGCCCGGGCGCTTGGGGTGCGGCAGCCATCGGAGCGGTCGGAGTTACCGTGATGAGTGCCGTGCTGCTGCCAAACGAGGCGGTCGCCCCTCCTTTTTTTTCGCCCACTCCGGCAGCGTAAATATCGCCTTGGCGATCGATCGCCAAAGCGGTAATCTCTTTTTTTGGCGCGCTGTACAACACAAAGGCTTCTCCGGACGGCGCGATGCGATAGATTAGCCCGCTTCCATCCGTGCCAGCGATCAGATTTCCTCGCGCATCGAGGGCCAGCACGCGAATGTGTGTTTCATCGCTCTTGAAAAATAACGAATGATCGCCATTCGCAGCGACCTTGTAGATTTCCCCGTGATCTCCGGTCGCGACAAACAGGTTCCCTGCCTTGTCGAGCGCGAGGTCCCATATGTATTTTGTTCCCGGTGCGAAATACACGGACGATGTCCACGAACGATCGAGCGCGGGTTTGGCGGTGTCATTCGACTCCTCGGGCCCGTTCTTCTCACCGCTTTTCTTCGCGGATGCCTTTTCTCCGGGCTTGTGCGCGAGCTTGTACACCTTCCCGTCGGGGGCAGTTGCCGCGTAGATCACGCCGCCGGGCGCAACTTCGAGCGTCTGTACCTGCAGCTCCTGCGGCTCAAAAATGATGCTCGCCTTGCCATCGGGAGTAATGCGATACACGCGCGCCGGCGCTCCAGTAGCGGCGTACACATTTCCTTGATCATCCGCCGCGACGGCCCAGATGTACGTCGAGGGCGTGGCGTAGAGGAGCTTGAACGCGGGAGCCAGTTCCAATCCGCCGACGCTGCGGATCGCTACTCCGGTGGCCGTGCCCTTTGATAGATCGTCGAAATTCGACTGCTCCCACGTGCGTGTGCCATCGGCGAACGCGCTTATTGCGAGACTGCAAACCACGATCACTGCAAAGGGAAAAATAGGCGTGAAACGAAAAGCATTACGACAACTAGCCAATGTGTAACCTCGACTGACTGTCTGGAATGGGGCTCTGAACCCGAACGATCAGGGTAACACGGTCCGGCGGTCTTTCGCGCGAGCATGGAGGCAAACTCCTTGCCGGAAGCGGGGTTTGGAAGCATCCAACCTGCGGTTGGGGCAGCTGCCGCCACCCGCGTGGTATCGTAGTTTTTCATGGCGGCCACGCGGGAACAATTACTCACGCTCCTAGCCGAAAAATCGTTTCGGCTGGGAGAGTTCAAGCTTTCATCCGGCGGCACGAGCGATTACTACATCGACTGCCGCACAACCACGCTCGATGCGAAGGGCTCGCGTCTCACAGGAGAAGTCTTTCTCGAGGAGATTCGCCGCCGTGGATGGAAGCCGCGCGCCATCGGCGGATTGACCATGGGAGCCGATCCGATCGTGGTCGCGGTTTCGGTGGTCAGCGGCGAGCTTAGCGGATTTCTGGTTCGCAAGACGGATAAACAGCACGGTACTGGACAGCGCATCGAAGGCTTCCGCGAAAAGGGCGCGCGAGTGGTCATCGTCGATGATGTCTGCACGACCGGCGCATCAACGATTCTTGCCATTGAGGCCGCTCGCGAATTTGGATTCGAAATCGTCGGCGCGATGTGCCTGGTGGAACGCGAGGAAGCCAGAGGCCGCGCCAATGTTGAGAAAGCTGCAGCGCCAGCGCCGTTTGTTTCGATTTTCACGGCGAACGATGTCCGCAGAGAACACGTTGCACGCGCAGTCCAGATAGCAAACGGCTAGGACCTAGGGCTCACGAGTCAGGACTCACCCAACCCATGATTCAAACTCTCGAATGGACGGACCACGGCGTGCGCTTCCTCGATCAGACGAAGTTGCCGACCGAAGAGACTTATGTGACCTGCAAAACCCACGAGCAGGTTGCCGACGTAATTCGCAATATGGTCGTGCGCGGAGCACCGGCAATCGGCGTCGCCGCCGGCATGGGCATTGCCTTGGGCGTTAGCAACTCCAAAGCTGAATCCACGGGCGATCTAAAACGGGACTTCGATCAGGTTTGTGATGTCATCGGCAAAACGCGGCCCACGGCCGTGAATCTTTTCTGGGCGATTCGGCGCATGCAGGAGAAATTCGAGCGCGTGCGCATCCGTCCCATCCCGCAAATCAAGCAGGCGCTGATTGAGGAAGCGCAACGCATGCACGCGGAAGACATCGCCGCCAATCAAGCCATGGGACGCCACGGCGCCGCGCTTATGCCTGCTTCCGGCGGCGTGCTCACACACTGCAATGCGGGCGCGCTCGCGACCGCGGGATACGGCACCGCACTTGGCGTGATTCGCGCCGCAGTGGAGCAAGGGAAAAAAATCCACGTCTACGCCGACGAGACGCGGCCCTTTTTGCAAGGTTCGCGCCTGACCGCATGGGAACTGATGAAAGACGGAATCCCGACCACAGTAATCTCCGACAATATGGCCGGCGCGATAATGCGCCAGGGCAAGATCAAAGCCATCGTGGTTGGCGCCGATCGGATCGCCGCGAACGGCGACGTCGCCAACAAGATCGGTACGTACACTGTCGCCGTGCTCGCAAAAGAGCACAGCATTCCCTTCTACGTCGCCGCTCCGATTTCCACTGTCGATCTCGCCTGTCCTGACGGCAGCCAGATTCCGATCGAACAGCGCAACGCGAAAGAAGTCACGCACATTGCGGGTAAGCAAATGGTCCCTGATGGCGTCTCCATCGAAAATCCTGCCTTCGACGTCACCCCCGCGGAATATATCGCGGCGATCATCACCGAAAAAGGAATTGCGCGCGCTCCGTTTGACAATTCTTTACGAAAGCTCGCCGCCAAAGAAGCTGAAGTACATCCCTAAACTGCGAACGCACATCCATTACAGGCAGCGCTTGCAGGGGAGCGGTCGTGGGCGCAAGCGATGCGGATCGAGGTGCACGTCCGTGCGTGTCACAAAGGTTCGAAAACCATGCGCCTTCGGCGGCTGTTCGCAATTTCATTACGGGTCGAAATGGCAAGATTATTCTTCCCGCACCGCTACTTATTCTCTAGATTCGGGTTGAATTCAGCGGCCAGAGTGTCGTGCTAGCCTGAATGTTGGATATTGAGCGTTGAACACGCCATAGATATTTGCAAGGGGGATACCATGTCGTTGCTGCATCGTGTGGTTCTGCCAGCTCTCGCGGTCCCTGGACTCGTATTTCTCATCGCTTGTGGAGGAGGCTCGAACAACAGCGTTCCCCCGCCCTCGGGAGGGTTCACCAATTCCGACTTCAATGGAACCTATACGTTCTCGATTGCGGGCAATGATCCCTCCGTGACCTGCGAGAGCGAATTTGGCGAAACGGCCTGCTTGGGCGCCTATTCCGCGGCCGGAACAATCACCGCTTCGAGTGGCAAGATTACCGCCGGAACCGTCGATATTTACGACGTCTCCGGCGTTATCGCACAGGCTGCCCCAGTCAACGCCAGCGCCAGCACATACAACCTCAACCCAAACGGGATCGGCACGCTCACGCTGAACTTCGGCAACCAAATCGCGCCCCTCAGCTTCACCTTCGTTCTCACCGATGCGGCGCATGGATACATCATGGAATACGATAACAGCGGAGCAGGTGGTAGCGGCACAATCGATCTGCAACCAAACCCGGTCACCCTTTCGAATTCTTCGTACGCGTTCAGCATTTCTGGCGGGACCATGGTCGCAACCTCAAGTTCAGGTATATCAACTCCGCTGGCCACCGTGGGCGCTTTCACCCTGGACTCGGGAGCCGTTACCGGCATGGCGGACCTCAACAACGATGGCAGTCCCGCCACCGCACTTCCGCTGACCGGAAACATCTCGGCGCCCTCCGGAACCACCCCAGGAACTGCTACTCTAACCATCTCAAACGTTGGAACCCTGGTTTTCCATGTTTACGCGATTGACGCTACGCACCTGAAGCTGATTGAGACAGACCAACAGGCGGTTTTCGTGGGCGACATCTTCAGCCAGCCAAGCACGAGCATCCCTGCGGCAACCCTCGCGTTCACAATGGCCAGCCTCAACATACCTGGCCTCAGCAACGGCTCGAGCACGTCGGTGTTAGCCGTCGGTGGCACCGTTGCATCTGACGGCAGCTCGATGCTTACCAATGGCTCCGAATTTTCCAATTCCAACGGCACCCTCAACACCTCAAGCACGTCATTCACCGGCAGCTTCACTTCTCTCCCGACCGGAAATACGATCGGCAGGTATGGCGTGACTCTAACCGGTTTCACTGGTGGGTCTAATTTTGCCGCTTATCCCTCCAGTGGCGGCATTCTGATGCTGGAAGTCGATTCAGCGTCAACCCTCGGCGTGGGAGGGATCACGGCCGGGGTGGCGATGGCGCAGGATTCTCCCGGGGGCGTGGCTGCGTCACAGGGCTATGCCTTGAACTTGACCGGGGCCGATCTTGCCGACGGAACTGAACTGGATCAGATCGCCCAGTTCAACACCACCAGCTCGAAAATATCTGGGACGATGTACCAGAATGACCTCGGTGGCACCGTCAACGGCGGTAATCCGTTGCAGAATTACGGGATCGGGGGCAGCAGCAGCTTTACCACCGGCGCTACCGGCGAGGTAGTCTTAGCCTTCAATGGTATTCAGGAGGGCGTGCTTAACTTCGGCGTGGACAGTGCAACATCCCTCGTCCTTGCAGGCGATACAAACGGCGATGTCTCGCTCGGAGTGCTTGAGCAGCAGGGCTCACCGAGTTCCACCGCGGACGTAGCCGCGCGGCATCTGGCGATGATCAAGGCGGCCATACGCGCGCGCGCAGCCAAGAAGAAAAAGCTGCAATAGCAGGATAGCGCTGAAACGAAGAAGCGCGGCTCGATGCCATTGATGACCAGCCGCGCTTTTATTTGCCGATCCCCCTCGCCGCCGAGCTCGCTACCGCCCAGCACCGCCACGCGTTTCTTTGCTTATCCGTTATTTCAACTCCATCACGACTAACCCATGCGAAGGAATATCGAGCGCAAGCTGACCATTTTTCACATCCGTTGCTTGGGGAGGAGCAAGCTTTCCCGCAGTCCGTAATTCCTTGATCTGCTCGCGGGTCGGGAAGCTTGGCTCGCCCATCTGCTTGAATGCGCGATACGAATCGCCATGTTCGCTGTCCACGCGCCAGATCGTGGCTCTCGTTAGATTCACATTCCTAAAGCGGACCGTGACGTGCTCTGCATGTCCCCGGTCATCTGGTGGAGCATAGTTCCATAGGGCTAGAACATAGGTGCCTTCTTTGTCGCGAGTAAGCAGCGCCGAGTCCGAATCCATGTCAATTCGCTGATCGCCCAGCTTATGCAGCACCGCGAACGCATTGAACGCCGGCTTGGGAATGTTGCCCACGGCAATCAGTCCGTAGCCGCCATAAAAAGGCGCTTTCACGACACCCTGCTCTTCGAAGACATCCGAGAAGGTCCAATACGACATCATGTCAACCAGTCCGTCGCACTCGCGAATCGTGTTGCCCAGCCACGGACCCATGTAAGCGGAATCGGTCACGTCCGGCTCATTTTTATAGCTGGCGTTGAACTCGCTCCAGATCAGCGGGAGATGCCGCAGGCTCGACTGTTCGATTTCCTCGTGAACTTTCTTCACCGCCCGACAAACCATGTCAGAGCGCGGGATGCTTTCCTGTGTGCCAAAGACGTCTTGCGACCGGTCGTTTCCATAAACGTGAGTCGAGACAAAATCTAGAGGAATGTGGTTCTCGGTGCAGTGTCGAATGAAATCATCAACCCATGCCGCCTGTGCGGTCGCCGGTCCGCCGACTCGAAGACGCGTACTCACCTGCTTGATATCTCGCGCCGTATGATCGTATAACTCCCAATAAGTCGACTGCTTCGGACTGCCCGCCCAAAAATCCAGATTCGGTTCGTTCCATACTTCGAAATACCAGCCTGCAACCTCATCGATGCCATAGCGACTTATCAGATGGGTGACAAAAGCAGTAATCAGATCGTCCCATTTCTTCCAGTCTTTTGGCGGAGAAACATTGGGCTTGTACCAGAATGCCTGGAGGGTGGGCGCAGAAGCTAATTGATAAGGCATGAAGCTGAGTTCTACAAAAGGCTTCACGCCGTTGTCGAGCAGGCCATCGTAGATTTGGTCCACGTACGAAAAGTTATAAATCGGATTGCTGCTGGCATCCTCGCTGTATACGCCGACTTCGTCATCCAGGATGCCGTGAAAGCGCACATACTGTAAATCCGTGATCTGTTTGACCTCCCGCAGATCCTGGCGATAACTAGCGCGCAGGCTCAGGACAGCCCGGCCTGAACCAAACATCTGTTCCCAGAAATGCGGGAAGGGATGCGAGGGAGCGTTCCCATCAACGGTGATGGTTTCACTCGTGGTCTGCGCATGCGCGGCAGGCAGGCTGATGAGCAAAACGAGCGCCATGGCTCGAAAAGACGCTAGGAGTCTGGGCATTCCTCGATTTTACAGGTTTTCGGGGCTATGCCACAGAGACGCGGCGCGGAGCGTCGGAGATATAGGCCACTGGCTTTTCGTGCAGCAACAACTCGCTGGCCTGCACGCGAGGCTCAGCATGGAACCACTTCTGCACGATGTTTCCATGCAGGAAATTCGTGAGTGCAAGCAGGCTCATACCCTGATGGTGCGCCATCCAGCAACGAACAATCTGATGCCTACTGCCCCAGAGGCGGCGCTTTGCATTCGAGAAGTCGGCCGCTTCATAGAAGCCGTATGCACCGAGCATGCCCAGTTTCTGCATGTGGCGCAGATTTTGCAAAGCGGCTTCGGGATCCACACCCAGCGCCAGCATCGTGGAATATGGAGAAATCACCAGCGCATCCACTTCGCTTTTATGCAGAGCAAGGTGCGGCAGTCCGAAGGCGTAGTAACCGTAAACTCCGGCGTCGTCGAGTTTCGCGTAGGACGATTCGGAGATTCCCCAGGGAACGCCTTTACCGTTGCCATATCGCTGTTGTGAGTGGACAGATCCCGCGCGCGAGCGCTCGAGCAGCGTGTTGGGGAAGGATCGCATCCACAGAGAGGGCATCAGGTATTCGAACGAAGTTCCGCTCCAGGAGAGCAGCACGGGACGGCCATCGTCGAGCGTATGAGCGCGCCCCAGCAGGAACCAGGTTTCCTGGGGGATGTCCTCCTTGGCGATAGCAACGAATGCCGCGGTGCGCGATTCGCTGGCCAGCAAGTCGTAGCAGGCCGGTTCGACCCGCGTCTTTTCCACGTTGAAGCCGACAGAAACCAGCTTGCGACGCCGGTTCAACATGAACCTGAAATCCATGCTGTCGGCCAGCGCTCCCGCTGTGGCAGCGATTCTCAGCAAATCGGCGATCAACGTCATGGCATTCGCTCTCGCGGAGAGAAGTTGTTCGCGGAACCTCGCCGAGAGTGCGTTCTGCTCTTCACTGCTCGTATACTTTGTCCAATCGGTGTGAGTGACCAATTTGTCGAGAAACTCGGGCAGCTGCTCGAGAGGGATCGTGTCCAATTGCTGCGAGTTTAAGGCGGGGTCGCTACGGAAACTCGCAAATTCCGCCAAGGCCCACGGAGCGTACTTGTTTACGGCGTCTCGGATATCTCTTAGTCGTTGCTGCACTTCGTCGAGACACCAATGGGCCTGCTCACCTTTCTCGGACTTCAAGACAGCGGGATTCGGTTGGCTAAGAACACCGTCGGGCAGTTCGAGGATCGAGCTCAACCACCTATCGGTGCAATGCTGATCCTCAAATTTCGCGAGGACTCTACGCCTCAGTAGGCGGCCGGCAGCCAGAACTCGCAGATGATCGAGAAATCCCTCGGCCAGGTTGGGCTGCAATACCGGCTGACGCAGTTTTTCCAGACAACCTTGCTGCAAGGTCCAGAGAGAAGCAGCCAGGTTGCCGCTGTCCACCGACGAGACAAACCTCGGGACAAGGGGCTCCAGCGTGCGGGTATCGTACCAATTGAGCAGATGTCCGCGAAATTTCTGGAGAGTGGCGATCGTGTCAAATGTGGCGAGGGTCAGCCGGGCAAATTCGGGCAGGGTAATGAATCCGAATTCGCAGGCGGCTTGCCGCACATTGAGAAGCATGCCGAGGTTTGTCGGCGAGACACGTGCCGCGACCGCCGGTGGCTGCTCCTGAATGTTGTCCGGGATGAGCCAATGATGCTCGGCCGTGCTGAGCTCGTGAAAATATCGCCAGGTCAACAAAGCGGTGCGCCGGAGAAATCGCAGATCTTTCGCTGCAATATTCGCTTGCGCTGCAATGGGGGGCTGATTCAGCCAAAAAGCAAAGAGTCTACTGAACGCCCAGAGCGCCAGAATCGGAAATGCTGCCGGTACAACTCGGGGACGAAACTCCCACACCAGCACGCCAAGTCCAACGGCCAGAAGCGGCATCCAGGTCAGATAAATATCGACGGTACCACGGCGGCGGCGCGAGAGTTCGGCCTCCGCGGCCGTCTCCCATTCCAATAGCCTGCGCTGCGTGACGAACCGGCGAATCAGAGTGCGGCTGACGGCGTCCAAGGCAAGCAATGTCTGATGCGGAAGGAAGATCAGTGTAAACAGGACGTTGATACTCGCCGTGTAGAGGCCGGTAACGGCGCCCTTGATTCCGCCCCAGCTGAGCCGCGCCAGCGCCCGCACCACATCGAGAGCGAACTGAACCGCGGTGGGAAGAAACAGAATTACGATTGCCGCAACCGTCCACTGCCACGGCTCGTTGGGGAAGACGAACCATCCCGCCAGAAGGAGCAACAGGGTGGCAGGTTCGACTAGGCTGCGGCGCAAGTTGTCGAGGATCTTCCAGCGCGAGAGCAGCGAAATCGGATTCGGCGCCAGTTCGCCCGACTCCGACGGCACTTGCGGAAACAGCCACGCGGTAATCTGCCAATCACCGCGAAGCCAACGATGTTTGCGGCGACTGTAGGCGTTGTAGTGCGAGGGATAATCTTCGATGACTTCAACGTCGCTGACCAATCCCGCACGCGCATATGCGCCTTCAATGAGATCGTGGCTCAGGAGCGAGTTGCGCGGGAAGCGCCGATCGAGCACGCGGTGCATCACATCGACTTCATAGATTCCTTTACCGGTGAAGCTGCCTTCTCCGTAAAGATCTTGATAAGCATCGGAGACGGCGCGCGTGTAGACGTCGAATCCGGTTTCACCCGCGAAAATGGCGGCGAGACGCGAGCGCGCCGTACTTTGCACACTGACTCCGACGCGCGGCTGCAGGATTCCGTATCCCGCGACAACGATGTTTTTCTCGGGATCAACAATCGCCTGATTGAGAGGATGCGCGAGAGTGCCGATCATCCGGCGCGCCGAGCCACGTGGCAGCTCGGTGTCGGAATCGAGGGTAATCGCGAAGCGAACGGCTGGCAGCACCGAAAGATTGCCGACTTTGACCGGAAAGCTGTCGTATTGGCCGCGGAGGAGCTTGTTGAAATCGAGCAACTTGCCGCGTTTGCGTTCCCATCCCATCCAGGCCTTTTCACGCGGGTTGTAGACACGATGCCGATGAAATAGAAAGAACGAGCCCATTTCGCGCTTGGCATATTTGTCGTTCAATTTCTGGATCAAATCGGCGCAGAAAGGCACCAGCGGATTGTCTTCGCGTGCCGGTTCGCGCGAATCCGGTAAATCGGTCAACAGGGCGAAATGGATGTTTGGATCGTGATTGCCAAGAAATCGCACTTCCAGATTTTCGACCAGCCCGCGCACCTGTTCCTCGTTGAAGAGCAGGCTGGGGACAGCGACCATGGTTACGCAATCATCAGGAACGCCGTCTTCCAGGTCGAGCTTGGGAAGAATTTCCGCCGGTAGCATAAGCGTGACCAGGTATTGCATGAGCTGCACAGCGCTCTGGGAACTGGGCAGGAGCAGAAGTAAGAGAGAAAGCAGGATGATGCCGAGCGAACTATGGGAATCGGTCAGGAACAGCACCGCGGCCGACGTGATCGCCAGCGTAAGCACCGCAATTCCGACCAGGTAGAACTCGTCAGGATGGTCTTTCAGCAGCCGTTGCACTCTTGGCCAGATGGGCGCGTGGTAACCGACTTCTCGTTCCAGGTGGCGGGCGCCCTTGTCGGTGATGTAGTAGCCGACATGCGATTCGCGTAAAGCGATGCGGGGAATCGCGTAATTGCGGCGGCTCGCTTCCTCCGCCAGTGCAATTGCCCGTTCCGCGACCCGGACTTCTGGGAAATCCGAGTGCTCGGCGATCTTGCCTAGCCTCTTGCGATAGAACTCGCGGCTCTCAGCATCCATCTGCGGATAGGTTCCCGCAGGGTCCTTGCGGAGGATCTTGTCGATTACGATCAGAGACTCAAGAATGTCCTTCCAGTGCGTGTGCCCGATTTCCTGCAGGCTGCGGATGCAAACCGGGAGATTCTGCGCCTGTGCTGCTGGGTTGCGGATCACGTCTCTGCCCAAGGCGGCGATACGCTCAAGAAAGACAAGCTTCATGGCGGGGACGAGCATTCGCAATTCGAGCGATTGCAGGACCGCGGTTTCTTCGAAGACCTCGACGAAGCTCACGAATTCCTGCTCGATGAATTCGCAGGAAACTGCCTCGACATAGGCTTCCGCCAGAGCCAGCGCTCTCGGAGTGACGGTTCCGTCGGCTTTTCGCACGTGAGGAATTTCGGTGCGCGAGCCAAGAACGTTGAGGGTGTTCTGCAGTTCCGTATCGAGCAGTCTCTCGTTGTCGTATAGCCAACGGAAGTCATTACAGGCCGTTTGTGGCGCAGAGTGCTTCAGAGCCGAGAAAATTGGCCCAAAGGCGCGGGTCAGAGCGGCGGTCCGTTGTGGGAATACTTCAGAACTAGGAGTATTCGGAAGCCAGCCTAGAGTTACGCCCAGCTGCTCTGCTTTCCGGCGCAGAACCTGCGGATCACGTGCCGCAGACGCGGACGACGGCAGTTGCTCCTCTTCCCCGCCGACAATTTCAAAATGTGTGTTTCTGGGCATCTCGTTTTATTTCTCTGAATCAGCGATAACTTGCCGCCTGTAACTCGAACATCTCGGCATAGCGTCCGCCCAAGCGGAAGAGCTTGTCGTGGCTGCCGTCTTCAATGATGCGTCCTTTTTCCATCACGATAATGCGGTCCGCCATACGCACCGTGGAAAACCGGTGGGAGATGAATAATGCGGTTTTTCCGGCGGTCAACTCCGCAAAGCGCTGAAAAACTTCATATTCGCTGCGAGCATCGAGAGCGGCGGTGGGCTCGTCAAGTATGAGGAATTGCGCATCTCTCAAATAGGCGCGCGCCAGCGCCAGCTTCTGCCACTCGCCGCCCGAAAGGTCGACGCCATTTTCGAAGCGCCGCCCGAGCTGCTGCTGATATTGCGACGGCAATCTTTGAATGACGTCGTCGGCCATGCTCTTGTCAGCGGCGGCTTTCAGCAGATCCAGGTTGTTTACTTCTTCAATTTTTCCGACGGCAATGTTCTCGCGCGCCGTCATCTCATAGCGCATGAAGTCCTGGAATATCACGCCAATCTCGCGATACAAATCGTCGAGGTCGTATTCTCGCAAGTCAACGCCGTCGAGCAGAATCTGCCCTTCCGTCGGATCGTAAAGCCGCGTTAGCAGCTTTACCAAAGTGGTTTTGCCTTCGCCGTTTTCCCCGATCAGCGCGACTCGCTCCTGCGCATGCAGCCACAGGTTCAAATTATTTAGAACCATCCGCTCCGTTCCCGGATAGCGGAAGGAAACGTTGCGGAACTCGAATCCGCGGACAATCGGTCGCGGAGCCGGCAAGGCGTTCGGCTTGGACTGGATTGTCGGGCGCATCCCGAAGAAAGCCAGGAGATCGGTCAGGAACAGCGCCTGATCGGCAATGCTCGACAGCGTAGAGAAGATCTGCTGAATACTCGTGCTCGCCTGCATAATGGCACCGGTCAGGAAAACCATGGTGCCGAATCCGACCACGCCTTCGACCGTCCGCCAGATGATGTAGAGATAAGCCCCATAGTAACCGCCGGTGCCGATCATCGACAGAAAAGCACCGGCAATCAGGCGGCGGCGAGCGAGACTGACATCCTGCTGGTAAATCTGGTCGGAAAGGTGGGTGAAGCGGTCGACGAGGAACTTCCTCAATCCAAACAACTTGAGTTCCTTGGCGGCCTCGCGGCTTCCGCCTAGCACGCGAAGATAATCGAGTTCACGCTTTGCGGGCGTCTGGCGGAAGTTCTTGGCGTATCCAAGAAACGCGAAGTGACTCTCGCCGATGAACGCAGGCAGGATGCCAATAATCAGCAAGAACAGAAGCCACGGGGAGAATACTAAAATTGCGATTGAAAACGATCCTGCTGTGATGACCTGCTGAACCAATCGGCCAATCGACTGGATCATTCCCAAACGATCGGTCGCCTGCACTCGAGCCCGCTCGAGGCGGTCATAAAACACTGGATCTTCGTAGGCGGTCAGGTCCAGACTGGAGGCATGCTGCATGACCCGGATGCTGACGTGCCTCGTGTACTTGTCGGCCAGTAGGGCGTCTAAGTAATCGATGCCGCGCGAGATCAGCCCGCTGATGAGGGCAACCCCGAATTCGGCCCCTACCAGCCACCAGAGTCGCGTCGGAACTGGCTGGTGGTGGCTGAGAGCCAAGTGGACGATATCAACGATTCCAGCTGCGATCCAGGTGGCGGCGACCGGAAGCAGGGCTAAAATGAGGCGGAAAACCAGCCCCAGGGTGACAACGACCGGTCCAGCTTCCCAGACGATCTTCAGAACTGGTGGGACGTTGCGGAGCGCTGTGAGGCGCTCCTGCCATCCACTCCAAAAACTCTGTTCCTGGGCCATCCAGCTCCTGAAGAACTGTGCATCTCAAAGATGCCAAAAGAGTATGCAGGGTTCACGCATCAACCAGATCGAAACGAGCTTGCACCACCCCGACCTGGTCCCCAACCACCAGCTTTGCTCGATCACGTTGCGTTCCGAATCCTGCTTCACGGAATTGGACGAACTGGAACGATCCAGGACGCAACGGTCGCCAAGCATCGGCGGGTCTTAATATGTTTTCAAATTAGCAGCTTACACGGATATTAGCGAAATGACGAAAGATGAAATGAACGGCTGGTGCAAATTCGAATCGCCGATTCCCAAGATGATACGGCAAGTAATTAGTGCATCGGAAGGGAAGAAAGTCTAAAGAACCCGAGTAACGTTACGTTTTTGCAGGCTCGTCTTTCTTGAATCCGGCGCGAGCCATACCCCGCTGGGCGACCTCGCTCTTCATAAAGGTTTCCCATATGAAACCGGTCCGAACGTTTTCCGCCATAAGCAGAGTTATGCCTAGGTCGATTCCGATTACATCCTGGTCATACCATTTCTTTAGCGGATTAAACGCATCCACGAAGCCGTACTTGCTCCAGGCTTCCGGATACTGCTGCCGGATATTTCGCAACACGCGCATGGTTTCCTGCGGTAGAAACGGTAGAGATCCAGCCGAGGCGCAGGGAACGATTGTGCCATCAATCGGTCCAGTTTCGGGCGGCCCACCCCACGCGACATATCCATACATCGAGTCCGACGCGGTAATTCCCCACATATCTGCGTTATAGCTGGGAAACTGCTGGCCCAATTCAATACAAAATTGGCGATGCACCCGCGTTGCGATCACGGAGTTCTGGAAATAATCGGCGAATTTGTCCCGCTTGTTCCGGAAATCAAACCATGCCTGCGAATACTGATGCACAAACAATGGCGCGAATGAGCCAATATAGCGCTGTCCTTCATAGTCGAACGTCAATCGCTTCCACGCCACCCACGCCTGAGGATGCAGTGGATAGGTGTCGGAGCCCATCCCGAGCAGATACATCATCATCAGCTCGCTATAGTAATCCCAGCGATAGGGCAGGAAGCCAACCTCTGGCGTCCAACCGTGCGTCAGCAGCGCAGTATCTTCGGAAAGCCAGGACCACTCCACGCGGTCGAAGATATCGTCGGCGAGTTCCTGTACATCATCGATCCAGAAATGTTCGTGGCAGGCTAGCACGCCGCAAAGCAAAATCGCCGTATCGACTGAGGAAACTTCCGAATCCCATACGCGCTCGCCGGTATTGACATTGGCCCAGTGGTAGAAAAACCCGCGATGGTTCGGCAGTCTATCCCACAAGGACTGCAAGGTCGCCCGAACGCGTTCGAGCGCCGCTGCGCGCGAGATGTAGCCACGCTTGTCGCCGATGCAGAGCGCCGTCAATCCAAAACCGGTCGCAGCAATGCTGGCGACGATGCCATTGTCCTCAGTGCGCGTGTTGCAGCGGTCTTTGACCAGGCCGGTTTTGGGGTTGCCCTGATCCCAAAAGTACTGAAACGTTGCTTGCTCGAGCTCTTCAAGGAACTGGTCGTCCTCGGGCGAAACCAGCCCGAGACTCGGCATTTTTCTTGCGGCATGTTGTTTTGGCTTAGCTGTTTGTGTGGATGGCAGCAATTTGGCCAGGGGAAGACTCCCGGCTAATCCCAGCATTTGGCAGCCAAACTCCCGGCGTGAATACCTGCGAATATTGGAACCCCTCATGTTCGGATGGCATAGATCTTAAATGATTCCGACCAGTTTTCGGAGCTTTCGAACCCCAAAATCAATTGAATCTCTCGTAGAATGTAGGGTTCCCTGATGCAAAGATCCACCGCAATCGTTCTCCGCCTGTTGTTAGCGGCAGCCTTGGGATTCGCTGCAGCTGTCCTGTTCGTGCATTTCCGCCGACATCCCCTGACCATCATTGGAGCGGTCACGGTTCAGAGTGCGGACTTCCGCAAGGAACTTCCGATTGCGAATGTCGATATTAAGGTTGCGGATGGTTTGGCCGTTGCTCCCGCCAAATCGAGCTCGTCCGGTTTTTTCGCTCTACGCTTGCTCAAGCACGTCCGGCACGGGGCCCCGATCACACTGAGCTTTCGTCACCCCGGTTATCAACCGCTCGATTTGCATGAGATCGCGGCCGATAAGCTCTACATCGTGCACATGCAGCCACTTGCGCCGAAATCGCGAGCCGAGCCGGGCAAACCCGTTGTCAAGATCGGAAACATCGTAGTGCGCTATTCATTCAAGACTCTGCGTTCAATCGACATTGGCGGCGCGGTGAAGACTTTTGAGATCGCCAATACCGCCAACGTTCCCTGCAACCGTGCCCCCGCCTGTTCTCCCGATGGCAAATGGAAAGCGAACCTTGGTTCCTTCGAGTTGAGCGCAGGTCCCGACAATGAGTTTCACAATGCGCGGCTCTCCTGTATCGCAGGGCCCTGTCCGTTCACGAAGGTAGTCTTGGACAATTTCTCCAGGGGCGGACCGACGCTCACCGCAAAAGTGTTGAACTGGGGGGATACGACCACATTCCTAGTCGAAGCCGAGGTGAATCACTTTCTGGTGGCTCAGACCGAACACCAGTCCTACCCAGTGATTTTCGGCCGCTCGCTCGATTTCACGCTGCCCGCCGACGCCGAAGGATTGAGCTTGCAGGCCGACATGGCCGGGGAAAACATCATCTTTCCCCTCGGCCCTGATCTTCTTTTGAGTTGGGCGACGTGCAGCAATGAAGCGCAAGAACAGACCAAGCTCTACCGCTGCGAAGCCAAGCCAGGGTTTCAATTACAGCCGTGACGGCCGCGCGGACAAGCTACTTTGTCATTCCGAGTCGAGCGAAAATCTCGGTCTCTGCTGGGGACTTCGATGGAACCGGGGCTACGCATTCTCACAGCTCGGCAAAGAACTTGCGCATCCGTTCCAGGCCGCGGTCGAGCTCGGCTTTAGAAGTCGCATAGGAAACGCGAATGTGATCTCTTGTGCCAAAACCTTCGCCAGGCACCGTAGCAACGTGCGCTTCGCGCAAAAGGCGGCCGGCCACGTCGGACGCGGACTTCAGCCCGTCGCGTCCGAGAAATGCGGAAATGTTTGGATATGCGTAGAACGCGCCTTCCGGCATAGTGGAAGTCACGCCGGAAATCGAGCGCAGTCCTTTCACGACATGATCGCGGAGCTCAATGTACTCGCGCCGCATCTGTTCGACGCATTCTTGCGGTCCTTTTAGGGCGGCGACCGCAGCTTTTTGGACAATCGAGGTTGGATTCGACGTCGATTGACTCTGCAGCTTGGCCATCGCGCTGGTCACGGCAGATGGAGCCAGCGCATATCCAAGCCGCCATCCCGTCATGGCGTACGTTTTTGAAAGCGAACCGAGCAGCACGAAGCGCTCTTTATATTCACGCAGGGCGCCAACAGAAAAAGCCTTGCCGGTGTAGTTCAGATACACGTAGCACTCATCCGATAAGACCCAGATGCCGCGCTGATGCGCGAGGCGGACCACCTCGGTCATGTCTTCGGGGCTCATGACAGCGCCGGAGGGATTGGAAGGCGAATTCAAAATGATGGCTTTCGTCCGCGGAGTGACGAGCCGGGCGACCATCTCAGCCGTGACACGGAAACCTTGCGATTCATCGGACTCCAGGAGTACGCAGTCACCTCCTGCGTAGCGGACAATGTCTTTGAACGAAACCCAATAAGGTACCGGCAGAACGACTTCGTCGCCGTGATCGACGAGAACTTGAATGGCATTGAACAGAGCGTGCTTGCCGCCGACTGAGGCGATAACTTCCTCGCGGCGATAATCGGAATCGAAATCGACGTTGTGCCGATGCGCGATTGCATCCCGCAGCTCAGCCGTACCGGCCACGGCCGTGTACTTGGTGAAATTGCCCTGGATCGCGGCGATGGCGGCATCCTTAATGTGCTGCGGAGTTGAGAAATGCGGCTCGCCCGCGCCGAAATCCACGACATCAATGCCTTGCGAGCGCAGCTTGTCGGCTTCGGCGACGACCGCCATGGTGGCGGAGGGTTCGATGCGGTTGATACGATCGGTCAGGCGTAGTGCTTCCGTGGTAGCCGTGGTCATGCCTTCTTTTTCCTTTTTTTGGAGACTTCAATTAATTCTGGTTGCAGCTTGTACGCCGGGTCGAGCTTCTCGCGCAGTTTTTGCTCGACGATTTCGGGAACGAGTCCCTTGACCGGCCCTCCTGCCTGCGCGACTTCGCGCACCAGGCGCGAGCTGACGTACGAATACTTATCGGCTGGCATCATGAAAACAGTTTCCAGCGTGGGCTCGAGTTTGCGGTTCATGAGGGCCATCTGCAGCTCGTATTCGTAGTCGCTGATGGCGCGAATGCCGCGGAGAATGCAGGTCGCTTCAATCGATTTCGCAAATTCGACCATCAGGCCGTCGAAGGTGTCGATGCGGACATTGGGCAGATCGGCCACAAGCTGGCGCAGCATGTCGGCGCGCTCGGCTACACTGAACATCGGACTCTTTTCCGAATTCCGCAGGATCGCAACCGCCAGCTCCTCAAAAATCTTCGCCCCGCGCTGAATCAGGTCGAGATGCCCGTTGGTAGGCGGATCGAAAGATCCGGGATAGATGGCCGTGCCTTTGTTCAAAGCTGTCCCCGTATGCTGAGCTGATCGATGCCGGAACGCAAGAACGACTAGGAGATTCTATGCGGGCAGGAGCGAGGATGGCAATTGCAGCTTGGATATCGCATGAGGAGTATGATTGGCGGCGGTCCTCGCAGCCGGTTTCGGTCGCGGTCGTTGGGGCTAGGCATGAATGCTTACGAAAATCGCAGATTGGGCTAGCATCACTGGCGCTGTGCTCGGAGCGGCTGGAGTTGTCTTCAGTATGCTGGCGTTCATAGCGGCGAAGCGTGCGAAGCGTAGCGCAGACGATGCCCGACGCGATGTTCGTAGCCTTGTCGCCGCCGACAGATTTCATCATTTGAATTCCAGTGCGTCCGAGCTGTTCAGCCATATCGAACACGAAAATCTCCCAGTCGCGTCGTTCTTGGCGAGAGATCTTCGATTTGAGATCAATACAGCGATCACGCGATGGGAGTTCCTGGACGGCGATACCAAAGAGCGCTTTCGAGAAGCAAGCCGGCTCACGCAGCAGGTCGGGGAGTTCATGCGTACTAAAGCTGAGCTGGACGCAAAGGACAAAGCCAGGGTGCTTAAGAAATGCGATGCCATCCTAACAATCCTGTCGGGAGAATCAGGTAAAATGCAGTCAGGCTTAGAAATTCGAGGTGAGCGGTGAAAGCCAATCCGGCAGAATACAAGCCGATCGTCGAGAAGCTCCTTCAGAAGACCCGCGACGGAAGGGTCCACTGGCAGGTGTCAACGTCATCCTTTGGCGAGGTCCTTTACGACACGTCCGAAGCCTTCACCTGCAAGGTGGGGTCCGAG
>Ga0335072_10001711_pt1 | contig 35042 bp, 28 predicted proteins | sample Lox_Sample_21_FD_206725 | JGI IMG/M metagenome (GOLD analysis project Ga0335072, IMG submission 206725) | Soil microbial communities from Loxahatchee National Wildlife Refuge, Florida, United States - Lox_Sample_2.1 | ecosystem: Environmental > Terrestrial > Soil > Wetlands | place: USA... | reverse complement strand
AGGGGGAAACCCTCGGCAACGAAGTAATTCTGCATATCGACGACAATGAGGGCGGTGTGCGCCGTGTCGATCGTGTCGTGGCTCGGCAGCTTGCCCTGGCGGCGGATGACGCGGTCCTTGACCTCGACGGGAATGGTGTAGGGATGCATGAAAGTGCCCATCAGTAGCGGATTTGCGCCGAAGCTAAGGCGCGCCGCGGCGGGCGTCAAATAGTGGGGCTTTAACCACTGCGATTCGGCAACCCCGCAATTATGTTAAACTGAGAAATCGGACTTTCGGATGAAGGAATCGGATTTTGGGATGAATACGCGCGTCATTGGGCTCGCGGGCTGGAGCGGTTCCGGCAAGACGACGCTGGTCACACGCGTGATCCCGGTGCTGGCCGCGCGCGGGCTGAAAATCGCGACCGTCAAGCACGCGCATCACGATTTCGATCTCGACCAGCCGGGCAAGGATTCCTGGCTGCATCGGCGGGCCGGCGCGTGCGAGGTCGCGGTCGTCTCGAGCCGGCGCTGGGCCATCATGCACGAGCTTTCCGGCATGCCGGAGCCCCCGCTGATGGAGATGTTGGCGCGGCTCAGCCCGGTCGATCTTGTCATCGTCGAGGGCTTCAAGCGCCATGCGCATCCCAAGCTCGAAGTGTTTCGTGCCGCCGTCGGCAAGCCGCTGTTGCATCCCGAAGATGATTGCATCGTTGCGGTCGCGACCGATGCCCCGCTGCCGCAGGCGCAGGTGCCGATGCTGATGCTCGACGATATCGAGGGCATTGCCAATGTGCTCCAGGCCGAAGCCCTGCCGCTCGATCGCATCGGCACGCTCGAAGCGGCGCAGGATGAAAAAGCGCAAGGTCAGGCATAATGGCGCAGCTCACCGACGATTGCTTCGCCTTCAATGGGCCGCTGCTTCCAGTCGATGCCGCCGAGCGCCTGATTGCGGAGCGCGTCACGCCGGTCGAAGCGCACGAGAGTGTCGCGCTGCGCGCAGTGCAAGGCCGCGTGCTGATCAATGATCTGATCGCGCCGGTGAACGTGCCGCCATTCGACAATTCCGCCGTCGATGGTTATGCGGTCCGCGCCGACGGGCTCACGTCCGGCGGCGAAACCCGCCTCAGGATTGTCGATCGCATAACCGCCGGGCACACCGCACGCCGCGTGGTCAAATCCGGCGAAGCCATTCGTATCTTCACCGGAGCGCCGATGCCGGACGGCGCCGATACTGTGTTCATGCAAGAGGACTGCCGCGTCGAAGACGACTGCGTGATCGTGCCGCCGGGCTTGAAATGCGGCGCCAATCGCCGGCTTGCCGGTGAGGACATCAAAGCGGGCGCTGTCGCCCTGCCGGCCGGGCGGCGGCTTTCCGCGCACCATATTGCGCTTGCCTCGGCGCTCGGCCTCACGCAGCTCGAGGTGCGGCGACGACTGCGGGTCGCGATATTTTCGACCGGTGATGAGATCGTCGAGCCAGGAGCGAAATTGCCCCGCGCGGCGCTCTACGATTCAAACCGCTATTTGCTCGCGGGTCTGCTCGCGCGTTACGGCGTCGATGTGACCGACCTCGGCATTCTGCGCGACGACCCCACGGAGCTCGCGCGCGGCCTTGCAGCAGCCGCAGTCAGTCACGACCTCGTTTTGACCTCGGGTGGCGTCTCGACCGGCGAGGCCGATCATGTGCGTGACGCGGTGGAAAGCGTCGGCCGTCTGGTGTTTTGGCGGGTTGCCATCAAGCCGGGGCGGCCGGTGGCGATGGGCGTGGTGCGCGGATCGAACAGCGGCGAGGGAGCGGCGTTTGTCGGGCTGCCCGGCAATCCGGTTGCCGTCTTCGTCACGTTCGTCCGCGTGGTCCGGCCGCTGCTGTTGCGGCTTGCCGGCGCGCTGCCGGAGCCGCTTTTGGCCATGCCTGTGCGCACGACATTTTCCTACAAGAAGCGTGCCGGCCGGCGCGAATATGTCCGCGTGGCGCTGCGCACCGGAGCGGATGGCGCCATTGAGGCGGTGAAATATGCGCAGGACGGCGCCGGCGTTCTGACTTCGCTGACCGAGACCGACGGGTTGGCCGAGCTCCCCGAAGACGTGACCAAGGTCGAGCCGGGCGAGGCGGTCGGCTTTCTGTCTTATGCGTCGCTTTTGTCGTAAAGCGCGGCAATCTCCTCAGCGCGCGCCGCGTCGTCCGGCGTATTGACGTTGAAGAACGGATCGACCGGCAACGCGGGCCAATCGGCGATGGCGATGCCGTGCCGCGCGGTCCAGATCTCGATCTTGTGCAGGCCTTCGCCGGTCAAGGCGCGGCGCAGATCTTCGCGCAGCGCCACCGGCCAGAGCCCGGCCACGGGATGACGCCACTCGCCTGAGCGTGCGCAGGCAAGCGGCATGCCGGCGGCGACGCGCGCCTCATGCAGCCGCATCAACAAGTCGCTCGGCAGAAACGGACAGTCGCCCGGCGCGCTGAGAAGCCATACGATCTCTGGCGCATGCGCTGCGGCCCAATCGAGCCCGGCAAGAATGCCGGCGAGCGGACCGGCAAAATCTGCAACGCTGTCAGCCACGACCGGCAGGCGGGTATCGGCGAAGCGCGCCGGATCGCCGTTGGCGTTGATGATCACGCCGGTGCATTGCGGTGCGAGGCAGTCGAGCACGCGCGACAGGATCGTGTGCCCGCCGATCCTGATGCGCGTCTTGTCGCCGCCGCCCATGCGGCGCGCCAGGCCGCCCGCCAGGACAAGACCGAGAGTAGGGGGAACGTTACGCACGCGCGCCTGCTTCACTCGTCATGCATCGCGGCCTTGCGGCGGTGCTTGGCGCTCTCGTCTTCGACATAGGCAAGGTCTTGATCGAATACGATACGATCCTCGCCGGCGAGCGCAATGAAGCGCTTGCCGCGGGCGCGCCCGATCAGCGTCAGGTTCGCCTTGCGCGCGAGCTCGACGCCCCAGGCGGTGAAGCCTGACCGCGAGATCAGGATCGGAATGCCCATGCGCACCGTCTTGATCACCATCTCCGAGGTCAGCCGGCCGGTGGTGTAGAAGATCTTGTCGGCGGCGCCGACCTGGTGCTTGAACATCCAGCCGGCGATCTTGTCGACCGCGTTGTGGCGGCCGACGTCTTCCATATAGACCAACGGCCGGTCTTCGACCGCAAGCACGCAGCCGTGAATGGCGCCGGCTTCGAGATAGAGCGACGGCGTTGTGTTGATCTTATGGGTGAGGGTGTAGAGCCATGATGTGCGCAGTTCGGCCGGCGGCAGCGTGACATTGTCCAGCGCTTCCATCAGGTCGCCGAACACCGTGCCCTGCGCGCATCCGGAGGTCTGCACCTTCTTCTTGAGCTTCTTCTCGTAATTGGTCTTGCGCTTGGTGCGCACGACGACGACCGACAGTTCTTCATCATAATCGACGCCGATGACGACATCGTCGGGCTTGAGCATGTTTTGGTTGAGCAGATAGCCGAGCGCCAGATATTCCGGGTGATCGGCGATGGTCATCGCGGTGACGATCTCCTGCGAATTGAGGAAGATCGTCAGCGCCCGCTCGACCGTCACCGCGGTTTCGACCGCAGCGCCGGTCTGATCGATGCCTTTGACACGCTCGGTCAGGCGCGGATCGTGCGGATCGGGGCGGATGAGATAGGCGTCGTCGGGCGAGGTCATGTCCCTGTTCATGCCGCTAATGTAGGGCACGGCAGGCGCCTGCGGAAGCCGATGCCGGAAATGCAGGAGGCCCGCCTTGGGCCGGGCCTCCTGCGTCCATTGCGTTGTCCTGATAAGTCGTGATGAGGCGCGAATCAGCCGTGCAGGCCGCCAAGCACCCAGATCAAAAAAATGATCGGCAATGGAATGCCAAGGAGCCACAGCAATAGACCGCGTCCCATAATACGTTCTCCTGCATTGCCTCCTCAGCACTGCGTAATTAACGGTGACGGCAGCCGAATGTTCCGGGCACGGCAGCCGGCTGAAAACGGTCCGGCCGTGCGGGTTGTAACATCAAGCCCGGCCGTGATATGGCCTGTGCCCTTTCCCGGAGGGATGGCCGAGTGGCTGAAGGCGCACGCTTGGAAAGCGTGTATACGGGAAACCGTATCGTGGGTTCGAATCCCACTCCCTCCGCCAGAGCCTCCCGCCAACCCGTTCTCGGTTAAGAGCGAAGTTCGGGGTCGCGGCCGGGATTTGGCTTATCTCGCGCTGGAGCTGTGAACTTCGAATTGTAGCCTGCAGCCTCAAGCGTTCTCTCTGCGGGCCGTTTTCTCCAGACCTCTGTACTTTCGCGCCGAATTGCGGTTTCGAGAACCACTGCAAATACTCTCTTTGGGCAATGCATTGCGCGGGCCAATTTGGAGTCTCGCTCGCCTGACCGAATACTATCTCTTCAGTCGCCCCCTCTCTTCATTGATCCTCCCTGTTCGCTCGGCACGGCGAGCTTCGGCGGCAAAGAGACAGTGGTCGCGGCCTTCCCGCTCCAGTGGACGCCGTTGATCGACTACCGAGCCAAATCATCTGATTGCGGGCCTGCAGAAGATGCGTAAGCGGACTGTTGTTCGCGACTTCTGCTCTTGAAAGAAAATTGGACCTCGCGTCGTTCGATCCCGAAGTCGCCGAATGACCCTGAACTGACGTCCGCGCCTTCAGATGTAAGTACTTTGGCTGCTGCGGCCCGTCCTTCGAACGTTGTCGCCTAACGCCGCGGTTCGGTGATTAACTTGAAGGTCAGAATGTAGGCGCCACGCCATTTCCTGAGTTCTTTGCCGCAACTGACACAAACGAAATGATTCTCGTCAGTGCCAGGAACCTCTTCTCTCGTGACCAGATATGAAGCCCTGCAGTAGGGACAGTTGAAATTTTCCGTCGAGACTTTTTCTCGCATTGCGTATTGAGCTCAAGAAATTCTTGTTGCAACGTGGGCTCAACAATGACCTACGGCTGGAAATTCATTCGTAAGTTGTGGCGTAGGAAGAGCCCGCAACCTGAGCTGCGGGCTGCCGCAGCAGGCTCACATGCGCGGCGGCGATCCGCCAGCCCTCGCCTGTGCGCAGCCAGACGTGACTTTGCCGGCCGGTTATGGTCGAGCCGGCGCGCTGAAATTCGGTATTCGCGGTTGCCATGTCGCAGCCGTAAGTGGTGATTACGGTGTTCATCAGCCGGCGCGTCAGATCGATCGGCTGCGACGCCTTGCGGAATTCGGCAATGGCGTCGTAGCCGTACAGATTCTCGGTCACGCCAAACCGCAGCGTATGCGGGCTCACCCAGAACAGGCTGTCCAACATCGCAACATCGTTCGTGACCAAAGCGCGCTCGTAGCGTGTGAAGGCTTCGGTGACTTCGGCAACAATTTCGGGAATGTTGATCTCGAACATCCATTCACGTCCTGACGGTTGGCGGTGGTGGCGTGGCGAGAACGCCGACCCGTTCGGCAGCCGCGGCAACACGGAAGATCAGATCTTCCCGCCACGGCGCGGCGACGATCTGCACGGCGAGCGGCAGCGAACCCGTCTCGGCGGCTGTAACGACCGGGGCCGCCAAAGCCGGAAGGCCGGCGAAGGAGAGGGGCTGCGTGAACACGCCGAGGTGGCCGGCCGCGGAAAGCTTCTGTCCGCCGAGTTCGATGAAGGCCTGACCGATCGGATGTGCCGGATAAGGCGTCACCGGCGTGAGAATAACGTCGACCTCGCGAAACAACTCGGCGAGCTGCCGGCAGTACCAGCGCCGGAAGCGTTGTGCATGCGCGTACCAGGCGCCTGGCACCAGCGTACCGGCCAGAAAGCGCGCCCGCGTCATCGGGTCGAATTCAGCGGCTTTGCTGATGAGGTCGCTGAGATGCAGTTCGGCGCCCTCAGCCGACGTCATGATCATGGCTGCACAGCGGGCAATGCCGGCTGCCGGCACGTCGACCGGCCGTTCGACGCCGAGCGCCTTTGCAACCTGTCCGACAGCAGCGAAAACGTCCGGCGTGCCTTGGCTGGCAAAATGTCCTATGGCGACTGCGATGCGAATGCCGTCGTGACCGCGATCCAAGACCGGCATGACCGGCTCGACCGCGCGACCGGAACAGGTCGGATCTTCGGGGTCGGGCCCTTGCAAAACGTCATAGGCGAGCGCCAGATCCTCGACGCTGCGCCCGAACGGACCGCCGACATCGAGACTCGGAGCAAACAGCCGCATGCCGGCGCGGCTGAGGCGGCCGAGCGTCGGCCGCAGACCAAGCACGCCACAATGCGCCGCCGGCACCCGGATCGATCCGTTGGTATCGGAGCCGAGCGCGAGCGGCACCAATGATGCGGCGACCGCGGCGCCTGATCCGCCGGACGAGCCGCCGGCGATCCGCGACGGATCATGCGGGTTACGGGTGGCGCCGTGATGCGTGTTCTCGGTCGAGAAGCCGAGCGCGTATTCGTCCATGTTGAGCGCACCGACCGGCACGGCGCCGGCATCGATCAGCTTCCGTACTAAGACTGCATCGCGCTTTGCCGGCGCGCGCGCGGCATCGATGCGCGAGCCGGCAATCGTTGGCAGTCCTTCCAGATCGAACAGGTTCTTGACCGCGAACGATACGCCGGCGAGCGGGCCTGGATCCGTCCTGGCCGCTCGCTTGGCGTCTACGGCCCCGGCCACCGCGAGCGCGCGTTCTGTCGTTACCGTGGTAAAGGCGTTGAGGGTGGGATTGGCGTCTTCGATGCGCGCGAGCGTCGCCCGCGTGACATCCAGTGCGCTGGTCGCGCCCGAACGCACGCCGGCCGCGATCGCGCTGAGCTTCGGCTCAGGCGTCATCGCTGGCTCACGTCGTCCGGGACGAACACAGCGGCAGCGACAACGTCTTCGGGGAGACTGAATTTCATCAGCGGCACCGCCGCTCGCGCCAGCACCGCGAATTGCGTGACCACATCGGCAAAATCCTCCGGAGCGATCGCCAGCCCGGCCGTGGCGGCGGCTTCGCGGACGAATTGCGCCAACTGCGATGAATCGGTTGCGACATTGGACATGACGGTTGGTCCTGATAACCTCGCGTTGACTATTTGGCTTTGCCGACGACGCCTTCGACGTACCAATCGAAATTGCCCATCTTGTCACCGCCCCAGGACTCGCCTTCTTTGATGCGCACGGTCCCAGCATTGTCGACAATCGGACCGGTGAACGGATTGAAGCCAGCTGCAACCTTGTCGGCGGACGCGGTGACCACCGCGCGCACCGGCTCGGGCACCGCGGAGCCGAAGGGCGCAACAGCCATCATCTTGCCGAGACCGTCGCGCACCATCGCCGGCTTGAACGTGCCGGCGATGACGCTTTTCGCCGTCTCGGTCATGAACGGGCCCCAGGTGAATCCCAACCCGGTGAGCCAGCCCTTCGGCGCGAGCTTCTCGGCGGCGAGCGACTGGAAACCGATGGAATAGACGCCGCGGCTTTCCGCCGTCTGGATCACGGTGGCCGGTGAGTCGACATGCATGGTGACGACGTCGGCGCCCTGATCGATCAAGGCGCCCGCGGCGGCTGCTTCCTTGGCCTTGTCCGACCAGCTGCCGATCGCCACCACGCGCACTTCGGCTTTCGGATTGACCGAACGCGCGCCGAGCGCAAAAGCATTGATATTGCCGATGACGTAGCCGATCGGCACGCCGGCGACGAAACCGAGCGTGTTGCTCTTGGTCATCTTGCCGGCGGCGACGCCCATCGGATACCAGGCCGCCTGTGTCGCGGCGAAGAAGTTGCCGAAATTCGCCGCCTGCATCCAGCCGCCGGCATGTTCGAACACGACGTCAGGATGCTGCTTTGCGAGATCGAACGCGGCCTGCTGATGGCCGAAACTGGTGGCGAAGATCAGCTTCGCGCCCTGCTGGATCATGCCTTCCATGACGCGCGAGGCTTCGGCGGTCTCCGGCACGTTCTCGGCTTCGAGCAGCTTGGTGCCGGGAACAGCCTCCTTCATGGCGACCAATCCCTCGTGCATGGATTGGTTGTAGCCATAGTCGTTGATCGATCCGACATAGATTGCGCCGACGACCAGACCCGCCGCATGCGCCGGCATCGCGCCGACGAGCAGCAGCAAGCACAGTGACAGGTAGTAACGGAGCCTTGACATGGTGGTCTCCTCGATCGGTCGGGTGGACTATTCCACGCCGAAGAAATTACGTCCGAGTGCCGCGGGCGCGGCGGCGCGGTGATTGAATCCCCAGAAGATCAGAACGATCAGCGTCAGCAGATACGGAATCATGCTCATCAGGAACGGTGAGACATCGGCGCCGCGCGCCTGCAGTTCGAGCTGCGCGATCTCGGCGCCGCCGAACACCAGCGCTCCGACCAGTGCCCAGAGCGGATTCCATTTGGCGAAGATCACGAGCGCGATGGCAATGAAACCGCGTCCGGCGGTCATGCCTTCGTCCCAGGTATGGGTGAGCGCGAGCGCAAGATGCGCACCGCCGATGGCGCCGAGTGCGCCCGCAATGGCCAGCGCCTGATAGCGGATGAGGTTCGGGCTTTTCCCGGCAGCGAATGCGGCGGCGGGGTCCTCGCCGACCGCGCGCAAGGCAAGTCCCCAGCGGGTGCGGAACAAAAGCGCCCAAAAGCCGAGCGCGTTCGGCAGGGCGAGCCAGACCAGAAGATCGTAAGAGCCGAAGCCGCCAAAGCCGAAGTGCGGCAGGCCGGCGACGACTTCACCGACGAACGGGCGGCCGATCAATGTGCTCGCGCCGAGACCAAAGAACATCAACGTAAGTCCGGCGGCGAGCTGATTGGCACGGCGCCCGACCACCACATAGGCGAAGATCATATTGGCCGCTGATCCGGCGAGTGCCGCAGCAATCAGCCCGAGATAAGCGTCGCCCGAAGAAGCTGTGACGGCGAAGCCGGCCGACGCGCCGATCAGCATCAAGCCTTCAAGGCCGAGATTGACGATGCCGGCGCGCTCGCCGACCAGTTCGCCGAGCGTGGCGTAGAACAGCGACGTCCCCGAAAGGATCGAGCTTGCGATCACCGCTGCGAGCAAGGACATGTTGAGGCTGAGGCTCATGATGCAGCTCGCGGCCTTTGGCGCTGCCCGAGCACAATGAAAAGAATGACGGCGATCAGGATATTGATCACTGCGGAGGGCACGCCCTGCGTGATCTGGAGAATATCACCGGTCGAACTCACCACCGCGAACAGGAACGCCATCAGAAGAATCGCCGTGGCGCTGCCGCCGGCGAGCCAGGCGACGAGGAAGCCGATATAACCGTAGCCGGGCGACAGCTGCGCCACGAGCCGGCCTTGAATCGCCGAAACCTCCACCATGCCGGCGATGCCGGCAATGCCGCCGGCGATCATCATCGCGGCGATGACATAGGCGGAGACGGGGATGCCCAGGCGCAAGCTCGCTTCCGCATTGCCGCCAATCGCGCGCATGTCGAGGCCCCATCGGGTCCGCGCCAGCACATAGCCATAGAGCACGACGCAGATGACGCTGTAGACGAGGCCAAGATGGATCCGCGTACCGTCAAGAGTCGGCAGCCGTGCCGCAGGGACGAAAGCTGGCGACTGCGGATAGGAGGAGCTTTCTTCGCTGCGCCATGGACCAAAAATGAAGTAACTGACGATCAGTGGGGCGACATAATTGAGCAGCAGGGTCGAAATTGTCTCGTTGACGATCTTGCCGACCCGCAGCAGCGCCGGCAGCAAAGCCCATAGCGCGCCGCCGAGGAATCCCAACATCGTCAACAGCGGCAGCAGCAACCAGGCGGGCAGATCGGGGAAGCCGAGCGCGCCTGCAGTCGCAAGCCAGCCGCCCATATAGAGCTGACCTTCGCCGCCGACATTGATCAGCCCAAGCCGGCTCGGCAGCGCGACTGCGACCGCGGTCAGAATGAGCGGCGACATCCGCACCAGCAATTCGGAAAAGCCGTAGCGGTTGCCGAATACGTAGACCAAGGTGTCGTGATAGGCGCGCAGCGGATCCTTGCCGTCGATGACGAGGATGAGGCCGAAAACAACCAGGGCCGCAAGCGCGATGGCGGCCGCACGCTGGAGGCGCTGCCGCAACATCGTCAAATCCGCGGTGGGCGCCTTCGACATTTTTGCTGGGTCACGCTGCATCGGCCCCGACCATGCAAGGCCCAACCAGATCGGTGCGGAATGAGTCAGGTGCGAAGCATCCAGATATCCGCCCCTCGCGCAACACGATCAACCGGTCGCTCATGGCGAACAGCTCATCGAGCTCTTCGGAGACGAGCAGCACGCCTGCACCTTGCGCGCGCGCGGTGAAGAACGCGTCGCGCACAGCTTGGGCGCTGCGGGCATCGAGCCCGCGCGTTGGATAAAGCGCAATGATCAGCTTCGGATCGTGCGCGAGTTCGCGGATCACAACCACACGCTGCTGATTGCCGCCCGACAAGACCGCGGCGGGCGCTTGCGGCGGTGGCTCAGCCACGCGAAGCTTCGCCGCGCTCGTTCTCATATCGGCAGCAAGACGCGGCCAGTCGAAATCAAGTCCGGCGCGATAGCGCTTGCCGCTCCCGAGCACCAGGTTTTCCCGCACTGTCAGTCCGGGAACGATCGCGAGCGATAGCGGATCGTCGGGAATGCTGGCGACGCCAAACCCGCGGATGCGCGCCGGCGAAAAGGTCGTGGCGTCGTGCCCTAAAAGCCGCTTCGTGCCGCGGCTTGCCTGCCGCAGGCCGAGAATGAGATCGGCGAGTTCACGTTGCCCATTGCCGGACACGCCAGCGACGCCGAGAATTTCGCCGCCATGCAGATCGAGGGAGATGTCGCGCAGCCCGACCGCGCCGATCTCAGTCGCCGTGTGGACCCCGTCGAGCGACAGGACAATTTCGTGGGCGGGTTCGCTGATGGACGTGCGCTGCGCGTTGACCGCAATCTCCGGCGCGGGCTGCGACCCGCCGAACATGAGGGCAAAAAGCCGCTCCTCGGTGGTTTCGGTGCGCGGCACTGTGCCCACGGTCCGACCTTGACGCATCACCGCGATCCGGTCGGCACAGGCAGTCACCTCGTGAAGCTTGTGGGTGATATAAATAATCCCGTAGCGGTCGGCACGCAGCTCGGCGATGGTGCGGAACAAGCCTTCGGATTCCTGCGGCGCCAACACCTTGGTCGGCTCGTCGAGAATCAGAACGCGCGCCCCGGCCATCAGCTGCTTGAGGATCTCGACTTTCTGCCGGTCGCCGGTCGAAAGCTGGCCGACCGGCAATTTGAAATCCACTGTGAGGCGCAGGCGCTGCGCCAATTCACGCATGCGCTTTTTGCGCATTGAAGGACCAATCACCCACGGCAGATCGTCAATGAACAGCGCCACGTTCTCCCAAACCGAGAGCGCGGGGATCAGGCTGAGATTCTGAAACACCATGCCGATGCCATGGCGGCGCGCGTCGCGGGGCGTCGCGATTTTGACTTCGCGGCCGTCGACCCGGAACGTGCCGGCATCAGGCCGGTAATAGCCGCAGAGGATCTTGCACAGCGTGCTCTTGCCGGCGCCGTTCTCGCCGAGAAGCGCCACCACCTCGCCGCGACATACGGCAAAAGAGCCCACGTCGTTGGCGAGGAGCGGTCCAAATCTTTTGACGACGCCGGTCGCTTCGAGAATCGGAACCGCTCGGGTCGGCATTTCCCGGATCGCTGGCGCGCCTGTCATCGCTCCCTCCATTGCATGGTTGTTGCATGGAACGTGCCGTGGAGCCTCGCGTGCGGAGCAGTCCCTTCTCGTATCGCGTTGAAATCGTTGGGCATTGCGCCTGAAACTTGATTGTTGCAGAGCCGCAAAGCCTAATGATCGATCGGCCAAAGGGGAAATGACGAAAAAACATGCAGACAATAACCGACAGGAATTTACGCGGAATCGACCTGAATCTCCTGGTCGTCTTTGACGCCCTGATGGCGGAACGCCATGTCACTCGGGCCGCGCTCCATAACGGGCTGAGCCAGCCGGCGATGAGCAAGGCGCTCAATCGGCTGCGCCATCTGTTCGACGACCCGCTGTTCGAGCGCCGCGAGGGCCGTATGGAGCCGACCTCGCGTGCGCGCGAGCTCGCCGGTCCGATACATCATGCGCTCACCGATATCCGGCGCACGTTGTCGCTGCGCAATGCGTTTGATCCGGAGCTGCTTAAAGGCACACTCAAGATAGCTACCATCGATCTGCATCAGGCGTTTCTTCTGGCAGCCTTAGTAGCGCGAGTGCGCCGCGACGCCCCGCACCTTGATCTGCGTATCCAGGCGATTGAGCGTCACCGGCTACACGATCAGCTCGCTGCGGGCGAGCTCGATGTCGCTATCGCGCCGATCCTGATCGGCACGCCCGATCTCTGCGCCGAGCCGTTATGGACCGACCGCCTTGTCACCTTGATCGGTCCGGAAAACCGCTTGACCTCGCCGCTTACGCTCGAGTCTTTCGCCAATGCGGCGCATGTGGTCGACGCCGGGCATGTGCTGGTTGGCTCTGACGGGCAGGGTGCGAGTCTCGTTGATTCGATCCTGGCCGCGCGCGGGCTGCGCCGGCGGATCGCCGTCGCGCTGCCGAGCTCGGCCGGCGTGCCCTATGTAGTTTGGGCCACCGATCTGATTGCGACCCTGCCGAGCAAGGTCGTCCGCGACATGACGACATTGCCGGGCCTCCGCATCGAGCCGGCCCCCTTGCCACCGGTCGAGGTCAGTCCGCATTTATTCTGGCACTCACGCACCGAGAACTCCTCGCCGCGCGCCTGGCTGCGCGCCGTCATCAGAGAAACGGCGGCCGCTCTCTGGGACGTAGGCGCAAAACATAAAGTTCGATAAGTTGTGTTGCATGCCGAATTGCTACTGGCAGCAATTGGCACAAAAGCGACGTCGGCCGCGTGACGACAAATGTCCGCCTTCGAGCGATGAGCGGACATCGTGCTGTGCGGCCGGAAAGTCTGCTACGTGCTAATAACGACCAAAGTGCACCTATTCGATAACCCCGTCGGCGCGGGCGAGTAAAGTCGCAGGCACTGTTAGTCCGATCGCTTTCGCGGTCTTGAGATTGACAACGAGTTCGTACTTGGTCGGCTCTTGCACAGGCAGTTCAGCTGGTTTGGCGCCGCGCAGGATTCGGTCGACGTAGCTCGCGGCGCGCTGGAAAAGGTCAACCACGTCGACACCATAGGATACCAGCGACCCGCTCGCCGCCATGAAACGAAACGCGGCGACAGTCGGCATGCGATGGCGGATGGCGAGCTCCCCGATCAAGACGCGATTGGACACCGTGACGAAGTGCGGCATGACAAGGAGCCCGGAGTTGGGCGCAGCGAAAGTTTCGAATGCTGATGCGATCTCCGCCGCGTCCTGCACGCCCGCGCTCGTCACAGTGATCCCCAGGGAAGTCGAGGCCGTCTCGGCCGCGCGTAGGAAAGCGACGTTGGCAGCGGTCAGCGTATGCAACAGCACTACCGCGCGCGTCACGGTGGGCGCAACTTCTTTGAGTATCTCCAACCATTTGCTGCCAATTCCAGCTTCGAAATTGGAGAACCCGGTGATGTTGCCGCCCGGATGCGCCAAGCTGTCGATGAAGCCGCTGCCGACCGGATCGGCAACCTGCGCGAACACGGTCGGGATGGCGCGGTTGACCTGCTGTAGCGCGGCAACGCCGGGATTGCTTTGTACAAAGATCACGTCGGGCGTGAGTGCTACCAGCTCCGCCGCCGCAGGACGCATGTGCTCGGCGTCCCCACCGACATATCGAAAGTCGATCTGTAGATTGCGGCCTTCGCTCCAGCCGAGCTCCTGTAGTCGCTGCCGGAACGCAGCGATGCGTAGCTGCCCTTCTGCATCGTTCTCGGAGAAGGCCACCAAGGCGCCGATACGGCGCGTCCGTTCGGTCTGTGCGTGTCCAGCAAGTGGGAACGCCACCGCGCCGCCCAACGTTGCGATGAACTCGCGCCGTCTCATCCGAGCTACGAGGTTGAGAGCCTCGCTCCCTACGGCGTAAACACTATCATGCGGAAAAGGTACAAAGCCAGAGCGGAATTTCCGTTCTCACTTTCATTGTGACGGTTGAGTGGACCCTCAAAAAACGCTCTGTGCCACAGCTCCTTTTCGAAAGGACCGGTGGACGCGGACGGTTCGTTGGCTACCGCATTTCCCTGTCCGTTGCTCCCACTGTCGAGCCTTTAAGTGACGCGTGAGGAACAGTGGCGACCACGTTTTGACGCTGAGACATTTTTGCCGCCCGCGACGAAGTCGCTTTCGGAAATCATAAGGCGACCGTAGCTTCGGTCCGTAGCGATGGCTCCAGGCCGGAAAATTTATTCTATTACTTCGTCCGCAAGCGCGACAACTTGGGCCGGTATCTCAAGGCCGATTGCCTTGGCAGACTTCAGATTGATAACAAACAGATAGCGTGCCGGCTCCTCAAAAGGCAGATCGGCTGGTTTCCCCCCTTTTAGGATCCTATCAATCAACGAAGCGGTGCGCTCAAGAGATTCCTTCCGATCCGCACCATAGGACATTAGGCCGCCGTCTTTGACGAAAGGGTCGCTTTCATAAATCGCTGGAAGACGATGGGCATTGGCGTAGTCATACACACGCTTGCGATTAAGAACGGTGAGCGCATCCGAGACCATGAGTATTCCGTCTGGTGGTTGGAAATCCATCGCCGTAAAGGCGTCGGCGAAGTCGTCGGGCTCGCCGACGCCAAGCGGCTGAACAATAATGCCGAGGTCCTTGGCCGCCTCGGCGGACGCCCGATAGCGAAGCGTCATCGCGAGGTCCTTTTTGTTCCACAACACTGCGATGTTCCGAATGTGCGGAACAGCCCGCTTAAGGAGATCGAGGCGTTTGGCGCTCAGCATCACGGCATTGTCCGAAATGCCAGTTATATTTCCTCCCGGCCGAGCAAGACTCGCGACGAGACCGGTTGCAACCGGGTCCCCGGCTCCAAAAGCAACGACTGTAGGAACATCGGTACCTTTCATCGCGGAGGCTGATGGATAGCCAAAGGCGACGACCGCATCGATTTTATTCATTGCGATGTCGCGCGCCATTTGCGGAAGCCGCTCAAATTCCATCTCAGCTCCATAGGGGGTGTATTTAAGATTTTCACCAAGCCTATAGCCGTGCTCTGCCAGCGCGGGGAGCAGCATCGATATGTTCGAATTGTCCGTCAGAAACGGGCTGCCACCTGTGAGCGACGCAAAATGATAGGTTTTAGCAGTCGGTTGAGCGACGACCGGCGACGCGAAAAACATCGTAGCGCCAAGTAACGCGGCGAAATAGGAACATCTCATGGATTGGCCCTACCTGCTCCGAGGCGGAAGTGCTACCGAGTCACACGCGGTGTCAGCATGGCTCATCTCAAAGTAGCAACGCGAAATTTACCAGATGTCAGGCTTCAGAGGAAATAGCAGGACACCACAAGTTGATCTGCATTTATTGCTGGCCGATTTGCGACGGCGGAAAAACCAATTAAATTGCGGCCAAAAACGCGGCGCTGAAGTACGAATAAGTCCGCCATGTCGCCTTTTCTGTCATGCGAAACGGTCGGTCGCTGCCTGCAGTCTGAGCATGGATAGCCGCCTTACCGTGCCCTCATCAGCCATGCGTGATTGTGAACGGCACTTAAATGTTCCCATGGCGGTGCCGGCTCAATAAAAGCGCCTCTTGTGACACACAGTGCTGACCTATCGAAATTCTTGATCGCCCTCCGCCGTTGGGAGCAAAGGCCGCATTGTCGGCGCAGTTGGCGACGTCGAAGAACGGCCCAGGCTGTGTGAAGCGCGAAAATCTGAAAGTCGCGAGAGTGTATTTCTCAGGTCAACTGAATTCGGACTCGCTGGGGAATACTTTCGCAGCGATCGACGTTTGCGACGGACTCCTCGACGACATCGCAGCTGGTCGGTGGTCCGTCCGTTGAAGCCAATCCGGCTTGGCGTCGCAGAGGCCGTCGAGTCCATCGGTTGAGTCGGCTACGACGCGGAAGTCGCGGTTAGCTCGCATACATTGAAGGTGCGCACCGGGCGGTGCAGGCCCTTCAAATCGACCTCACCGAGCGACTCCATCGCAGCGACCGACTCGACGGCAAGCTGAACCCGAGCGTCGACCAAAATCTGCCCGTCGGCGGCGTGGGCGCAGAGCCGGGAGCCCAGATTCACTACGGTTCCTGTCGCCGTGTAGTGAAACCGGCCCTCGTACCCAACATTACCCAATGTGGCGTGGCCCGAAGCGATGCCGATGCCGAAGCCGAGTTCATAGCCGAGACGTCGCCATTTCGCCGCGAGCTTTGCCATATGGGCTCGCATCTCGACGGCCATGCGTACGGCGCGCCGGGCTGGATCGGAACATGGGATCGGATCGTTGAAAATGATGAGCAAGCCGTCGCCGGCGAAATGCTGCAAGGTACCCTCGAAGCGGTCAATTTGTTCGCCGAGGCAACGGTAATATTCCTGCAGCACCGCAATGATGTCCTCGGGCTCGGCGCGCTCGGCAAACGCAGTGAAGCCGCGCAAATCACAGAATACGACCGTTATCTCGCGGCGGTGAGTCTCCAACAGCTTTGTATCGCCGGACGAAACGACCAGTTTCGCGACCTGCGGCGACAGAAAATTTTTCAGGCGGTTCATGCGGTCGAGCTCGATCACCTGCTCGTTCACACGCTGCTCGAGCGTCTGATTCCATGTCGCGAGATCGTTGGCTTGCGCTTGCACCTGATCGTGCAGCCCCTTGACTCGGAGCATCGAACGCACACGCGCTACCAGCGCGGCCTGATCGATCGGCTTAGTCAAATATTCGTCGGCTCCGGCATCGAGTCCCATGACGACGTCCTGCGACGCGGCACGCGCGGTGCACAGGATAATCGGTATGAACGGCAGTGATGGATCGCTCTTCAGCTGTCGGCAGACTTCGAAGCCGTCGAGCTTGGGCATTTCGACATCGAGCAACAACAGATCGGGCAGGTGCTGCCTGACACTGGCGAGAGCCTCCTCGCCGTCGCTGGCCTGCAGAAGCTGATAGCCATGCTTTTCCAGCCGCGTGATTATGATGTCGCGGTTTGTTTCGTTGTCGTCAACCACAAGTATGCGAGCAGGATTGTTCATGGGATGACGCTTTAAGCTGGTTACGGCAGGAACTCTCTGATCTTCGCCAGCAATTGCCGAGGGCTATAGGGCTTGGTCACATAGGCATCGCAGCCGGCCTCGCGCGCCTTGCCCTCGTCACCGCTCAGCGCGTAGGACGTAACGACAATAACCGGAATATTTTTAAGCTCCGGATCCGCCTTGATGCGGCGTGTTGCCTCATAGCCGTCGAGGAGCGGAAGCTGAATGTCCATCAAGATGAGATCCGGGCGCTGTTCCTTGGCGGCGGCGATGCCAGCCTCGCCATCCCAGGCCTCGGACATGTCATATCCGACACTGCCGAGCAGATCCCGCAAGATTTGGCGATTATCCTCCTGATCCTCGACCACCAGAATGCGCTTGCTCATAAGCAAGCCCTCACGACCGCGTTCCTCGTCAACGGTTTCCTCATGATTTTCTCCCAGCCGGGGTTTCGGCCTTCAGCGGCAGCGTGAAGAAGAAAGTCGAGCCGCTGCCGAGCGTCGACTCAACCCAGAGCTTGCCCCCATGCATCTCAACGATGTGCTTGGCGATCGCGAGACCAAGCCCGGTGCCCCCCTTGGCCTTAGTCTGCGCCGAATCCGATTGCTTGAATTCCTCGAAAATCTTGGCCTGATCATCTTCGGCGATACCGGGACCGGTGTCGTTCACCGAAATCGTGTAGCTGCCATTCGCGGCGCTCGCTCGCATTGTCACGGCCCCGCTATCGGTGAACTTGATCGCGTTACCGACAAGATTGAGCAGCACCTGTGACAGCCGCCGCTCGTCACCATGCGCTACCGGCAGATCGGGCGACGCTTCAAGCCTAAAGCCGAGCTTCTTGTTGCCGGCGAGAGGCTCGACGGCAACATAGACGCCCTGCATCATTTCTTTGATTGAATAGTCGTTTAACGTGAGCACAAGCTGACCGGCCTCGATCTTCGACAGATCGAGCACATCGTTGATGAGCCCCAGTAGATGCTTGCCGTTGCTCTGGACGCGCTCGAGAACGTTGTGCATCTTATCGGGCGCGTCGCCATAGATGCCGTCGAGAATGAGTTCGGTATAGCCGAGAATGGCGTTGAGCGGCGTGCGCAATTCGTGGCTCATATTTGCTAGGAACTGCGACTTGTGTCTGCTCGCTTCTTCGACCTGACGGCTCTTCTCCTGTATCTCCTCAAATAGCCGCACATTCTCGACAGCAATGACCGCCTGGTCGGCGAAGATCTGCGCCAGTTCGATCTGCTTCTTGGTGAATGGCTTGACTTCACCGCGCATCATCGCGATGACTCCGGTCGGAGCGCCTTCGCGTAGCATCGGCACGCCCAAAAGTGTGCGGACATTGCCGAATTTTGTGAATTGCGTGTTCTTGTAGTCCGGGTCAGCCATCACATCGGGAATCTGAACCGTGGTTTCGCCGGCGACAGTGCGTCCGACAACCGATCCCTGTCCGGTCGGAATGAGGTTCTCGGTGGCGAACTTCTTGAATTCCGGCGAGAAGCCGTACATCGATACCGCGCGGTAGCCGCCGTCTTCGGCACGATTGATCGATGCCTTTTCGGCCTCGCAAAGCCGCGCCGCCGATTCAACGAGCGTATCAAGCACTGTCTGCAGATCGAAGGTAGAGCGGCTGATGATTTTTAGGACGTCGGCGGTGGCCGTTTGCTGCTGCAGCGATTCGCGCAATTCGCTAAGCAGACGCGTATTCTCAATCGCGATTACAGCTTGATTGGCGAAATTCTTGACCAGATCGATCTGTTTCTCGGTGAAGGGGCGCACCTCGCGGCGATACATCGTGATAGCACCGACGAGTTCCTCTTCTTTGAACATGGGCACGGCCAGATGTGAGCGCGCCCCGCCGAGAAGCGCGGCAGGCGATTTAACCGGTTCGGCGGCATTATCGACGCTACTAACAACTGTCCTTGCCCGGAGCAGGCGATCCAACGGCTGGCCTGCCGGCGGCACAAACGATCCGCGCCTTCGCCGAAATTCGACAAGTTCCGGTGGTTCACCGAACGATGCCTCGGTGTGGAACTGGCCATCATAACGATAGATCGTGCCGAAACTTGCCTCGCAGATCCGCGTGGCGTTCTCCAGCATAGCCTTGAAGACAGGCTGCAAATCGCCGGGAGAAGAGCTGATGACGCGCAGCACCTCCGAGGTCGCCGTCTGCTGCTCAAGCGATTCGCTCAGTTCATGAGTACGCTGTGCGACTTTTTTTTCAAGGTCTGCGTATGACTCTTGCAGCTTGCCAGCCATGTCGTTGAACTGGTCCGCCAACGCCTCAACCTCGTCGCCCGTCTTGATTTTGATGCGCTGGCCGAGATCGCCCGAGCCGATGCGGGCGGCGCCGGCGCGCAAGGTCTGGATCGGCCCTACCATGCGGCCAGCTAGAAAGAGGCCGGCAATGAAGGCCAGGGCAAGCGCGCCGAACAGTACGTAGCCAGTACGCTGGATCGACCTATAGAGCGGCGCATAGGCCTCTTCGATCGGCGTTTCGACGAAGACGAACCAGCCAAGCGGATTGACCGGAGCGAAGGCCGTCAGCACTCGATGACCCGCGATGTCCAGCGCCTCCTGCGCCGCGTCGTCGCCGGAGGCCTTGCGCGCACTCTCCACCTGTTCGAGGTGTGACATGTCAGTGTTGCGCAGCACCAGACTGATATCGGGATGGGCGACGAGGCGGCCATCACTATCCACCACATAGGCGCGGCCATTGGTGCCGACCTTGATCTTCGACACCACGTCCCAGATCAGCTTGAGATTGACTTGCGCGATACTGACGCCAGAGTCGCGCCGCGCGCCAGCAAGCGCAATCGTCATATAGGGTTCGGATTCGCGGCGGAAATAAACCGGACCGTAATAGACCTTGTTGGCAACAGCCTCCTTGAATTCCGGCTTGTTAGAGTAATCGACGCCGCTTCCGATTACGTCCATTGTTAGCCGCGACACTTTGAGCTGTTCGTGCCCGGTTGCATCGATCTGCGCCAACTCCGTGATCGCCGGTACCTGTCGAAGAAGCCGCAGCGCATCGAAGCGGCGCTGGTCGAGCGTGCCGTCCCCCCAGGGCAATTGCGTCGTCCAGCCGACCTGACTGTCGATTTGAGTAACGAACTCCTCGATCTTGTCCGCGGCTGCTTGTGCGAGCAGGCGCTGCGTGTCGATCAGAGCCGATTTGTGCTCTCGGTAAGAGAACCAGACTTCGAAAGCACCATTGGCGACCAGAGCCAGTACTACAACGGTAATCAACAGCGCGACATATTTGACAAACAGGCGGCTACGTACCGTCGAGGTACCCGACAACTGGACGGCATGGTCAACACCATCCCCCCGCGGCGCCGGCGCCCCGGGTTTTTGATTCACATCTTTAGAGTCGACGTCGGCCGTCATGGGCTGCACTTAGGCGCTTTTACCGCCTTCGACCCCGTCACACCAAAAATGCATTGTTTCACCGCGATCGATTTCAAAAGCTAGTCAGCTGAAATCTTAGCACGTTTTCGACGGCAACTCTGCCAACTAATCCGGGGCCTCATCGAGGCGAAAAATCTAAGGCTCCGAAATTGCCCCACGGACATTTTGGGAGCGGATTTTTGCTCAGCAAACGATTGTATCGTTGTAGCTGAGAGTTTGCGGATCGCGCGAGGAAAGAAGGGGCGGTCCATTGGTGCGCTGCAATTGCGGCATCATCGCCCGCAGCTTACGGGTAATCGGCTATAACCAACGTTTGCTCAAAGGCGCAGAGGCGATAGGTTTGTCGGTACATAAGCTACGAAATTCGAACCGACGATGCAAAAACTGCAAAAGCACTCGGCCTCGGTTCCTCACAGAACCTGTACCCAATGGCTCTGGAGGTAATCGAATAGGCATTTTTTCTGCGTCGCAATTTGACTGCAAATGGCACATCACAGAGGTTGTCCAATCTCCGGCTCTACGCAGAGATGAGACAAGCGCAGTCGAAAAGCCGGGTTTGCCCCGACTGCGACGTCGGCGACCAAAAAATGTCGCGACGCGTTAAGGCGCCGACACGCCAAATGGTAAGCTGCAATCCTCGGCCCGAGGTGCCCCATGAAGCGACGGGAGTTCCTTACGCTCGCTGGTGGCGCGGTGGCGCTTGCGCCGCTCGTCGCTCAGGCGCAGCAACGAGCGATGCCAAAGATCGGCTTTCTCGGCATCGAATTCCACTCAGTTGTTGTCGCTGAGGTGCGGCGGGGCCTCAGCGAATCCGGCTATAGCGAGGGGCAGAACCTCGCAATCGAATACCGCTGGGCGGAAGGCCGTATGGATCGACTGCCCGCTCTGGCCGCTGATCTTGTGCGCACCCGGGTAGCTGTAATCATCGCAGACGCGTCTCCGGCGGCAGCGGCCGCAAAAGCCGCGACCGCGACGGTTCCGATTGTTTTCAATACCGGCGCCGATCCGGTTGCGGCAGGGTTCGTCGAAAGTCTTAATCGACCAGGCGGCAATCTCACTGGCGCCACCATCTTACTTGCGGAGATCGTACCGAAGCACTTTGAACTGTTGCGCGAAATGCTCCCGGCGGCCAAGACCGTTGCCTTTCTGTACAATCCGTCCAATCGCACAATCGCGGGGCCCATCACGAAAGGCGCGCAGGAGGCTGCCGGGAGTCTCGGGTTCAAGATCGATACCCTCCAAGCCAGTACGGAGCGCGAGATCGATAATGCCTATGCAAGATTAGATCAAATGCACCCTGACGGCCTTGTTATCGGTCCCGACGTATATTTTACCGCCCGAAGCAAACGGCTTGCTGCGCTTTCACTCCAGCATTCGGTGCCAGCGATCTATCATGAGCGGAGCTTCGCGGAAGCCGGCGGCCTAATGAGTTATGGTGTCAACGTTGGAGACGCATACCGTCTCCTGGGCGTCTACGCCGCGCGTATTCTTAAGGGTGAAAAGCCTGCTGACCTGCCAGTACAGCGGGCCACCAAAGTCGAGTTGGTCGTAAATCTCAAAACCGCCAAAATACTCGGTGTCACCGTTCCGTTACCCTTGTCAGGCCGCGCCGACGAGATCATCGAATGAGGCGGCGCGAGTTCATGACGCTTGTCGGCGGGGCGCTCGGGCTGAGCCCTGCTGTGGCGTCCGCCCAGCAGCCAGCCCGAAACGCGTGGCCATCGCAATGTTGTACACGGAGGGAAACAGTGAAGGTGAGATCCTGTACAAGGCGTTCAGGGAAGCGCAGGCCAAACTCGGTTGGGTTGACGGCAAGAACGTCCGCTTAAATCCGAGTCGGCCTGGCACCGATGCGCAGCAGGTGGCGGAGGCAGCAAAGGACATTGTCGCTTCGCGCCCCGACGTGATCGTTTCATCGTGGTCGCCCACGACCGAAGCGCTGCTGCGAGAGACTCGTACCGTTCCGATCGTATTCGCTCAGGTCGTTGACCCCGGTGGCACAGGGCTTCGTCGCTAGTCTGTCGCAACCAGGCGGAAACGCGACAGGGCTTGCCAATTTCGAAGCTGCCATGGCGGGCAAGTGGATTGAATTGCTAAAGTCCGTTTCGCCGCAGCTTAAGACGCTCGCCGTCCCGTACAATCCTGCATCGGCGCCTTACTCGGAGATTTATCTGAAATCCTTCAGATCGCTCAGCCCCTCATTTGGCGTGGAAGTGATTGCGCCTCCTCGCAATGCATCAAAGCAATATTATTTCACTGGCGGCACGTTATTCGCTTCCGGCCGTCTCATCGTTGGAGGGGTTCGCCGCCGCCGGCGGGCCGATGAATTACGGAACGAGCATTATCGACGCCAATGGGCAGCTCGGCGTCTACACGGCGCAAGTCCTTAAAGGCACAAATCCCGCCGATTTGCCGGTCGCGGAGCCGACCAAGTTTCAACTTGTGGTCAACAAGAAGACTGCAAATAAACTCGGCTTGGAACTGCCAACGTCGATCATTTTGCGCGCTGATAATGTCATAGAATGATTTCCGGATGTGGCACTGAACGGCCCCGGGCCGCGCGCTCTCGGATGTCCGGGATTGGGTCGAAAGCGGACCAGGTGCCACGCCACCTTGAGGGCAGTTGATGAGCCGAAGCAGACAAGAGGATGTGAGCTGGGCCTGCGGCATCCACGATAGACATGGTACGCTGTTGGTCTGCCACCGTGGCGCTAATTACTCACGACGGATATTTCAATCCGAAGCGCCGGAGCGCGGCGACTCACGCGGCGAGCATGACATCGATGCGTCCAAGAGCGCGCCGAAGTGCGGCGAAACAGTCGGCGTCGATCGCCGTACCTACCATCTGGTCCATGATTACCATGGCCTTGGTGACCGACATCGCAGCGCGGTAGGGGCGCTCAGCCGTCAAAGCGTCGAAAATGTCTGATATCGTGATAATACGAGTTTCAAGCGCAATTTGATCGCCCTTGAGACCGCGCGGATAACCCTTCCCATCCAGCCGTTCATGATGCGCTCCCGCGACTTCCGCCAATCCGGCGAAGGCGGTAATGCGCGACAAAATCGTTTCGGAATAGGCAGCGTGCATTCGCATCGCGGCCCATTCGTCGGCATCGAGTTTACCTGGCTTGTCGAGGATGGAATTGCTGACGCCCAATTTGCCGATGTCGTGCAACAGTGCAGCGCGCTTCAACCAGCGCCGCTGATCCTCCACCAAGCCCATTTCCTCGGCAATCAGGTCGGTGAACAGCGTGACGCGCTCGCTATGTCCGCTCGTGTAAGGACTCTTGGAGTCTATGACTTGCGCAAAGGCAGCGGCGATATCATCAAGATAGTCCTCATCAACGGTCTTCAGCTCCTGCGCAGGTTCGAGCTCGTATAACGCTGCCGCCAAATTGTCGGCCCGTAACGTTTCCCAGAAATCGGGTTTAAGCGCGACGCGTTTGAAAGCTTCGGTCAATTGTGGGTCGAACCAGGTTCCGGACCGATTTTCGACCTCTCTACAAGCAGCTTCGACGCCACTGCTTATCTGAAAAACGTCGGCTACTTGCGCCAGCAACGCGATGCGGGAATAGATTGGAATATCGAAGCCGGTGATCCGTTCGGGTAATCCGCTGCCGTCCCAATGTTCGTCGAGGTTCTGAATTCCCTGCGCAACCGCTTCCGAAAAGCGCATTTTGCGGGCTATCTCAGCGCCGCGATGGCACCGGGTCTCGACGAGTTCCTTTGGCGCTGTTCCGGACGTCTGGAAGGCCGTAATGAGCGCGCGAATACGGTCCGCCAGTCCAGCTTTCAATCCAGTATGCGCCAAAACAAAACGGAGCGCTTGCGGTAAGCTGCCGTCGATATATTTCGCGTCCCGCTTAAAGTTTAGATCGTCGGTCAGATAAAGTTGGCAAATTCGCGCTGCATTGCTGCTGCAGCCCAGATCTTTCAATAGAAGCGTGTAATAAAGTTCCGATATCTCGATCTCGTTTAATGCGATCTCCCGACCGACGTGGATTCCAATCCAGCAGCAGCGCACACAATGGCCGGCCGGCTGTCCTTCCACCATATCCAAGGCGTGACTCAGCGCGCCGAGCAACTCGGAAAGGCGAAGCCTAGACCTTTCGGCAGGCTGCGATCGAGTAGCACTCATCGGTGCAATCATTTGAAAGGGTTGGGCACCTAGCAAAGCAACCACAGAGCCGTTAACGCGCGGTTCAGAGGCATCGTTAACCACGGATGTCGCGGTGGATGCGATCCGACTTGAGGCCAGACTTTACGTCCAGCTTGCGGAACGCGCTTTCGGCAAAATGCGTACGGACCAATGAAATCATTTCATGGATAGCGCACAAAAAGGACGCCTCTGCTTGGACTTTGGCCGACGTCGGCTCATGGCACTAATGCGAAGTGCGGGAATGGCTGTGTCTGCGCCGCTGTTGGAGGTATAGCGGACGTGACTCTGACATCAGCCAAGGACCGCGTTTGACCCTGGCTGCGTAAAAACTCTGCGCGGTATATCCATACCCGTAGTTTTGGCTCTATGGTCGTCTGGAGAGCAACAAAACGCGAAATTTTGTCTTCCGCTCTGCGTTACGACCAAATCAGATTTTGTTTTCACAAAGCCAAGACCCATAGGCGACATCAGCGGGCGGATTTTGCTGTGGCGCACAACTCGGCCGTTTCGCGATGATGTGGTAGAGTGCGGTCCTCGGTACTTGGGCTCCCATGAGACGACGGGATTTCATTAAAGGAATTGTCGCTCTGGTGGCGACGCCCTCACTTGCCGCTCGCGCGCAGCGCGCGACCATGCCGGTGGTCGGGTTCATGCACGCGCTTTCCGCAGCCGCAAGTCAACGCCTGGTGGCCGGATTTGTGCAGGGGTTGGGTCAAAGCGGATATGTCGTGGGGAAAAACGTCGCCGTCGAGTATCGCTGGGCGAACGGGCAATACGATCAACTTCCGGCGCTGGCCGCAGATTTAGTTGGCCGTCACGTTGCTGCAATCGCGGTGATAACGCCGGTTGCTGCCCGGGCAGTCAAGAAGGCGACAACATCGATTCCCATCGTTTTCGGCATCGGCAGCGATCCGGTCAAAGACGGGCTCGTCGCCAACCTCAACCGACCGGGCGGGAATATTACCGGTGCAACTTTCTTCGCCAATCTGCTCGATGCAAAGCGGGCGGAGTTACTTCATCAGCTCGCTCCCGACGCTCACGTTGTCGCCGTGCTGTTGAACCCGGGCAATGCCAATTTCGAGCTGGAGCAAAAAGAAGCCGGCGAGGCATTGCAAGCGCTCGGACTTCAACCGCTTATGCTTCAAGCGCGCGACGATGCCGGCATCGACGCAGCTTTTTCCAGTCTCATTGAGCAACACGCCGCCGCACTATTCGTCAGCGGCGATGCTGTTTTCGGCGACCGGCGGCAGAAACTCGCCGATCTGGCGTTGAGTCACGGCATCCCAACCTCGTTTTATAATCGCGAGCAGGCACTCGTCGGCGGGCTGATGAGCTACGGCGCCAGTATTCCGGATACTGTCCGCCAAGTGGGGACCTATGTCGGACGCATCCTCAAGGGCGAAAAGCCCGGCGATCTGCCGGTACAGCAGCCAACCAAGTTCGAGTTTGTCATCAATCTAAAGACCGCAAAAGCTCTCGGCCTTACAGTTCCTCCCTCGATACTACTACTTGCTGACGAGGTGATCGAATGAAGCGGCGCGAGTTCATCACGCTGCTTACCGGCGCGGCGGGGGCCTGGCCGCTCGCGGCAAGCGCCGATGCGTCAGGACCCGTCGTCGCTTCCGTTAGTGGGCGTTCTCGGAGCGGCGACGATCCTTATTTGCCCGCGATGCTCAACGCCTTTGCCGAATCTGGCTTTGTCGACGGCAAAACTATGACCTTCGCCACACGATGGGTGGAGGGACATTACGGCCGGGTACCTGAGCAAACCAAAGAGCTCATCGCTCGAGGTGCGGACGTAATCATCACGGTCGGCACAGCGGTCGATCGGGCAGTGATGGAAACGACGTCGAAAATCCCGGTTGTCTTCGTGACCGCCGATGATCCCATTGCCGTCGGTTTGGTTGCTAGTCTCAACCGGCCAGCCGGCAATGTTACCGGGGTTACTATGATGTCGTCCGAGCTGCGGCCGAAAATGGTGGAGCTCTTGCATGAACTCGTACCGGAGGCGACGACTTTCTTCATGCTGGCGAACCCCAACAATTCCAGCATCGCCCAACAGATCGAGGAGACGAAAGTTGCGGCAGGCAAAATTGGGATTGCGATCGATCTGTTGACGGCCGGCACCCCGGCGGAAATCGACGCAGCTTTCGGCGTCACGCCTGGTCGGCAAGGCAAGGCGCTGCTGACGGCCAGCGATCCGTTCTTCACCGATCGGCACGCTCAGATAACGGCGCTCGCGGCTCGATATGCACTGCCGGCGATCTATCCGTGGCGCGAGTACACAGCGTCCGGAGGTCTGATCAGTTACGGTTCGAACATCCAGGACGCCTATCGACAGGCCGCTGTTTACGCTGCAAAAATTCTGAATGGGGCCAAGGCCTCCGGTCTGCCAGTCATGCGGCCGACTCGGTTCGATCTTGTGATCAATCTCAGGACTGCAAAATCGCTCGGCATCACCATCCCCCAGCAGCTATTGGCGACCGCCGACGAGGTGATCGAATAAGCTGTTTGTTTGCAGTGCGGAATGTCCGAATCTGGCACTTAGCTGACATGACTGCCGCTTTCGCGAATGTCCACTGTTCGGAGTGAAGCGGACCTCACTGCTGCGTGGCCTCGATGTCGCTTAATGACCCTTACCCGACATCGGCCGTCGAGGATGATTTTTGAAGCCTGAAGTCCGTTCCACCGGACACAAATTCCTGCTGTAATTGAATTGGCAGGGTCCCATGCCGTCGGGGCAGGCAATGCGACGACGCGATTTCGTCAAGTTTCTCGGTGGCGCAGCCGCTGCATGGCCGCCTGCCGCGCACGCGGTTGAGCCGGTGCTGCCAGTCATCGGGTATCTCAGCAGCAGGGGGCCCACCAACTCGGCAGACATCGTGGCATCTTTTCGATCCGGTTTGAAGGACGCTGGCTATATCGTTGGAGAGAACGTCAGAATTGAATCGCGCTTCGCAGATGGCGCCTTCGACAAACTGCCGGAGTTGGCGGCCGAGTTGGTTCATCGACAGGTAAACGTGCTCGTCGCCACCGGTGGAACGGTCTCGGTCGTGAAAGCGAAACCAGTGGTACCGAGAACAATTCCGCTCGTTTTTGCAATGGGAGGTGACCCAGTAAGGCTCGGAGTGGTCGCGAGCCTCAATCGGCCTGGCGACAACGTCACTGGGATCGCTTTTCTGGTCAACGGATTGGCGAGCAAACAGGTCGAATTGCTGCATAACCTGGTGCCCAAAGCAACCATTGTCGGCTTTCTCGTCAATCCAAAGGACCCGAATGCTGCGACGGACGCGAAAGATGCAGTGGCAGCTGCGGATGCTTTCGGCCAGAGATTGATCGTAGGTGAAGCCAGCAATGAAACAGAAATTGATGCAGCGATTGACAAATTCGCCCAACAGCAGGTTGCGGCATTATTTGTGGATGCCGAGCCATTTCTCTTAGACCAACATAAAAAGATCATCGCACTGGCAGCCCAACACATAATGCCAGTTGTCTCGCAATTCCGCTCGTTCGCTGCAGATGGCGGCTTGGCGTCGTATGGAACCAGCCTCACCGAAGCCAATCGTCTGCTCGGGCTCTATACAGGTCGTGTTTTAAAGGGAACATCCGCAGCTGATCTGCCGGTCGTCCAATCGACTAAATTTGATCTTGTCATCAATATCGAAACTGCCAAGGCGCTCAGTCTCACCATCCCGCAAACGCTGCTCGCTACCGCCGACGAGGTGATTGAATAGCGCACTCTAATATGTCGCCTTCTGGCACATCGCGGACATGGCCCGATGACAGCTCAATGTCCGCTTTCGATAGAGAAGCGGACTTGTTTCCGGCCCAGGCCGATGTCGGCGAATGACCCGAAGGCGACATCGCCGGCGTCGGTCACCTTGTCGGGAATAGTAGCGCGAGACTGGCCCGTAATTGCCAGTTAGGTGCGCCCGTTGGATTTATGACGTTGTAGTAAGCGGCTAACGACGCGTTGACCGGCTGATCACCGACCTTGAAGACGCGACCTAAGCCGCCACCGATCGGGACAGTCCATTGCTGGCCTGGTGCCGCCAGCCAGTTCGCGGTCATGATCGGCGCCGTAGTCAAGTACCAGCCATGCGCCATGTTGTAGTTGAGAAACGGCTGGGCGAGGAACGAGTTCACCGCAGGCCGCAACGGATTGCCGCCGACCGACCATTGATTGTTGGCCAATACGCCGATCACCCAATGTCCCGGCGTTGTCAGCAGGACCACGGTCGGGCCGAGCAGTACATGGCCGGTGCCGAGAATAGGATCAGTCGCGGACGGAACGGTGAACACCGGACCGGCGCCCCAGATTAGGGCACCTGAGTTCGCCGGCGACAGAAACAACGATTGAGTGATATCGCCGATTCCGTTGGTATTGCTGTTTAATGTTGGATTCGGCTGGCTGACGACCGGAACAATAGTGCGCGAGATCATGTTCCAATCAGCGCTGACGTGCATGGGCACGACCGGCTGAATGTTGAGCACTTCCTGGGTGCGGTTGAAGGGTCCGGCGTTGAAATTGGTATTGCTCTGAAACGGTACGCTGACCAGATCGGCGATTGGATTCTGCGATTGCTTTGCCAAATCTTCCGAGGCTTCGCCGGAGCTCGACGGTGCGGTTTTATTCGTTCCACCGCTCTCGAACTTGTAGCTGATGCCGGCCGTGACCATTTGCACGTTGCGATTGAGCGGGATCGCGGGAGACGTTGCCGAATTCCACCCGGCCAGCTCAAGGTAGTCGTACTCCAACCTGACCGTCCAGTGCGGCTTGAACCCGTATTCGAGACCGCCACCGAGCAGCCATCCGTCCTTGGTGCTCGAACCGCTCCAGCTTGGTCCGAACGCATTAACAATCGCCGTACTCTCAACCCAGCCGCCGCCGAGCTTGCCGTAGACCAGCCAGCGATCGGCAACGATTCCAAAGCGGCCGGCAGCCGTGCCGATCCAGTGTTCGCTGACTGAGCCAAGCGTCGCAGCCGGCAGTGATGGATGATTAAACGTTGCCCAATCCGATGTACCCTCGATGCCGAACAGGAAGTTGCCGGTCTGGACATTGTAGCCGGCGTGAATGCCGCCGATGAACTCGGAGAGACCGCCGTAGAAATTGTTGCCCGGTACATTGAGATCGCCGCTCGTCCAAGCGCCGCCAAAATTGGCGCCGACATAAAGTCCCGACCAGTTGTAGTAGGACGGCGTGGGTGTGGGTGGCGGCGTCTTGACTGCCATATCGGCGGCCTGCGCGGCGGGGCTCACCGCCAAAGCAAAAAGTGCGGCGCCAGCGAGATAGGCGGTCCTCATCACCAAAACTCCCGTACTCCGGACTCTATCATAGTCGACCTTGCAAGGGATCTTTCAAGCGGCGCAGTAGACGCCGACGGCCCACAGTATAGAATGTTTTCCGCGTTTCTTCACGCCCGAGCTCTATCGAAATCCGGAGAAGCAATATGCGTCGAAGCAATCGTCCACTAGGCGCTTTTTTCCTGCCTGCGGTGTTGATCCTGCTGTCGTGCGTTGGGAGCGTATTGTTGCCGCTTCCGATTGCCGCGCAGGCGCCCTCGGATCAGTCGGCAATCCATCTCAATCAAGCGTGGTCCGACGACGATCGCGAATGGTACTACCATTTTTCGCAGGGCTCGGCGGTTCTCTCCTATGACATCTTTTTGAACCTGGAGGTCGCCGGCGGTCAGGAGCTGTTCCGATCAGACGCCAACAGCGTCCGCTACGGCCTGATCCCCGAAGCATCCAACTGGATGAATCCCGACGGGTTACCGATTGGTATCAGCAAGACTAATGTAGCGACGACGATTGGGGAGTGGCCGGCTGGCGAATACGCAGGCGTAACCTGCGCGGCCTGCCATGTGGGCGAACTGAACTACAAGGGCAAACACGTTCGTATCGACGGCGGGCATAGTTTGTTTGACCCTCAAGCCTATTTTCAAGCCGCCAATGCCGCGGTTCAAGCGACGTTGACGGACTTGGCCAAGTTCGATCGGCTGGCGTCACGGCTGGGAGCCGCAAGTCCCGAAGCCAAGGCCAAGTTACGCGAACGCTTGGAGCGTCAGGCCGCGGCGATATACCAATATGCTACACAAAGCAGTGCAACTGTTTCGCCGTGGGGGCCGGGGCGCATTGATGCACTTACCATGATCCAAAACAGGGTGACCGCCAACACGACGGGACTATTGGCGAACACGTCAACGCCTATCGCCCCGGTCAAGCCGCCTTTCCTGTGGAACGCTCCGCAGGGATTGTGGACGCAGTGGGCGGCTATTATTCAGGATCCGCTGGCGCGCAATTTTGGCGAGACAATGGGCGTCTACATGCCTATAAATCTGAAGGCTAAAAGTCCTGCGGATGGGCTCTTCGAATCGAATGCGGCCATCCCGGAGCTTCAACGTGTTGAACACCAGTTGGAACGGCTGGCGCCGCCGAGCTGGCCCGAAGACGTCTTCGGCAAGATCGATCGCGATAAGGCAAAGAAGGGCAAAGCGCTCTTTATGGTTCTGTGCTCGGGCTGCCACAATGCCTGGCCTTACACATGGAGTGAGCCAAACAAGTACGGCAAGCGTTTCGTCCTCGTGGGCTTGGTGCCCCAATCGTATGTGGGCACCGATCGCACGCAGGCCGAGGCCGTCCGGCCATTCGCCGTCACCGGCCAACTCAGCAATTATCTGCCCCCGGAGTTTCGCGGCAAGGACGCTGTTCCCCTGCTGCTATTTAGCCGAAGTCTCCAGCGCGAAATCACCAAGAGGGCTCTCGCAAAGCTGAAATTGACACCGGAGCAGCTGGTGGATCTGAACGGTTATCGGGAACTGCCAGAGCCGCCGGCGCCGGATGGGGTCTACAAGGCGGCGCCGCGTGACGGCGTGTGGGCTACGCCGCCATTCCTGCACAATGGCTCGGTACCCAACCTTTACGAGATGCTGGTGCCGGCTGCGGAGCGTTCGAAAAGGTTTTGCATCGGCCGGGAGTTCGATCCCATCAAGGTGGGGTTTGACACAACTTGCGGACCCAATACGTTCGTCTTCGATACGAGCCTGCTCGGAAACTCGAACGCCGGCCACTCATTCCAGGACGGCTCGCGTGGCGATGGTGTTATCGGTCCGCTGCTCACCGACGATCAGCGCTGGGCGCTCGTCGAATATCTGAAGTCCATTCCGGAACAGCCCGACCGGGTTACGCCATTTGGCGGTCCACCGGAAACAAGCCTGCCGCAAAAGCAGTAACGATCTCTGGCACCCGTGGCGTGACCAGCGAGCCGATCACGCCACGGCGTCGCACAGTTAGGCCCGATAGCAACGGAGCTTGACGAATGTCCGACCATATTGATGGGCCGAGGCAAGTCGGCGATCCGGCAGCCGACCTCTCCGATCTGTTCGCTTTCATCAGCCCGGAGAATCACAGCCGCACGGTGTTGGCCGCATGTGTTTTCCCCTCCGCCGGCACAAGTGCGATGTTCTCCAACGCCGTCGAGTACGCCATCGCGGTGCGTTGGGTCACCGTGGCCGGTCTCGGCGACGGTGCGAAATTTCAGCCGGGAGAGGAGGAAATTCGGTTCAGTTGCCGTTTCGACAATCTCAAACGCGCCACCGCAGGGACCAGTCCGGTCCAGAGCGGAACGTGCACTCTTCCCGACGGACGAACCCTCCCCATCGTCGTCAACGACGAAAAAGGGACATCAACGCCGGACGGCGTCTTCCGCATATTTGCGGGATTGCGTTCAGACCCGTTTTATCTGGCGTGGCTTGATCCACCCACAAGGAAGGGACCCAACCTGCTGCTGCACGATAACGTGCTCTCTATCGTCATAGAGTTCGACACCAGACGCGTGCTTGATCCAGACAAGGGGACTCTGTTCGGCGCTATTGCCGAAACGGTGCCCCTAAAACCAAATGTCATCGGGCAAAAGCCGCCGCGGATCGATTGGGTCGGCAGGCCGGAACAAACCAACATGCGCCTCGGCAACACCGCGGCCGGCCCGCTTGATCTGCGCGACCTCTGGAATCAGGAGACACCGTTTGCAATCTCCGCCGACCTCAAGCCGGTATTCCATCAGCGTCTGACAGCGAGCTTGAAAAATTGGGACATGCGTGATGGCGTGGCGGACTGGACGCCCGCCGCCCTGGCCGCCAATGTGAATGTCTTTCTTGACGATTTCCTTTTGTTCGATGTTGCCAAGCCGACCACCGACACCAGCCATCTTGAGATTGAAAAGAGCACTATTAACGGACGAGCTTACCAAACCGGAGGTGGACGCACTGTCAATGCAAACGTCATCGACATTCTGGTGACGTGGATGGTCAACCGGGATCGCGAGTTCATCCAGGGTGGAGCTACGGCAGCGACGAAGCCAGGTACCAATGCCTTTCCATACCTCGCATCTCCAAACACCGAGTTACAGATGGTCGCCGACAGCGTCGACCTTGCCGCAACGCCGGATGCGGTGTGGGCCCTGATTGGCGGATTTGATCCAGCCTGGCACCCGCTGGTCGCGAAGGTGACGATGACGGGATCGGGCGTTGGCCAGTTGCGCACGATCGAGACGATCGATGGCAAGCAGATCATCGAGCGTCTAGATCAGTCTGATACGTCTAGTAGGTTCTATCGCTATACCAGCCTCAGCGGCATTCCGGCCTCGAATTACACCGGGGCGCTCGGGGTAAAGCCCAAGGGCGACGGCAGCGTTGTCGAATGGCGTTCGCAGTTTCTCGCGGATAACCAGCCGGACATCGTCGTGAAGGCGATCGTCTCGGCGCTGCTCAAGACGGGACTTGCCAGCCTAAAGCAGCGCTTTGGAGCCGCAAAGTGACCGTCGTTCAGGAGATTGATAGCGCCATCACGCCGACCACCGATGGTGAAATCGCGATCATAAATCTGGAAAGCGCGCGCCGGCGATCGTGGACCAGATTCTTCGCCGATCCGGCGCGTGACGGAATTGCCGAAACAGTCGTCGAACACGAGCAATTGACGTTGCAGTTTGTCGGCGACGTATCTGCTCTTGATCGTGTCGCGTTATTGGCGACCCAGGTCGCTCAAGCGGGCATGGCGTCAGCGCGAGCGGCGTTGATCCAGGCGCAGGTGGCGTCAATGGCGCACCGCTTCGCCGACGCCAGGCATCATCTTTCACAGGCCGAGATTGGCGGCGCGCCGGCCGCGGATGTCGATCGGCTTCGGTTGAATATCGATCAAGCCTGCGGAAATGATCTCGACGGCGTGCTCGAGGCGCGGCGCGGGATGGCAAACAGAACCCAGGACCTAGGAGACTTAGTTGCGCTCGGCTCCCTGTTGGCCGATCTTCGCGACTTCACCGCCGCTGACCGGACCTACAAAGAGGCGTTGCGTTCGTACCTGGACGTGTCGCCATTTCCTATTGCCCAGGTTTGCTTTCAACTCGGCATGCTTTGGGGCGAACTTGCCCCGGAGCCCGATCCAGCCCTTGCAGCCTGTTGGTATCGGCAGGCAATCGCGGTCTTGCCAATGTACACGAAAGCGCGTGTGCATCTGGCCGAGATTTGCTACGCGGAAGGAAACTTCAGCGAGGCGGAAGCGCTGCTTCGGCAGGTACTGGCGATCGGCGATCCAGAGGTCGATTGGCGGCTCGCCGACGTTCTGATGGCGGACGGTAGGTTTGAAGAATCTGCATCGCGCATGAAAGTCGCCCACTCCGGGTTCGAATCGCTACTCGAACGTCATTTGCTTGCGTTCGCGGACCACGGCGCAGAGTTTTATGCCGGAAGTGGCAATGATCTGCGTAAGGCTCTCCAGTTAGCGCGCGTCAATGCGAGCAATAGACCTACGCTGCGCGCGCTCGAACAAGCCCACGACATCGCGATTTCTGCCAACGATGCGGCGTCTGCATTCGAAGTCGAATCCGAAGTCACCTGCCGGTGAGGCCATACTTCCGCATTTCGGGCGTCATCACTGCAACCACATCGATCGGCCATTCGAGAAGGAGCAACGGCATGACGATTGACCGGCGAGATTTCGTCACAGGCGTAGCCCTAACCGCAGTTGCACCGGCGCTGAGTCTTTTGCCAGCTTCGCCTCCAATCGATGCCGCGGAATTTAATCCTCTGATCATGATGATCGAGGGATGGAGCATCGACGAGGGTGACGAGGCTGCCGACAGAGTGTGGATCAGACTCGACCGATCTTGGCGAGCGGCTTGGCGATGATCTGTAGTCACACCTGCAAACAGGCGCGGAGGCGATCATGATAACGAGCACTCGGCTATTTGCGGCCGCCTCGATCAGCTGCGCTCTCTTTGCAACTTCATTTTACGAAACCGCGATAGCGCAAACGACCTCCTTGAAGGCCGAGTACGTCATGACGATTTACCTGGAACTCAAGGAAGGCTTCGCGACCGGCACCCATCGTGTTGTGGATATTCCAGGCGGCTGGGTGGACGGGCCACGCATCAAAGGAAAGATCATACCGCCGTCCGGTGACTGGTTTAC